>MKWU01004935.1_pt1 | contig 15129 bp, 14 predicted proteins | sample 809101 | NCBI WGS metagenome assembly MKWU01 (sample SAMN05860141, study PRJNA318959) | sponge metagenome | host: Aplysina aerophoba | place: Slovenia: Piran, Adriatic Sea, Gulf of Piran | collected 2013-05-07 | reverse complement strand
AGACGGTCCCACAGACACTGGCGCTGTGAGGATGATGCTCGACACGCTCACTAGCGCCACCAGCGTGTCGCCCTCCTGCGTCGTGAGCTGGGCGAGCAGCGGACGCGCTGGGGACCGGGAGATCGTGCCCGCGTTGGACGCGCCCACGGCGACGGACAGCACTCCGCCAGTGGCGTCGATCTGGTCGGTGGTGGTCGCCTGGAGCTGCACGCCAGCGATGGCTACAGTGAACGTGACGCCCGCGCTGACAGCCACGAGCGGCTGGTACAGGAACCTGATGGTCTGCGCCACGCTGCCGCCGTGCCACGTGTCGATAGCCTGGAATCGTTCCGTGCGCGCTAGCGCGGCGGCTGCTGCGGTCTGCGCAGCCACCGCCTTGGTGTCAGCGGCGCCTGCTGACATGCCAGCATTGCGCGCCTCGTTGATGGCCGTGTCGGCGTTGGTTCGCGCAGTGGTGGCCGTGGCTGCCGCCTCCGCTGCGGATTGCTGCGCAGCGACAGCCTTCCCGTCAGCCGTCCTAGCCTCCTGGCGTGCGAGCAGGATGCCCGCCGTGGCGCGACCGTCGATGATGTCCTGGTCTGCGGCAGTCCGGTAGTCAGACAGGTCGCCGCCGCCTCCGGAGGGGCGGGCTTCGAGTGCTGTGACGCGTGTGCCCAGTTCCCCGATGGCTGTGACGTTGGCTCCGGCGATGCGCGTGTTGTCAGCGATGGCGCGTGTGTTGCCGCTGATCTGTGTCTGCGCAGTGTCAATGAGTTGACGGTTGGTGTCGACGCCGGCGCGTGCTGTCGGGTCTTCCCCTGTCGCTGGGCCCGGCGGACCTTCGTCGCCCTTGTTGCCCTTCTCCCCCTTGGGCCCTTCGGGTCCGGGTGGGCCTTGTTCCCCTGCCTGTGCGGGCGCTGTCCAGGAGGGTGTGTACACGGTGAGGCGGTTGGCGGGGTTGACGTGGGTGCGCGCGAACCAGAGGTGCTCGCCGGGCTGCGCGTCGGGTGGCGCGATGTGCCAGCCAGCGGGTGGCGTGACTGTGCCCGCTATGGGGTCTATGCGCCCGCCTGTTGGCGTCTCGGGCCTGTTCGCCCCTACGCGCCACACGTCAATGTCATATGCGCCCTGTGCGCCTACAGGGCCCGGCGTCGTGCTGGCTGGCCCGACTGGGCCTGGCGGGCCCGGCGTGGGGCCTACAGGGTCGGGTAGCCTGAAGTCAGTGACGCGCTGGGCGAGGGTTGCGTCGCTCGCCCCCATCGTGAACGGCCAGGACAGCGAGAGTGCGGGGATGCGGAAGATGAGCCATGTGCCCGTCGGGCTCTCTGGCACGCCAGTGATTGTTGTTTGCCCGTCAGCGTCGAGGGTGCCCGTCCGTGGGCTGCTGGCGTAGATGCGGGTCGCGTCAGCGCTCGCGGGCGGCTGCCCGGTGAGTGTGTATGTCAGGCCTGTGAATGTGGAGGGTGGGGCGCCTGTTAGTGCTGCCACGTTCACTGTGAGGTCTGGCACGGTCGCAGCGTAACACGCGTGTGGTCCGTGTTAGCATGTGGCTGGTGCTACGCCTCCTGTGGCACTAGCGACAGCAGCAACACCCCCCGCCTTGAGGAATCCATACGCTGGCGGGGGGTGTTGCTGTGGCTAGCCCTCTACGCGGCCGGGTGTCGCGCGCCATGTTTGGTTCGTGTTGGGCGGCGAGGATGGCCTGGTTGGGCCTGTGGATTTCCGGGTAGTTGCCATTGTGATTTCTTGCCTGTAAGCTCAGGTGCGAGCCCACATGCACCCCCGCCCGGGGGGGCGGTGATGCGGGCTCGCACCTGGTCAGTGTGTGTGTTTGGTGTTGTTTCAGTAGTTTCACGTCTACTCTTAGTAGTGTCGTTCGTTGTTTCGTGTTATCTGATAGTTCAGTTTGCCGTCGCGTGGTGTCGCTGTCACGCGTGCGTACTCTTCGCCCTGCGCGACTCCCGTGCCCCCGTGCCTGTCTTTCACCATGATGAGTCTGATGTGTCCGGGCTTGTCGCGTGTCCAGATGTTGGCGCCGTCTATGTAGATGACGAGGTCTGCGAGTGCTGTCTTGCGGATGGCGCCCATCGGGTGTGTGCTGCCTTTGGCGCGTGCCGTGTGGTCGAGGATGATGTTGGTGGCGAATTCGTCTTCTTCCAGGTGTGTGTCCGCCCATTCTTGTACGCCGTCCATCGTCGGGCAGTGTGCGCCTTCCGCAGTGTCGATGATCTTCACGTCTGCGCCTGGGTGTGGCCCGACTTCGTTCGTGTAGCGCATGAGTCCGCGTGGGTCTGCGGCGTCCGTGAAGTCGAGTGCCGCTGCGCGTCCGCCCATGGAGCGGATGTTGCCTTCAGTGTCTACATACGTGACGTTGCGGTAGGCTGAGTGCTGTTCCACGTCGTAGTACCGTTCCATCAACTCCTGGAACCGTGCGTATAGTTTCGCGGACTCCGGATTCGTGTTCAGGTCCAGGAAATGTCTGCCAGGGCGCTGTAGGCGAGGAGGGTTGTCACCTATGTGGACTGCGCGCTGCCGTCTGTTCTCTTCCAGCATCTCGTGTGTGATGTTGAATTCTTCTGCGAGCAGTGTCCGCAAGTGCTGGCGTTCTTCGCGTTGGTCCTGTGTGTGCTCCTCGATGTCGTCGCGCATGGCAGCGAGGTAGTGTTTGGCTGCTATGAGCGCCAGCCACGTCTTGCCGCAGCCCGGCGCGCCCGCGAGCCAGTTCGTGCCGCAGTACAGCACGCCTTCCATGCCCGGCGTCCAGGGTGGTTGTGTGTTGTCGTAAGGTTCGAGTGTGTGGTAGTGGGTGGGTTGTGGCATGGTGCCTCCTGTGGTTTCCGCCAGCACACATAGCATAGTGTGCAAATTACGCACTCTGTGTTATGGTGTGTGCATGATACACAAACACCCCTCATATCCGTTACAGCCGTACGTGGATGCTGTCACGTTCGCTGCGCAGTCAGCGGCGATAGCGCAGCAACACCTGACGCAGAGAGCTGTCATGGCCGTGCGCGCGAGCGTGCCTGTGTCCCGTGTGGCTGAGGCTGCTGGCGTCAGCCGCCGCACCGTGGACCGTTGGGTCCGGGATGCGGAGGTGGCGTCGTGAACTACGTCGCGTTCTTCCTAGTGCTGTTCGGTCCGTTGGGTTGCGCTGCCGTCTGGTCAGTGTGGAGTGAGCGTCGCTGGCAGCGGCACCAGGAGCAAGAGTGCCAGGAGCGCGTCAAGCGTAAGCTCGGCGTGTAGCCTGTGGAGCGCACTCACCGCGCGCAACGCCCCGCAGCCAACACCAGTGTGTGTCAGGAGCTGCGGGGTGTTGTGTGGCTGGGGCTGTAGGGCGCCAGAGCGGCGCTCTCGTGGCGTTTGAGCGCTAAGTGGTGTTGTCGTGGCGTGCGCGTGTGTAAGCTCATGTGGCGGGGCGGGGTGAACAGCGACGATGAAGGGGGGGGCCCCCCTCCGACGGCAGCGAATGCCGGTTGTCGCTGTTCCCGCCCTAGCGACGCGGCACTGGCTGTAGAGAGCCGCTGGGCGGCGGGTATCCTAGCCAGTGGACCCGCCGCCGCCCGCCAGCTTCGCTACAGATTGGCACGATGGGCGCCAGAGCGGCGCTCTCGCGGCGTCACGCCACGAGGGTGGGGTGTCTACAGTCTGCGCCCGGACACCACGCTGATCGTGGCGTAATCAGCTTGGGGCATGTCGCGCCCAGATATGGGCTTGCCCCCGTACACCCAGTCAGCGGCGACGGGCGTGAACGCGTCAGACGCCTCCATCACGTCCCACACCCTGCTACTCAGCGCAGCTATGTCATGGCCCGGGCTGACGGCGGCGACGACGTCCAGCACGACGCCAGCAGCATCATCCACGTCATAGGAGTCCAGGAGCACCCACACACGCCCGTCGGTGCCATAGGCTATGGCGCGTTGGCTGGCGTCCACATCCAAGCCCGCACCCTCTAGCAGGGCCTGCAGGTCCGTGAGCGCGCTCACAGCACGTCCTCCACGTCTGTGGGCAGCGGCTCCCCTGTGTCCGCTGCGATGCTGCCCGCCACGTCAGCCATCGCCGCGTCATCCTCAGCGTCAAACGGGTTGGGCCACTCGAACTCTGCGCCGTACACATCCTCAGCAGCCGTGTGCAACAGGTTGAATAGTTGCTTCGTCGTGGCGTAGAGCGCGTACAGGGCGCGCTTCATGGCGATACCTGATGGCATCTCTGCGCCAGAAGTGAGCATCCTGGGGACGCCCGTCAGCACAGACACCTCATCTGCTAGCACCTGGAGCATCTCGAAGCTGCTGCTCATGTTGTTCGCGCCCCACTCCACGTACTGGGGCAGTTTCAGGCCATCCGGGGACCAGATCACGTCATGGTCCCGTATGGCTTGCGCGGCGCGCACGACTGCTGGCTTGCTGAATCCGGAGAGGGTGCTGGGCTGCCCTTCCGCGCCCAGGGCGCTGGGCCCGTCAGCGTTCGCTACGGGGATGGCGAGCAGCGGGTGCTCGTTCTGTGCGATGGTGCGCTCCACGCCAGCCAGCCTGAGTGCGGACGCCACTACGGGCGGAATGAGGCTCTCATAGAGGCTGCGCCCGAAGCCATACCGGCGCGGCGGACGGTCGATGATGGCTACGGTGCCGTCATCCACCTGTTGGTCCATGACCTCCCCGAGCGTGCCATACACAGTCCGCCAGCCCGTGCCGCCGCCCCACCGTTGCTTGCGCGTGATGATGACGTCCTGGTCTGCATAGATGACAGTCATCATGCTCGGGTTGGTGTCATCCGTCGCGTCGGGCGCGCTGCCCCGTTGCATACACCAGGCCTGTCCTGCCGCTGGCCCGTCATAGCAGAAGACAGTCTCAGTGGCAGCCAGCTCCTCCCCGGCTCTGAACATGTAGGCGCGGCCACTGCGGATGGCGGCGATGGCAGCATCAGCGAGCATCACCTGCATCGGCGCCATATCCTCCGCGGGCACCTGCGGGTCGCTCGTGAGCAGGATCGCGGCGATGAGTGTAGGGATGCGCTCGAAGTAGTTGATGAGGAGGTGCGTCTGGTCAACGTCATCCACGAAGTAGCTGATGTCACCATCAAACAGGTCCTCGAAGAGTTGCAGGCGGCGTGTCCGGCGGCGCACACGGTTGGGGGGCCAGTGGCTGCCGGGCAGCAGGTCATCAGGATGCACCACGCCCGTCATGCTGATACGGTCGAGCGGCCAATTGCGCACGAGCCGCTCACTGGCGGGCCGCCTGGTGCGCGTCTCGTTGAACAGGTCCTGCCCAGGATTGGTCCGCTGGTCCAGGTTACGGTACTGGTTCATGCGACCCCCGCACTCTGGTAGCTGGCTTCATGCTCCTCACGCGTATGAGCGTAGTAGCGCAACGCGTCGCAGCCGTGCGCCCCATCCGCACTATCCTTGGCGGGCTTATCGACGCCGTGGGCAGCCGCCTTCTCATCCCAGATGTAAGACCCGAGTTCTTGCAACAGGGCGGGGACGCCTGACGTGACGAACACGAAACGGCCCTGCTCCACCCAACGGCCCGTCACGCGCAAACCCTCATCCACATCAGCAACCCCGGGCACAACCTCGCCCTTCACCCTGTCACGCAACGCCAACATGAGCCCGTCAGCACTCGGGTCCACAACCCAACTCCGGATGCTGCGCTTCCCGCTGTCAGACAGCCGCGCTACCATCGCGTCAGCCTGATGCTCAGTGAGCAGCTCCCCGTCATAGCGCCCATCGTGGCGCCACTCATCAGCCACCCACACACGCCCGTCGGGCGCCCGGCCCAACAGCAGCGCGTGCGTCACGCTGCTACTCGCCCAATCAGCACACACCTCCCAGGCATAGATGGTGGCCTCCACATCCGCGGGCATCCTGCGCTGCTGGTGGAGATGGAAATTGCCGTAGATGAGGCCGCTGGCAGCAGTCCAACGCCCCTCGATGCGCCGCGCGAACTCGTGGGGCTGGCCCCGCCAACGGTCACACAACATACGGATGTACTCACTCGACAACGACGGGTTGTCAGCCAACCCGAACTGGATCACCTCGCCGGGCATCTCCCCAGCCTCAATCGGATTCACATACCTGAGCTTCAGCGCATGGTGCGGATTCTGCGGGTAGCAGGACATGACGACCTTGGCGCCACACACCGAACACCGGTCCATGATGGTGTCCAACAAGATTTCGGGCAGGAAGGCAGCATCATCGATATACGCGCCAGCGAAGGTCATACCCTCAAGCCGCGCAGCACTAGTGCCACCCTCCCCGCCCACGACGCGATAGAACCTGTTCACCTGCCCGTCATCGGACTCGAGTTCCCAGAACTCGTCGCGGCGCGTGAGCGTCAGCTCATTATCCGCAGCGAACTGGCGCAGCGCACTCAAGATGACTGACTGCCACTGCTTACTCGACTTGGCGGCGAGACAGAAATCGTGGCCACTGAAATGGGTGCCCGCCCAATGAAGGAAGCCGCGCAGCCCGGACACGGACTTGCCCGAACGGATCGGGCCCACGAGCACGTAATACATGCCCTCGCGCTCACCGAACGTGGCAGCCCAATACTGCTTATCGCTGAACCGCACGGCGGCGCTGCTAAGACTGCGGGGTGGTGGTAGGGTCCCTGTCCACGGCCAGCCGCACATCCCACGTCACGGCGTCACTGGCCACGTCAAACGTCAACACCGTCGTAGCGACACACTCCCCGACGGACTCGGGTAAGCCCGCACCCGCGCCGCGCTTACGCCAAACGAAATGCCTACGGCCCCCGTTCGCCGTGCGCAACACAGGGTCATGCACGTCGTTGCTGTCACACCTGAGCGTGAACCCGCGCTGACGGAACGCGCCCAGACGCGTGATGAGCACGCCACGCCCGCCGGGCACAGGCCGGGTGTTGCGCTGGTCTAGGGCGCTGATGGTTTCTGTGCCAGCAGCACGCCCAGTGAAGGACACGACGCCGTCAGCAGTAAGGCCCAACTGGAGGTCGCTGAGCTTGCCCAGCACCACGTCACTCATGGCGCACTCCGCTCAGCAGCCAACGGCACCCCGAACACCACGAACCCGCCTGCGGGCGCGTTACCCGACGCAGCCACGGGCACGATACCCGTGCCGGGCGTGACAGCGAACGCGATGCCCCCGTCGGGCAGCACGAACGCTCCCGTGGCGGGCTCCCCTGCGCACGCGTCGCTCGTCTGCGCGAACGCCAGCAACGACGTCACTGCGCTACTCGCAGGGGACGTGGTGGGCACACTGACGGCGATGGCGGGGATAGCGTAGGCGAAGCCAGCATCGGTGCGATGCACCACGAGCACGCCCTCAGGGTTGGCGGCCACCACATCTACCGGAACGCCGTCACGAGCGCCACACGTGGCGGTATAGCCGGCGCTGACGCCATCAGCAGTAAGCCCCACAGACCCGCGCACCGGGTTGCGGTTGACGTTCACTACGCCCGTCAGTACGAACTGGCTCTGCAAGACGGAACCCAGGTCAGCGAAGAACCCGTCGCCGCCGTAGTAGAACTCCGTCAGAGACGTCCGATATTTGACGTCAGTCGTCATGGCGCCCGTCAGTCAGCGTGGATGTTGACGCGCACGATGTGGCCGGGCCGCAGAATCTTGGCGCCCCAGCGCTGGATGACTGTGCGCTGCCACACATACGCGCCACCCGTCGTGCCATCCCGGAAGTCGTTGTCGCTGGTCTCGGGCTCACTGACGCCAGCAGCAGCAGCACTGTTCGTGGGCAGCACGTAGACAGCCCAGTTGGCGTTACCCACTGGCACTGCGATCTCGTTCGCGGCGACGATGTCCATGTCCGCGTACGTGCCCATGTACGCGCTGGTGCCGAAGATGCCCAGATCCGCAGCAGCCTGCCCGGCGACGGACGCCCTGTTGCTCAGCTCCCCGATGGACTCCAGGTAGTCCGTGAGCACCTTGGCGATCTCCGGGGGCATGACGGCGGCCACCATGGACGGCTGGGCCGTGCCCGTGTACTCACCGTCGATGGCGTTCTTGCGGTACAGGTTGAGGTGCGCAGCCTTCAGCGCGTCAGGCACCAGCTTGATGCTGGCCGCGTTGGGCGTGTAGGGCGCCGTCCGGGGCACGAACACGCTGCCAGCCGCCCCGACAGTGATGTCGTTGCCGTTGCCCCCAGTGAACGCGTTGCCAGCCACGACCGCGCCGAGCTTGTCATCCAGCCGGATGGCGAGCTTGATGGCGAGGCGCATGGCGAGCTCACTCTCGAACTCTGCGGAGCCCAGACGGTTCTTGACCTCATCCAGGTTGAACTTGGCAGTCCCCCGGATGTAGTCCGCCTCCAACTCGATGTTGGTGAGGCTGGCCGTGCGGAAGGTGGGCGCAGCACCCAGCCCGGCGTCGCCCACATCGGGCTCGTCGATCTGGATGTTGTCCGTCAGGTCGGGGATCTGGACCTTGTAGCCCATCTCGAACTCGGACTCCCACGACCTGTTGAAGACGTTCAGCCACCGGCTGCGACGGAACGTCTGGTAGACGACGTCGCGGCTGAATACCTGCGAGAGTGCGGTCTTGGCAGTGGCCATTTCTAGCTCCTATCCTCAGCGGCAGCAGCAGCGTACAGATCCGCTCGCTGCTGGTTGAAATCCTTCATCGACATGGAACCCAGAGACGCCAAATCCGGCCCCGCGGGCTCCCCGCCGTTCTGCTGCGCGAGCGCCCGCGCAGTCTCACTCTTGGGCTGCGCCTGGCCGCGCGCAGGGCGCTTGACAGCAGGCTTGGCAGCAGGCTTGGCAGCAGGCTTGGCGCCACTGGCAGCAGCCTCGGGCGAAGGGCGATAATCCAGCACGCCATCCGCGCCATCCACCACGAAACGGGACTCCGCGTCCACATCGAAGCCGTCAGGCGCGTAATGCTCCAGCAACCGGTGCGCGACGGCGAGCTGGCGTTGGAGGTCCTCGACATCCACATCCAGGTCCTCGTCGTCCACCTGCGCCTCATCGGCGACGTCGTTCACTTCGGCTCGCTTCGACCTTCTTGCCACCTGGACCGTTCCTCCGCATATCGGTTACGCGCTGCTGGCGCAGCACTCTGGGCGCTCGGACGCTCCGCAGCGTAACACAAGATCGCTCTTTGTTCACGCAAGATGTCCGTAAGGCGCTCCAACGGCCGCTCATCATCATCCATGAGTCTCGCAATCTCAGCATCCAAGAGCAGCAGCGCACGCGCCATCCGCCCAGTAAGATTGCTGACGAGGCTGGCCTGAAACTTGGCGTAATCGGTGTAGAACGTCTTATCGGAGGCGTCATACGCAGTCTCCTGCGTGATGCGCTTCCACAGGTACTGGACGGAATGGTTCGCCAGCTCCGGGTGCGCGGACATCCAGCCCCCGATGATGCGCACTCGCTGATCCAGCGGGATGCGGGTGCCCCTGCTGCGGCCCATCACAGCAACCCTTCACGTGGCCCGGCGACGGCTTGAGAGCCTATCCACAGGGTACCCTTGTCCGCGTTGGGCAGCACATCAAAGACGCTAGTGACGTTGCCGTCATCGTCTGTGAACGTCCCCATGTCGCTGGCATTCAGCACGGTGGTGCCGCCCGGCCCTGTGGCAGTCAGTGTGACGCCGCTGGGCGACCCGCCGATAGCGCCGATGCCAATACCATCCAGCGAGGCTCCGCCCGCAGCAGCGCCAGCAGTGGCGCCCACAATCACAGCAGCTCCGCGCGCCGCGCCTACCTGTACGCCCTGCGCCAACACATAGGCCGTGTAACCCGCGAACCTGACGCCCAGGAACGTGCCACTCACTGCGCCCGTGACAGCAGCGCCAGCGCCACCCGTGGCAGGGCCCAGCACGCCTGACACTACGGACAGCCCCAGCGTAGTCAGCACACGGAAGTCGTTGGTGTACTTGACTGACGTGCCAGCAACGTCCACGGCCGGGTTGAATGTCAAGTCGCTGCCAGCACGCCGCGCGATCTGCACAGTCAACGCCGTGGCGTTCACCACGTACAAGTCCAGCACCCAGTCATATGTGTTGTAGATGGCGCCTCGTTGAGTGTTGGCGAGAGCCCACACTGCCACGATTGTGGGCGCCAGCACCTCAGGCTCGGGCTGCGTCACTGTGCCGACGTTCACTTCCAGCGTGATGGACTGCGTCACAGCTCCGCCGCGCCCGGTAGCAGTGAACCGGTAGGACGTGTCGACGCTCGGGGAGACTGTGACTCTGCCGTTGGGCGTGCGCGCTGCGCCGCCATCCAACGTCACGTGGGTGGCGTTGGTGGTGGTCCACGTGATGGTGCGCTCCGTGCCGGGCTGCTGCGGCCCTTCCGGAGACACGGTGAGAGTGATGGTGGGGCGAGGCGTCGGCGCGCTCGGCACGCCCGACAGGTCGAAATCCGCGCACGTGAGTTGGTTGGCGTCAGCCGCCCCAAAGAACACACGGTTGAACCCGCCCGACGTGTCGCTGCCAATCACAGCTCCGAACGAGATCGCCACACCACGAATCAGGCGCGTACCGTTGGCGAGCGCTCCCAACTGTGCCGCCGTCAGCGACTCCGATTCGAGCATGACCTTCGTGCCCGCCGGAATCCCGGTGCCCGTCACCGTCGCTGCTCCGTTCGCTACGTGCATACGAGTTATCCCGCCAGCGGCGAACAACTGGACCCGAACAGGAACCGTCCCATCCCACAACGTGGCGGCCACGATAGTGTCGGCGCTCGCGCCCCACAGGCCGGGCACGTTGCCGTGAGTAACAGGAGCTTGGTAAGAACCTCCGTCCCACGTGACGCGGCACACCCCCGCTGTTCTAGCGGGCCGCTCTGCGGCATTCCGTAGTTGCAAGAACGCTCTACCGCTGTTCAGCAGGAACACGGTCGGGTGTTGCGGTACCTGCGGGTTGGTGTCCGCTCGACTTGTCGCTCCCTGCACCCCCCGGAACGCGAGCGCGAACCCCATCGTCTGATCCCACAGTTCGCGCCCTTCGACGTTCCAGGCGATAGTCAACACATCGCTCACCACGTCGCACGAATCGGCCCCCGGCGGCTGTTCGAGCACGTCCTCTACGTCGCCCTCAGGCACATCGGTTTCGGGGCCCTCATCGTCGTCGTCGCCGTCGTCGCCCGGCTCGGGCAGATCGGGCAGATCGTCGTCAGGAGTCTCGGGTATCTCGGGCGCGTCGGGTAACGCGGGCAGCCCCACGAAGCCCGGGAAGTCATTCAGCCGCAGCCCGCGCACGCGCCGCGTGATGTTGCCACGCCAGTCGCCCGCCAGCCGCATACTCATGATGAACACCGCGTCGTCGCCTATCCGCACCGTCTCGCCGGGGATCGCCACGTCTCTCAGCATCACAGACTGCTCGGGCAGCGGCTGGCGTTCACTCCACTCAGCCACCACCATGCGCGTGGCGCCGTACAGGCGGCGCAGGAACCTGCGCTGACTGTCGATCTCCGTCGCGTTGTAGGGCACGGCCTGCCACGGAGGCAGGTCTAGCTCCCGTAGCCCGAAGTCCCGGACGCTGGCGTTGTAGGCAGCATCGCCGCCGCTGTCCACACGCCTGTACACGGCCACAGTCGCGTAGGGGCGTCCGATGAATGTCACCACCATAGGGCCCGTGGCGTCGGGCGTGACTGTGGCGCGCACACGCGTGTCGTCGATGAACAAGTCCGTCACTGTTGCTCGCACGTCTGTGCCTATCGGCAGCGGGGGCCACTCTACGCGGCGGCGCTCGGGTGTGGCAGTGAACTCGTAGCTGACAGTCACGCCCACGCCAGCATTCGCTACCACGCGCTGAGTCGCTAGCGCTGCGAACTCCCCGATGGGCAGATATGAGTCATTGGCAGCGAAGGTGGTGTAGTTGAATGTCAGCCCGGGCAGCACGCCCCCCTGGCGTCGCGCAGCCTGCTCGAAGGCCTCACTGAAGTACCGGTCAGCGCGTATGGCGATGAGGTCCTCTAGCGCGTAGAAGCGGACGGTGCCGTTCGGGCGTTCCACGAACCAGCCACCCATCATGCGCGCCAGCAAGTCCAGGAACTGCGGCCATGTGCCATCGAACCAGGCGGGCCCCACGAGGCGGCTGGTGGCGCCAGCTATCGGCAGCAGGCTGCCATCCCCTGAGGCTGATATGGCTTCCTGCCCGGCAGTGGCTTCTAGCAGCCGCCGCGCCGTGCCTGTGCCGTGCGCGTTCACGCTCAACGGCCGCCGGAATATGTGGTCTGCGCGCGACGTCAGCCGCAGGCGCGCATTCTCAGGGTCCTCCGCGAGTGCTGCCACGTCGAGTAGCGCCCGGCCCGTCCACGCTGGCACGCCATCCAGGTCATACCGGCAGATGCGGGGCTTGCTGAGGTCAGCGGGACTGACCTGGCCGCCAACGAAATCGAACCGCCCGTCCTGGTTGTTCAGCACCAGGCTGCCAGCGGCTGGCGCGAATCCTACGCCTGTGCTGTAGGGCGACAGGCTGCTGCCACTGTCAATCACCCACTGCTGGGCGTACACAGTGACGTCACTCGCCTCGTGGCTGAACGTGCCATCGCCGCCCCAGTCGATGCGCCAACGGGGCTCCGGTATGTGCCTGGTTGGCATCTACTCGTACCTCGCTCCGCCCAGCAGGCCCCGGCTGTCTTGGCGTTCGCTCAGCACGTCGTTGATGAACTGGACCACGTCCTGCTCATTGGCCACGATGCCCGCGTTGATGTTGATGTTGTACACGTCACCCACCGGCGTCTGGTCGCTGGGCGGGCGTGTGACGCCGCCGGGCAGCAGACGGTCTAGTCCATAGGCGCCAGCACGCGCAGCGTCACCCACCAGCGGGATCCCACCGATGCCTTCATATAGCGCAGCGAGGGCAGGATTCTCCCGCGACCCTACCTCCAGGCCCTCCTCGAATAGCTGCCGGTCTGTCGGCTGGATGGCGCCCAGGCCCGGCCCGGTCAGGTTGAGTGCGCGACTGAACTCCGGGTCCCGGAACGCCTCCACCACGCGCAGCCCGCCCTCAGCGCCGAAGAGTTGCTGCCCCACGGACGCGGCGAGGTCAGGGTCAGCGCCCTGGATGGCGCCGAACGTGGCCTCCAGGTATGCGCGCGGCGTCAGGCCTGCTGCTGACGCGTCGCGTACCGCGCGGTTGAACGCAGGGCTCACGCGGGACAAGTCGATGTTCTCTCGTTCCAGGCCTAGTTGCAGGCCCAGCGCCTCATACGGCCCGAGGCCCGCCTGGCGCAACACCGGGCCGTAGACGCCCAGCTCCCCGACGGTCGCGCCAAGATCGGCGTCCTGCGCATTCACTCCGCTGAACGTGACGTCAGCGAACTGTTGGATGCCCGCAGCGTCCGTGATACCGAATGTGGCCGCCGTGCGCGCGAACGTGCCAGGATCCGCGCCAGCTCGCCCGAGTTGCGCCAACGTGAGCGCCACCTGCAAGTCCTCACCCTGCGCGAGCCCGGGGAAGCGGCCCTGTTGGGCTGCGATGGCTGCGCTCGCCTCGCCGCCCGTGAAACCGCCCTGTCGTTGAACCAGGTCTAGCAACTCCTGTTGGCGTGGCGTGCCTGCGCCCGTGGCGATCTGTAGCTGCTGGAGCGACGATTGCGCGCTGTCCACGGCCTCTTGGACGCCTTCCAGGAACTTGACGCCCACGGTGGCGGCGACAGCAGCCACGCGCGTGAACGCGCCACCCATCCCCTGCTCGACGGTCTGCGCCGCCTCATCTACGCCAGCCTGCGCGTCATTCTTGATGCGTATCTTGGCTACCAGGTCACGCAGCGCCACGAGCGTCCGCCTTCCTGATGATTGCGTTCCAGTTCGCCTCTATGGTGCGCTGGACGGCCCGGTAGTTGCGGTTGGCTGCTCCGGACTTGAACTCCTTCATGTTGTTCACGAACTTAGCGTAGGGCGCGCTATTGGTGATCAGGATGTCCCCGTCCTCCTCCTCCGCCACGAACCGGCGATAGGAGAACCCGGAGGATGTCGGCGTGTTGCCGGTGGGCCAGATGTTGCCCGCCTTGCGCTTGAGCACCTGCTCTACGGCCAGCGTGAGCCGCCCCAGGAACGCCAGCCGTTCACGCTCCGTGTCCTCATGGAACTGCGACACGTCAATCTCCAGGTCTACGTTCAACATCAGCCCGTCGCCTCGATGTCGATGCGTTCCAGTTCACGTAGAGTCTGAGAGAGCAGACGGCGGTCGCGTACCTGCCCGTTTCGTTGTGCGCGAAACAGTTGAGCGCGCAACCGTTCAACGTCCTCTCGTGCTGCGCGGCGTCGCACGAACTCAGTAGTAGGGGTCCTGGACACCTGGGCGCCCCTGCCGCGCCTGGCGGCCCGGATGATGCGCTGGACGTGATTGTTGAGGGTGCGCACCGCCTTCTCACGGTGGAAGGAGGCGTAGGGCACCGGGCTGTAGACCATCGCTGCCGCGCCCAGCCCGAGGCGCCTGAAGGAGCGCTTGAGGCGTCCCGTCTTGACGGGCACGCTGCTAGTCGGGCCGCGCAGGACAGCCACAGCCTCATCTACCGCCGCCTGGCGTGCGCGGGGCCCTAGCTGGTGGACTATGCCCGCCACACGCCTGGGCAGAGGAACCACGAGATCAGCCACGACGCTACTTCCGGCAGCAGTTAGGGGGCGTGGGCGCTACCGCCGCGAGAGCGCCGCTCTACGCGCTCTCGTGGCTGTCTGTGGTGTGGGTGCTGAACTCGACGCCGAACGACAGCAGGGCGCGGCCCTTGAATCGTAGCGTCAGGTGGAATCTGTACGTCATGGCATCAGTGTAGCGGACCTGCCGCAGGGCGAGAGCACAACCCAACCGTCGCCCTGCGGCGTGCGCTCACGCGCCGCTGATCACGTTCCCCGCGGGCAGCTTCGCCGCATACGCGTCCACCGCAGGACCCGACACCGTCGCGAACTCGTAGCCCGCGGTCTGCTGCGCCTCACGCCGCACAGTGCCGCTCCACTCGATCGCCCGCGCTGCCATCACCAGAGCGATGTGCTCCGCCTCCAGGGGCCCGTCGTCCGCCTTGCCGGGGAAGTCCACGTTATACCCGTTGACCGCCTCAGCCCAGTCATCGAACCCAGTGAAATGCACGGCGCACGTCTGCCCGTCCGGCTGGTTATATCCGGGCGGAGGACCCGTGTAGCGCGGCCCGTGACACAACTGAGCGAACCGCCCGTTGGTGAGACCGCTCGCCCACTCCAAGCGGAACGGCCCATCGATGTC
>MKWU01004933.1_pt1 | contig 15131 bp, 14 predicted proteins | sample 809101 | NCBI WGS metagenome assembly MKWU01 (sample SAMN05860141, study PRJNA318959) | sponge metagenome | host: Aplysina aerophoba | place: Slovenia: Piran, Adriatic Sea, Gulf of Piran | collected 2013-05-07 | reverse complement strand
CCGCCACCGACCTGCCGAGCGGCTGCCGTTTCCACCCACGCTGTTACAAGGCGCGGTTGAAGGCGGCGAAACCGGACGTCGAAACCGTGGATAGTCAGGGTGAACGACTGCCAGCTGTGTGCGTGCGACATCGACCCCCGCCGATTGACACCGGCGACGGTCACGTCGCGATCTGTCACTTCCCCGAACTCGGCGAGGACCGCTCGCAAGTCGCCGAGCGGGCAGTGGCGCATTCAAGGGGCAATGGTTGACCGTAGGCCTCGTCGGCGCGGTACTTTCAAGTGAGGTGGCTCTGGAAGGTCGCAGCGAGACGAATGAGTCGTTGGAGGAACCCGACCGGCATGGCAAGAGCACTGGATTGTGACTGAAGCGCCCATCCGCTTCAGAATAGGCATCGATGTGGGCGGCACCTTCACGGATGTCGTCCTGATCGACAACGCCACCGGGGACGTTTCGGTCTCCAAGGTGCTGAACCGGCAGGACGACCGGGCCGAAACCGTTGCAGACGCCGTTTCGTGCCTGCTCGACCGCACGGGCGTGACGGCCGGTGAGATAGGCTGGATCAGCCACGGCACCACGATCGCGACCAATGCGGTGCTCGAGCGCAAGGGCGCGAAGACGGCCCTGATTACCAACCGGAACTTCCGGGACATTCTCGAAATCGGGCGTTTTGCGCGCCCGGCGGAACTGATCTACCGCATCCACCAGGACAAGCCGCCGCCGCTGGTGCCGCGCCATCTGCGCCTCGGCGTCGCCTGCCGTATCGACCGGCGCGGTGAGGTTGTCACCGAGCTCGACAACTCGGATCTGGAGGCGGCGATTGCCACAATCGCCGACGAAGGAGTGGAAAGCGTCGCGGTATGTTTCCTGTTCTCCTTTCTCAACCCGGTGCATGAGGAACAGGTGGGCGAACGCCTCCGCGCCGCTCTTCCTGGGCTCGACATCGTGCTGTCCAGCGAAGTCCTGCGGGAGTTCCGGGAGTTTCCGCGAACCTCCACAACCGTGTTTGCGGCCTATGTCGCGCCGGTGCTGCGGGCTTATATATCCGGACTGCTTGCCCGGTTGGCGGAGCGCGGCATTGCCCGCCCCCTATATGTCTTCCAGTCGAGCGGCGGCGTGGCCACGCCAGAGATCGTCATGCGCAACCCGGCGCTCACCATGCTGTCGGGTCCCGCGGGGGCCGTTGTCGGCGCCGCGGAAATCTGCGGCCGCGCCGGTTACCGGGACCTGATCACCATGGATATCGGCGGCACGTCGCTGGACACCTGCCTGATTGGCGGTTCGGTCGCGGAAACCGCGACGACGCGCGAGATCGACATGTTTCCCATCGCCATCCCGATGCTGGACGTCCATACCATTGGCGCCGGTGGCGGCAGTGTCGTGCGCGTAGACGAAGTCGGCCGGATCGGGATCGGGCCGGAGAGCATGGGCGCGCGGCCCGGCCCCGCCTGCTACGGCCTGGGCGGGGACCGGGCGACCCTGACCGACATCAATCTATTGATGGGTCTGATCGATCCCGACGGCTTCGCCAATGGCGAAGTGCCGCTCGACCGTTCCCTCGCCGAGGCAGTCGTTGAGCGCGAAGTGGCCGCGCCGCTCTCCGTAGACCTCTTCGCCGCGGCGGCCGGCGTGTTCCGGGTCGCTACCAGCCAGATCGCCGAAGCCATTCGTACCGTGACGACGGAACGGGGCAGCGACCCGCGCGACTACGCCCTGGTGGCATTCGGCGGCGGCGGTCCCCTGCATGCAGCCGCAGTCGCACGCGAGCTCGGAATCGGGCGCATCGTCGTGCCGCGCCATCCCGGCCTGTTCTCCGCGCGCGGCATCGCAACGGCCGATTTTGCCCACGATTACATCCAGTCCATCCTCCGGCCGGTTGCGGACATGCGCCCGGACGAGGCCATCGCGGGCATGGAAATTCTGTTGCGGCGCGCTGCGGCCGATCTCGACGCCGAGGGAATTCCCTCGGACTGTCGGGAACTGTCGCATGCTTTCGACCTGCGCTATGTCGGCCAGACGACCGAGATAACCGTACCGGTGCAGGGCGGCGCCGAGCTGCTGCAGGAGGGGTTCCGGGCCGTGGCGGCGCGGTTCCACCGCCTGCATGAACGCCTGTACAGCTACAGCGTTCCGGAGGAGCCCGTCGAACTCGTCAATCTGCGCCTGCATGCCGTCGGCAGGGTCGGAACACTGCCGCTGCCGGCAATGGGAAGCGAGGCGATTGGAGCGGCACCGGTCGGCGAGCGGGCGGTGTTACTGCCGGCTGGCGGCAGCCTGCGGCCTGTCCCGGTTTATCGGCGCGACCGGCTTGCGCCAGGCGACTCTATCGCCGGCCCGGCCCTCGTCGAGGAGCCTTCATCGACGACGGTGGTTCTTGAATTCATGACGGCCGAGGTGGACAGCTTTGGCAACCTGGTCCTCGGTTCCGACAGCGGAGGAGAAAATTCATGACGGTCGATGCCTTCTCCCTCGCCGTTCTCCACGGCTCGCTCATCGCTATCGCGCGGGACATGAAGATCATGACCATGCGCACGGCCTATACCCAGCTATGGAAGGAACAGGGGGACCTCTCCTGCTGCCTGATGAACGAAGACGGCGAGATCGTCGCCCAGGACCCGAACGGTTTTCCCATCCATGTCACCACCATGCCCTTGCAGCTGCAGGGCGCTGTCGAGGCGATCGGGCGGAGCAGCCTGCGGCCGGGCGACGTCCTCGCCACGAACGACCCGTTCATCGGCGGCACACACCTGCCCGATGTCCTTATCGCACGGCCGGTATTCCTCGAGGACGAACTCTACGCGTTTGCCTGCAATCGCGGCCATTGGGCGGATATCGGCGGCATGGGGCCCGGAAGCTACTCCCCGGCGACCTCCGACATCCACCAGGAAGGCATTTTCATTCCGCCGGTGAAGCTGTTCGAAGCCGGGCGCCCCAATCCAGGCGTCTTCGAGATGATCATGTCGAATATCCGCAACCGGTCGGTCGGCCTGGGCGACCTGCGCGCGCAATACGCCTCCTGCGAAACCGCCGGGCGCCGCCTGGCCGCGCTGGCCGCGCGATACGGCCTCGGTACGCTGAAGGCGGCGATGGCCGAGATCGTTGCCCGGTCGGAGCGGATGACGCGCGCGCGCATCGCGGAGTTCCCCGACGGGACCTACCGCGCCCGGGACTGCCTCGACGGCGACGGACAGTCGGACCGGAAAACATGGGTCGATGTTCGGATCGATATTCGCGGCAGCGACATCGTCGCCGATTTGAGCGGCAGCAGCGAGCAGTCCGCTGGCGGCATGAACTGCTCCCATTCGGCTGCCGCATCGGCCGTGCAATACGCCATAAAGTCGATCACGGACCCCGAGAACCCGCCCAATGCCGGCAGCTACAGGCCTATCGCCGTCAGGACCCGGCCCGGATCTCTGGTCGATGCCCGGAAACCGGCTTCGATGGTGGGATTCGGCGAGGTCTGCTACCGCGTGCTGGACGCGACCATGGCGGCGCTCGCCGGCGCCGTCGGAGAGCGGGCTATCGCCAGCGGATCGGGGTCGACCGGCACTGCCGTCATAGCGGGCCGCCGGCGGCAGGAAGACGGCGGGGGCTATTTCACCACACTCGAGCTTTCCTCCGGAGCGTACGGCGCGCGCGCTTCCCGCGACGGGATGAACGCCATCCGCTACGGGCCGGGCAATGCGGGCCATGTCCCGATAGAAGCGGACGAGATGGAAAATCCGCTGTTCTTCGAAGCCTACGAAATTGTCCCCGATACGGGCGGCGCCGGCCGCTTCCGCGGCGGCAACGGCTTTGTCCGCGCCTTCCGCGTGGAAACCGGCGGCGCCCGCATATGCCTCTGCGCCGACCGGCATGACACGCAGCCGGCCGGCCTGTCCGGCGGACTGCCGGGCGCGACTGCGCGGTATGTGCTGGACCCCGGCTCCGACCGGGAACGGGTGTTGCCCAGCAAGACGCCCTATATCGACCTTGCTCCCGGCACGCTGGTGCATCTCCAGTCTGCCGGCGGAGGGGGTTATGGCGACCCCGGCGAGCGCGACCCGGCGCGTGTCGCGGAAGACCTGAAGGACGGCTACATCACCGAGAGGGCCGCAAGGGCGGACTATGGCCTCTCAGGAGGCTCCAAAGGGTAGTCCCGCCGCATCAGGCGATCATCAGGCGATGTGCAGGCGGGCACGGTCGGTAGGCCATCCGACGGCCACCTCCTGTCCCGGTTCGAAGCGGTTCTCGTCGCCGTCGCCCGACATTACGCGCGCGACGGCCTCCGTCCCGTCGGGCAGCCGGACGAGATGCGAAACGGTGAGGCCCAGATAGACGTCTTCGACATAGCTTGCGGGCACGACCTGCCAGGAAGCGCCCATGTCCTCGCCGCGACCGGTAATGCGCAGCAGTTCGGAGCGGATCGAGAACGCCGCGCGTTCCCCCGTGGACAGGGCAGCGCCCCGCGCGGGGATTTCGACCTTCGCGAAATCGAGGTCAAGCGCGACCCGGGTGTCCGAAGTGTGCGAAACGGTGCCTTCCAACACGTTATTGTCGCCTATGAACTCGGCGGTGAAGCGCTTGTTCGGAGTCTCGTAAACGTCCCGCGCCGTTCCCTCCTCGACCAGTTCTCCATCCGCGATGATGGCGATCCGGTCAGCCACGGTCAGCGCTTCCTCCTGATTGTGCGTGACATGGATGAAGGTGATGCCGACCTTTTCCTGGATGCGCTTCAACTCCAGGCACATCTCCTTGCGCAGCTTGGCGTCGAGCGATGCAAGGGGCTCGTCGAGCAACAGGATGTCGCGCTCCAGCACCAGGGAACGGGCAAGCTGGACGCGCTGCTGCTGGCCACCGGAAAGCTCGTGCGGCATGCGCCTGTTGTAGCCCTCCAGCCCGACCATGGAGAGCATCCGGTCCACCCTGTCGCGGATGTCGCCCGGCGGAACCTTGATCAGCTTCAGCCCATAGGCGACATTGCGCTCCACCGTCATATGCGGGAAAAGCGCGTAGTTCTGGAATACCATCGAGGTCGGCCGCCGGTTGGGCGGCAGGTGGCTCACATCGCGACCGTGCAGATAGACATGCCCGGCGCTCGGCCGCAGGAAGCCTCCGATCAGGCGAAGCAACGTCGTCTTACCGCCGCCGCTCGGCCCCAGCAGCGCGTAGTATTGGCCGCTCTCGATGGAAAAGCTGACTGATTTCAGCGCCGTGACGGCGCCGTAATTCTTGCCAAGCTCGACAACTTCCACGGCTATGGCGGCGGATTCGGTCATGACTTCCGGTGTCGCTGGTTTCGTTTGCCGGTCAACTGGACATCACCGGCTCGGCCATGGCGCGCGCCCTGCGTTCCAGCCGCTCGGCGCGCACCAGGGTGTAGACGATCACCGTCCCGATCACCAGCATCGACACGATGCTCATTATACCGGCCATGGCGTAGGACTCGCCGGACATGCCGATATTGAGCATCTGCGCGACCAGCATGTTGGAGAACGTGTCGAACCCGCCCTTCAGCAGCGCGGTGCGCACGGCTTCATTGAAGGACAGGATCGTGACGAACGCGCAGGAGCTGAACACGCCGACGCGGATTTGCGGAAACTCGACATGCCAGAAGGCCTGCCAGGCAGTGGCGCCGCAAGCCCTGGCGGCCTCGGTCTGCTGCACGCGGTAGCGCGACATCGTTATCAGGATAACGATGAACGCATAGGGGTGGGTGTAAATGACCTGACCGATGACCGCGGTGAGGAAACCCAGGTCGAACCAGCCGTCGAACCAGCTGACGCCCAGCGCGTCGCCGAGCCAGGCGAACCCCCTGGCAAGGTTCTTGAAGAACACCAGCAGGCTCGAGCCCATGATGTCCGCCGGTACAAACAGCGGCGAGAGCATAAGCGCGACGAAGCCGACCTTGCGCCGGGTCCGCTTGTAAAATTTGGCCGACAAAAGCGCCATCGGAATGGTCGCCGCTATCGTCGCCAAAGCCAGATACAGCGTCCATTTGAGCGACACGACCAGCAGTGTGTCGCCGAGAACCACCCTGTACCAATCGAAGGTGAATTCGTAGATCCGGGCGCCGAAACCGTGCTGATTGAAGGAGATGCCGATCGTGTAGAAGACCGGCATCAGCAGTGCGAACACGACGGCCAGCAGATACGCCCATTTGAGCCGGATGTTCCAGGGACTGGCGAAATCGTCGTACATAGCCGGCTCAGCTGATCGGTTCGAGGATCTTGGTCAGGTCGAACAGCCGGTGGCCGATATAAAGCAGCAAGACGAGGGTAAAGATCATGATAGTGCTGATCGCCATGGCCAACGGAAAATCGAGGGCGACGATGGCCTGATTGGCGATCAGCCCCGCATTGACGGCGCCCGGCCCGCCGAGCAGCGTCGGCACCAAGGCCACGCCCATCGAGTTAACGAAGATGAACACGCTGCCGGCGAATATGCCGGGCGCGGCCAGAGGCAGGACGATATCGGTAAAGAGGCGCACCCGCCCGGTGCCCAGATCGTCGCAAACCTCGAAGACATAGTTCTGCACCGCTTCCAGCGCGAGGAAGCCCGCAAAGATCATGAACGGCAAGAACGACATGACGTCACCGATGATGACGCCGAGCGGCGAATACAGGATGGAGGTGATCGGCTCCGACAGGATACCCAGGTCCATGAGGACGGAGTTGACGACGCCATTGCGGCCCAATACCGGGCGCATGGCGAAAACCCGCACCAGCTCCGAAATCATGAACGGCAGGATGAACAGCAGAATGACCCGGTGCTGCGCCGCCCTGGTCACCCGCCGGCGTATGAACACGGCGATCGGGAAGCCGATTACGAATGAAATCAGGACTGAGGCTGCCGCATGCAGCATGGAGTACAGGTAGTTTTCAGCCCGCGCGGATGTGAAGAAATTGTCGTAGGCGAACAGGGTGAAACCCGGCTCCATCCAGAACTGCGTGCGTTCGAAAACGCTCCACACCACGGTGAGCGTCATCGGCGCCGCGAAGAACAGGACGAAAAAGACGACGGGAATATAGAACACCCATCTCTGGATGCCGTTTTCCCCGAAGAGTTGGCGCCATCGCGCGGGCGGGGCCGGAAGTTCCCGGCCCCTCCGCGCTGGCGACGGGCTCATGTCCGCCGCTGAAGTCACTACCCGTCAGGCGGCCTGGAGGCGCGCCCACCAGTCCTGATAGGCGCGAATATGGGTCGGGAAGACGTTCTGCCACGCATTGCCCGTGACGGCGAAGCGGGCGTTCTTGCGCGTGAGGATGTCGAGCACGGACTCCTGCACATCGGGCGCGAAGTCTTCCGGGTGCGCCTTGATGTACTCGTCCACGCCTACCATCTGCGGCGCAAATCCCAGTCCCGACAGGGTCCGCGCGCCGAACCAGGGCGAGAGATACACATTGGCGAGCTTGTAGTAGAGCTCGTCCGCGCCGCGCTCGCGCCCGCCCTTGGTCAACATGATCATGTTGTTCCAGGTCTGGTGGCCCTCTTTCATGGTGCCGTAGCGGATGTCGGCCTTGTCGCCGGTCTTGCGGTTCGCGATGATCTGGATCGGCTCCCAGCAGGACGACATCAGCACTTCGCCGCTGGCCAGAATGCCGACGCCGTTCTGGAACCCGTCCCAGAAAGTGCGGAACTGGCCCTTCTTCTTCCAGTCGATCAGGAACTCGCAGACCGCCTGCACCTCCTTGGGCTTCATGTCGGAGGGGTTCTCGATCTCGATCTTGCCGCTTTCCTTCAGGTAGATGGCCATATTGGTGAGCGTCGGCCCGAAATCGTTCTGCAGCGCGACGCGGCCCTTGAACTGGGCGTCAAACATGATGCCCCAGCTATCCGGATGGAAACCGAGTTCCTTGAAATCGTACGCCATGGAATCGGCATTCGAGATCATCGGCGTCGAATAGACTTGGCCCTCATAGCGGATCGTGTGAGCGGCGAGGCCGTCTTCGTTATAGACGGGCAGGATATTCTTCCAGTTGGGAATCCGGCTCGTGTCGAGCGGCACGATGGCGCCCTGCGAGGCCAGCGCGTCTTCCATGCCGCCTCCATTGTCGGTGACCGCATCGAAGAGCTTGTTGCCGTCGCCTACGACCATCTTCTGGATCGCCTCGTCGGCCCGCGCGCTCTTCGCGGTCGCGGCAATGGAAATGCCGCCCTGGGCCTCCATGGCGCTCCAGTCCTTGGCGCCGACCTTGTGCACGCCCGGATTGGCCCAGATCTTGAGCGCTTGGCCATCTGCGGCCGAGGCGCCCGGAATCCGCCCCAACATTGCAGCCGCGCCGATGCTCGACGTCGCATACATGAACGCGCGGCGCGTCCATTGCATCTGCTTCATGGCTGTTCCTCCCTTTGCGATTCGGTCACAGGCAACCACTGCGCGGGCCTGTTTGCGATGGGGAGTATATCTGTCGCGGGACGGTTGACATAGGCGGCGGCCGGCTTTTCATACTCATCGACCGTCACGCGCGAGCCGTCCGCCAGCGCAATCTCGATCCGCCCGGAGGCAGACGGTTCGGTATCCGTCGGCGCCGGCAGCAGCGTCGCCGGCTCCGCCCCTTCCGTCGAAGAGACGACCACCGGGACGAAGCCGCCCACCACAAGCGCCGGCTCCCGATACTGGCGCCGCCAACCGAAGACCTGGTTCGCGTTCACGTCGTGCCGGCGCGCCGCCACCGAAACCGAAATACCGGGCTGGTAGCTCTCCGCCACGATCCGGCGCTTCCGCGCTTCGCTCCAGCGACGGCGACGACGGCGAACCCGACCGTCGTCCCTGGCACCCGACGGCTCTGCTTCGTCCGACATCCGCGCAAGTGTCCACTTCCGAGCGCGCGATCTCCCCGATCCCCGACAAAAGCGACAGACGGCCTACGCCGGAGGCTTACGCCAATCGTGCCCGGGAACGGATTTACGTCACACCTTCTCGCACACCAGGTAGATGTGGACGTAGTCCATGGCGTGGCCCGCGGGACTTTGCCGGACCCGGTCTTCGTAACTGTCATAGAACCGGTCGACGATCGCCTGCTTTTCCGACGCCGTTCGGGCCGGCGAAAGGCCGGCCACGAAGGTGTGCCTGACAAACTCGAGCTAATTCGTTTGTAGGCATTGTTGGGGCGCTTGCGTTACCTCGTAGGAAAGGACAGTATAGCAACGGGTTGGGGGAACGGCAAGGTCGAAAGGCCAGAGAATCACCTTGTATGAATGGCAAGCCTGTGTTCCACCAATTTGCATCGTGGGGTGCTTCGATGGCATATAACACGACGGATGGAGCATTTACTGGGATCTCAGCAGCTGTCGATTGCTTCTGTAGTGCTGTTCATATGAATAAACCATGGGTTCTGACTATATGGAACTGTATATAACTGGACCGGGGCGCGGCTCACGGAGGGACCGATGCAGGATGGCGGCAATGGCGAAAAGCGCAAGGCGCGCTGCATCATGGCGACCGACACGGAATGGCGGCGCATCGCCGAGCGCGCCGGCAAGGCCGGCCTGCCGATTTCGCGCTTTGCGGTGCAGCGCCTGCTCGAACCGGCCGGCGGAACGGCCGCGCCGCCGGGCCTGCCGCGGCAGGTGGCGCGGGACCTCCGGGTGCTGGTGGCGATCGAGGAGCGGCGCTTCCGCGCGGACAATGCCGGGACGGACTGGGACGAGCTGGTCGCCGGGGCGGAGGCGGCACTGGACGGCGAGGAGGCGATGGGGTGAGGCGCCATCACCAGCATTGCGTGTCCTGCACGGACAGGGAGTGGGAGGCGATCAGGTCGCGGGCGGAAGAGACGGGCATGAGCCTCTCGCAATTCGTCGTCGGCTGCGCGCTGGCCGGCGATGAAGCGGTCACGCCGCTTGTGCTGACGGAGGATGAGCAGCGCCGGCTCTACAGCCGTGTAAACCGGTTGCTGCTGGCCTGCCTCGACCTGACGGCGCCGCTGCCGGGAACCGATGTGACGCTGAGGGAGGCGGTGGAGTTCCTGTGGCGGGCGGGCGGTGGGCCGGACCGGGCCGCAGCGCGCGAGCCTGGAGGGGAGGCAGGATGAAGCCGCCCCGGGAGAGGGTGAGGAACCGCTCGATCTCGTGCAGCCGGCTGGACTGGCTGCGGATCGGGGAGCGGGCCGGCGAGGCGGGCCAGCCGATATCCCGCTATGTCGTGGCGCGGGCGCTGTCGGGGACGCCGGCGCCGAAGCCTTCGGCGGCGCAGCCGCTCGTGCTGGACGCGGAGGAGCAGCGCCGGCTTCTGGACGGCGTGCTGCGCATGGCGGACCTGCTGTCGGGCGCCATGGCCCCGGAGGGAGAGGACAGGCCCGGTCTGCCGGAGGCGGTCGGGGCGCTGTTCGAGGCGAAGCTCGACGAGATGGCGCGCACGGGCCGCTACGGTGAGATGAGGGCGCTTCTGGACCGGGTGCTGGGGGAGGAGCGCGCCGAGGGCATTGCGGACGATGTCTATGCGCGCGTCCGGCGGCGATGAAGGCCGCTGCCTGCCGATCTTGTGATAAATTTATGTCATAAGTTATGATATTCTTGTGATACCCGAACGAGCTGGCTGCCAAAATCTTCTTGCCCCTTTCTTATGATATTTGTGACATTCTTATGATATAGCTACTGCCGAATTCGCTTGTGATAAAATTATGATACTTGTGATATTCTTATGGTGCAGACCATTGTGGGTCGCCAGCGCCTCCATGGGGCGATGGCGTACCGGAGGGATAGCGTATCACAAGAACATCACAAGATTCCATCAAGCCATTTTTGTCTCTCATCGCGTTACGGTGCATGACGATGAAGGCCCGGGGAGGCGAACCGGAATGACCGGGAAGCGTGCACGAGGCTTCTACTGCACGCGGGAAGAGCGGTCTGCGATGGGGGCGCGGGCAGCCGCGGCGGGGCTGTCCGTCTCCCGTCTGGTGCTCGACCTCGTGCATGACGACATTGCCGACGGCCCCGATTCGGGGCTCACGGCGGAGGAGATGGCGGAGTTGCTCGACGGCCTCCGGGTGCTGGCGGCGTATGTGGACGGCCTGCGCGACAGGACGGCGGAGGACGGCGCTCCCCGGACCGTTCCCGGAAGCGACGGGAGGCATCACGGGGATGTCGGGGATCGCGACTGCGGGACGCCGGCGGAACGGGTGCGCCTGTCGGTCTCGGCGACCGACGAGGAGTGGGCGGCTGTCCATGAACGGGCGCGGCGGAGCGGTCTGTCGATCTCGCGCTATCTCGTCGGTCTGGTTCTGCCTGACGCCGGCCTGAATGCGGCTCCGCTGCCGGCGCTCAGCGGCGTGGAGCAGCGCGAGGTGCTGGAGGCGGTGCGGCACATGCCTTTGCTGCTTTCGGAGGGGCGAGCGCCCGGCGCCGGTTCGACCGGTACGCCGGACCGGTCTTCGGCTTCGCCCGATACCGAAGAGGCCGCTTTCGCCGGAGATGGCCGAATGAAGGAGCTTCACGCCCGTGCGTCCGCCGGCCCTGACGGCGGGCATGTCGAAACGGACGATGCCGGACCCCGTTCGCCGCCGCTCGCAGCCGGGAGTTCGAAACCGGCGGAAACGGGCGAGACCGGAGCAGACCCGAAGCCGCCCGGCCAGGGTGCCCTGTTCTGAACCGGGGCGTCGGCTCGATTGCCCGCTCGCGGTTCGGCGGCCCGCCGATTTTCGGGCTCGCCGGAACGCCGCGATCGTCTTCGCCCGGGTGGCCACGGCGGCGACATTCGAGAGAACCGCGCCGAAGGCGGATTGTGCGCAATCGTCGCGCTGCCGGGAGCCGGCGGATCCTGAAGCGGGAGGGACGAAACCGGCGGCGGGCCGCGCTTGCAGGACCTGCGCTGCTCCCCGGGTTTCGGGACGCGGTAGCCGACGCCGCGCTCGTTCGTGCCCGAACGCATTGTTGCCTTGGGAAAGGTCGCCGGACGGTGGCGCCCGCTCGCAACAGGGTTCACAATGGAGACAGCGTTGGACCGGAACGGGAAAGTGCTCGTGGAATGCTGCAAGCGTCTTCGGGAAATCACCTTGCCTTCGGGACATCGCGCACGGACTGAATGAACGGCAACCAGGAGAGAACGCCACATGAGACCCGGAAGATTTCTTGCAGCCTGCCTTGTCGGATCGGCGGCGATGGCCGGCGCAGCGCAGGCGGAGGACATGACCATCGTGTCCTGGGGGGGCGCCTATTCGGCATCCCAACTGAATGCCTACCACAAGCCCTACATGGAAATGAATCCAGGCGTCAACATCATCAATGACGACAGTTCCGCAGAGGCGGTCGCCAAGCTTCGCGCCATGGCCGAAGCCGGCAACACGACCTGGGACGTGGTCGATGCGGTCGCGGCGGACGCCATCCGGCTTTGCGACGAAGGCCTCGCCATGGAAATCGACCCTGACACCATGCTGGCCCCGGCGCCCGACGGCACGCCGGCCTCCGAGGACTTCGGCGGCTATCTGGTGTCGCCCTGCTTCATTCCGAACATCGTCTATTCGACGACCTTCGGCTACCGCACCGACATGGTCGGCGACACGCCGCCCGGGGATGTGTGCGCGGTGTTCGACCTGGAGACCTATCCCGGCAAGCGCAGCCTCGAGAAGCGCCCGATCAACAACATGGAATGGGCGCTGATGTGCGACGGCGTTGCCAAGGCCGACATCTATGACGTACTGGCGACCGGGGAAGGCCAGGCGCGCGCCTTCGCCAAGCTCGACACGATCAAGGAGCATGTCGTGTGGTGGTCCGCCGGCGCGGACACGCCGCAGCTTCTGGCGGACGGCGAGGTCGTGATCGGCTCGACCTACAACGGGCGCCTGTTCAAGCTGATCGAGGAGGACAAGCAACCGGTCGCCATGCTGTGGGACGGCCAGGTGTTCGACCTCGACGGGTGGATCATCCCGGCGAACCTGAGCGACGAGCGCAAGAAACGCGCGCTCCACTACATCTATTTCGCCACCGATACCCGGCGTCTCGCGGACCAGGCGAAATTCATCTCCTACGGTCCCGCCCGCGCGTCGTCCGGCCCGCTGGTCGGCAAGCATGCGACGCTCGGCATCGACATGGCGCCGCACATGCCGACGGACGCGAACAACATGCGCAACACGCTGCTCTACAATTACGAGTTCTGGGCGGACTATCGCGACGATATCGACGCGAAGTTCCAGACCTGGCTCGCGAAGTAGAGCTGTCTTGAGGGAGGGGCTTCCGGGCCCCTCCGACTTTTGTTCCGGCCTTATCGGCATATCCCTGTAGTCCGGGTTGCGGCTGCGGTCGGTTCGGGGACGGACGGCGCGTCGCGCTACCCGGCAGGCGGGGCCCCGGGCTCCGGCAGGGCATCCGGCGCGGCGTCTGTCCTTCTGGTCAGGGTCGCGATATTACAGCCCCGCAGACGCCGGCGATGAATGAGGCTGCCCCGATGGCGCGGAGACGGGCAAGCAAGCTCCGGGCCCGGAGGAGCCAGGCGAACCGGGCGGGCTCTTCACCGGACGCAATGCCCCGCATTGCGCTCGTGGACTTCCTCCGGGGCATGACCCTTCTCGGCATGACCGTCTTCCACTTCGTTTACGACCTCGAGTTTTTCGGCCTGGAGGAATACGGCTACTCGGACCAGTTGCATTGGTGGACGCTCGCCACCATCGTTGCCGGGAGCTTTCTCTTTCTCACGGGCGCGAGCCTCTATCTCGCGCACAGCGAAGCGGTCCGGTGGAGGCCCTGGGGACGGCGCCTTGTCATCATCGTGCTGGCTGCGCTTTCGATCACCATCGCGACCCGGTTCGTGACCCCGGAGAGCTACGTCTTCTTCGGCATCCTGCATATGATCGCGATTGCGAGCATCGCCGGTCTCGCATTTCTTCGCGCCCCCTGGTGGTTGGCGGCGGCAGCAGCGGCGGCGATCTTGCTTATCGACGAGTTCATCGCGGTCGAATGGCTGAACGCATTCGCCCTGAGCTGGCTCGGCCTCGGGAGCGTCGACCCGGTGACCAGCGATTTCCGCCCGGTGTTCCCGTGGCTGGCGCCGGCGGTCCTGGGGGTCGGCGCGGCGAAGATGTGTCATCTGGCGGGTTGGCTGAAGGTTCTGGCGGCGCCGAGGCTTGAGGGGCGGTGGGGAACCGCGGTTCGCTTCATCGGGCGCCACAGTCTCGTTTACTACCTGCTCCACCAACCTGTGCTCTTTGCCCTTTTCTGGACGTGGCTCCAGCTTGCAGGACAATAGAGAGTTCGGGCTGGAACGAGAGCAAGGGCGCGGCGGGTTAACCGGATTCCCGTTTCGGCGGCCGGTCCACGGCCGTTCACGCCCCCCGGCGGCCGGCAGGACGTCGGCGACATGGGCGGCCTCGTGCTCCCCCTCGATCGGGCCCTCGACGAGATCGTCAGGAACGAGATCTTCCGGACGTGGACATGATGAAATCTTGCACAAAGTCGAGCTCAGAACCGCATGTTGAGGGTTACGAAGAAGGTGCGTCCCCAGCCGGCCGCGCGCGGCCCGTCGGTCACCGACGGGTTCGCGGTGTTCGTGGAGAGCTTTGCGTCGGTGACGTTGTACACACCTGCGGTCATCCGCGTGTCTTCGAGACCCAGGGGTGCTCTCCAGTCGAGCGTCAATACGTGGTCGCGAAACGTTGTCCGACGCCGGAGAGGCCGCTCTCACCGCCTTCCCGGGTCGTCGGTCGCATGCCGGCGGGGCGGACCGCTGCACGAACAGGAGGGCCGGGACGGGTTTCCCCCACTCCCGGGGCCGTGTTGCATGAAGCGGAGTCAGCTTCCGGCGTCCTCTCTCCAGCTTTCCGAGAACGCAAGGGCTGCGGTGCTGAAGGGCTGTCCATCGTAATTGCAGGGCCACGCCCGGCCCGATGCCTTCCGGCCGTTCAGGCTCAACCCGGCCTCCAGGGCCGGAATCATGACGACACTCACGCCGTATCTTCTTTCCGGGAGCCGGGTCGGGCGGTCGTGCGCCATCAGGAGCGGGTCGATGAGATTGCTCCAGGAAAGGACGATTTCGTCGGCGCCCGAGCGAACCGACCGGGTCCAGCCGGCCTGCAAGTCGCCCTGTCGCGAGAACCCGGCCTCCACGACGGCAATGTCGTTGCCGGCCGTTTCCGGGTTCAGCATTCCCTGAACGGTCGCCTGCAGCCAGCTCGCCAAAGCCGGGTTGTCGGAGTAGATGCGCCAGCGGTCGTCCGTCAGCT
>MKWU01004932.1_pt1 | contig 15133 bp, 14 predicted proteins | sample 809101 | NCBI WGS metagenome assembly MKWU01 (sample SAMN05860141, study PRJNA318959) | sponge metagenome | host: Aplysina aerophoba | place: Slovenia: Piran, Adriatic Sea, Gulf of Piran | collected 2013-05-07 | reverse complement strand
GACGACTTCCGGTTCCAAGTGGGAGACTTTCCCCTCGACCTTGGTGTAAAGGCCCAGCTCGTTAGGAATCTCTGCCGGCCAATTCGGATCCTTAGCCACTGCGGCGGGGCCGGCTACCGTCGTGCCAGCGCCAGGATTCATCATGGTCTTGATGACCTCCGAACTCACGCCCGCCTGCTTGAGTGCCAGGAGCTGATCGATGCTCAAGTCGAACGGCGTCGCGTTTTGCCTCAGCTTTTCGATGACGACGTCTTCGCCCAAGCCGGCTTCGACCAATGCGACGACATCTTCAACCGCCAGTTGCCCTGTTCGCTGCTCCAGCGATTCCTGCTCTTGCCCCGCGACAATTCCAGGCAATAGAATCAAGTAGAACGAATGGACCAGCAGGAAGCGAATGCTTTTCATCGTCGATCTCCTTCCGAATCGTTGCAGGCACCATTGTACTGAAAATTATCCGCGCAAGAGGGAAATCTTAATGATTTCCTCTAAAAATTGCGGTTCGAGGCGCACTCGAGGCGTGCCCGCCGCAGAGGTGCGGACCCATCCTTCGCGGCAAGGATGCGACGACCCGGCGCGCCCGAGCCAACCTTCGGCGTGCTGACCCCACGCGGCCAGAGGTGGTTCGGGGATTCTAGACCATAGGTTAAGGTGCACTTCGCCAGAGCCGAAAGGAGGCAACGATGGCGAAGAGACGGAGGTTCACGACGGAGTTCAAAGCGCGGGTGGCCAAGGAAGCCTTGCGAGGGGACCGCACCGTGCAGCAGATCGCGGCGCGGCACCAGCTGCATCCGAACCAAGTGAGCCAGTGGAAGCGTACGGCCAGCGAGCGGCTGGCCGAACTGTTCGAGCGGGGTGCCGGACCCGGCCAGGATGAGCGGGAGGCGGAGTTCCGTAAGCTGCACGAGAAGATCGGACAGCTGGTAGTCGAACGGGATTTTTTGAAGGCCGCCCGGGAGCGCTGAGCCGGACCAGGCGCAAGAGCTTGGTGCAGCGCGACCACCCGCAGGCGAGCCTGCGGCTGCATTGCCGCTTGCTGGGGGTGTATCGTTCCGGGCTGTACTACCAGCCGCGGCAGCTGGACCCGGAGCAGCTGGCGCTGATGCGGCGGATCGACGAGTTGTCGCTGGCACATCCGTTTTACGGCAGCCGGCAGATGAGCCGGCATTTGCGCCGGGAAGGCTGTCTGAGGTGGCTACGGAGTGGTGGACAGTTGAGGGGCGGCACCGTGATGGTGCAGGGGGCTTGAGATGTCAAGTGCATAACCAGATGCGGATTATTCCGTGTTGGCCGAATGAGTTCAGGATACTGTCATTGAAATCGCAATGTAATTCAGCGTTATTTCTGCTCAATGTGATAGGATCACAGACATTGTTAGTGATCGGAGCCGCCGAGGCGAAGTGGCTCGCGTGGTGCCTCGCGTAGCGTGGTGGTTCACGGAAAGGCCCACAGGTGTGGGTTAGCTTGGCGGCTTTGGGACGAGAGGAGAACATCCATGGAGACGCGACTCGCACGAGCCGTCCCGCGCCCGAAGCCCGGGTCTCCGGCGCTTCCGAAAACGAAGTCGGCGGACAGGACGCCCGAGGACGATGCCCGGCTGGGCGCGGTGTCGTCGATTCCGCAGCCGACGCCATTCAGGTTGACGCGGCTTGAGGCCCACTGGCAGACCGCCGTCACCGAGGCGTGCCGTCCGGGCGTCGAGCGACTCGGCTACCCGCTCGACGCGCCCCGGCCGATTCCGGCAATCTCGGGGAAGCCCGTAGCACCGTGAGAGTGGTGGTCGTAGGCGCGGGGGCCGCCGGACTCTCCGCCGCTTGGGCGCTGCGCAAACGCGGCGTCGATTTCACGGTGCTGGAGGCGGCCGGCCATGCCGGTGGGCGCATCGCCGTTGAGGAAGTGGAGGGATGCCGGATCGACACCGGCGCGCAGGTGTTCACGGCGGCGTACGACACCGCACTCCGGCTTTGTCGCGAACTCGATGTCCCGGTTCGCGTAGTCAGTCGCCGGGCGGCGATCTGGAGCCGGGGTGGATTCCGCGTATTCGACCGGCATGATAAATGGAGGAGCTTGAGGACGTTGCTCTCCTTAAAGGCGCTCCCGCCCAGGAGCCTGTGGCAGCTCGCCCAACTCGAACGGAAGCTCCGCCGCCATGCTGCCGACCTGAGCTTCGCCGACCCCTCGCGGGCGTTGGCGCATGACGCGGACGCGAGCATCGCCGACTGGATCCGAACCAATGCCGGCCTCGAGGCGCTCGAGGGGCTGGCGGGCACGAGCATCCGAGCCATGACCCTTGGCGAGCCCGAAGACGTGGGCACCGCCTACGGAATGGCTCTGCTCTGGGCATTCACCTTCGAGTCCGCCGACATGCTTACTCCCGAACGCGGGATGGGACAACTTACCCAAGCCCTCGTCGACGCCGTTGCCGACCGGATCCGCCTTTCCACGAAGGCCGAGCGTATCGTCATCCGGGACGGCGCTGTGGTCGGCGTAAAGACCGGTGCCGGCGTCGTCGCCGCCGACGGGGTCATCTGCGCTACACCCGCCACCGAGGCGCGCCGCCTGCTGCCGGATCTGCCGACGGACATCGACAGCGCGCTCGGGCGGGTGACCTACTCGTCCAACTGCCGCGTGGTATTCGGCGTCGACCGGCCGACGTTGCTCGACCGGTGCTACTTCGTCGCCTTGCCGCGCCGCGAGGAGTCGTTCATCGTGAGCTTCAGCGACGCTGCCATCAAGTCTCCGCAGGTGGCACCGTCCGGGGGATTGATCCACGCCGAGTCCGCAAGCGATCGAGCCGAGTCCCTCTCGCGCCTTACGGATGCGGATCTCCGCCAACGCTTTCTGGACGAGATCCGCCGATACTCGCCAGACATGCCGGAGCCGCGGTTCGCGCGAGTATATCGCTGGAAGGAGGCCGTGTGCCTCATGCCCGGCGGCGCTTTGACCGCAGTCGCCCAGGCACGCAAGAGCCTGCGGGAGCAGGTTCGGGGACTGACTCTCGCGGGCGACTACATGCACCTGCCTTCGGTTAACGGTGCCGCCGCCAGCGGCATTGCAGCGGTGGATGAGCTGGTGGGAACGTCAACTTGACCCCGCAGTCCAGCGCGCGCGCGGAACGTGGCCCGATCGGATACATGGCGCGCAACCCCGTCGCCGCCAACCTCGCGATGGCATTCATCCTCTTGGCGGGGTTCCTCGCGCTTGCGAGGCTGCCCGAGGAGTTTGTCCCCGAGGTATCGATGGACAGGGTGTCCGTCTCGGTCTCCTATCCCGGCGCGACACCGGTGGAGGTGGAACAGTCCATCATTGTGAAAATCGAGGAAGCTGTTCAGGGAATCGACGGACTGAAGCGGGTTCGGGCGACGGCCGTCGAGGGCCGCGGGTTGCTCGTGGCGGAAGTCGAGCGAGGCCAGGATACGCGGCGCTTCCTCGACGACGTCAAGGCCCGGGTCGACAGAATTCAGACGTTTCCCGCCGCCGCCGAGCGCCCGGAGGTCACCGAGGTGACCAACCGACAGAGCGTCATTCGTATCGTGCTATACGGCGATGTACCCGAGAGGACCCTCAAGGAGCTCGCCTACCGCGCCAAGGACGGGCTCTCCGCGCTGCCCGAGGTCTCCTTTGTGGAGGCGACCGGCGTTCGCGACTACGAGATCTCGATCGAAGTGCCGCTCCAGCGGTTGCGCGCACTGGGCCTCACCCTCCGTGACATCTCGAGCGCCGTGCGAAGCAACTCGCTGGACCTGTCAGCGGGGAGCATCGACACCCGGGACGAGGAGGTCCGGATACGCACGGCTGGGCAGAAGTACACACAGCAGGACTTCGAGGAGCTCATCGTGCTGAGCCGAGCGGACGGTACGGTCGTGCGGCTGGGCAATATCGCACAGGTGCGAGACGGCTTCCGGGACGTCAACCTCTACGGCCGCTACGGGGGGCAGCCCGCAGCCTACGTCGAGGTCTTCCGTACTGCCGACGAGAAGGTGCTGAGGATCGCGGACGCCGTGGAGCGCCACCTCGAAGACGAAATGATCCCTTCACTTCCGCCGGGCGTGCGCCTCGACATCTGGAACAACGACGGCGACACCGTCAGGTCGCGTCTGAGACTCCTGGTCGAGAACGGGCTTTTGGGGTTGGCGCTGGTCCTCCTCGCCCTGGCCCTCTTCTTGGAGTTGCGGCTGGCGTTCTGGGTCGCGATCGGAATCGGTGTGTCCTTCGTGGGCACCTTTGCCGTCATGGCCGTTCTCGGCGTCTCCATCAACCAGTTGTCGCTCTTCGGCTTCATCCTCGCCATCGGAATCGTGGTCGACGACGCGATCGTGGTCGGAGAGAACATCTACGCCGAACGGGAGCGGGGAGCGGGCGTCGCCGCATCCATACGCGGCGCGCGCGGAATCATGAGCCCCGTGGTTTTCGGGGTCCTCACCACGGTGGCCGCCTTCTGTCCGCTCTTCTTCGTTCAGAGCATTCTCGGGAGGCTGTTCGGGGAAATTCCCGTCATCGTCATCTCGGTTCTTCTGTTCTCGCTGCTCGAATCCCTGCTGATTCTGCCGAACCACCTTTCGCACGCCCGTGACTCCGCCGCGTCCCGCCCGTCCCGGATGGCGCACCTCGCCACGCGGGTCCGCGTCGGCGTCGACGCTGCGCTCGGCCGGTTTGTCGAGGGTCCGCTCGACAGGAGCCTGCGGTTCGCCACGCACCGGCCCGCACTCGTGATCGTGACCGGGGTGGCAATGGTGATCCTCAGTATCGCCGTCGTTCCGGCCGGGATCATGGAGTTCGACTTGCTGCCTTCGCTGGAAGGGGACCTCGTGACCGCCAGCCTGGAGATGCCCGAAGGCACTCCAGCGCACCGAACCTCCCGCGTGGTGCGGAACCTGGAAGCGTCGGGACGCCGCGCGCTCAACCGACTCGCATCCGGCCGGGGCCAAGACTCCGGGTCCATCCTTTCGGCAGTGAACACCACAATCGGTCTGCCGGCCCGCCAGACGGGGCTCGGCGGCGCGGCCACCGAGGAGACCAATCCGCAGGCCAACATCGCGGCGGTCGAACTCAAACTCGTGAGCGGCGACCAGCGCGATATCACCGCGACCGAGCTTCAAGACGCATGGCGCGAAGAGGCTGGCTCCTTGCCGGGTGCGAAGTCCCTTTCCATCTCGGCCGAGGTCTTCAGCCTCGGTTACCCGGTCCACGTCGAACTGTCGCACCCGGATCCGGACCGGCTGACCGCGCTCGCCGACACTCTGATGACACGGCTCAGGGGGTTCGCCGGGATCACCGATGTCCAGGTCGACCAGAGCCGGGGACTCACGGAGATGCAGCTCGACCTGCTCGCCGAAGCACGGACCTTGGGGCTCACGCTCGACGACCTGGCCCGGCAGGTCCGCTCCGCCTTCTTCGGGGACGAAGCGCTCCGCGTACAGCGCGGTCGCGAGGAGGTCCGCGTCTATGTGCGCCTGCCCGAGGATCAGCGCGACGCGATCACCGACGTGGAGGAGTATCTTATATCGACCCCAGCCGGTGGCTGGGTCCCGCTCCGGCAGGTGGCGTCCGTGCGGGTCGCGAATTCGCCCACCACCCTCCGGCGCAAGGACGGCCAGCGCGTCGTCACCGTCACCGCAGACGTGAGCGCGGGCGCCGGCGACGAAGTCACGAGCCTTCTGGAACGCTCGGTGCTCCCGCAGCTGGCCCGCCGCAACCCGGGACTCGCCTACACCTTCGGAGGCGAACGGCAGGAACAGGCCGAATCCCTGGGCGCGCTCGGGGGCGGCTTCGTCCTCGCCCTGCTGGCGATCTATGCGCTCCTGGCGGTCCCCTTTGGCTCCTACACGAAGCCGCTGATCATCATGGCGGCCATTCCGTTCGGGATCATCGGCGCCATGCTGGGCCATCTCGTGTTGGGGCTCGACATCTCCTTCCTCTCGCTGTTCGGCGTCGTCGGGCTAAGCGGCGTGCTCGTCAACGATTCGCTTGTCATGATCGACTTCATCAACGAGCGCATGCGTCAAGGCATGCCGGGCCGGGAAGCCATCGTCGCGGCCGCCAAGGCGCGCTTCCGTCCGATCTTCCTCACATCGCTCACCACCTTTCTCGGCGTGGCCCCGCTCATGTTCGAACGGAGTCTGCAGGCGCAGTATCTCATCCCGCCCGCAGCCTCGCTGGGGTTCGGGATCGTGGTCGGGACGGCAATTCTGATGATGATCGTGCCAGCGCTCGCGACGGTACATCACCGGGTGGTGACATGACGGCGCGTCCGGTCGTCATCGCGCCCCAGCCTTCCGGCCTGGCGAGGACCCTGGAACTTGCGCGCGCCGCGCCGCGCCGACCATCTTCGTCGGTTCGCGGGCAGACCGCCCGCCCGCGGATTCGACGACTCGCGAGCGACCTTCGAGGAACCGCGACACACTGCTTGCCTTGCCCGACAGAGGTGAGCTGACCCCAAGCTCTGGAGACGCAGCCGACCATGCCCGCCAACCCTCCAATACCGGCCAGCGCCGACGCCATCACTCCCACGTGGATGCAGGAGGCCTTGGCTGCGGGCGGCGCGTCCGGTCTGCCGCCCATCGAAGCCATGACCGTCAGCGGGATCGGGGCCGAAATGGGCATGCAGGCGGAACTGCTGCGCTGCCGGATGAGTTGGGCGGGGGGGGCTGCCGCCCCATTTGATAGCGTTGTCGTCAAGTTGCCCAGCGCGGTATCCAGAACCCGCCGGGTGTCCGCCAGCCTGAAGTTCTACAAGCGGGAGTACGACTTCTACCGCCATGTTGCCCATCGTCTGCCGTTCCGAACGCCCGCGCTGCTCTACGGGGACTGCCGGGGCGGCAACCAGGATTTCGTGCTGGTGCTGGAGGATCTGGAAGGCAGCGAGATGGTGCCGGTCGAGGTAGGCGCAACCGCAGCGCAGGCACGGGGTGCCGTGCGCACCGTTGCGAAACTACACGGCCTGTACTGGGAGAACTTCTCCGATCCGCCGGCGTCGGGCTTTCACGACGCTCTCAACCGGAATACCCGGATACTCTCGCAGCTCGCCTATCTGAGATACCTTGCCCCGGCTCTGCGGCACTTCGGACACCTGTTCTCGGACGACCTGAAGCGGTTTGCCGAAGCCTTCGGACCGAGGGTCTTCGATTACCTGCGCGACGTGGGAGAGAGGCCCAGAACCTTCATCCACGGCGACTATTACCTGCCCAACCTCTTCTACGGCAGCGGTGGCCCGGACGATATCATCGTGATCGATTGGCAGGTCAGCGGCATCGCCAGCGGTCCGTTTGACGTCTCGTACTTCATGGCGCGCAGCGTGGAGCCCCAAGTGCGCCGGGAGATCGAACGCGAGGCGGTGGCCGAGTATTGCGACATCGTGGCGAGCATGGGAGCGAGGCATCTTACGTTCGAGGCGTGTTGGGACCTCTACCGGCAAAACATGCTGACATGTCTCATGATCCTGGTCGTCTCCCTCGGCCTGATCGGCCACACCGACCAACTGAGCAGACGCCTGGTGGAGGTCACCATGGCGCGATTGGTCGCCGCCTTCGAGGATCTGGATGCGTACGAATTCCTGCCGGGACGGCGCCCCTTCCTCAGTCTCGCCAATGCCTTCTCCGCCTCGTCCCGGCTCGGCTACCGGCTGTTGAAGGGCATCGCGTGATGGGGACGGGACCATGCCGCTTCGGCCGACACGGGGATCCGATGGCACGCCCGGGTCCCGCATCCGCACCCGCAAGGAGGTCGAGACCCGATGCCTGAGCCGCGGGTGATTGTGATTGGAGGTGGAGCCGCGGGACTGTCGGCGGCCCATGAACTCCGCAAACGCGGGATCCCCGTGCTCCTTCTGGAGGCCTCGGACGCCGCGGGCGGGCGGATGGCCGGCGAGGTGGTCGGCGACTTTCACGTCGATACCGGGGCGCAGCTCTTCTCCACCGCCTACGACGCGGCCCTCAGGCTGGCGGAGGAGCTGGACGTCCGGTTTGACCGGTCCCCCGTTTCGGCCATTGCCACGGTCTACAACAGCCGCAAGCGGAAAACGGGCGTCATGAATCCCTCGTCCTTCCTCCATCTCGACAACATCAGGACGCTGCTGTCCTGCTCCCTCTTCTCTCCCAGGGGGCTCGCGCAGTTCGTCCGCTTCGCCCGACTCCTGAGTAAGCGCAGGGACGACTTCCGGTCCGGCGACTACATGAGCCTGCTAGATCTCGATGTCGAGGACACGTGCGCGGAGTGGTGCCGCAAGAACGTCGGACAGCAGTTCCTCGAAGAGTTCGGTAATTTCGCCGTCGCCAGCATCACGTTGAGCACTCCGGAACGCATTGGCGCGTTGAACGGGATGATGATGCTGTGGATGGCTTTTCTGGAGCGGCAACACACGCTTCGTATGCCGGAGTACGGGATGGGCTACTTCTCCCGGAGGCTGGCGAAGGCCTGTGAGGACGTGACGCGCTTGGCCACGCCGGTGGAACAGGTCCTGGTCGCCGACGGCGCGGCGCGGGGCGTCGTGACGCTGCGGGACGGTTTTCTGGAAGCCCGTGCCGTGATCTGCGCCACGACGGCGCCGGTCGCGCTGCGAATCCTTCCCCGGCTTCCGGTCCCGACGCGGGAGTTCCTCGAGTCCGTGCGGTACTCCTGCTGTTGTCACGTCGTTTTTGGGGTGGACCGCCACCCCCTCCCGAAGGGCCACTACTTCTTCATGCTGCAGAGGAAAGGCGAGTCGTTGCTGGATTGCTTCCTGGACAGCACGGTCGGCTCCCCGTTGTCGGCGCCGGAGGGCCACGGCTGTATTCACGCCTATCCGTCGGAGGAAGCTTCCCGACGGCTGATCGGGCTTGACGATGAGGAGATCAAACGCAGAGTCCTCGATGAAATCCGCAGCTACGCCCCGGCGATGCCCAAGGAACCGCTGTTCACTCGTGTGTACCGATGGGAGGAGGCCGTGGTCCTCCCCGACGGAGGGATGATGCGGCGAATCGAATCGCTGCGCGCCAAGGGATTTCCGGGGGTTCCAGGCCTTTTTCTGGCGGGTGACTATCTGCATATGCTCGCCAATGTGAATGGTGCTCTTATGACCGGCATTCGGGCGGCCGACGAAGCCGACCGCTACCTTCACAAGCCCCTTCCCCACTCGGAGATCTCCGCATGACGCTGGATCGGGCGGCTGGCCGACGCGCCCCGGTGCACTCGCCCGGAAGACAGAAAGCGCTGACCATGGCCGGTGCCGTGCTGGCCTTGTTCCTCGCCTCACTCGGCCAGATCATCATAGCCACCGCCTTGCCCGGCATCGTCGCCGACCTGGGCGGGTTCGAGAGTTATACGTGGGTGGCCACCAGCTACGTACTCGCCTCCGCAATCGCAATTCCCATCGCAGGCCGCCTCGGCGACATCCACGGCCGTAGACTCATCTTCGTCCTTGGGATCGCCGTCTTCCTCGCCGCCTCGGCCGCGTGCGGCTTCAGTTGGACCATGACTCAGCTCGCGGCGGCGCGCGCGGTGCAGGGCATCGGGGGCGGCGTGATGATGACCGTGGGATTCGTCGCCGTCGCGGACCTTTTTCCGCCGGAGGAGCGCGGCAGGCAGCATGGATTGAACAGCCTCGTGTTCGGCATGGCCGCGCTGATCGGACCTCTGCTGGGAGCCTACCTGACCGAGCACGCGTCCTGGCGATGGATTTTCTTCTTGAACCTTCCCCTTGGCGTGCCCGCGCTATTTCTGATCGCCCGGGTCTACCCGAAGATCGAACCCGAAGAGGAGCGTCGCTCCACCGACTACCTTGGCATTGCGGCGTTGGCCCTTGCCACCGCGGCGATACTGCTGGCCCTGACCTGGGCCGGCGTTCACTACGAGTGGGGCTCCCCGCAGATCATCGGTCTGCTGTCGTTTGGGATGGCGATGGCGGTGGGACTGGTGGTCGTGGAATCGAAGGCGGAGTCGCCGATCATGCCATTGGAGATATACCGCGAGCGCGTGGTGGCGGCTTCGCTGACGATGGTGTTTCTCGCTGGGTCGGCGTTGTACGCCACCGTGATCTTCGTGCCTCTGCTTTTCCAGGCGGGCCTGGGGGTGTCCGCGACCGGCAGCGGCGCCTACCTGACCGTTATGGTGCTCGGCATGGTGTTCGCCATGGTCCTGTCGGCCAGGTTCCTCTCGAAGCGCAACCCGCGCTACCGGCTTGTGGGCGTCGCCGCCACCGGATTGATGGCCGCGGGCGTGTACCTGATCGCCACCATCGACCCCGGTGCGAACGTTACCCGTGCAGCAGCGTCCGTCGCCGTCGCTGGAGCTGGCGTGGGCGGCGTATTGGCCACCGTCCTGTTGGCGGTTCAAAACACCGTTCCCTTCGAGAACGTGGGCATCGCGACCGCCGCCGTGCAGTTCTACCGGCAGGTCGGGGGCATGCTCGGCCTGGCGGCCCTGGGAGCCTCCATGGCGGTCAGGTTCTCTGCCGAGATGGACGCGGCGGTCAGCGACGCGGCGCGCGTTGACGGCTCCCCCGAGCAGCTTGACGCCATCCGGGAAGACCCGGCGATTCTTCTGGATCGGGCGGAAGTTGTGGCCCTTGGGCTGCCGGATGCGCTGCTCGACGCCCTGCGGTCCGCCTTGGCCAGCGCTGTCGGCGACACGCTCGCCATCTGCGCGGCCGCCGTGGCCTTGTCCGTGGTGGCTGCTCTGTTCCTCGGTTCGCCGCCCCGAGCGCAAGCGGCGGCCCGCCGGCCCGCAAGCTGACGGCGGGTGGACGGGAGACTCCCATGACACTCCGCGACGCCCTCCGCTCCGCCATCGGGCCAATCTATATTCGGGCGCGCCTGTTGCAGGAACGCATCCAGTCGGGCGTCGTGTGGAACCCGTTCGACCCGGAGTACGTCGCCGATCCGTATCCCGCCTTCCGACGACTCCGCGAGCGTGATCCCTGCCACTACAGCCCGCTCACTGGGATGCTGGTCCTGTCGCGATACAAGGATGTCGATGCGATCCTGCGCGACCACCGGCGCTTCGGGAGCGGCCAACACGTCCGGCGGGGCAACAAGCCGCAGGTTTCGACCGTCCGCCAGGCAGTCGGCCCCGCCTTGCCCGCGCTCGACCCTCCCGACCACACTCGTCTGCGGACGCTGGTAGAGCGCGCTTTCACACCGGATTATGCCGAGAAGATGGACAACCGGGTCCGCAGCGCCGTCCACGCGCTGCTTGACCGGGCGGGTGACAGCAACGAGTTCGACCTGATGTCAACCCTGGCGGCGCCGCTGCCCGTGGAGGTGATCGCCGGTATGATCGGAGTGCCGCCCGAGGGCCGCAAGCGGTTCCAGGCGTGGTCGGAACGAATCAAGAGGATGACCGAACCGCGCCTGACCAGCGGCGAGTTACGTCTGACCATCGAAGCCGCGGGAGAGTTCGACGACTACTTCGCGCCGATCATCGACGAGCGCCGGAGCGCCCCTATGGATGATCTGCTCTCCCGGCTCACGCTGGCCGATGAGGACGGGCAGAGGATGACTGCGGAGGAAATACAGGCCACGTTGCGCCTGCTCGTCATGGCCGGCGGCGAACCGGCGGCGGACCTCGTTGGGAACGGCCTCAACGCCCTGCTCCGCCACCCCCAACAGTTGCAGCTTCTGCGGGAGCAGCCCGAGTTGATGCCGAACGCCGTTGAGGAACTGCTCCGCTACGACGCGCCCGTGCAGATTGGCCGCCGTTACGTCACCGAGGAAGTCCAACTCGGGAATAGGGTCATGAGAGCAGGCTCCCAGGTCGTCGTTCTCCAGGGTGGGGCGAATCGCGATCCGGAGGCGTTCAGTGACCCCGACACCCTCGACGTCACGCGCCAAGGCGCCGGGCACATGTCGTTTGCCCAGGGAATCCACCGCTGCCTCGGGGCGCCGCTGGCGCGCCTGATGGGGCGGGTCGCCCTGGAGGTCCTGCTGGAGCGTTTCGACGATATCCAATTCGGTGCGCGTGCGCCCGTCTACAAGTCCAGCTTCGTTTTTCGAGGGCTGCGTCACTTGGACATTCGCGTCCGCCGCAGCAGCGGTCGGAGCTTCCCTGTCCACCCAGACAACGCCCCACTGTAAACCCCGGTCAATGCCACGCCACACGTCTCTCTCATTGACGTCGTTCCCCCGAGGAGGCGAAGACGATGGGTGGCTGATAGTCTTCCCAGACACTCACTCTGGCGGAAACCTCGGCCGTTGCTCCGGAGGGGTTCTTCCGCAGGCTGACCGGTCTACCACTCCGAGGACTCCTCGTCGTGCGCCGCCGTGGGCAGCCTGTAGGAATGCCCAGGGCTGCCGAGATCCACGAAGTTCATCAACGCGTTGAACTTGGCCAACCTGTCGCGCTGGCCCCAGCAAGGAAAGACCTGCCGCCGCACGCGCATGAACCGGTTCTGGAAGCGGAGAAACGGGATCCCCGTGCGTCGATTGCGCGGAAACAGGAAATTGTCCGCGAGCCGGTCGCCGATCAACTCCCTGGACACCTGGCACACGGTCCGGGCCAATGCCCTGCGTTTGGGAATGTCGGTGAATCCCACGACCAATGGCGCGCTGTTCGCAATGGTGTTGGCCATGATGATCGCGTCGTAGTCGGGCTCCGGGTCAATGACGGACCCGAGTCGAAACGCGCGGATCGCCGAGGGCTCGTCGTGGAAGATGAAGGGTTCGGGCATTCCGATCAGCCGCCCCTGTATCTCCAGACATGCACGTACGCGTCCCGCTCCTCCTGTGTGAAGGCCCCTCCCAGCGTCGACACGTGCTGCATGAGCCGGCCAAAAAAGGCCGACCCAGCCAAGAGTACGTGCGCGACGCTGATGTCAGAACTCATCGACCAGGTCCACGGTTTCATGCGCTCGTCATCGGCTGGAGGCTCTCGAGGAAAGCTCACGCGATGCACTGCTCAACGTCCCCCAGCCGTTCGACAGCCTCTGGATGGACGGCCAGCGCCGGTAACAAGCCCATAATCACCCACGGGCCGTCCGGAGGGTTACGAAAGTCGCTGGGGTCACATGCGTCGATCAACCAGGGGGCCGCCGCCACCGTTTCGCGCCATGCACGCTGCGGGCCAGCTCGACCAAGGGCACGATGAGTCAGGCAACCTTCATCGCCAAGCTGAAGGCGCAGGGGATGGTCTAGGAAGGGGGAGCGATGCAAGACGATGAACTAACCCTACAGGTGACCTCCGAGGACCTTATCGCTCGGGAGTTCGATCTTCACCGCGGTCCAGACGGCTTGGTGTACCTGATTCTCTACTGCGGCCCGTAGTCGATTCGCTTTTATGCAGGAGTTCTCCCATCGGATCTAGCGCTACGTCTCGGCAAGTCGTCACAAGAGGTAGGTTTTCAGGCATTGGAAAAACCCCCTCAATTACACTGAGCGCATTCTGGAGCCTTGACCAATCTGATTCCGACAGGCCAGCCAGTGAGGGTACTATACGGCCATGAGCAAGCGACCCGATTACGGCAATGCCACGCCCGAGGACTTGGCCCGCGCATTGCTGCGGCCTAAGGCCGTGCGCCAGAGGGCAGCCCGTTATAGGCAATCAATTCGCGACGCATCAGCCGCTTCCCGGCCAGACCCGGCGCAAGAGCGGCCATCTGGGCCAGCGCGTCCAGATCGCGGACGTTGTGCTTCCCCTCGAACTCGGTGACGTAGCGGTGCAGGTGCTTCGGGCTGAGATTGTGGAACACACCCTTGTGGGCGCGCTTGAGCACGGCCCACAAGGTGTGGTCAGACTGCCCCATTCCACGATTCCGCTCCCGAGCCATTGCGAATCCGTCGTCGTGGCCACCCGTTTTATGGATGGGAGTTGAAGATCCTGTCCAGCCGGAGACGGCCCGAGGGCCAGCTCTGGCTGCACGTTGAGTTCCCCGACGGACGCCGGCGGTCCTTGCCGGCGTCCTGGACATCGCTGGAGCCTGCGCCTGAGGGCGCTGTGTGCGTGCATGCCCGCGTGCAGCATCTGCTGGACCTGCTTACGCTGATTGAAGCGCTGGAGGGGCGCGATGGGAGCGGAGGCGAAGACAGACAGGCTGGAGGGCGCGCTGCTAGCCCTGCTGGAGCACGAGGAACGGCTGGCGCGCTGGGAGAGCCTGCTTACAGCAGCGTCCGGAAGGTGTTTAGCGGCGTGCGTGCGGCCCGCCGCGTGGCTTGCTTCCGCTTCCCGCTAGCGGACGGCTCCGCCAGTGCGACCAGAACCCTCAGCTGTCGCGGACCACTATTCACTCGCTGGGGGGAGACTTGTTTCCAGAGGACCCCTGAAACTCCAATTATGCTTCAGGCCAGCCGATGAACTTATCGACGCCGGGATAACGCCCGAACGCCGAACCAGCAGTATTCCGAAGCGAATCGTCTGGTCAGTGGCCACCTTGTGGAGGGGCGCAGAATGCCGGCCCCCTCTGCACTTGGCACCTGTTTCAACGATTACGCATCGCTAGCTGCCTGAGCCAACTTCTGTTGGAGGTCTGCTGGCGCAGCTGCGAGGTTCCCAAACCGTCAGGTCAAGGGGAGCCCGCCGAGCCCTGCGGTCGCGGTCCGCCCGTCGATCACTGCAGGAAACTCGTTTTCTCGGCTCCCTCAAACCTTCCGGGAAATCTCGCGCGACGGACAACTCGATCGAGGATCCTGGACGCGACTGTCACTCCACTCCGAAACTGTAGATCTTTCCGACCGAGCCTTTGCTCGACTGCAATGCCTGGCCCGGAGGAACGAACCCATACTCGCCGGGTTCCAGCTGCGTCAGTTCGATCCGGTACAGGCGCGAAGCGACCTTCTCAGCATCGAAGAAGACGAAGTTCTTGTCGGCCGTGCCGGCCTTCACGATACCGGCCGTCATGATCCGGAACTCACGCTGCCTCTCTTTTTGCCGCATGCTCACGCACTGGTTCTCGTTGGCCGAGGTGCCTTCCGGCACCACGATGAACAACTCCAGGGGCATCGATATCTGGTAGCGGCTGTTGCGGCCTCTAACCACCCCGTTCTGGTGGCCACCGGCCAGGCCTCTGGTGACAACGCCCATGAGCTTGCCCCTGACCTTCCATGCGACGACTTCCGGTTCCAAGTGGGAGACTTTCCCCTCGACCTTGGTGTAAAGGCCCAGCTCGTTAGGAATCTCTGCCGGCCAATTCGGATCCTTAGCCACTGCGGCGGGGCCGGCTACCGTCGTGCCA
>MKWU01004931.1_pt1 | contig 15133 bp, 4 predicted proteins | sample 809101 | NCBI WGS metagenome assembly MKWU01 (sample SAMN05860141, study PRJNA318959) | sponge metagenome | host: Aplysina aerophoba | place: Slovenia: Piran, Adriatic Sea, Gulf of Piran | collected 2013-05-07 | reverse complement strand
GAAGACAGGGGGTGCTCCCCAGGTAATGAAGGATGAAGAGGACCTACAGTATACAGAGCTGGAAAGGGAGAAGGCAAAGAAGACAGGGGGTGCTCCCCAGGTAATGAAGGATGAAGAGGACCTACAGGATGCTGAGTTGAATCCCAATGGTGATGATAAGCAAGACGCTGTAGCTACAGCTAGAGCCCATGCAGTCGGGATCGTGAAGGGCTTGTTGCAATCATCCACAGGACCTGAACAGATTGACAGGAACACTTATGCCCAGCTGTCCAGGCTAGCCGATGACCGGGGCAAAATGATGGAAGAGCTGAATGGGCTAATTCAGCAACTACGCACAGGAATTGGTTTAGCTTTCAAGAAGGGAATTGCCCAGAAATAAATGACATATTGAGATTTAAAGCATGATGTGGAAGTCTCTGGAGATCATTCCACCATTGTGTCTGAATCCAATGAAGGGGACAGCGCAGCTCAAACAGAAGATGCAAGCAGACAGCCAGACCAGGGAAATGAATGTAAACTATTTTAAATATAATCACAAACCTAGTCATAACCATACATACTGTTATAGCTATTATACATGTGTAGGATTTGTACGTAATTACATAGTTGCTACTATACATGCAGAATCTAATAAAATATTGTATGCATATACATATACATATACATATATTTATACACGTGTAATTAAAAGCAGCATACATAATATTATATATTTATAGGCTTAATAGATTATACAGTGTACTACTATTCTGGCAGTAGATCAGCTGCACTGGCTTGCATGCATAGGGAGGGAGAGAAATATATGACTATTCGATCACAGCAGGTGAAGATAAGGAAACAGCCTGCATTCATGATACAGTCTACGCACAGACTTGTACAAGATTGATTTGATTATAATAATTGCAGTGTTCATTGCATGACTCATTGTGTTTTGCAATAAGTAGCATTGCAATGTGATACAATGCTCATTCACAGTAAAGGGTCTTGCACACTGCTCCCTCCACACTACATTAGTTGTCTATTCAGTTGCCCATTCTGCTGGTCGACAGTTGAGGCAGTACCACTGACAGGCTAGGGTGGGGACGGCTGTGGGCAGAGCCACTGCTGGGTACTGTTAGTCCTGGTATGGATCGGAGGGAGAGAGAAATTGTGTGTAGAGGGAGTGAGTGGAGGGAAAGTGGGACAAGGAAATGAAAAGAAGATGCATTATGTACAATACTATTCATTGGGAGTTGTTTAAATTTAGATACATATGAATGTACGTACACTTTGAGTTTACCCCATCCACCTACAAGTAGTCTCATATGGTTAGTCATCCTTTTCACACGTTCCACACTCCATGCATCTGGAATGCAGAAACACAGGGACAGCTGGAAATGTATATGCATACACACATATAGGGTTATACGTATCTACAAGTGGATGTGCCTCCTCAAAATGCACATACTGAATATAATGCATATATGTACAGTACTATACCCATAACATGCCTTCCATAACTCCATACATATAAGTTTATGTGCATGCCCGAAAGTGGGGTACCCCACATCATCACACGACAGTGAGCGTTGCCTGCCCTGCAAGTGGCACTGGTTGCTTCTCTCCAGAGAGTCCGGTTGTGACCAGTATGGGTAGCAAACGTTCCTTGTTGGAGGCCTCGATGCACACTCAATCTCTCCCACTGCCACCATGTTAAGCAAGTTGAGGACAATTGCCTTCTCTGCATTGGGAACACAACAACAAGTCAAACATCATATGCAAATTGGTTCCATAAATTGGCTTCAATGTGTGCATAGAATAGAACAGAATAATATAGTATAGTGTAGTATAGTATAGTATAGTATAGTATAGTATAGTATAGTATAGTATAGTATAGTATAGTATAGTATAGTATAGCCATGACACATGTATTTAGGTATGCATATTACAGGATCAGTTGGCAACAGCTCAAAGGAATGGATATATATATTGTATACTTAATACATATACCTATGATAATATACATTAATGTATTCACTATTTTAAATGATGTATAGTATATAGAATATTTATTTGTCAAAAATGTCCATTTTGGCTCTGAGGTGGGGAAATTTCTTGTGGCATAATGGCATTAGATGGATGGGGACTGAAAATATTATAAGACACACAGTGGTAAGTCATTCACTATAATACTAGGGCATACAAATGCAAGCAGCCTCACTGTGCATGTCAAGGAGTGCACGATAGGGTAGGGAAGGACTGCGTGATGATGAGTGAACACTTAGCAGTGGTGCTGATCAGTAACACAGGAGCACATCTTGTGCTAATAGTCTTAGAGCATGCAGTTGCTCTTGGCTAAGCCCATTGGTGGATATAGGGTGATCTATTGTAGTGTCATCGTGGCACTGGCTCTACTCTGTGTCAGTTTTGCAAGTGTGAGTGACGTGGCTGGGTGCAGGAAGCGCTTGTTTGACAATTATGAATACATTAGTAGCCTCGAGCATGAGTCCAAGTGCGCAAAGCTGCATGGAATCATAGCGTCTATGTCTCCCATGAAAGGCAATTAACAGCTCTGGGAGCGTCATGTATTTCAATTGCGAGCTCCTGACGGGAAGACAATTTGTCCAACAGACACCCACGAGCCCTGCTTCATACTGCGCAGACATTGTGTGCTTTCCCTAGGGGGCAGGGGCAGGGGCCCGGGCTACATGGAGTGAGTGGCAGCAGCCAAAATGGGGAATGCGTCAGCATCCATTTAGCATGTAATTCAGTAAGAGAGAGAGAGCTGAATGTCGCATACAGCTATGAAGTGATAGAGCGAGCAGATTCCTGGCCAATAATGGTGAAGTGTAGATCCCAGATGCAGTGCGTGGCGTCCACGAACTGCTGGCAATTATGCAATCAAGGTGTCTTAGGTTGAGTGAAACAATAATACATATACACATACATAAAAACGCGAACATCACGACTAGTTGCCTCGCTTAACAGCTCGGCAATAACACCCATTCCTTCGATACTACACAATGACTTTTCCATCCTGCATACATTCATGCACTCATGCAAGGGAACACATATCTGTGTATACATATATGTACACAGTCCTCCTCACCTGAAAAGTCCCCAAGACCTGTTTGGCATTGGAAGGCCACATTGATTGCAGCCTGCATCAGCCCCTCTGGTCCAGCTTAGAGCACCTGAGGGATCTCATTTTTGGCATCAATCTCAGCTGCAATGGGGGCCAGCTGCTCGTCAGCAAACTTCCGCACACTCTCTCTCAACATACAGAGGATTTGGAGAAAGGGAAACAGAAGTTAGCGAGGACTGCACAAGTCCTACCGTCTTGAGCTGGTGTACTGATTCATTGTGCAGCTACTGGCAGCCACAGCTCACAAAGACATGCACCATTAACACATTTCAACTCAAACCTGCTGCTAGTGAAGTACATGGAATACTGCATGACATGGAAGTTATACATGGATATGCATACATATGTACTAGCAAACAAGCAAATGCTGTTTTGAGGACAGGAGAGTTGTCAGTTCTACACATTCCTACACATGTAGTTGATGTATTAATTTAGGTAATAAGGTTGGCAATCAGTGCAGAAATAAATGCGTTCCTTCGAGATGGACAGAAACATCTGTGCAAGTTGACATTGAACTCAAACTCACGGGACTGAAGAACAGTAGTGGTGACGGGTGACACACGAAAAGACCCACTTTACACAACGACAACCAAAGTAACTTTACACACTGAGCAAGCCAGTGCGGGAGCTCTATAGAAACTCAGGATCAAGTTGACAAAGGTAGATCAGGTAAAAAGGAATCTTTCTAATGAACGTGACATTTGCGTGTCAGTCAATCCACTAATCATGTCATCTGGAACACTGCTAGATCCAATACTGTGAACACCTGGACAGTCGCCATTTTGTTTCAGTCACATGACACCACAAAATGGACGCCGAACTGTTTGCAACCTGTAGCAAGGATATGCTGTAATCTACCGTCGATTAATCGGCTTCCAACGGAGTTGTTAAGAGTATGATGTGGATCAAGCCTAGCATGGCCAGAAGATACAAGCGTCCTGTCATCGCTGTTGTGTGCCTGACGCTTTCCTTATGCTTCCTGCTGTGCTTGTTCAAAGTCGAATCTGGTAGACCACCCCACGAACGAGCCCATGACAGCGACTCTTCGAATCACTGGGTGACAGTAAGCGGTCAGCAGAGTGTATACGCAGAGACGTCTGCAATAACAGAGAGTAGGACATCACAATACAGCAGAGACGATGTGAAACTTGATGCAGAGCCAAAGAACTGGCCAAACGGTTCATTCTGTGAAGACTTCCTTGAAAACACCTTCAACTATAAGATGCCAATATGCACTGATGGCTCTGATAGGATCATATGTTACGGGACACTTCATGACCCTTCAATGTCCACATGTAATTTACAGGGTGTTGCTTTGGTACCCAAGTCTGCTTTCTATCTTGATGAATTTGAAAGTATTTGGCTAAAGAGGGAGACGTCAGAGGAAGCTCAGCAATGCAGTTCCCTTAACTACACTGACTTTGATAAGCACATTGACCGAGGAGACTATTTAGAGCGAATCTCAAAGAAGGCAGGAAGCACACCACCCAAAGGGAAGTGTGAGGTCACCATCCCTGGAACTTCATTTGTGTATATTGGATTTGCATCACATATTTTCTTTAAGTTTGTTGTGTGGTACAATTTATTTAAGAGTATGAAGGAAAACAACGTCCCAGAAACTGCGTATGTCATTCGACTCTCCAAGGGTAAAACCCCCTTCACCTTTCCTGAAATGGAACAGCAGTTGTTTCCAGGATTAATTCCTGTTGAGGAAATTGACAATCCCACTTCCATTCACTGCTTTGAAAAGTTAGTTCTGGTCCCATGGACATACACCAGTGCTCTCTTTCAGTGCAAGAACAAGGGCTACTTGAGGGAGTCATGCTACAAATGCAATGGATCAGGCTTGGAGGGGACTGCAGTAGCTCAGTTCAGGAAAAAGGTGCTCTCTGCATGTTTTCTAACTGATTTCTCACTTGCAAGTGCACCTCAAGTACCTAGAAAGATTGTAGTTGTTTTACGCAAACCATACCACCGATTTATTGGAGACTATCCCCAACGATTTACACGAATTCTCACAAACCCTGATGAGCTCATAGAGGGACTGAAGCGAGAATTCCCCACCACTAATGTAACTGCTGTTCAGATGGAGGGGCTTTCCCTCTGTGAACAAATTAAGCTTGCTCATGAAGCAGATGTGCTGATGGGCGTACACGGTGCAGGGTTGGTGCACTTGTGGTGGATGCATCACCAGGCCCTAATGTTTGAGCTGCTGCCGCAAGCACAGGTGACAAACCCCACATTCAGAATGTTGTCTACATTATGTGGACGGCGCTATCACGAGCACTTGATACCAGACAGTTACAGTGATGCCACAGTCACCGTTGATGTAGCAAAGGTGGTAGAAGAGTTGAGAGACTTTTACCCTCAAACTGTGTAGTTAATGCAGTTCTGCTAATTTGTTGATGTAATATATAGCCACATGATGGCTCTGAAGTCACATGTACACCTTACAAGTTTGACAGAACGGTTATGGATTGACTGATTTATGTGTATACATGTGATATGATAAGGGTTCATTGCTGCGTTTTGTAGCTGAAGATCTACGGATCGAAACGTCCTGCCCCCTTAATGAAGTGACTGCTGTGCTTATGCTCAAGAATTTCTTCTAATCGTGTATACATGTATTGCCATGTTTGTATGAAGGAATGTGCTGTGAGGCACATATATGGAGCATAGTGAGCAGACATTGCAATGGCATACTTATAAATATTTGCTATTTTAATAATTATATACATAATGGGTCAGCAGGCCCACCATGTTGTTTTTTTAACTCTGCACTTAAGCACACTCTCACTTATGCAGGTGTTGTGGTGCAAGCAGAGAGGTTTACACCTGGTTGAGCGTCACAACTGACTAGCAGGAGACAATAGTATAGTGTACCTGCACATGATTATGAGTTTGCTGAATGATGGCTACGTAACAATGCCTTTTTGAAGACACACAATCAATCAAGAATAGCTATATAGAGTGCATCGTACCAACAGGCACTAGGACACTAGCTACATGGTCTAATGTAGCACCAAAGCTAAGTAATATATAGCAAAAAGAAAGACAGATATATAACGTACACTGGTATGTGACAAAACAGCTGGGGTCAATAAGTAGTGCAAAAATAGTCTGCAGGTAGAAAAATTACATAATATAGTACAGAGATACGTATTAATTAACAAACTCTACCTGACCACATAGACCTAATCCTTCACGCAAGCAGGTCTGCATGTGTGGCAGTTGAGAATGCAAGATTTTATGACACAACACCTTTGTGAGCTGACAGAAGGGTTACAAAGTAGGCTCAGCAGGGTCCCACAAAATATAAGCCCTAACCCAATTAGCCAACTTGTGAACCTGTGACCTTGTTACCATGGTCGTGGCAAACACTGTAATGACGTCATCCAGCCGGCTCAGCACGCATTGTCTAGCTAGACCGTCCCACTTAATTAATTAGGGGGAAGACATCCACGCGGTTATTCCCTTCTGGCGCTTCGTCATGGCAGTTGTAAGCATCTAGACTCTGGTTTGTACTTCCTTCGACCTAATATTTATGACTGATCTCTCTTCCCTACGCTCACAGACTTGGAACAGAGGAAAACCTTTTGATGATGCGGACCAACAGGTGTTTCGCAGTCTAGATGTGGGAGCAGGAGCGGCCAAGCCGAAGTCTGCGACTGTCGCTGTTCTCGGACGCAAACGTTAGCGCCGCAGTATAAAGGATGTTATATTATAATTATATAACGTGTTTTATCAAGCGGCACGGTAATAGTTGGGATGGTTGTTTCTATACTGTCTACAATAGAAAAGCGTTCTACAGAGCGAAACAGTCGGCGAATAGAACCGTCGAAGAGAAAGTTCAGACTGCACATACGACTATACTGACCCTTCTTCCACGTGAAAGCGCGAGAGAGCGTAGAAAACGTCCGTCAGTTTCCATTTCGTCTTTTCTTTAGTTTCATGTAGCCCAGACCTCCTTCCAGCTATTTTAAATGGAGGCTGGAAGTGGGTCAGGTTACATAGCTACGTCAGACTACATTTTCTTCTAATCCTCCATCCGCTGTAACTTACGAATGCTGGGGAGTATGGAAAGTATGCAGTATTACACGGCATTTGACGGCCTGTAATCTGTACATTAGAGAGTGCTGCAATGTAGTCACAAGATGGAGATTTTCTAAAGTTGGTGAAAAAGCAAACGAAGGCACCACAAGGACAGAAACCTAGCATAGAGTGAGGTCACCAACTGGAAAGTAGCTGGGCGGCACTTGAGCTGAATATGGCTGAGATTGCGCTTACAAAAAGAACAGAGAGAGCAGTCCTAGACTTGAGTGGATGTTTCACTGGCAAGTAATGAGACACAGACGCAAAATTTGGGTGATTGATGAAAATGATTTAAACTACTAGTGGCGATACCAGAAGGCATGACTGGCGGGAAGAGCAGATACAACGACAGCCATTTTATCTGCGACCCATGAGCTTGGTGGCCTGTGCGTCACGTTCTGTTAAATTACCGTGAATATTACTGTCAGCGCTAATGTCAGTTTACCGTAGTGTGACCTGGTCCTTAGAGTGCGGCAATGTAGTCACGTAGATGGTGATTTTCCGGCTTCTTCTTATGTCGCTGATCAGGAAGGCACCATTTCCAATGACGTTCATTGTTACTAATGGATGAGCCAAACAAACTGCCGTCATGTCCTTCAGCTTGAAACGTTGCTTACCCAGTGCAGCCGCATGTGAGTTATGTTCAATGTAATTAATATGACAATTGTAGGGGGTTGTTTTTCAAATCTATAACCAGCTGCAGAAGGGCAGCCTTGCCATTTTCAAGACTCCCAGAGATGTGCAAAGAAGACTATTTTGGAAACATATCGGGTGTTTAAGACCATGTTCATGCACCTACAGGTCATTCCAAAAAACTTTGTTATAGGAAGCTTGTACGGTAGACCTCCCCACATTTTTATGATGTATGCTCATAGTTCAAGTACATTGCTAAAAGCATAAATTGCATCATGTTTCGTTCAGCTTCTAGGCACCTCTTTTCACCGCTACAAGTAATTTCATATCCACTATCACTGAAAATATGCTATTTCCGGTTTCACTACTTCCTGCATTTTCAGGAAGTGAGTATAACATTGAATATTTAATTGCAGATGTTGCTATGGCAACCCCAATGTGCATACTCTGAAGTGTGTTGGTATAATGAATGCAAAACAGCAGAAATATCATTTTGCTAAATTTTTTATACAAACCCCTTTTTTCCATGGATGGTCTCAAATAATTACTGCACGGCAACAGGCTGCTCTGCATGCTGTTTGAATGCCCCATTGCATGAGTTGGTACATGTAAAATTGAGCTATCCATTTGAGTCAAGCTGAGACCATGGAAGTGTGGTGGTGGAACTTCAGACTGCAGTGCAGTAGCTTCAGTAATGAGCAGCTTATTGTTTGAAATAGTAGCCTAGGCAAATCAGAATATGTTGCTAGATGTAGGGTGAATACATGTAGTGCAAGACACCATAAATGGCCGTTTTAACACAAGTGTAGTTACCAGCGATGACAGTGGTGAATTTCAAGTCTGGAGCCACACAAGAGCCAAAGCGCTCAGTGGGCGTGGCAATTAGACTCTGCTGCACACGATGATGTTATCAATGCATCGCCATGGCAACCACATTTAATGGTCAATTCGCGGGTGTTCAAATAAAACTGGTTTTTGAGAAATTCTGCACCAATGAAGGACAGTTGAAATCCATTACTACAACCAGAGCAGACAAAGGTAAAGTGTGCAGATGATTTATGGAGCACTTTCTTTCTTTTAACTATTTTAATCTTAATAGAGGCTTCTATATGGTTGTCAACCATGTTCAGTTACAGAGAAATTCACAAGTGGGCAAACACATTTGTTTTTCTTATTGCCAATGTTCATGAAGAATGTTCATGTGTCAAGAGAAGTTATGGACGTTTTTCCCAGTAAGCTTTTGCCTAAGGAGATACGGCATGTTGAACTTGTGTGACTTATGTAATCTGTTAATGTCAATACGAAGGAAGACACTGCTGTATTTCAACGCTAGGCGAACATATAGTAGGCAGATCTTCAGCTTGTGGACTTCCATAGTACTGTATTTGAAGCAGTTAGTACTTTTAAGTACCAGACACTATGTATATGGCATGCTGTGCAGCATCTGATGTGTTGTATGGTGCTGACGATCATTTCCTTGTATTAATAGTAGTATTACTATTATTTTTAATCAATTCATACCTTTGTATTAATGTATACATAGATGCCTCTGTATAAGGAGTACTGCCTTATCCAATTAATTGTCTGATACTGATATAGTGTAATACGTTTGTAGAGTCGTGAGTGGCTAGGTAAATTAGTCATGATCCTTTAGCCCACGTTTTACAGTAATTCAGACGTTTTGGTGACTATACAGCCACCTTCATCACTGATGTAAGTAAGTAAGCAATTTATTTACTCGTCAGATGCTTGGCTGCATGAGCATAGGCGCAGAAGCCGTGTTGCGGTGCCCATCCTATTACGTTTGTGTGACTATGGCACAAGAACAAGGACAAGGATAGCCAGAGGCAACAAAGCCATTTTCCTGCCTCTGTTCGTCTGTCCTGCCCGCATACGTAGCCTATATAAGCAGCCACTCTACCAACATTTCCAACAGTTGTGGGATATTGCTAATCAGCTTGTGCTTGTTGCTGGCTATCTCACCAATTTTGAACCTGGACTGGTTGCATAGAAATTTAATTACCGTATGGCCGGATATTTTGGCGGGGAATTTATTATGGCGGATTGGCGGTTTTGAGAGCAATCCGCCAATATTTCATCCGCCAAAACTTCACAGTGTGATGTCATCATTATTGTGAAATCATAGCTTGTGTACTAGGCTACAGCTAGACGCACCAGTCTAATCGTCGGCATTGAGTTTACCATTGAAAGCTGTGTACGGGGACATCGCTTCTCCAAAGAGTTTTGTATACCGAAGGAGAAAAGTTGGCTTGTCTGTCAACGCGAGGAAGGCAATCCAAACGACGTGTACACAGTCGCTGTAAAGACTGACAGGACGAAAACAGTCCAGATTAAGCGTAACAACGATTGGTTAAGTTTTCAGTTGCATTTAATCATCGATTTCGTCCTAACTAAGCAGAAACTAGCTCACGGCCCGGTTAAATTCCCAGCGCGATCGATTAACCATTTTGCTATGAATATCATTATGGCTAGACTGGCTCAACCGCCAAAGTAAATTATGCCAAATGAAATATTTTCAGCAATCCGCCAAAATATCTTCCCGCCAAAATTTCTGGCCATACGATATATGAAATGAAATAGCATACATGCAAGACGTTTGTTGACACTAGCCAAAGTCTATGTTTGATAGGATATATAATCTATGTTTTTGCCTTGAGGCTGAGGTTGAGGTAGGTACATCGAATTCATACACCTGCAAATTTCAAAATTGCAAGGTGCAAATGTTTGTATAAATGGTCGTAAGGCCTTCTCAATTAATTTTTTTTATTTTTGTATGTTCATGTGCCTGGATAATGCCATGCTCCCTAGATTGGCAAGTACATGTATCGATTAATAATGTCATCGTTTTCAGTGGAGTCCATGGTGAGGGAGTACACATCAACAAAAACATCCGGAATGCTGTGGTTGGAGAGGAATTTCCATGTAAGCGCAAGGATGGTAACAGGGTCGACCCCTTTGCTGTGGATGTAGTAAGAGGTGATGCCGTCATAGTCCACATTCTGAAGAGCTCTCATCCATATGCTCACTCTACCTATATACGCTGAGACTAGTTTCGCTTTCTCCCCTCTTTTTTTTTTATATACTGACATCATGACATAAAAATGAGGGCTAAGAACTACATCATTTGCCGTGTGATGGGTTCCAGGCGGTTCTCAGTGGATTTAGCTCAAAGGGAACTGGAAATATTGGTACGTCATTGCTCTATCTATGTACGACGTGGGATATTGCCCATTCTACATTTGATGTGATTAAACTTCAAATGCAAAGTTTTCATAAGTTTTTAATCTCGTACGGCGAGGCATCATACAAAATATACGAAAATTTGCACTGATCCGAAATTTCCTGCTATACGGTGCATACACACATATTTATTATGTGTATGTAATGTTACACTTTTGCAATAGCCTCATTTATAGGAAATTTCAAAAGGGTGCCTGAGTGTAAGGGTTAGAAGTCTAATAAACTACAGCGACTCTGATGTTAGAGCTGGCAATGACCCCTGAAAATAATATAACTTGAGCTTAGGTATGACAGTAGACATGAATCATGAACAATGCAAATTTCAGTTGATCTTCATGCTCTTCCCGAAGAGCCACCAATAGTGCAGCTTGCTCATCTGGTCTTGGGAGCTGCAGATATAGTGGGCATATAGTGGCACTTTGCAATTGCTCTACCTTTTACACCGAAAGCCATGGCCAACTGTTGGGAAAAGAAACTGCGGGACTGGAAGACAAGGATTTTGAGTTAAGGGGCTGCTAAACCACTAGTACTGCATAGATAGATACACTATTCAGGGGGTTGTTATGTGAGTCATTTAATCACTGCCGCAGTTGTTCATTTGCAGAACTAACCGTGCTGATGATAGGATGCACTGGACGTGGCAAAACCACCTTTTGCAACTTTCTCTTTCAAGAGAAGCGCTTCGAGACACGAAAAAAAGGATGGAAGAGAGCAATGTCTGATGTGAACGAGGCTGAAATGGAGCAATTTGTGGATGGAGTGGGAGGCGTAACTCTAACAGTGATTGACACACCTGGCTTCTTGGCTACACAGCGTAGGTGCGGAAACAGTCATGATGGATTAACTTCTGATACCGATGCATTGTTACAACAGTTCTTTCGTGCTCTGGTGTATGCCAAGGATGGAGTCGATGCTGTGCTGATCACACTGAGGTGTGCTGAGCCAGCCAGTATGGAAGAAGAGGCATTATTGCAATTTCTTGATGATATGCGAATCTGGAAGCACTGCATTGTTCTCTTCACACACGGTGCCCAAGTAAGTGATGGCAAAGATGAGGGGTACTTAGAGCTCCATGAAAGGCTAAAGTCAGGTGAACTTGCCAGAGAAAGCCCCGTTTTGAGCAAGCTTATTGAAAACTGTAATAAGCGATTTCTAATTGTTGAATCTGTGGACAAAGCAGGTGATAAGCACTACCATAGATCAAAACTGGATGAGCTGTACAGTGCTGTGGAAACCACTCGGAAGAATGCCGAATCAGCTTTCAACCACCCGTTGCTAGTAATGGCTCAGAATTCATACAAAATGATTCAGATGCAGAAGGACTTAAAGAAAGAAGCAGATGACAAGGATGCACAGCTGGAGGCAACCATGAAGGAGAAGGATGCAGTAACCAAACGCTTGAATAAACTGCAGAATGCCTTAGAGCCAGATCCGCCGAATGTTAACAATGATGCAATAGACAAGCAAGATATGGAAGATGCCGCCGCAATGCTTATTGAGTACCTTCGTGGCTCGGAAGCTACCGAAGCCAGTCCTGATCGTTTCGTGAGTGCTTTCAGGAGACTAGAGGCTGCTGAGAGGAAGCAGAGAGAAATGATGGCTAAACTGGGTGATCTCATGGAAGGCATCAGGTCAGAGAGGAAGAGACGACTACCACGGGCTGATATTGAGAGAGAGCTGGAGGCTATCATGACTCCAAGACCAGTGGACGTTAATGCCACTGAAGGACAACCAGGAAGAAGACAGGAAGAAAGAAATTGGTGCCCCCCTTTTTTAATAATGAGTTGTCTATACTCAAGATGTGTGTAATTCATTCTTTTGTGCTCATAGCAAGGCATTCTTATACACATACACTATAGTTTATGTATGCACCTAGCTACGTGTACTATATATATATAATTATATAAAATTATATACTCAGTTTAGTATGCAGTCTGTATAGGGGTAGAAATGAACAAGAACCAGAGGGAGAATAGTGTGTGATTGTAGGACTGTCCACTTGTGCATATAAAATCTATTATGTTGTAATTGTGTTGAAAGTGATCCCAGCTGTATATATGTATACACTGTAGAACCATGTGTTGATCTCTGGGTGTAAACATTATGTATGCATACACATGCATGTCTGCATGTGCACATATTGTTAGTTTGAATAATGTACAACACACATCATATATGTATACCAACACGTTCCCTGCATGTGCACACTCTTCATATGGGTGTAATGTATTTTTTGCCAATACACTGCATATTACTTCCTGCCAGACGAATATATTGTACATGTAGTGTACAGATTGGCTACATTGCTTCGATTTAAATATACTGTAAATAATTAAATTACACACACTATACAAATGACAAGTAGCATGATGTAAAAAAAAGAAAGAAGTAAAGCAAATGATATGGTGCTAATTTGTCCAAAACACAATGTGATCGGGAGAACAACAATAAGAGTCAGTCAAACAGCCGGGCCTCATTTACGATGAGGTCCAACGCGTATGGCTGATCTTAAGTATGCTGGTGTCATGGGCTGGCCTGTTGAAGGAGGACCTGGCTCCCCTCAGGCACATGATCGCAGAGACTAATAGGGAAAAGGTGACTTTGCATCAAAGGAATGTCAAGGTCTTGCTGTAGGGCTGGTCGAGCTTCACAGAAAGGAGACTGATTTGTCTCATGAATGCCATCATTGCAGAAGGACCCCAACTGCCACTGGAAGAGAGCACTATAGGTGTGAAAGAAACATGCTCCACGTTATTGTTCCTCTTCTCATACGTATACGTCCGTCTCTCTTGTTCTTGCCTGCGATAACAAGCAGCTGATGTCATCTTGCAGTTGCAGGGTGGCATGCATAAGAGTTAAGAACTATGATATCAAGAAACGCACTACATACTCCCGCTGCTGTCCCAGAAATTCTGAGCTTTGACATCCAGCTTTAAATTTGTACCTTCATCTGCGTTAGCACTTCTGTATGTGGGAAAAGTCTATCCTATGATTTGTTGAAGTGCTGGGGTTCAGTGGACACATTGGGGCATACCTCTGTGAGAAACTCAGCAAACATGTCTCTTATCCGGTTATGCCTGATGCTTGGAAAGGCACCCCTTGGGCAGCTGAAGGCATGACTGAGGTTAAAGGCCTCCCCACACAGACAGTGAGAAGGTAGTCTGGATGGCCTCCAGCCTTATCTCCTGATCAAGCGTCAAATACGGCATCTCTGAATGCCTACTTGTGGAAGGTGAAGCCATATTCAGACACAGGGATGGTGGTTAGCCATGGGGAAGCACTTCATCGCTCGTCTGCTCCATACATGTGCACTTGTTCTGGTCATTACAGCTTCTTAAGTTGCTTCATCAGCTTCCTCTTGGGCTGCAGTACAATTTTGCGTGTGAACTGTAGCCTTGGCCTGCCTTTGTTCAGCACGATTGCTTCTGAATAACTGTTTGCCTTTTGCTGGATGAGGGATGACAGAGGCTCTGACAGCCTTGGTGAAGACCTGCTACTAAATTGACTATTATTATTGGCATGTGCATGATCAAACCCTGCTCCCTTTGTTGTGATTTCTGTAATATTTTGCATGCTCACATAATCGCAATTTAATCTTTACTGCACAAATGACCCATCAATTGATTGATTCGCTTTTTTTCCATTTCTTTTCTCTCTTTCTGTTTTGTACTCTTTTCTTTTCTCTGTTTACTGGGTGCCTGTAGGAATAGCCCATGGCTAAAGGTTCCCCACTCTAAATACCCAATGATGATGATGCATTGAACTGACGTTGTGAGTACTTGGTTGGATCAATACTTCCCAGACCCCTGAGTCAGGCAGGAGTGCAAATTAATCACTCTCCTAATCATATGGGTGTATACATGTATATGTTACTATATCGAGTATAGCTACATGAAATGAAGGTAGCAAGGAAACTTCACTAGCCAGGATCAAGGGTAAAAAAATATAATTGCCAAACGTTTCGACAGCTATGCAGCTGTCATCATCAGTGGCTTATACAGGAAAGCAGGTGAGATGCTTGCT
>MKWU01004930.1_pt1 | contig 15136 bp, 11 predicted proteins | sample 809101 | NCBI WGS metagenome assembly MKWU01 (sample SAMN05860141, study PRJNA318959) | sponge metagenome | host: Aplysina aerophoba | place: Slovenia: Piran, Adriatic Sea, Gulf of Piran | collected 2013-05-07 | reverse complement strand
CGGTGGCTTTGTTGTCGCGGATTTGTTGTTCGGCGCGGCCTCGGCCGCGGTGGAGCGCTTCGATGTAGGCGATGTCTGTGCCGTTGTCGGTGTTGTCGGCGATGTCGGTGATGAGTACTTGGAGGCGACGCCCGCGAGAGTCGGTGAAGGTGAGTTGCGCGCCGGGGTGGGGGTTTTCGCGGCGGGCGATCATGCGGGTGTGTTCGGGCCGATTCGACAGGTCGACGTGTTCGGTGATCTCGGTGATCTCGGCGTGTTCTCGTAGTTCCGAAGCGTCAGAGGAAACCGAGTGTTGCCAGCGTTTGTCGGGGATTTCTGTTACCGCGGCTGCGATGTCGATGGTGAGCGGGTGACTGACACAGAACCCGACGTTGCGCTCACAGCACGCTTTGAGGAACTCTTTTGTGCATCCCGCGGAGTCGGTGCGGACGATCACCTCGACGGTGCGGGGGTCCACAGGTATCTGGTCTAAAGCGTCGTCAAGGACCGTGATGTGGTCTGTGGCGGTGTTGGACCCGGCGTTGCCGAGCCCAACAAACCCGCCAGAGCCTCACCGGTCGCGTCGAGGTAGGCCATCAACGGATGAAACCCGAAACCGCGTTTATAGGTCCCCGCGGCACCCTGCTTGTTTGAATGCGAGTCCACCAACGTGGCATCAATGTCGATCACATAGAACCCCGGGTCCGCGCCCGCGGCCCACACCGCGCGACGCGCCGACGCCCGCGCCGTTTTGATCTGGTCGACACGACCCCCCGCAACATCCAAAACCCGCCACAACGTCGACACCGACGCGACGTCCCCAAACAGGCCCCGCTGCTGACCCAACGCAGCGATATCGCTGATCGCCTCGCCGCCATCAGCGATCATCACCGCCGCGTCCACCAACACCCGACCCCGATCATGACCCCGATCATGACCCCGATCCCGCACCTTCGTCGCTGCCATCGCATCCGACAACGCCGCAGTCAACCCCGTCTTGTCAGCCAAATCAGCCAACAACCGCGCCCCCGCATGAACAGCCAAACCCCGCCCCCCGCCAACAAACCTCAACCGCGGCCGACTACCACTATACTTCACCATGCGAGTGCCCTCCCTGACGTGGCCTCAGAACCTTCTTACAAGTCTGATTCTGCCACACCAGGAGGGCACCTCGCGCGAACACCCACCCCAACACAACCCCACTACTGAAAAATCTGGGTTAGGACCGGTCGTTGTCCCTTGTCAGAATATCACATTCCGTGCCCTGCCACAATAGTGCGTTTCAGTATAAACCGCGCTCTCGGACCCGCCCGCCGCGGCCCGCCCGGCACACGACAGGAGGCGAGTCGGCACCAATTCAGGAGTGCGGCACATACGTGAACGATCAGGGCTAGCGCGGTGTCCACAAACGTTTGCGCGCGTGTTGTTTCTGTGGTGTTTCATGCTGCTTGTGGGTGTGGTCGGACCCAGCGGTGGCCTTTCTCGGCTCGGGTTCGGGCGCGTTCGCGGCGTTGCGCGGCGAGCGGGTCGGGGTCCCGGGCGTTGGCGTTGCGCCAGCGCAGGTAGGCGTGCAGCCGACGGGTCGGCGGTTGGGGTGAGGGGAGTTGTTGAGCACGAACTCGCGCAGCGGCTTGAAGTGAGCCTCGATCGGGTTGGCCCATGAGCTGTGGGTCGGGGTGAAGCACAACTCGACTTTGTTGTTTTCTGCCCACTTGCGCACGGCGCGGCCCTTGTGGGCCGGGAGGTTGTCGAAGATCACATTGATCCACTCGCCGTCGTCGCCCCGGGCCCGGATCGACTTGAGCGCGGCCAGGGTGTTCGCAGCAGACTTGCGCTGTCGCACGACCCCCTACCCCAAGAAGTGGACGCACCACGACCACCAACGTTTGTGGACACCGCGCTAGGTAGCGGCGGTGCCGAAGTTGGCACCTTCGAGTGCGCTGATGCGCTCCCCGTGTCCCATCATGTGATCAAGTTTCTTGCCGTGCTCGGCTTGGGTCGCCGCCATTACCGCGACGGTCGCCGTCAAGGCGTTGACCTTCTCGTCGAGTTTGTCGATCTTCGTGCCCACGCTCCGGATGAAGTAGCCGAACAGCAAGAGTGCGGCACCTCCGAAGATGCAGATCGTTTGTACCACGGATGGCTCCATTGTTGTCCTTTCGTTACCCTAACACGCCCTCCGCCAAGACGGCACGAGTAGGACCGGTAGTTGTCCCTTGTCAGAATATCACATGTCGTGTCCCGCCACAATAGCACGTTTCAGCACAAACCGCGCCCGAGGACCCGCCCGCCGCGGCCCGCCCGGCACCCGACCGGAGGCGAGTCGGCGCCAATTCAGGAGTGCGGCACATACGTGAACGATCAGGACTAGTTCAACGGCCGATTCGGGCCCGGGCCTCGGCTGGGGTTTCGGCGTTCTCGCCGCGGCGGATTGCTTCTTTGCGGTCGAGCTTGACCGGGACGAACTGGTTGTCGCCGGGCGGCAGCATGTCGGGTTCGTAGAGTGCGACCCTTTGGGTGTCGGCGACGCGGCCGCCGTTGAGGTCGAGGGTGCGGGCGTTCGTCCCGATCGGGTGCGTTGTCCGCCCATCTTTGAATTCGAGGTCCCACCACCATTTCTTGGTGGGGTTGATCGAGCCGTTGCCGACCCGGTCGTCGAGCTTGGCGATGAACCGGCGGGTGAACGGCAGCTTGATCGCCGACCAGAGAAAGAGGCGTTCGGCCATCACACCCTCGATGTTGTAGGGGCAGGTCTTCATGCATCGGCCGCAGGCCGAGCCCTTGAGGTTGCCGAGGCGGTACTTGGTGCACTTCTCCACGTCGGGTTTCCATGTCTCGTACCCGTTGAACATGATCTTGTCGCCGAACGGGATCGCCGCGCAGGGGCACTCGCGGGCGCACTTGGTGCATTTCTGGCAGAAGTCCTGCAGCCCGAAGTCGATCTTGAGGTCGGGGGTGAGCGGCATGTCGGTGGTGAGCACGACCGACTTGAAGCGGGGCCCGACGAACGGGTTGAGCACCAGCTCGCCGATCCGACTCATCTCTCCGAGGCCGGCTTCGAGCACCAGCGGGATGTGCAGCACCTCGCTGTCGCTATTGGTGTGGCTGCGTGAACTGTAACCGAGCGAGCGGAGGTGCTCGGCCATGATCCCGGCGATCTGGGCGCCGCGCATGTAGGCCCGCATCGACTGAGCCCCGCTGATCCAGTCGTCGCCGCTCGCGCCCTCCATGGTCTCATAACCCTGGTCGAGCAGTACCACCACGCCGTATTTGTGGCGCGGCGTGATCTCCTCGCCATCGCCGTTGTGTGAGTACCAGGCGTACTCGGGCACCTCGCAGACACCCACCATGTCGCCGCCGAGGTGATGGGCGAACGCCTTGAGCGCGTCAGCGTTGCGGTGCGGATCGGTGGTGCCCGCGGCCGGCTCCGCAGCAACCGGGCCGTCCTGATGCGGCACCATCGCAGCGATCTGCTGAACGTAGGTCTGCGCCTGAGGTGTCTTGTAGGCGAACACCTTCACATCGCCCTCGAACTTCGGACCCATGTCGCCGTGCGCCGCACGCGGAAAGCCGCCGGCCCGCACCGGAACACGCTTCACCTCGTTCGGGATGATCAGCGTGGTCGCTTCGGAGCGGCGCTTGATCCTCTCCATCGGATAGCGACCCATGTGCAGCGGCCGATGGTCGCCGTTGAGCCGACCCCACCTCGCTCGGGTGCCACCGCGACCGAGGAGCCAGCCGAGCGAATGCGTTGACCGCAGCTTGGCGAGCAGGCCCCGCGGCGCCAGCGGCGCGTCCGGTGCCACGTCGAGATCGGTCGACACCGCCGACAGCGAGAACCCCGCCGCGCCGAGATAAGGAGCGCGGAACTCGCCACCCACGTTCTCGATCAGACCGCACTGCAACGCCACACGATCGAGATCGACATCGGACGCAGTCGGCGTGTGGGCGACCGCGTCGAACCCGAGGCGACGGATGTACCCGGCGGTCAACACCGCCAACTCCGCCGCCCGCAGGTCCGCGTTGACCTGCCGGGGGCCGTCGATCCAGTCGTCGCCCGGCTGATCGCGCCCGACGGTCCGGGTGTGGGCGACGAGCGTGGCCACCACGTTGGCATGACCATCACGGCGCGTTCCAGTCCAGGCATCGTCGCAAATCAGGCCGCACCCGACCATGTCCGCGTCCAGAAAGTAGAGGCCCGCCTTGAGATTGTTGGCCCGCTCAACAGCATCGACGGGAACAGGCGCAGCCGGCGAGACCTCACCTGTGCGCTGTTCATCGAACAGATCGACGTAGAGCCGATAAGCGTTCCCCGCGCCGAACGGCCCTTCATGCCAGCGCTCAACGGGGCGCGTCCCGTCAACAGCGACCACCGGCGAGTCCGTCACGCTCAAGCGGGGAAGCCGCTCCAATGGATACGGCCCGAGATGCACAGGACGCTTCTTGTGCGAGAACAGCTTCACGGTCTCCTCCCAATCCGGCAATCCTAGTCACCGCTCCCCCCACAACTCTGGGAGCGTGGGCCTGAAGCGTCGGCTGAGGGTTCCAATGGCCGTTGGCCACTGCTTGGCCGTTGGCCACTGCTTGGCAATGGCGGCAGGTCGACCTGCCGACCACCTCCATGCGACCCTGTGCCTTCTGTGCAAAAGCCACATCGCCACCGTCGACCTCGCTGCTGCGAAATAGGAGCGCTTGTCGAGAGCCCCACCGCGGTGCTTCCGTCTTGCCAACTCAACCAAGCATGATGCCGCAACGTCAGGTTGGAGTGTTCAAGGCGGCCCACCAAAGGAACGCCTGTGCTGGTAACGAAACCAGAGCAATGGTTTTGACTCCCAGACGGCGAGCCAAGAGAAGCGACAACGGCACCACCACCAGAAACGGAATCCAAGCACCCCACCCAACGGCGACATGCTCTAACAGCGCACCATGTTCGAGGCCGGGTTCAGCGCAGCTCGCGACGCAGCACCTTGCCGCCCATGCCCCGCGGGATCTCGTCGACCAGGTCGATCTTGGTGGGGCACTTGTAGCGCGCCAGTTCGTTGGCGCACCAGGCCACTAGCTCGTCCTCTTCGACGATGTGCCCGTCCTCGGCCACGACGAAGGCCTTGACCGTCTCCCCGCTGTGAGGATGCGGCACCCCGACAACGCCCGCCTCGCGGACTGCGGGATGGGTGACGAGCACCCGTTCAACCTCGGCGGGGAACACGTTGAACCCCGAAACGATCACGAGATCCTTGGCTCGGTCCACCAGATACAGGTAGCCGTCGTCGTCGACGACCGCGATGTCTCCAGTGTGGAGCCAGCCGTCCTCGTCGATGACCCTGGCGGTTGCCACCGGGTCGCCGAGGTATCCCCTGAACACGTTGGGGCCCCGCACCAGCACCTCGCCCGGATCCCCGACCAGCACGTCGCCGCCGTTGTCCACCAGGCGCACCTCCAGGCCGGGGATCGGTTCGCCGATCGAACCGATCGGGGCGTCGGTGCCGGTCGCGAGCGTGACCGTCGGGCTCGCCTCGGTCAGGCCGTAACCCTCGTAGATCCGGATGCCGAACCGGCTCTGGGCTTCTTCGACCACACGGTCAGCGATGGCCGCGGCACCCGAGGCAGCCAGACGGATCGAGGAGAAGGCCCCTTCGGGGACGTCTTCAAGCTGGGTCAGCGCCGACCACATAGTGGGCGGACCGGCCATGGTGCTCACCTGCTCCTCAACGATGACCTCGACCATCGACATCGGATCGAACCGTTCGACCAGCACCAGCGTCGATCCGACCCAGAGCGAGAGGTTGAGGATCGAGTTGAGGCCCAGCACATGGAAGAGCGGAACGACGCAGACCGAGACGTCGTCGGGTCGGGCCACCTGCTCGGGCCGCGCCAGCACCTGACGAATGTTCGATGCCAGGTTGCCGTGCGTGAGCATGGCGGCCTTGGGGCTGCCCGCGGTGCCACTGGTGAACAGCAGCGTGGCGAGCTGCTCGTCGTCTCGGTCCACGATCGGCACCGGCTCAGCCTGCGCGCCAGTGGCCCGAGCAACCGCTGCATCAAGATCAACGGCGCCTTCGAGCACGACACCCGACGGCACCAGGCAGTGTTCAAGCGATGCGACCGCTGTCCGGTCGAGCGATTCGAGGAGTGCCACACCGGCCGGGCCCGCGATCACCGCTCTGGCATTGACAACCGACAGCTCCCGTTGGATCTCAGCAGCAGGCGCCAGCGGATTGAGCGGCACCGCCACCATGCCCGCGCCTACGACCGCGTACCAGGCGACCACGAAGCGCGTGTTCGTGCCGCAGAGGATGGCGACCCGGTCGCCTCCGGAGAGGCCCAGCCCTGCCAGCACGCCCCGGGTAGCGGCGATCTCCTCTCGGAGCTGACCATAGGAGACACGGTCGCCGCCCGAGATGATGGCGGTACGGCTGGCGGGATGGTCTTCTAGCAGAGTTGCGATGTTCACGGTGGCGGGTCCTTGTCTCGGTCACCCCAATGATGGCACGCTCGGCCAAGCTAGGCTAAGCGACCGTCACCGCACCTCAAAGCAGCAGGAACTGGACTGCTCCGGCGGCCAGAATCATTACCAGCAACACGATGATGACAACGGTGGTTCCGCTTCTCATTAGTGGTGCCCCTTTCTTTGGATCTCAACCGCGATAGTCGCACCGCCCTGTCGGGGATCTGCGTGCGCCGTGCCGTCGTCATTGGCCGACAGGCGTATCTCGTCGCCTTCATCCAGACCGAATTCGCTCGCAGCCGATCCTCGGGCAACAGCCACTGAGAGCAGACCGCTCGAGTCGACCAGCAGCCCCGCTCGACCGGTCGGGATCTCGTCGTATGCTCCGACGAGCATTCCGATCTTGGTGATGTTCGGCAGGGCCACCGTCATGGTCGTCCCGAAGTCGGCGATGTCGAGCGGGTCGACGTTCAACTGGCAGTTGCCGAAACGGTCGATCCACAGCACCTCGGCGACAAGTTCACCGTCTTGAAGCTGGCTCACGGGCAACACCCCGGGGATCAGGCCCGCGGTGTCGATGTCGTCTCCGAGCTCCTCGAGTGGCACGCCGTTGCAAAGGTGTGCCGCCGCTGGAGCGAACACGTCGCGGCCGTCGAAGGTCGCTGCGGCCGCCGAAGGCAACCGGTGGTCCAGCGATGTCAGTTCGACCGCTCGTGTGGCCCCTCCCACAAGGCCCACGGCAGGGGCCAACAGTCCGTTGTCAGGCCCGATCAGGTAGGAGGCACCGTCGCCGACCTCGACCACGACCGGTCGCCGGGTTGTCCCAACCGTCGGGTCGACGACCGCCAGGACCACTCCGGGGCACAGGTAGTTGGCGGCCCGGGCGAGGGCCAGACCTCCGGCTCGGGTGTCGTGTGCGGCGATCCCGTGGGTGACGTCGATGATCTCGACCTGTGGGGCTATCGAGCGGATCACCGAGTGGACGACGCCCACGAACTCGTCGCAATGCCCGTAGTCGGACAGGAAAGAGACAGTGTCGAATCGGGAAGGCACGGCAACGACGCTAGCGCCCCAGTTCGCGTGACCTGTCTGCGGCCGCCCGCACCACCCTGTGAACGAGCTCGACCAGGTCTGCTTCGGCGAACACTGCGAGGCCCGCTGCGGTGGTGCCTCCGGGGGATGTGACGTTGCTGCGCAGCACCGCGGGGTCCTCCCCCGAATCCGACAGCAGCACAGCAGCGCCGAGGAGGGTCTGGCGGGTGAGGGCATCTGCCACTTCGGGGGCCAGTCCCTGCCCGATGCCCGCCGCCCGCAGCGCTTCGGCGAAGCAGAAGACGTAGGCAGGGCCCGAGCCCGACAGCCCCGTGACTGCGTCGAGGTCGCTTTCGTCGACGATCTCGACGGTGCCGACCGCTGCCAGGATGCCGCGGGCCCATTCGAGGTCGTCCGGTTGCGCCGCAGCACCCGCGGCGATTGCCGCGGCGCCCTTGCCGACCAGCGCCGGGGTGTTGGGCATGGCGCGCACCACTCTGGCACCGGCCGGCAGTTGCGCCTCGATCGCTTCGGTCCGCACTCCCGCGGCGATGGAGAGCACCCTGGCGACCCCGGCGTCTGTCAGCCCGGGCAACACTGCGGCAACCACGTCGGGCTTGACGGCGATCACTGCGTCGGTCTGGCGAAACGGCTCGGTTCCGATCGACATCGACGGATGCACCGCACCCAGCGCGGCGCGGCGCTCCGCGACAGGCTCGACCACATGCAGTTCCTCAGCGGTCGCCCAGCCGCATTCGACCAGCCCCCCCAGCAGGGCTTCGGCCATCTTTCCGCCACCGATCATCTGCAGCTTCATCCGACGCACCGTACCTCGCCGGACCGAAATCCCGCTCGCCACAACCGAGCGATCCGATGGAGGCAGCCGACGCTCACATCGAGGTTCGCCGCAGGAAGTCGTCAAAGAGCGGGACCGTGAAAGCGGTATCGCCGTGGGCGGGGCTGTAAATCATTCCCTTGGCGATCAGCGCCGACCTTCTCGGTGCCACCGACTCAACTTTCACCCCGAGACGGGCGGCTATGTCGCCTGACCGGTGAGGTCCTGGGCCGAGTTCGGCCATCACCTGCAAGTACTCTTTCTCCTTCGGTGTCAGGCGGTTCAGTCGGACCCGGAAAAAGTTCTGGTCGAGTGTTGCGACGACTCCCGCTCGCACCGAGTTGACGTCTTCGACCGTGATCGGGCTGCGTGGTGATCCGTCCCAAACGTGGTATCCCCATTCCTGCAGGAAGTACGGGTAACCGTGCGCCTCCTCGACAAGCTGCTCGAGCGCTGGGTCTTCGTACTCGACCCCCAATTCCAATGCTGGGAGCATCAAGGCTTGTCTCGCCTGCTCGGGGGGCAACGAACCGATCTCGGGGAACTCGAAGAGGCGCTCGGCGTAGCTCTTGGCCTCGCCTGCGAGGCCTGGAAGCTGGGGAAGGCCCGCACCGACGAGCAGCACCGGCAATTCGCGTTGTGTGGTTCGGTGGATCGCGGCGATCACAGCACCGAGTTCCTCTGACTTCAGGTACTGGATCTCGTCGATTCCCAACAGCAGGCCGGTGCCTTGCTGAGCCGCTGCTTCGCCAACCGAGACGACGACGTCTGTGAGGTCCTCCGCGAGGATTCCCGAATCGCCGTAGCCCACCAGAGGATCCACACCCAGGGCGATGCTCGACCCGTCGGGCAACTGCAAGGTGAACGAACGCAACGCACCCAGGGCTCTTGATACCGCTGCCTTTGATACCGCTGCCTTCAACGCTCCGGTGCTCATTTCGAGCAGAATCCTGCGCAGGCGGATCGCTAGCAGACTCGCGAAGTCGCCCGATTCCGGGGACTCGATGAACGCGGTCTTGACCCCTTCGTCGCTCGCAATCGAGATGAAGCGATTCAACAGGACTGTCTTGCCGACGCCGCGGAGCCCAGTCGGAAGGAACCCTTTGCCTGGGCGACCCGAGAGAGTGCGTTGCAGCGTGACACCGAAGCGGTCGATGAGGTCATCGCGTCCAATCAGCGCAGGCGGAGGCGTGCCTGCGCCCGGACGGTAGGGGTTGGATATCTGGTCCATAGTTTGATAGAGCTTACTGGACCTTACGCTTCTTATGGGCCAATTGGATAAGGTTTGTCAATATCGGACGGATTCGTCTCGGTCCGACGTGGTTCGATCCTTGCTGCGCCCGAGGCTTACAATTGCCGAAGTTCAAAGCCACCAGATCCACGACCTTCCTCGTACCGGTGGGTCGCTGAGAAATGTGTTGAGCGCGGCGATCAGGTCGCCGGGGTAGGCCAACGATGCCCTGTTGAACCTCCTGGGGTTCGTGAAGACCAGAGCGGGACAGGGTCGGTCACTCACCCGCCAGTCGCTGTGCAGGACCGAGAAATCACCGACATTCTCTGTCACCAGGACCTGACCCGAACTGTCCACATGTTCAAACAACTCGGCGTCGCTCGATCCCCTCAGTGAGGGCTCCGCAGCAACCGCGACCACATCCCATCGGTGCGCGACGAGCGCTTCGGCGACAGCTGGGGAATGCATCTCGTCAAGCAGCAGCCTCACTTGTTGAGCAACGTCCGCTGGCGCTTCCAAGTGGCTTCGGCTTCAAGGGCTTGTCGCTCTCTTGCCACAATCTCGGAGTCGATCTCCTCGGTGTAGTCGGCGTAGTAGGCGAGCGCGGCGTCGACCACGGCGGTGCCCAGGTTCATCAGATCAGCAGTCCTGCCGCGCCGATCGTCGGCAGGGACATCACCGGAGATCATCGACGAGACCACATCAGCGACTTCGGGTCCGCCGACCAGCACAGCGCGGCGACCGGTCGGGCCGTTCCGGAACACAACCCCAGGATGGGCCTCCATCCTGAGACCCTCATCGATCAACCTCTCGGCCAGCGTGGAGATGGCGATCCGTCGTTGCTCAGCACAGGCCTTGAGCCGCTTGTGCAACGGATCGTCAGAAAACCGGATAGAGACGACAGCCATGACGACAGTGTAGTCACCTGTCGCCACAACTGACCCCATGATTGCAAATTCGTTCTGACAGTCTGTGGGTCTCGCCCACAACGCAAACATCTGCTCGTCCGTGCCTACGACTAGATGCTGACGATTGGCCCACCGGACGAGCTTCCAAGACTATTGTTCCGTTAGCCGCAGTACATGCAGGGAACCAGGAGACTCATGTCTGAAGATGCCGCGTCCGCAACTTCCAACGAGGCCGTCCTTGATGATGCCCTTGCCCAGCTCGAGGCGAACGCCCGCCAGCAGACCGACGGAATTTGGTTGGAGTACCTGACCCGGGATGTTGCGGTCCATCTTCGGGATTGGAACATCGACGGCTGTTGGCGTTGGCCGGACTGGCCCGAACGCGACGAAGTGTTGCCAGGGACTACTCCCATTGACGACGGGATCGACCTCGTGGCTCGCCGACGGGCCGGAGGCTGGATTGCGATTCAGGTCAAATCCCGCCAGCTCGACGAACACGGCCAGGGAAACCGGGTCTCGTCTGACGAGATGAACAAGTTCTTGGCCATGGCCTCGAACGTCAACGTCTGGGCTGAACGTTGGCTGGTGGTCAACGGCGCGGTGTCGCTGGGTGGGCACTCCCCGACCAAAGTCAACGCTTCGGGCCTCCCGTTGAGGATCGTGAACGTCGCTCAAGCTGTTCAAGCACAACGCTTGGCGCTGGCCGCGAACACCGAAGGCGATCCGTGCCCGCACTGCGAAGCCGTCGGCGGTGATCCCAGCGGCGGCGAGCCGCCTGTGCAGACGCGTTCGTGCATGCAGCGTGAAGCGGTCGAGACGGCTGTGGCGCGGCTGCGTGCTAGCGAAAACGCCGATGAGGACGGCATCCCGCGTGGTGAGGCCCGTGGTCGCATTGTGCTGCCTTGCGGTGCAGGCAAGACTCGCATCGCGCTGCGGATCACTGAGCAGTTGACCTACCCGGGGGAACTGTCGGTGGTGCTGTGCCCGTCGATTGCGTTGGTTGCGCAGATTCGGCGTGAGTTCCTTCAGAACGCCGACAGGTCCCTGAGGGTCATGGCGGTGTGTTCTGACCAGGGGGTGGCCGTTGATGAGGAGAAGGTCGTCAACAGCGATGACACCACCGTTGACCGGGGGTTGTCGACCACTGAGGAGATCAAGGGCTGCCCGGTCACGACCGACGCCGATGAGATAGCCGATTGGATACGCAACCGCCGAGAGGGCAACGCTGCTGACGCTGTGAGCGTGATCTTCGGGACGTACCAGTCGGCGCGGCGAATCTCCGAAGGTGTCCACCATGCCGACGCCGCTGACGCGTTCAAGGTCCTGGTCTGCGACGAGGCGCATCGCACTGCGGGGGTCCGCCGCACCAAGCGCAGCACAGCCGCCGAGGAGCGGCTGGGAGAGTTCACGCTGTGCCACGACCGCGACGCGTTCCCGGCGACGTATCGGGTCTATCAGACCGCGACTCCGCGGATTTATGGCGACAACGCTATTGCGCAGGCTGCGGGGCGCGTTGACCGCCGTGACTTTGTGGTTCGCCAGATGGATGACCAGGCGGTGTTCGGGGTTGAACTGTACCGCAGGTCCTATGCCGAGGCTGTCGGCAACGGTTGGTTGTCGGACTACAGGATCATCGCCATGGCTGTGGGGGGGCAGGAGGCCACCGACATCGCCAACGCGCTGGTCCGTGAAGCGGATGACGATGCTGCGTATGAAGCTGCCGCTGCGGCGGAACGCGGGGAGAGAACCAAGGCACCCAAACGGAGAGGCGACCATTTGCCGACTACCGGCGATTATCTCAAGGGTATGGCTTTTGCTTTGACGATGGGTGGAGGCGCCCGAACGCCGGTAGGGGGGCGTGTGCCTCTGCGGTCCTGTATCGGGTTCTTGAACACCATTGCTCGCAGCAGAACAATGACATCGGTGTTGTCATCAGCTGCGGTGCGCCAGTGGGTCGCGAAACAAGTACCGGCGCCAGCCCCGCGTTACCGGCTCGAGCACCTTGATGCGTCTTCGCCGGTCGCTGTGCGTGACGAAGCCAAGCGCAGGCTCGCTGGCGCGCGCGACGACACCCCGCACAGTGTGCTCAACGTCGGGATCTTCGGGGAGGGAACCGACTCGCCGTCGCTCTCTGCGGTCGCGTTCTTGGAGCCTCGGCGATCACCGATAGATGTGGTTCAGGCCGTTGGTCGGGCGATGCGCCGGGCCGAAGGGAAACAGCTCGGCTACATAGTCGTGCCGGTCGTCATCCCACCGGGGGTCGATGCCGAACGCCATCTCGCGGTGAGCGACAAGCATGAGGGATGGCGCGAACTCGGCGAGATCCTCCAAGCGTTGCGCGCCCACGACCAACGTATCGAAGATGCCCTGCCGGAGATGCTGACCATCCAGTTGCCGCCAGAACCCCAACTGGAGCTACAGCTCAAAACCGCGGTCGCGGTCGGTAGGCCCGACAAGACGAACCTGGAGTACGCGGTGGTGACCGGCAGCCGGGAGCGTGCCGAGGAAACCGCACGCGCCGCGGTGAAAGACGATCAGTCTCTCTTGGACTACGACAACACCGAGCCGTTCGACGAAGCCCACTGGCGAGAACTCCAATACGAACCAACATCGCTGATCGTTCACGTCGAACGGCCAGACGGCAGCACCGAGACACGAGAAGACTCCGTGGTTCGCCACAGACCGAAACCGAACCAGTCAGCAGACGAGGCTCCGGTCAACGAACGCCAGACCAAACGGCGAGCGGTCAGGGTCGCGAGCGGTGAACGTGGCCGGGTGCTGCCCGACCCCTCCGAACGAGCGAGGCGGCGTGCTGCACTTGATGCGGAGCGGCAAGCCGTGTTCGACGGTCATGTGCAAGGGGTGCTGTTGGACCTGTCCGAAGCGTTGGGCGGGGAAATCGCCATGAACCTGCTGGAGAAGTCCGGTTTGACAGGCAACAAGGTCCAACGCGACCTGAACCTGCTTCGCGATGCCGTGAACGAAGCCGCCCGCTACATCCACGGCGAATCCGGTCTCGCCGCTGAACTGGACGCCCACTTCCGGCTTGACCAGTTGTCTGCACCGAAGCAGGGCAAACCCAGAGCGGACGGGGCGACCATCGCCGCGTTGTTGTGGATGAACGCGGCGATGCTGCACCAACGCATACAAGCAGGCGGTTGGCTTGGACGCGCAGGAATAGACACTCTTGTGAACATCAAGTCATCGACTGACCCGGAGCGAATGTTCGCCCGTTCATGGAACGCCATCACCCGCCAGGATTTCCGTCCCGTGATCGACCCAGCGATGGAAGCCCTCGACGCTGCCACCGGGACGCAACGGTTCGGAGGGTTGCGACGCGCACTGCGGCACCTTGCCGCCGAAGCTGAACAGATCGCCGAGACATACGCGAATATGGGCACCGACCACGCCGGGGCGCTGTTCAACAAGGTGATGGGCGACCAGTCGTCCGACGGGGCGTTCTTCACACGCCCAGTCGCAGCGACCATGGCTGCACGACTCACGGTCGAAGCAATCGACCCCGACGACACGTTGAACTGGTCTGATCCTGATGTCTGGCGACACCACAAGACAGTCGACTTGGCCTGCGGTTCTGGGACTCTGCTGACCGCGGTCATGACCGAAATGAAACGCCGCGCTGTCAACCACGGCGCTGACCTCGCACAATTGGCGGCGCTGCAGAAAGTCGCGGTTGAAGAAACCATCAAGGGGCTCGACATAAATCCCGTGTCGCTGCAGTTGGCCGCCACCCAACTCATGGCAGGCAACACCGACGTGAAGTATCGCAAGATGGGGCTGCACCTGATGCCGTACGGCCCCCAACCCGACGGAACCGTTGCGGCCGGCACACCGGAATTGTTCGCCCGCCAAGACATCGTGTCGTCGTTACGTTTGTTCGACGACGCTGCCGCGTCTAGCCGCGTCAAGACCGGGGCTGAGCCGGGCCCGGTTTTGGAGGGCCCGGAGATGGACGACGCGGTTGCAGACGTGAAGGATGCCCGCATCGTGATCATGAACCCGCCTTTCACGAACCGTTCCAAGATGGGCGAGAAGTTCGATGCAGGCACGCAGAAAGCGTTGCGCTCGAGGATGGACACGCTGGAGGGGTTCTTGGCCACAGCAGACCGGCCGCTCAGCGAGTTCCTGGACAAGAACACGCTGAGGCTGCGGTTCGTGGCTTTGGCGGACTTGTGCTTGAACCGCGAATCCGGCGTGTTCGCCACGGTTATTCCCACGACCGCGCTAACAGCGGTGTCAGGGTTGTCTGAGCGCCTGGAACTCGCGAAGCGGTTCCATGTCCACACGATCCTCACCTGCCACAACCCTTCTGACATCAACTTGAGCCAGAACACCAACATCAACGAGAGCATCGTGGTGATGCGACGTGTCAACCATGATGTTCACTCCCCCCCCCCCCCCCCCCCCCCCCCCCCCCCCCACCACTCCCTCCCGCCGTCCCCCCCCCCCCCGGAAACTCGGATTGTGTCGCTCGACCGGCTGCCTGCCGACGACAACGAGGCAGACCAGTTGTTCAAGAACCTTGCCGAGTGCGAGGCGGGGGTGCTGGCCGACGGCTGGGGCGAGGTGTCGTATTGGCCCGCCGAGCGAATCATCGCAGGCGACTGGACCGCCTCGATATGGCGTGCATCTGAACTAGCGACCGCCGCCGCTGAATTCGCCGTCCACCCAGACCTCACCAACATCCG
>MKWU01004929.1_pt1 | contig 15137 bp, 10 predicted proteins | sample 809101 | NCBI WGS metagenome assembly MKWU01 (sample SAMN05860141, study PRJNA318959) | sponge metagenome | host: Aplysina aerophoba | place: Slovenia: Piran, Adriatic Sea, Gulf of Piran | collected 2013-05-07 | reverse complement strand
TGCTGGTGGACAACTCCATCGTGGTGCTGGAGGGCATCGACCGGCACCGAAGACGAGGGGGCGATCAGCCCGTTGCGGAACGGGTTCGCCTCGGCGCATCGGAGGTCGGACAGGCCGTCGTGGCCGCAACGCTAACCACGGTGTGCGTCTTCGTGCCCATCGTCTTTGTGGAAGGCATCGCGGGCCAGTTGTTTCGGGACCTGGCGCTGGCCGTCACTTTCTCGCTCATCGTGGCCACCCTGGTGGCCGTCACCCTGATCCCGGTGATATCGTCGATCCTGCACCGGGACCGGGAAGCGTTCGCGGACGACGCGGACGATCAATCCGCGCAGGAACCGACTACGGCGCTGGGTAAGATCCGGACCACTTTCGGCGCGATCTGGAACGGGTTCTCCCGGGTACTGGGATTTGTCGTAACCGGCGTGTTTTATATCGTGCGATGGACGCTCTGGTCGGCATGGGCGATCGTGCGCACCGTACTCTGGCCCGCGGGCTGGGTTTTCGACCGGATCTTCCCCGTCATCCGCCGGGCCTACCCGCCCTTCCTCCGATGGGCCCTGGTCAACCGCGCGCTCACGCTGTTCGCGGGGACCGCCTTGCTGGCGGGTTCCCTCTATGTCGTTCCCACGATCGGTATCGAACTGATCCCCCAGATGAGCCAGGGCGAGTTCTTCGTCAATGTCAAGCTGCCCGTGGGTACGCCGCTGCCGGTAACCGAGGACGTGTTGAACCGCATGTCGGACATCGCCTCGGACTACCCGGAAGTGAGCACGGTGTACGTGCTGGCGGGAACCATGGGCCAGTCCGGCGGCAACGCCGGCGAGGAACGGGAGAACATCGGGCAGTTGCACATCCGGCTTGAACCCGGACTCCGCGGCGCGGTGGAAGAGGAAGTCATGAACCGCCTGCGGGCCAGTTTCGAGCCCATACCCGGTATCGAGGCCCCCGAGTTCGCCCGTCCCGCGCTCTTCAGTTTCAAGAATCCGGTGGAGGTGGAAGTCAGCGGATACAACCTTACCCGACTGACGGAAGTTTCCGAGGACCTCGCGTCTGAGATGTCCCTGGTGCCCGGCCTGACCGACGTGAAGGCCAGCATGGAAGGCGGAAACCCCGAGGTGCAGATCCTCTTCGATAGAAGGAAGCTCGCCAACCTGGGCCTCAACCTGGGCACAGTCACCCAGATCGTTCAGAACAAGGTTCAGGGCAACGTGGCCACGGAGCTCACGAGGCGGGACCGGAAGATCGACATCCGCGTGTGGGCCGAGGACGAGACCCGACTTAGCCTGGACGCCATACGGCGGATGGTGGTGAACCCGGAAGGCACGGTGCCCGTTCCGCTCTCGGCCGTGGCGGAAGTCCGCGTCGCCCAGGGCCCGAGCGAGATCAGGCGGGTCAATCAGCAACGGGTCGCCATCGTGTCCGCGGGTTTGTCGGGCCGTTCGCTCGGAGACGCGGCCGAAGACATTCAGGGGATTATAGACGGCTTCATGCTGCCCATCGATTTCGTCGTGGGGATAAAGGGGCAGAACGAGGAAATGCAGGTGGCGTTTGCGAGCCTGCAGTTCGCCATTCTGCTCTCGATCTTTCTCGTCTACCTGGTCATGGCGTCGCAGTTCGAATCGCTGCTCCATCCCTTCGTAATCATGTTCACCTTCCCGTTCTCGATCATCGGCGTAGTTGCGACGCTGGTGCTCACGGGCCAGACGATCAGCGTGGTTGTGCTGATCGGAGTGATCATGCTGACCGGGATCGTGGTAAACAACGCCATCGTGCTGGTGGACTACATCAACCAGTTGCGCCGGAAGGGGACGGAACTGCAGGACGCCATTGTCGAGGCGGCGCAGACTCGGTTGTGGCCCATCATGATGACGACGGCAACCACCGTGCTCGGCTTGCTGCCAATGGCCATCGGCGTGGGTGAAGGCGCCGAGTTGCGTGCGCCCATGGCCATCACCGTGATCGGCGGCCTGATCGCCGGTACGGTGGTGACGCTGGTCCTCGTGCCGCTCATCTACATGACGATCGAGACGGCCATGGCAAGGGTATACGAGCTATTCACAAGAACAACCGGGCAACCGGTGTCCCAGGAGGTGGCAGAGGTATGAGCATAGCCGAGTTTTCCGTAAACCGCCCGGTGACGACGATCATGATCATCGTCAGTGTCGTCACGCTGGGTATGATATCCTATACCAAGCTGCCGCTGATGTTCCTGCCGGACATGTCCTTCCCGTCCCTGAACGTCAGTGTGCCCTACCCCTCCTCGTCGCCCGAGGAAGTGGAACGGCTGATTACGCGGCCGCTGGAGGACGCCTTCGGCACGCTGAGCAACATGAAGAGCATGGAGTCCAATTCCCGCGACGACAACGCGCGGGTGCGCATCGAGTTCGAGACCGGGACGGACATGAACATGGCGGCCATGGAGGTCCGGGACCGGATCGACCAGGTCCGGGGCGAACTGCCCGCCGATGTCGAACGTATCCGGATCCGGCGTTGGAACCCGAACGATATGCCGATTTACAATTTCAGCGTGGCGTGGAGCGGGGACCCCGCGGAGTTCTACAACATCGTCACCAAGGTGATCCAGCCGCAGATCCAGCGCGTGGATGGCGTGGCGAACGTGGAAATCAGCGGGATGGTCGAGAAGCAGTTGCTCGTGCACGTGGACAACGAGAAGCTGCAGTCCCACAACCTCGATCTGTTCAATCTCAGCCAGACCCTGGTGCAGAACAACGTCACCCTGACGGCCGGGACCGTCACCGAGGGCGGACGGAAGTATTCGGTCCGATCCGTAAACGAATACCGGGCGGCCGACGAGGTGGCGAACCTGCCCATACCCGGCACGTCCCTGTCGCTGCGCGACGTGGCGGAGGTGAAGTTCGACTACCCGGAAGACGACAGTTTCCAGCGTCTGAACGGGGTGGATGCAGTCACGATCCGGGTATACAAGACGTCCACGGCCAACATCGTGGACGTGGCCCAGCGCACCCAGTCCGTGTTGGATGAACTCATGACGCAGCCCCGGTTCGCGGGCCTGGAAACCCGGGTGTTCTTCGACCAGTCCCAGAGCATCACGGACCGGCTTTCCGACCTGAGGAACACGGGACTTCTGGGCGGCATGCTGGCCGTCATCGTGTTGTTTCTCTTCCTGCGCAACCTGCGCAGCACCCTGATTATCAGCCTGGCCATTCCCATATCGATCATCTGTACCTTCACCTTCATGTATCTGCTCCGACAGGGTGCGGGATCCACGGTATCCATCAACCTGATCTCGCTCATGGGCCTGATGCTGGCGGTGGGCATGCTCGTGGACGCCGCCGTGGTGGTGCTGGAAAGCATCTACCGCCACCGGCAGGAATCCAACCTGCCGGCGCGGATAGCGGCCGTGGTGGGCACGCGCGAGGTAACCATGGCCATCATCGCGGCCACGGCGACGACACTTTGCGTCTTCATGCCCCTCGTATTCCTGGGCGGCGGCAGCCGGTTCATGCTCTTCATGAAGGACTTCGTCGTCACATTCTGCATCGTCATGGTGGCGGCGGTCTTTATCGCGCTGACGCTCATCCCGCTGGTTTCCTCGAGGCTGTTCAACCGGCCACTGGGCAAGCCCTCGGCGTTCTTCGCACGGATTTCCGGATATTACACGTCCGTCCTAGCCTGGAACCTGCGCCACCGGTTCGTCACCGTGATTGCCTTCGGCGCGATCCTCTTCGGCAGCTACTGGCTGTACCAGAACATCGAGACGGAGTTCCAGCCCAGGGCGCCTACGCGGGATATAGCGATAGCCGCGGATCTGCCGGGCAGCTACAGCATCGAGGACGTCAGGGAAGTCTTTACGGACGTCGAAACACTCCTGCTGGACCGCAAGGACGAATTTCACATCGAATCCATTTCGTCCTACGGCAGCCTGCGCCGGGCAAATCTCCGCATCGTGCTGACTCCGCCCGAGGAACGTCAGGAGTCTGCCACCGAGCTTCAGACCCGGATCACCAGTTCGCTGCCCGAGATCGCCGGCGTGCGTTGGAGACCCGGCCGGATGCGCCGATATGGCGGCGGGCAGTCGGGCGTGGACGTGGAACTGCGCGGAGACAACATGTCGGTGCTTTCCAATATCGCCGATGATCTCCGTACCCGGATGGAGGTCATCCCAGGACTGAAGGACGTGGATACCAGCCTGGAGCGGGGCGACGAGGAGATCCAGGTGCAGGTCGACCGGGCCATGGCCCAGACCTACGGCATTTCGCCGAGACAGGCGGCCCGTACCGTGCAGGCTGCGCTGAGCAGCCGGGCGAGGGGCAAATTCAAGGCCGACGACCGCGAGGTGGACATTCTGCTGCACCTCGAGGAAGAGGACCGCGCCAGCTTGCAGAAACTGCAGAACATGACCTTCGAACGGGCTGAAGGCGGGATGATCCCCATGGGGAACCTGGCCAGCTTTTCGCGGCAGAAGGGACCCGACGTCATCGAGCGGCATGATCGGGAATCTCAGGTGGAAGTGGGCGGCAACACGACGGGACCGGGCACGCGGCGCATCAACACCCAGGTGACCGAGATGATGGAGGGCATCGAATTGCCTCCCGGGTACACGTGGAGCATGGGGCGCAATTTCAACATGATGCGTGAATCGCAGGGCGAGTTCCTCTTCGCCATCCTGCTCTCGGTGGTGCTCATCTACCTGATCATGGCGGCGATTTCGGAGTCCTTCATCCAGCCGTTCACGATTCTGTTGTCGGTGCTGTGCGGACTGGTTGGCGCTTTTATCGTTTTCTACCTGTCCGGCACGACGCTGAACACGAACTCATACCTGGGGATCATCGTTCTGTCGGGACTTGCGGTTAACAATGCCATCGTCCTCATCGATCACGTTAACCATTTGCGCAGAGAGGGGATGACGCGCACCGAGGCCCTCCTCCTGGGCGGCCGGCATCGGTTGCGGCCCATCCTGATGACGTCCCTGACCACCATCTTCGGCCTGTTGCCTATGGTGGCTCCGCTTCTCTTTCCCGAGTTCTTCGGTCCAGTGGAAGACCGCGGCGCCAACCAGTGGGGTCCGGTCAGCCTGGCCCTGGTTGGCGGCCTGACCACCTCGGGTATACTGACGCTCATCCTGCTGCCGACGGTCTACACGATATTCGAAGACCTGAGCAACTGGGTCATGTCGAGCGTCAAGCGTGCCTGGGCGTAGGCGTAGGCCTATGCGTGCGTGAGGGCGTGAGTGCGTGCGTGATGAGTAAGGGGGTGTAGGCGTGCGTGCGTGTGTGCTCATACTTGTCCTGAACGTCAGCGCGTGACGAAGGATGTGTTGTTCAATACAGAAAAAAGCCCGGTCCTGGAGCGGTTTAATCCAGGGCCGGGCGTTTTTGTTTTTCATTGCCGATTATTAAATACCCCTCTGATTTTACATCGCCGAGTGGAAGACCCGGTCGTAGATCTGGTGGACGCGGGCGGTATGTTTCGCGTAGGCCGACAGCATCCTGTCCGGCGCAGCTTCCCGGGCTTCGAGGGAAACCCCGGACAGGCCCATCATGCCGGCCAGGACGGCCTGGGCGCCGCGGTCCCTGGGGATTTCGTGGGTCTGGTGGCCCGAAGTCATCTGGATGCGGTTTTCCAGGTCCCGAAGGAAGAGGTAGGCGTCGTCCAGGTCGGATGCCTCGTCATCGGACAGGTAACCCTTTTCCGCCAGCGAGGCCAGCATCCTGCGGGTTCCGCGTTCCCAGGGCCAACTCTGGGATCCGCCGTAGACGAGTTGGAATCCCTGGGCGATGAACTCGATCTCACGGATGCCCCCCTTACCCAGCTTGACGTGGTAATCGCCGCTGCCCCGTTCGATCAGCGCCTTCGCGATCCGTTCCCGCATGTGATTGATATCTTCAAGGATCAGCGGTTGGTCGAGGGCGGGGTAGAACACGAAGGGCTGGATCGTTTCGAGGAACCGGTCGCCCACCTCCCTGCTCCCCGCCGAACACCGTGCCTTCAGGAGCGCCTGACGCTGCCAGGCCTGTCCCTGGATCTCATAGTGCCAGCGGTAGCCCTCGATCGAGTTGGCGATATCGCCGGCCCGTCCCTCCGGACGCAGGCGCAGGTCGACGCGGAACACCTGCCCGTCCGGCGTGAGCCGGCCGATGAGGTCGGTGATGGCCCGGGCGAGTTTCGGATAGTACTCGTAGGTGGATGTTCCGTCCTTATCTGTACGGCCGTCCGTGGCGTCGTAGACGTACAGCAGGTCGATATCCGAACTGAAGTTGAGGTCCCTGCCGCCGAGCTTGCCCATGCCGATGACGGCGAATCCGCTCGGGCGTGATCCATCGAGCATCGGCCGTCCGTGCCGCGCCTCCAGTTTCATGCCGCACACGTCGTGGGCCGCCTGGAGACAGATGTCGGCCACGTCCGTGAGCCGTTCCAGGACCGCCGGCGTTCCGGACTGCTTCATCAGGTCGCACACGGCTATGCGCAGGTAGGTCCGTTTCTTGAACGTGCGGAGGGGTTTCATGGCCTCGTCCGGTGATGCCACGCCCTGCAGCATCTCCGTCATTTCTGCTTGCTGCTCCTCCGCGGACTGCAACGAGCGCCACGAATTACCGGCGAAGGTGTCGAGCAGGAACCTCGCGTCCTGGATGAGCACGTTACTGAGGTACGGGCTGCACGAGAGGATCGTGAGCAGGGCGTCCCGGGATTCCGACGGGATGGCCAACAGGTCCAGCAGGCCCGGGATATGGTCGTCACCGCACCGAGTAAAGAGCGTGTGCAGGCTGATGAGGGCCCGGTCGGGTTGCAGGGAGGTACCCGCCGCTTCGATCAACTCAGGGAAGGGATTACCCGGAAGCGCAAGCGGGGCCAGGCGTCGGTCTACCTGTCCCAGCACGCGCCAGGCGTCGGCCGGGTCGCCGAATCCGGTGGACCGCAAATGGTCGGACACCGCGTCCGGCATAGTCGACGCAAGTGCGTCGCGATCGAAATTGATAGTCGTCATGGGCGTTGGCTGTTTGAATTCACCTGTGTGTTGTCTGCAGTGGTTCCTGGACGCGTTGCGTCAAAACGGGATGCACCGCGATGCGTGTGAACTTAATTTCCCTCGTCCGACGGGCGAAGCCGAGCCGGACATTGCCGGCAGGATATGCCTTAAAATGATGCATCGCGACGTGCGTTAACATGATGCGCTCCGATCCGGCAGAAAAAGACCGCGCCTCCCCGCGTCGAAACGGAGGAGGCGCGCGTGCTGCGATGAAACGCTGATCCCATACGACCTAGATGTCGTAGTAGAGACCGAACTCCCACGGGTGCGGGCGCAGGCGGATCTGATCCAACTCGTTCTCCCGCTTGTACTCGATATAGGTATCGATCAGGTCCGGCGTGAACACGTCGCCCTTGAGGAGGTAGTCGTGATCGTCCTCCAGGGCGTTCAGCGCCTCGCCCAGATCCTGCGGCGTGTGGGCCACTTCCGCGGCCTGCTCCGGCTCGAGATCGTAGAGATCGAGGTCGATTGGTTCCGGCGGCTCGATCCGGTTCTCGATTCCGTCCAGGCCGGCCATCATCATGGCGGTGAAGGCCAGGTAGGGATTTGCGCCCGGATCGGGCGTACGGAATTCGATCCTTTTGGCCTTCTCGCTCTTCGAATACATGGGGATCCGCACGCAGGCGCTTCTGTTGCGCTGCGAATAGATCAGGTTGATGGGCGCTTCATAACCCGGGACGAGCCTCCGGTAGGAGTTCGTCGTCGGCGCGGCGAAGGCCAGGACCGATGAACAATGCTTGAGCAGGCCGCCGATGTAATGGCGGGCCATGTCGCTCAGGTCGGCGTACGTGCCGGCCTCGAAGAAGAGGTTCCGGCCGTCTTTCCACAGGCTCTGGTGCACGTGCATGCCCGAACCGTTGTCCTCGAAGATGGGCTTCGGCATGAAGGTCACCGTCTTGCCTGCCTGCTTGGCGACGTTCTTCACGATGTACTTGTACATGAGGAGGTCGTCGGACATGCGCAGCAGCGTGTTGAACTTGATGTCGATCTCCGCCTGCCCCGCCGTACCCACCTCGTGGTGGTGGACTTCCGACTCGATGCCCATGCTCCGGAGCGTCAGCACCATGTTGGTGCGCAGGTCCTGGTGGGTATCCACCGGCGGCACCGGGAAGTAACCACGCTTGTAAGGTATCTTGTTGCCGAGGTTCGGTCCTTCGTTCCGTCCGGTGTTCCACCATCCCTCGCTGGAATCCACCCGGTGGAAACTGGCGTTCGGCTTCTGGGCGAACCGCACGTCGTCGAAGATGTAGAACTCGGCTTCCGGTCCGAAGTATGCCGTGTCGGCGATGCCCACGGACTGCATGTAGGCCTCGGCCTTCTGGGCGACGTAACGCGGGTCGCGCGTGTACATTTCCAGCGTCACCGGGTCCTTGACGTTGCAGACCAGGATCAGCGTTTTCGCTTCCATGAAGGGATCGATCTTGGCCGACAGCGGATCGGGGATCAGGATCATGTCGCTCTTGTCGATGGTCTGGAAACCACGGACGCTCGAACCGTCGAAACCTACGCCTTCTTCGAAAGTCTCCTCTTCCAGCGTTTCGATGGGCGCCGAGAAGTGCTGCCACGTTCCTGGCACGTCGATGAACCGGAAGTCGACCATCTTCGCTCCATTTTCCTTTGCGTAAGAGATGACTTCATTAGGGGTCACGAGTATTGCTCCTCCCTGTTGGATATTCCATGAATCGTTGCCCGGGTAACCGGGCCGCCTGGTTACAGGAGTCCGGATCGCCGCGGTAATTTACACATCCTCTTGCACGCATTCGCAGAAACAAACACAGAAATCTAATATACAACCTTATTGTTTCGCAAGTGTTTCTCTGAGGTTAAATCCTTGTTAAATCACAGATTTTGATATAGTGGCTCTTGCAGGAAAGCCAACCTGGACCGCCCGGCGAGGTTCCCGCGCACCATGGGCGCGGCGGCGCTCCGGTCCCCGGAAAAAGGTATTGACTGGAAGCCCCTCCGCGCATATAATGAGGTATCTGTTTTGGGAGCCGGAGAACCGTTGGGACATGGTGTTTCCGGGTCATTCAAGCGCAGGACTTTTCCCGGCATTTCCGAACTGAAATCAGCGTTGTTCAGATTCTGCAAGGTTGCGGTACGGATGCCCGGTGCCGATCGATGCGGAACACGGAAGAACGCCAGACGGGCTACCCGAAGGCCAGGCGATCCCCGATGGCCGTGTGGTATATTCTGGCGGCCTTCATAGGCGCGCTTGTGGGCATCGTTTTCCTGGTCGTGGCCTATCCCGAAGCGCTGAGCACGCTCGGCGGGGGACCGGGAATGCTGCCCGGGCCCTGACTTCCACGCCGGGAAACCCGGAACCGTCCGAATCGGCAGGGTCGACAGGGCGCAGTGGCGCTGCCGGAGCGCCCGGGGTGGGTGAAGACGCGTATGGCCGTGTGGAATCCGGCCGATTGCCGGCAGGTCTGATCGAAGCCAACGAATCGATCAGCACGTCCCGACGCACGTCCATCGTGACCGCGGTGGAGCGGGCGGGTCCCGCCGTCGTGAGCATCGTTGCGATTTTCCAGATGCAGCGGCGCGGATTCTCCCCCATGTCCGACGACCCCTTCTTCGGTCATTTCGTGGTGCCGCGGCTTTATACCCGCGAGGAGCCGAACACGGGGTCGGGCGTAATTATCGACGACGCGGGTTACATCGTCACCAATGCCCACGTGGTGCAACTGGGAGACTACACAGCGCGGCGAATACAGGCTGTCCTGACCGACGGACGCAGCCTGTCCTGCACCCTGGTCGGCGTGGACGTCATGACGGATCTGGCCGTGCTACACGTGGAAGGCGAAGACCTCCCCGTGGCGGCGCTGGGCCGGTCGGACGACATCATGACCGGCGAGTGGGCCATAACCATCGGCAATCCGCTGGGCCTGGCCATCGAGGACGCCCAGCCGGCCGTGGCTGTTGGAGTGGTCAGCGCCCTGGGACGGAACTTCCGCAGGCAGCAGGGATCCAGGACGGTCTACCGGGACATGATCCAGACGGACGCGACCATCAATCCGGGCAACAGCGGCGGTCCCCTGGTCAACGCCTTCGGCGAGGTCATCGGTATCAATACGTTCATCCTCTCCGAAAGCGGCGGCTCGGAGGGCGTGGGTTTCGCCATACCCATCGAACGGGTTCGGCGCGTTGCGGACGAACTGATACAGTATGGCGGACCGAGACGTGGATGGACGGGGCTCTCGGTGATCGACATCACGGAATACGTGGCGCAGGAGCTGGACATTGTCAACCGCCTGGGCGTATTGGTGAATGAAATCGACCCGAACAGCCCGGCGGACCTGGCCGGCATCATGGTCATGGACGTCATACGGAAAATCAACGGAGAAGTGATCACCAGCTATCCCGACGCGCGGGAAGCCCTGTACGGCAGCCTGGTGGGCGATTCCATCGAGCTGGAAGTCGAGCGGGAGGGGCGCCTGATACCCCTGGTCCTGCATATCGCCGAGTTGTGATGCGCGGGGACGGTACGGCAAACACCGGGACCGCGGACATTCGGCCGGGAATCGGATAGCAAGGAAAAGGCATGGTACGCGACGGTTGGGTCATGGTCATACCACTGGCCGCACTCGCGACGGGCAGTCTGGCGATCGGATATCTGGCCCCCGGAGCAATCTGGATCATACTGGCGTCGGTGTTCGGAGGCCTGGCCCTGTTCGTCGGTTTCTTCTTCCGGGATCCGGCCAGACGGGTTCCCCCGGGCGAAGGCCTGGTGATCTCCGGCGGCGACGGCAAGGTGGTAACAGTCGAGGAGATCGAAAACGACGCCTTCATCGGCGGACCGGCCACGCAGATCAGCGTGTTCCTGTCCATCGCGAACGTGCACGTCAACCGGATTCCCATCACCGGCGTGGTCAAATTGCGCCGTCGGATCGAAGGAGAATTCAAGCTCGCGTTCAAGGACGAGGCCTCGGGTGACAACGCCCAGATGGTCCTGGGCATCGAAGGAGACAAGGGCCGCGTTATGATCAAGCAGATCGTCGGTTTCGTTGCCCGGCGGATCGTCTGCAACGTCAACGAGGGCGACGAGGTGCGTATCGGCGACCGTTTCGGCCTGATACGCTTCGGATCGAGAATAGACGTCATCGTGCCGGCCGGCGCCGAAATCCGGGTTAAGAACGGGGACCGGGTCCGGGGCGGCGAAACGATACTGGGAGTACTGAAATGAAAACCTGGATGCGCGTCGCGTTACCGAACGTGTTCACGCTCGGCAGCATCTTCTGCGGGGTTTCCGCCATCTTCTACTGTATAGACGGGTTCAACGCCCTGACCGGCGACCCCGGACGCGCGCCCTGGCTCATCATGGCCGCCGCGCTACTGGATAGTATCGACGGCAAGGTCGCGCGCTTCAGCCAGGGGGCGACCCGGTTCGGCATCGAACTCGATTCCCTGGCGGACGTGATCTCCTTCGGCGTGGCGCCGATAGTACTCGTATATACCCTGAAGCCCTTCGGCGAAATCACCTGGGTGCTCTGCCTCCTTTTCCTTATGTGCGGCGCCATCCGGCTGGCCCGGTACAACGTGATGACCCTCCGCCGCGTGGAGCGGATCAACGAGGAGAAGGACAATTTCATGGGACTGCCGATACCCGTGGCGGCCATCGCCGTGGCGTCGTACGTCATCTTCTGCTGGGACCGATGGGAGGAACTGCACCTGGAAGGCCCGTTCATGGGATTCATGCTCGTGCTGTCCATCCTCATGATCAGCCCCCTGTCCTACCGCACCCTGCCGTCGCTCGCGTTCAAGAGCAAGTGGTCCATCCTTAAGCTGAGTGTCATCGCCCTGGCCCTGGTGGCCCTGGTCTGGGATCCGAAACTCACGATCTTCCCCATCGTGCTGCTGTATATACTTTCCGGCATCGCGGCCTGGGGCTTGCACATGGTCCGCCACGACGAAGACGTCGCGCTGTCCGTGGAAGAATAAAGGAGACCGCGGAAGTGGGATGGAAATACCCGATATGTCCGCACGCGCCAGCCTTCCGGGAGGCCAGTTGACCGACGCACGCGCAGTAAACCAATCACTACCCGGGGAGACCCTTTAATGGCGCAATCGAAGAAGATCGCTAAACTGGCGCTTTATATCCTGGTGGGGGCCATCCTCGGCGGACTGCTCGGCGAACTGATCGGACTGCTGCTTGAGTATTTCATGCCCGGCAGCATGGTGGAAAAGTTCTTCCTGGAAGCCTTCATTTATACCTTCCCCCCGGCCACGCTGCCCTTTGTGATATTCTCCATCACGTTCGGTTTCACGCTGAAAGTGAACGTAATCAGCATCCTCGGTATCGGTTTCGCCACCTATTACTATCGCTGGTACTAGTGCCCTGACGAAATGACGAAACCACTTTCCAGCCGCTCAACTCCCGTCCGCAATCCAATACCTCCGACACACGATCCCCAGCCGCGTCGCGCCGGATTTCTCGCCCGGTTGCCGCTCCTTGTGTTTATGGCTTTGGTTTTACTCGCCGGTACCCCGGACCGTGCCGAAGCGCAGGACCGCGCTGACATGCATAGCCAGGCCGATGTGCAGAGCCGTGTAGACGCGCAGAGCCGTGTAGACGCGCAGAGCCGTGTAGACGCTCAGGGCCACGCTGAAGCACAGGGCCAGGCCGATGTGCAGAGCCGTGCCGATGCGCAGGTCCAGGCCGAAGCACAGGGCCAGGCCGAAGCGCAGGTCCAGGCCGAAGCGCAGGTCCAGGCCGACGTATTGAGCCGCGCCGACGCGCAGGGCCGTGTAGACGCTCAGACCCGCGCCTCCGCGCGACCTGCCGAGTACGTTTTTGACCGTCATGTCATTGAGATCGGCCCGGCGTTGCGACAGACGGTGCTGACGGGATTCCTGCTCGGTGGCGACGTGGCGGACCTGGCGGTGGTGCAGATCGAAGACGGAGGCGACCGTCGTGTGCGAGTTTTTATTTTCGAAGAAAGTACCAGAATGGATGAGGATGAAGGAACCTGGAATGGCGAACGACCGGAAGAAAACGTGAAGCGCTCGTCGCCGCGGACAAACGGAATCTGGAAGCTGCGGATGGATGCACGGCTGCGTCCCGGCGTGATTTTCGTCGACGTCGCGCGCATCGGAGACCGCGATCGTCTGATCACCGGTGAACCGGGCCGGCTCAATGCGTGGGATCCCGATTCGGCGACGGAATTCGAACTCGTGTCCGTTACGACAAGCTTTAAAACGCCCCGCGATGGCGAAGTGCCGCACGTGGACGTCACCCGGGACGTGAACGGCGATGGCCGGGTCGACCTGGTCGTGCCCGGCGCCGAAGGGTTCAAGGTATTCGTGCAGATGGAAAGCGGCGCATTCTCCGATCCAGTGGTAATCTGTCCCCCCGCCGACCTGGACCCGATCCTGGGTGCCGACGGATACCGGTACGACCCGTGGAGCGTGAGCCGGATTCACGAATTCGATTACAATGGCGACGGCCGCGTAGACCTGGTGTCCTGGAACGGAGACCGCTTCGAAGCACATATCCAGGACAGACAGGGGCTTTTTGGTCCCGATCCGTGGACCTTCACGGTGGATGCGCGTTTCGACACTGACGATATTACCAAATTGGCGACGGAAGCCATGACGGGCAGGGCGCTGCATTCGTTCACGGATATGAACGGGGACGGCATCGCGGACATGGTGATCTATGCCCTGGAGGGTGCTCAGATTGCCGAAAAACGATCTGCATACGAAGTGCACTTTGGTGCGCGCGGATCCGATGGCGGCGTTCGATTCGAAGGCCGTATCTCTCCCAATGGCGGCGATCAGTCTGATGGCCTTGTTCAATTCTCATCCGATATAGATGTTTCGATCCAGACTGAAGGCCAAATCCAACTCGCCATGGAACGCCTGGATTTTGGCGGAGACTGCGAACCCGGCCTGGTCGTCACCTCGATCGATAAAAAGTACCTCAAGAACAGTATCCTCAAGCGGATCAAGGGCTTCATGGGAGACGACGTCTGGTTGAATCTCACCTTCTACAGGATGGAATCGGGACGCGTCCCCGACCGGCCCAACGCAACACGGCGCATCCAGCTGGACGGCGCCCCGAGCCCGCGGGAACCGGGCTGGGTTCCCCTGGACGTCGTGCTCATGGGTGGCAGGCATGCGCTCCGCAACGACCGCGATGATTACCGGCGCGCGTTCAACAAGAACCTGTTCATCGGGGACGTGACGGGAGACGGCCGCTTGGACCTGCTGGTCGAGTGGAGCCACCGGGAATTGCATGTTTTCGCCGGCGTGCCCGGGCCGGACCTGTTCGCCCCGCAGCCACAGAAGGTGACGGTCGAATTGCCCAACGACGGGGAATTCGCCTGGATGACGGACCTGAACAGGGACGGGCGCCAGGATATCGTCATGCACCACCCGTTCACGGAGCGGGACGCGCACGGAACGCCGATGGCGCTGCCGGGCACCGAACCCCATCGCGTGACCTTGCTGATCGCGCTGTGAGGGGCTGGTCGTCCGCCGACAAGCGCAATACTTGGCTGGTTGCGCGTTCGTTGAATAGAATTGCTCGTTCGGCGAGTAGCGCCCATGGCATTAATTTGGAAGCGTCGAGTAAGTACGGTCGATCTATGATCCATGATGCGGGAGTAACCATTGGAACACCTTAACGAAATGGCGGCTCATGAACTGGCGCCGCGGATCAAGTCCGGCGAGGTGACGGCGGAAGAGGCGGCCAGGGAAGTCCTGCGCCTCATCGATGAGAAGGACTCCATTATCAACGCCTACCTCGCGATACAGCCCGAATCGGTGATAAAAGACGCAAGGGGCGTGGACCGGCGCGTCGCCGCCGGCGAAACCACCGGACCGCTGGCCGGCGTACCCATCGCCATCAAGGACGCCATCTGCACGAAGGGCCTGGAAACCACCTGCGCCTCGCGGATTCTCGAGGGATTCGTGCCGCCCTACGACGCCACGGTCATCGCCCGGCTGCGACAGGCGGATGCCGTAATCGTCGGCAAGACCAATATGGACCAGTTCGGCATGGGGTCCTCCAATGAGAACTCCGGCTTCGGCATCTGCCGGAATCCCCTGGACACCTCCCGCGTACCGGGCGGTTCAAGTGGGGGATCCGCCGCGGCCCTGGCGGCGGGCACGGCGGTCCTGGCCC
>MKWU01004928.1_pt1 | contig 15137 bp, 10 predicted proteins | sample 809101 | NCBI WGS metagenome assembly MKWU01 (sample SAMN05860141, study PRJNA318959) | sponge metagenome | host: Aplysina aerophoba | place: Slovenia: Piran, Adriatic Sea, Gulf of Piran | collected 2013-05-07 | reverse complement strand
GACGGCTCCGCTCGGCGCCCAGCCACGCCTACCAGGAGTCTGCACCGTTCTACGGCGCCGACTCCTGGCCCGCCGATCGTCGCCTGACGGCTCCGCTCGGCGCCCAGCCACGCCTACCAGGAGCCTGCGCCATTCTACGGCGCAGTCTCCCAGGCGGTCTTCCTATGTCTCGGCCGTTCGGCGCGCCCACCATACACCGGCGCCGTAGCCCCGTGCGGCCGCCGTTCACAGTCGGCGCAGCGCGCCGCTCGCCGCCGCGGACATTGCCACGAGCACGACCAGCGCTCCCGAGCCGACGAACATGGCGGTGACGTGGGCCTCGGCCACGAAGCCGGCCACGGCGTAAGAGAGCGGGGTCAGCCCGACCGCGGCGAACATCACGACGCTCATCACCCGGCCCAGCAGCGAAGGCTCCGTGCGCGCCTGCAGCCAGGTCATCAGCATGACGTTGACGACCGCGCCGCCCGCGCCCATGACGGCGGCCAGCACCGCGGCCTGCGCCACGCTCTCCGCGAAGCCGAGACCGGCGATGACGAACCCGGTGATCGTCCACGCGACGACGAGCGCCACGCGCCGGTTCAGGCGCGTGCCGATCAACCCGCCGGCCAGCGACCCGGCCACCGCGCCCGCCCCGGCCGCGGAGATCATCGCTCCGAAGGAGGTGGGCCCCGCGAAGCGTTCGTCCGCGAGCGTGGTCAGCCCGACGACGAGCGGCCCCTGCGAGGCGAAGCCGATCACCGCCGCGGTCACGATCAGCGCGCGGAGGCCGTGGTCCCGCCAGACATAGCCGAGGCCTTCGCGGATCGCCGCCGACATGGGGGGGCGCCCCGTTCCCGGCTCCGGCCCCGACGCGCCGGCGCGCGGGGCGAGCCGGATCAGCCAGAGCATCAGCGCGGAGACAGCGAACGTCGTCACGTCGAAGCCGAGGGCGGCGGCCGTTCCCAGGCTCGCGACCACCACTCCGCCCGCGGCGGGGCCGATCAGCGTCGTCGTGTTCGCCGAGATCTGCAGCAGCCCGTTCGCCGGCGCGAGCTTGTCCTTGTCGGCGACCACCCGCGGCACGATGGCCGTGAACGCCGGGAAGAAGAACGCATCCGCGGTCCCGAACGCGAGCGCCACGGCGTACAGGTGCCAGACGGCCACGGTGTCGGTCACGACCAGCGCCGCGAGCAGAGCCACCAGCAGCCCGCGGCAGACGTTGGAGGCGAGCATCACGTTGCGCGGCGTGTAGCGGTCGGTGACCGCTCCGCCGACCAGCATCAGGATCGCCCGCGGGAAGGCAGCCGTCATCAGCACGGTGCCCACCGCGAGGTCCGACCCGGTCAGCTCCAGGATCAGGAACGGCAGGGCCACGAAGTAGAAGTGGTCTCCGGCCAGCGAGATCGTCTCGCCCAGCCACAGCAGGCGGAAGTTCCGTTCGCGGACCGGGGAGAAGAGGCTCACGGTTGATCAGGGGCAGGGGAGAGCCGCGGGGCGTGCCTCCAAGCATAGCGCATGCGGGCGCGGCCCGCGGCGCATGCGGGCGTGGCCCGCGGCGCATGCGGGCGCGGCCCGCGGCGCATGCCGGGCGCGGCTTGCCGGCGGATTGCGTCAATATCCAGCAACGTGGCGCATGCCGGCGCGGCCCACGGCGCATGCCGGGCGCGGCCCTCGCGGCCGTCGCCGATCGAGGCGCCGACCGCGGCCGTCGACACTCGCGTCAGGTGCTGCGCAGGACCGATACCGGATCGATGCGGGTGGCGTGCCTCGCGGATACGAAGCAGGCGGCGAGCGCAATTGCGGCCACGAGGGCCGCGCAGGCCAGGAACGTGATCTGGTCGGTGGCGCTCGTCCGGACCAACCAGTTGTCGGGGACGCGACCTACTATCGCCGCCGCGGCCACGCCGAGGACGAGGCCGACCGCGACCGGCATCATCGACCGGCGCATGAAGTGCCGCACGACCCGGGTCCGTGGCGCTCCGAGCGCCATCCGCAGACCGATCTCACGAGTGCGCTGGGCCGCCGCACAGGCGGTTGCGCTGTACACCCCGACCGAGGCCAGCATGAGCGCAAGCCCGGCGAACGCGCCGAGCATCGTCAGGAGGGCGCGTTCCCATCGGCGGGACGAAGCCATCGCCGCCGTCAGCGGCATCGGTTCGTGGAGCGCCAGGTCCCGGTCCACGGTGGCCAGCTCTTCGCGGATCCGGTCCAGCACCGGCGCGCCGGCGGACCGAGGCCGCACGATCACGGTCGCACCGTAGCCGGGGTCTCCGCGGAGGGGCACGTAGACGACCGGTTCGGCTGCGTCGGCGACAGGGTTCGACCGTTGCGCCACCGTGGGCGACACGGCGGCGATCGTGATCCAGGGCGGCGGGCGGGTCGGCCCGGGGCCGCCGTGCAGGCGCAGCCGTTTGCCGAGCGGCTCCTGGTCCGGGAGGTACGCTTCGACGAAGGCCTCGTTCACGATCACGCGCTCCCGTCCCGGCTCTCCGTCGCGCGGGCCGAACGGCCGGCCTTCGAGCAGCCGCAATCCGAGCGTCTCGAAGTAGTCGTCGGCGACGGGCAGGTACGTGACGACCGGCAGCGGCTCGTCGGGGGGCCGGCCGCGGATCTCGACCGAGCGTCGAACCCCACCCCCCAGGGGAGGCACCCTCGACAGGGTCGAAGCGGCGAGCTCCGGCATCGCAGCGAGCCGACCCTTCACCGCTTGCAGCAACGTCTTGCGGTCCTCGGTCGTGCCCCCGTCGCCGAAGATGAGCGTGAACGTCAGCAGACCCTCCCCCTCGACGACGCCGGCGGCCTCGTACAGGGCGGCGAAGCTGCGCGCCGCGGCGCCGGTGCCGATGAGGAGCACCAGCGTCAACGCGATCTGGGCCACCAGCAGGGCGCTCCTCCAGCGGCGCTCCGCCACGCGGCCTCCGCCGGTCCGGAGCGCCTCGTTGGGGGGATGACTGCAGGCGTGGAGCGCCGGCGCCAGCCCGGACAGCAACCCCGCGGCCAGGCCCGTGACGCACCCGAACGCCAGCACCCGCAGATCCGGTGTCCACTCGATCCAGTACGGCATGCATCGCAGTTGGCAGCGCTCCACCTGCCCGGCGATGAAGTCGACGGCGGCGATCGCGACCACGCCGCCGAGCACGCACCCGACCGCCGCCAGGAGCGTGCTCTCCACCAGAACCTGACGCAGGATGTGGGCCCGGGACGCGCCCAGGGCGGTCCGCTGGGCGATCTCGGCCGTGCGGTGCGCCGACCGGTACAGCAGGAGGCCGCCGACGTTCGCGCAGGCGATCAGCAGCACCAGGCAGACTGCCGCCATCAGGAGCAGCAGGAAGCCGCGCAGCGGTGCAACGACACGTCTGGAATGGCGTTGCACGACCGGCTCGAGGTCCGCATTCGTCTCCGGATGCTCCTTCGCCGCGCGCGCGGCGATCGCTTCCAGCTCCGCCCGGGCCCCGTCCATCGTGGCACCGTTCGCCAGCCGCCCCACGGCCCGATGCCGGCGCACGTCTCTCGCGGGGACGGGCCCACCCCGAAATCCGAGCGGCAGCCAGAGGTCGGCCATCAGGGGGAACCGGAAGCCCTCGGGCATGACGCCGATCACGACGGCGGGGCGCGAATCGATCCGGATCGTTCGGCCGACGATGCCCGGGTCGCCGCCGTACCGGCTCTGCCAGAGCGCGTGACCCAGCACCACCGTCCCCACCGCTCCCGGCCGCTCCTCGGCGCGCGAGAAACCCCGGCCGAGCGCCGGCAGCGCGCCCACGAGCCGAAACAGGTTCGCGGAGACCAGGGTGGCGGGTACGAGGGCCGGCGGCTGCACGTCGTCGCCGACGTTCACGCCGGTGCTGGTGTACGCCGCCATCCCGCGGAGGGTTCCTGCGCCCTCCTGCCAATCCGCGAAGTCCGGAAGGGAGACGCCGGCGTCGCGTCCGCGCGCGTCGCGGGTGCCAACGAAGACGATGCGCTCGTCGTCGACGGGCAGGCCGCGCAACAGGACCGCGTTCACGACGGTGAACATGCCCGTCGTGACCCCGATGGCCAGCGCCAGGACGAGCGCCGCCGCCAGGGTGTGCCAGCGGTCCTTCACCAGCAACCGGACCGCGAACCGCAGGTGCTGCTCGAGCTCGTCCACGAGCGCCAGACCGCGCGCGCGCCGGCTGCCGTCCTTCGCGCGGTCGACGCTGCCGAAGCGCACGCGCGCAAGGCGGGCCGCCTCGGCGTGGGGCAGGCCGGCGCGCATCAGGTCGTCCGTGCTGGACGCCAGGTGGAAGCGCAGTTCCTCGTCGAGCCCGTCCTCGAAACGCTCCCGCCGGGTCCAGGCGGTCAGAAACGAGCGCAGGCGCGAGACCATGCCGAATTGCGTCCGCCCCGGCGCGAGCGAACGCACTCCACAATCAATCTGTGCCCCGGTTCGAGGAGCACGGCATCCGGGCCGTACCGCGCGTATCGGCGAGCCGGGGGCCTCAGGTCAGCGTCCCGATTCGCCCCGTGCTGTCGCCGAAGCTGTCGACGTGCACGCCGAGCCGGTCGAGGAGCGACACGTAGAGGTTCGCGATCGGCGTCCCCTGCGCGTGCCGGACGTAGCGGCCGCCCCGGATCCCCGCTGCCTGGCCTCCGACGACCGCCACCGGCAGGTCGTCGTGGAAGTGCGTGTTGCTGTCGCTGATGCCGGTGCCGTACAGGAAGACGGTGTGGTCCAGCATCGTCCCGTCGCCCTCCGGCATCGCCTCCATGCGCTTGACCAGGTGCGCGAACTGCTGGAAGTGGTACTCGTTGATCTTGTGCAGGCGCTCCAGCTTCCCGGCCTCGTCCTGGTGGTGCGACAGCGGGTGGTGGGAATCGGAGACGCCGATCTCGGGATAGGCCCGGCCGCTGACCTCCTTCGCCAGCATGAAGGTGCTGACGCGGGTCAGGTCGGTCTGGTAGGCGAGCGCCAGCAGGTCCATCTGCAGCTTGGCGTGCGTGGCGTAGTCGTCCGGGATGCCCACCGGCTCGTCCACCAGCGGCAGCTCGCGCGAGCTCTGCCGCTCGGCGGTCCGGATGCGGCGCTCGACGTCCCGCACGGAGTCGACGTACTCGGACACCTTGACCCGGTCGCCGGTCCCCAGGATGCGCTCCAGGCGCTTCAGCTCGGACGAGACGGCGTCGATGATGGTCCGGTCGCGCTCCAGCCGGGCCAGCCGCGCGGTCGGATCCGTGCTGCCGCTGGTGCCGAAGAGGCGCTCGAAGACGGCGCGCGGATCGCGCTCGACGGGCAGCGGCGTGGTCGGCGTCCGCCAGGCGACGGTGTTGGTGTAGGCGCAACTCGAGCCCCCGTCGCACGTCCCGACCATCGCGTTCGACTCGATGCCGAGCTCCAGCGACGTGAGCTGCGTCTCCTTGCCGAGCTCGCGGGCGGCCACCTGGTCCATGGACACCGACGCGTACACGTCGGCGCCCGTCGTCAGCCGGAACGTGCTCGCGGTCAGGAAGGTGCCCGCCGACCGCGCGTGGTCGCCACCCCCCTCCATGAGGTCCGCCGGCTCGTCGGCCAGGCCGCCCAGCAGCAGGACGCGGTCCTCGAGCCCCGCCAGCGACTGCAGCGTCGGCGGCATCGCCTGCACGGGACCCTCCGCCCGCGGCCACCAGTAGCCCATCGACATGCCGTTGGGAACGTAGAACACCCCCAGCCGGCGCAACCGTGCGGGGGCCGCCGCGGTCCGGCTCAGGGCGGTCAGGGCCGGCACCATGCAATCGAGCAGGGGCAGCGCGAGGGTGGCTCCGGCGCCGCGCAACACCGCGCGCCGGGACAGGTGCTTCCTGGTGATGAACATGACTTCTCCTAGGCCCGCCGCAGACTCCTGAGCGTCTGCACCGTAGAACGTACCACGAGGGAACTCCGTGCCTGCCCAGAGGCCCAACGCGCCCGTCAGGGCGCGCTAGCGCTCGTGCCCGACGTTGGCGGCCACGCGTTCTTCCGGCGCCGCGTCCCGCACGATCCGCTGCTGGAACGGGGCGCTCCGGACGATGCCGAGCAGGAGCGACGACCAGCGGTAGTCGTCGCGCGCCGCATCCCGCACCAGTTGCCGCACGGTCGGCGCGTCCAGGTAGTTGACGCCGCGTCCGAGCGCGTAGGTCAGCAGCTTCTCCGCGATCGTCCGCACGAGCTCGTCCTCGCCCTGCCGCAGCAATGCCTCGCGGAAGGCCCCGGGGCTGTCGACGTCCGTGCCCCGCCACGTGATCGAGGAGTCGATGGGGGCGCCGTCGTCCTCCTCGCGCCACCGTCCGATGGCGTCGAAGTTCTCCAGCGCGAAACCGAGCGGATCCATCGTGGCGTGGCAGGTCGCGCACACCGGGCTCGCCCGATGCTGCTCCATCCGCTCCCGCAGCGACGCCGGCTCGCTCCGCCCCTCGGTTCTCGGCACCGCGCGGCGCCGGCAGCGACGCCGGCTCGCTCCGCCCGTCGCTCTCCGGCAGCGGCGGCACAGTCGCCGGCGGCGGCGGCGGCGGCGAGCCGAGCAGCGTCTCGAGCACCCACTTACCTCTTAGAACGACGGAGGTCCGGTCTGCGTACGAGGTCGCCGTCAGCACGCTCCCGTGCCCCAGCAGCCCGCCCCGGGCCGGATCGGTGAGCGGCATGCGCCGGAAGTGGCTGCCGTAGACGCCCGGCACGCCGTAGTGATCGGCGAGCCGGGCGTTGAGGAAGGTGTAGTCGGCGCGCAGCAGGTCCAGGATGCTGCGGTCCTCGCGCACCTGGCTCTCGAAGAACAGCTCCGTCTCCGTGAGCAGGGCGTCGCGCAGCGTGCTGTCGTAGCCGGGGAACCGCAGCGGATCCGGCACGATGGTCTGCAGGTTGCGCACCTGCAGCCACTGCCCGACGAAGTCGCTCATCCAGCGCGCGGCCCGCCGATCCGCGAGCATCCGCCGCGTCTGTCGCTCGAGCACGGCCGGGTCGCGCAACTCGCCGCGCGCGGCGACGTCCAGCAGCTCGTCGTCCGGGATGCTGCGCCACAGGAAGAAGGCCAGGCGCGACGCCAGCTCCCCGTCGCTGATCGCGTAGATGGTCCCGGCCGGGGCGTCGACCGGATCGACCTCCGCGCGCAGGAGGAACGCCGGCATGCTGAGCAGCGCCTCCAAGGCCCGGGCCACCCCGGTCTCGAAGTCGCCGGCGGCTCGTCCGATCTCAAAGATGCGCAGCAGGGGCTCGAGGTCGGCGTCCGTGACCGCGCGGCGGTACGCACGGCGGGCCAGCGCGCCGAGAATCTCTCGGGCGCACGGCTCCTCTTCGTCCGGCCCGCTCGGCCGGCAGACGAAGATGCGCTGGCGGCTGGGGGTGTCCCCGGGGACCTCGCCGCGGTACGGGCCATGAATCTCGAGGGATTCGACGCCGCCCACCAGGTTGTCGCCGACGCCCGCCGAGGCGGAGGGCGCCACGTCGGTGAAGGCGGCCGACACGAGCCGCGTTCCCGCCCGCACCGGCAGTCGCACCTCCAGGTCCTGGTCGGCGGTCTGGTTGTAGAGCGCGATCCGCTGGTGCACGAGGTCGTCGTCCGGTGGCGCGATGCCGCCTCCCGACAGGGTGTAGCGGACCTGCCCCGCGAAGTCGCCGCCCACCGCGAGGCGCCCGACGAGCGCGTGGTCGATGCGCAGCTCGATGTGGTACTCGCGCTCCGCGATGTTGCCCCGGATGGTCCCGCCCACGTCGCTCCGCTGCAGCCGGATCCGGAAGACGTAGTCGCCGTCGAGCGAGAACGTGTGGCGCGCCGCCAGGCCCCCGTGCGTCGCGAAGGGCAGGTCCTCGCCCATCCGGGCTTCCTGGCGCGCCGCGTTCGGCAGCCGGTAGGTCTGGATCGCGGGCCGGTTCTCGAGCGTGCCGACGGCGAGGCGGCTGACCTTGGTGGCCGCGGTGATGTAGCGATCCATCAGCGCCGGGGTCATCGCGAGCACCTCGGCGTTGTTGTCGAAGCCGAAGCCGGCCATGTCGCTCGGCAGCAGCGCCTCGCCATCGACCTCCAGATCCAGCAGGTCGCGCACGGCGTTGACGTACTCGGTTCGATTCAGGCGGTGCGACGCCACGCGGCCCGGGTTGGGGTCCGCGGCGCCGACCCGATCGAGCTCCGCCTCGAGCGCCGTGACGAATGCGTCGACCGCCGCCGGCTCGGGCCGCGGTCGGCCCGGCGGTGGCATCAGGCCGCTGCGGAGCTTGCCGGCGACCTTCTCGAAGAGCTCGCGGTGCACATCCGGCCGGCCGATGTCGACCCGGTCGAACATCACGCCGGCCGTCTGCAACCGCTCGTTGTGGCAGGTCACGCAGTACCTGTCGAGCAGCGCGCGCGACGGCGCCTCCGTCCGGCCCGCGGCCGGAGGCCGCACGGCCGACGCCTGCGGCGCGGTCTCCGTGGCTCGCACGACCACTCCCCGGGGCGCCGCGGCCGCCACCAGTGGCGCCGCTGCCGTCGTCCCGGCGAGGCAAACCGCGCCAAGCACTCTCAGCGTGGACATATGCAGCCTTGGTCTCTGGCCGTGATCGGCCGGCTCCCGGTCTCCTGCCGCCGGCTCCGGTCTCCCGCCGCCGGCTACCGATCGTCTTGCAGAAGCCTCTCGGCGGGCGCCCTGACGGGCACCGCGCCTCTACTTACCACCTTTGCCGCAGACTCGCAAGGAAGCATAGGATCCGGGGGGCGAGCGAACGCGGAAGGCCTGGGCTGCCGCTGCGGGGATCGCCGGCATCGATACTGCGTCGCTCACCGAACACGGGAGGAGCCCCATGCGGATCCCGACGAAGCTTCTCGCCGGCCTGTCTCTCGTTCTCCTCGCTGCGGCCGGCGCCGCGCGCCGAGGGGGGGGCGACCCCCGGGGACACCACGACCACCCTGCCCCCGCGCCCCCCCCTGGCCCCCCTCGGGGCGCCGGCGGCCCCCTCCGGCCCCGGGGCCTCGAGCCCGAGCGCAGCGGCCGGCAGCGTGGCCCCCGCGGCGGATCTGCGGCTCGTAGAGGCGATGGCGGAGCGCGACACGGATCGCGTGCGGGAGTTGCTGGCCCACGAGGGCCTCGACGTGAACGCCGCGCGGGCCGACGGCGCGACGGCGCTGCTCTGGGCGGCGCACTGGGACGACACGGAGGCGGCGGACCTGCTGCTGCGGGCCGGCGCCGACGTGAACGCGGCGGACGATCACGGCGTGACGCCGCTCGCCCGGGCGTGCGAGAACGCGAGCGCGTCGATGGTCGACCGGCTCCTCGCGGCGGGGGCGAATCCGAACGCGGCCCAGGCCAACGGGCTGACGCCGCTGATGACGGCCGCGCGCACGGGCAGCCTCGACGTCGTGCGGGCGTTGCTCACGCGGGGGGCCGACGTCGACGCGGCCACCGCCGCCACCCACGAGACGGCGCTGATGTGGGCGGTCGCCGGGCGGCACCGGGAGGTCGTCCGCGCGCTGGTCGAGCGCGGCGCCGACGTGCATCCCCAGCCGCGGCAGGCGTTCTCCCCCCTCATCGCCGCCGCCCGCACGGGCGACATCGTGACGGCGGAGCTGTTGCTCGCCGCGGGGGCCGGCGTGGACGAGACCGGTTCGGACGGGGCGCATCCGCTCGCCTACGCGGTCATCGTCGGGCAGAGCGCGTTCGCCCACTTTCTGCTGGAGCGGGGCGCCGATCCGAACGCTGCGGTCGACGGCGTCACGGCGCTGCACGCCGCCGCCGGCCCCGTCGGAACGTGGCTGAAAGCGTGGAACCGCAAGCACGGCGGCGCGGGCGCGCGGGGCGGGCGGCTCGCGCTTCGGGAGCGGCTGCCGCTGGTCGACGCCCTGCTGGTCCGCGGCGCCGACCCCAACGCGCGCATGACCGCCTCCGACGTGACGGAGCAGGGGTTCGTTCGGAACGGCGCCTACGACACGTTCGCGACCGGCACCGGAGACGTCGCCGGGGCGACGCCGCTGTGGGTCGCGGCGTTCGCGACCAACCCCGGCCCGGGCCGGATGCGCAACGGGTGGAGCACGCACCGCTCCACGGGCGACGTGCTGCGCCGCCTGCTCGCGGCGGGCGCAAGGCCCGAGATCACGTCGAACGACGGCACCACGCCGATGATGGCCGCGGCCGGCTGCGGGCGGTGGGGGCACTGGACGAACACGCCGCGGGCGTCCCGCCAGCCCATGGCCGAGGAGGCCATCGGGATTCTCATCGAGGTCGGCATGGACGTGAACGCCGCCAACGAGGGCGACTTCACGGCGTTGCACTGCGCGGCCTTCAGCGGCCTCAACGAGGTGATTCGACTGCTCGTGGACCACGGCGCCGACATCGACGCGCGCGACTGGCGCGGGCGGACGGCGTTCCGCCTCGCGGAGGGCGCCAAGCAGTCGTTCCACTACCAGGCTTGGCCGGAGACGGCGGCCCTGCTCGCGGAGCTCGGCGCCGACACCCGCCTGGGAATCCCGGGGACCATCCACGAGCGCCTGCGGGGGTTGGTGGCGACGCCGTAGGAGCTGCCCGGTGAGGCGCCTCGGACCCCTGGGGCAACAACGGCGCCGGCCGTGAACCGAACGCGAGGAGGCCATCCATGCGCGTCTCGAAGAAGCGTCTCGCCGCCCTGTGTCTCGTCCTGCTCCCGACGGTCGCCTCGGTCGCCGCGGCTCCGAGTGCCGCGGGGCAGCGCTCGGCGGGACGCAGCGTGGCCGGCGGGGTAGCGGCCGCGGCTCCGGATCTGCGACTCGTGGAGGCGATGGCGGGGCGCGATACGCCGCGCGTGCGCGCGTTGCTCGCCGGCGACGGGCTCGACGTGAACGCGGCGCGGGCCGACGGCGCGACCGCTCTGCTCTGGGCGGCCCACTGGGACGACGGCGCGGCGGCGGAGCTGCTGCTGCGCGCGGGCGCCGACGTGAACGCGGCGGACGATCACGGCGTGACGCCCCTCGCCCGGGCCAGCGAGAACGCGAGCGCGTCGATGGTCGAGCGGCTGCTCGCGGCTGGGGCGGACCCGAACGCGGCCCAGGCGAACGGACTGACGCCGCTGATGACCGCCGCGCGCACCGGGAGCCTCGCGGTCGTGCAGGCGCTGCTCGCCCGCGGCGCCGACGTCGACGCGGCCACCGCCGCCACCCACGAGACCGCGCTGATGTGGGCGGTCGCGGGGCGGCACCGCGAGGTGGTCAGCACGCTGGTCGAGCGCGGGGCCGACGTGCATCCGCAGCCGCGGCAGGCGTTCTCGCCGCTGATCGCCGCGGCCCGGAACGGCGACCTCGAGACCGCCGAGATGCTGCTCGGCGCGGGCGCGCGCGTCGACGACCGCGGGTCCGACGGGGCGCATCCGCTCGCCTACGCGGTCATCGCCGGACAGAGCGCGTTCGCGCACTTCCTGCTGGAGCGGGGCGCCGACCCCGACGGGGCGGTCGACGGCGTCACGGCGCTGCACGCCGCCGCCGGCTCCGTCGGCACTTGGCTCAAGGCCTGGAACCGCAGGCACGGCACCCGCGCGGGCCGGCTCGCCCTGGACGAGCGCCTGGCGCTGGTGGACGCCCTGCTGGCCCGCGGCGCCGACCCCGACGCGCGCATGACGGCATCCGACGTGACGGGGCAGGGTTTCGTCCGCAACGGCGCTTACGACACCTTCGCGACCGGCACCGGCGACGTGGCCGGCGCGACGCCGCTGTGGGTGGCGGCGTACGCGACGAACCCCGGTCCGGGCAGCTCCTCGTTCCGGGGGCGCCGGCCCACGCCGAGCTCGAACGGCGCGATCCTGCGCAGCCTGCTCGCCGCGGGCGCCCGTCCCGACAGCACGCCGCGAGACGGCACCACCGCGCTGATGGCCGCGGCCGGCTGCGGTCGCGCGGTGCACCTGACCAACGTGCCGCGGGCGCCGCGGGTGCCGACCGCGGAAGAGGCCGTCGAGATCCTCATCGCGGCCGGCGTGGACGTGAACGCCACCAACGAGGGCGACTTCACGGCGCTCCACTGCGCGGCCTTCAGCGGCCTGAACGAGGTGGTGCGGCAGCTCGTCGAGCACAGCGCCGACATCGACGCGCGCGACTGGCGGGGGCGGACGGCATTCCGCCTCGCCGAGGGCGCCAAGCAGTCGTTCCACTACCAGGAGTGGCGGGGGGTGGCGGCGCTGCTCGCGGAGCTCGGAGCCGACACCAGCCTCGGCATCCCGGGCACCATCCACGAGCGCCTGCGGGGTTTCGTGGCGGCCCGTTGACGGAGGTCGAATGACAGGACGTCCGGCAGCGTGGGTGGCCGCGTTCGTGGTCGGAGCGGGGACCCTGGGGATCGCGCAGAAGGTGATTGGCCCCGAGGAGTTCGACCGTGCGATGAAGACCGTCGGCGCCGCCCTCGAAGCCGCGGAAGAGGCCCTGGGGTCGGCGTCCTACGGGGACGCCAAGACGCCCCTCGCGCTCTCGCGGCAGGTGCTGGCCTCCACCCGGCCCGAGTGGGAGGCCAACGGAGTGCCCGATGCGGTGCGGATGAACCGGGAGGCCGTCGCCGCGCTCGATGCGCTCGACAGGGTTCTGTCCGCGGCGACGGTCGATCCGGCCGCCGCGACCGCCGCCTACGACAACGTCACCCGCGCCTGCGACGCGTGTCACGCCGCCTATCGCGAGGGCGATCCGGAGACCGGCTACCGCATCCGATCCGCGCCGCGCTGACGCGGACCGTCGTCGCGGCCGACCTCACGCCGGAGACGCGAACGCACGAAGGGAGCACCCGCGACCCCGCCCCCGGCCAGCGTCCCCGGCGAGCCGTTGTGCCAGCGTCCCCGGCGAGCCGTTGCGCCAGCGTCCCCGCCGCCGCCGCGCTACTGCGTCACGGTGGCAGCCAGCGTCGAGAACGCTGCCTCCAGCGCCGTTTCCGCCTCCTGCAGCGCCCCGCGGGCCTGGTCGAGCCAGCGTCGGCCCGCGTCCAGGCGTTCCCGTCCTTCCTGCAGCATCCGCAGCGTCTCGGCCGGCTGCGGCCCGCCGAGGCCCCGTCGCGCCGCCACCATCTGCTCGGGATCGAGGGCCTCCCGCATCCGGTCCACGCTCACCCGCCCCCGCCCCCCCCCTCCCCCCCGCCCCCCCCCGCGGCGCCCGGCCGGCCCGCCCCCCGCCGAGGCCCCGTCGCGCCGCCACCATCTGCTCGGGATCGAGGGCCTCCCGAATCCGGTCGACGCTCACCGGCAGCGGCTCGCCGTAGGTCTCCTCGTAGATGTGCAGCAACTCCTCCGCCGTGAGCTCCTTGGGGCGCTTGCCGTGCGCGCGTCCGTACTCGGTGAGCTCCGACGCGTAGTGGTGGCCGACGCGGAACGGCACGTCGGCGTGGCGCAGCAGGGTGTCGGCCACCTCCGTCATGGTGGCGTAGTCCGCGTCCACCTCGGCCAGCGACCGGGCGGGGTCGACGACGAGGCCGCCCACGACGTCGGCGTAGAGCGCGTACATCCGCCGCGCCTTCGCTGCCGTTTCGAGAATCTGGTCCGCGCCGCGGTAGTCGATCATGCCGGTGGATGTGTTGTGCGCGGTGAGGAACACGGTCTGGGCGTCGCCGAGCACCGTGCTCGCGATCTGGCGCAGCCGCTCCAGGGCGATCGGGTTCCGCTTCTGCGGCATGATGCTGCTGATGCCGGTCAGCGAGCGGTCGAGGAGGAGCCACGGCGCGGGGTCGTGGTACTGCACGTGGACGTCTTCGCTGAACTGCCCGACGCCGACGGCGGAGACGGCCAGGGTCGAGGCGAGCTCGGTCTTGGAATCGACGGACGACACGTGGTTGGCGTCGTAGGAGTTCTCGAGCACGCCGCCGAAGCCGAGGAGCGCCGCGAGCCGCTCCCGGTCGATGGGGAAGCCCGACGTGCCGAGCGCCGCCGCGCCGAGCGGACTCCGGTTCACCCGCGCGTAGGCTTCCTCCAGGCGCTCGGCGTCCCGTTCGAGGGCCGCCGCGAACGCCAGCAGGTAGTGGGCCAGCGAGGTCGGCTGCGCCTGCACGCCGTGCGTGTAGCCGGGGATGACCGTCCCCGTGTGCCGTTCGGCCAGCGCGAGCAGCGCGTCGCGCGGCGCGAGGAGCGACTCGTAGGTTGCGAGCAGAGCCGTCCGCAGCGCGAGCCGGCGTGACGTCGAGCCGATGTCCTGCCGGCTGCGGCCGGTGTGCAGGCGGGACGCGCCGCGCCCGGCCACCGCCACCAGCCGCTCCTCGAAGACGAGGTAGTCGGACGAGCGCCGGGAGCCCTCGCGGTCCTGTTCCGCAATGACCTGTGCGATGCCCGCGGCAATCGTGGCCGCGAGCGGCGGCGGAACGAGCTCCGCCTCCGCGAGCATCACGATCGACGCCTTGTTGATCTGCCCCAGGCGGTCGAAGTCGTCGCGGTCGTCCTGCGCCGCGGCGCCGGCCGGCAGGAGCGCCGGCGCGAGGGCGACGGCGAGGGCGACGAGACGGATGCGTCGAGCCATGACGTCCTCCCGGATGCAATGGTGTCCGTGCTGGGAGCGATCCCGCCCCCGGATCCTCCCGGGCCTTCGCCGCGACCGGCTGAGGGTCGACGAGCCGACCGCATCGCCACCCGGCCGCTCGACCTCGGCGTCCGGCGTCCGGCGTCCGGCGTCCGGGGAATCGTCGAAGAAGCGTAGCGCACGTCGGCGCCATCACGCTCCCGCAAACGGGAGTAATGTGAAAGGAGATGCGGTTGTTCGGCGGACGCGGGTCGCGGTCCGGTTTCCGGGTCGCGCTTGCAGTGGCGGGTGGGATCCTCCTCGGCTTGCTTCTCCTCGCGGCACTGTCGGGCCGGCTCGTCCGCAGCCCGCTACTGTCGTTCGTCGAACAGCGCTACGGCATCACGGTCACGGCCGCCAGCCTCGAAGTCGATCTCGTGCGCCTGCGGGTCTCGGGCGCCGACGTGGCGCTCGCGCCCCCGGGGGGGTCCGGGGCCCGGGTGTGCCCCCCCCCCCCCGGAGCCACACCGCCGAACCGTTCTTCCGTGCCGGCAAGGTGGTGGTCGACCTGCCGTGGACCGTGGTCTGGGACGGTCCGGCCGTCGAGGCCCTCGTTCTCGACGGTCCCGCCCTGACCGTCGTGCGCCGGGCGGACGGCAGCTCGAACCTCCCGGCCGCCGGGCCCCGCCGCGCCGTCCGCGCCGGGCTCGAGCGGACCCGGTGTGCCGCCCCCGCCGGGCCCGAGCGGGCCCCCCGGCCCGATGTCGCCCGGTGCTGGAGTCGGGAGGGCGCCCG
>MKWU01004927.1_pt1 | contig 15144 bp, 11 predicted proteins | sample 809101 | NCBI WGS metagenome assembly MKWU01 (sample SAMN05860141, study PRJNA318959) | sponge metagenome | host: Aplysina aerophoba | place: Slovenia: Piran, Adriatic Sea, Gulf of Piran | collected 2013-05-07 | reverse complement strand
CTTCCTGGTCGCGGCGGGCGAATACCTTCGTGAACGTCACCCGGAGGTGTTGCATGACGCGAAGTTACGCGAACACTTCCACTATAGCCTGTTCCACGGCTTCGACTTCGACAATACCATGCTGCGTATTGGCAGCATGAACATGCTCCTACACGGCGTAGAGAACCCGGACATCCGGTATCGCGACTCACTGGCGCAGGAGCATGGTGGCGAGGAGGAGAAGTACACGCTGGTGCTGGCCAATCCTCCGTTCGCCGGAAGCCTCGACTACGAAAACACCGCCAAGGACCTGTTGCAGATCGTCAAGACTAAGAAGACAGAGTTGCTCTTCCTCGCGCTATTCCTGCGCCTTCTAAAGCCAGGTGGGCGCGCAGCGGTGATTGTGCCTGATGGGGTGCTGTTTGGCTCCAGTAAGGCGCACAAGGAGCTCCGCCGCATACTGGTGGAGGACCAGAAACTCGACGCCGTGGTGTCGCTGCCCGGCGGCGCGTTCAAGCCCTACGCGGGAGTCTCCACCGCAATCCTGCTCTTCACCAAGACCAACTCCGGCGGTACCGACTACGTCTGGTTCTATGACATCACAGCCGACGGCTGGAGTCTCGACGACAAACGCACGCCGCTGATGTCCGAGGACAAGCTCGGTGCCGTGCCGCGCACCGCGCTCGGCGCGAACGAGTACGAGAATAACAACCTGCCCGACGTACTCGCGCGCTGGGCTGAGCGCGCCGGTAGCGAGCGTGAGCGCCCGCGCTCGGCGGAGAGCTTCTGCGTACCCAAGGCCGATATCGCCGCCGATGGCTACGACCTCTCGCTCAATCGATACAAGGAAGTGATGTACGAGAAGGTCGAGCACCGCCCACCTAAGGTGATTCTCGCTGAGATCGCAACGCTGGAAGATGAAATCCAGCGTGGGTTGAAGGAACTAGAGGAGATGGTGCAGTGAGCCAAGTTCAGCGCCTCGATTCCGTTGCGGAAATCACGATGGGCCAAGCGCCGGCAGGCGAATCCTACAACGTTGATGGTAACGGAATGCCGCTCATCGCTGGTGCGGGAGACTTTGGCGAATTACATCCGGCACCGAAGAAGTACACAACTGCCCCTGGAAAGACCTGTCAAGCGGGTGACATTATTCTCGGAATTCGAGCCACCATCGGCAACAAGGTACTTGCGGGTCGACAGTATTGCCTAGGTCGTGGTGTCGCCGGGCTTCGCGCACGTCCAGGCCTCGATGGACGATACCTCTGGCACTGGCTGACACACGCAGCACCATCCTTGGCGATAAAGGCCAAGGGGGCAACGTTCAAACAGGTCAACCGCCAAGACATCGGTGCGCTGCACATCACTGTTCCGCCCCTCCCCGAACAGCGGCGGATTGCGGAGATCCTGGACAAGGCGGACGTGCTATTGGCCAAGCGCCAGGCCGCCCTCACCCAACTTGACACCCTCACCCAATCAATCTTCTTCGACATGTTCGGGGACCCGGTTACTAATCCGAAAGGATGGCCTGTGGAGGTGCTGCGGAGTCTCGGTCGAGTAACGACCGGAGGTACACCGCCAAGCGCGAAGGAAGGAATGTTCGATGGCGCAATACCGTTCATTACGCCCGGGGATCTTGAGAGTGACCAGCCGATCAAGCGGACTGTGACCGATGCAGGTGCTGCGGCATGCAGAACTGTTGACGCTGGAGCAACGCTCGTGTGCTGTATCGGAGCCACGATCGGAAAGATCGGCAAGTCGACGGTGCGCAGTGCGTTTAATCAGCAAATCAATGCAGTCGAATGGGGCGCGAGAATGCACACCGAGTACGGTTGTGCGGTTATGCGCTTCTTCAAACCGACTATCATTGCATGGGGGTCTTCGACAACACTGCCAATCCTTAAGAAGTCTTCCTTCGAGCGAGTCGAGATACCTGTCCCTCCCTTGACCGATCAACAAGAGTTTGCGCTGCGGATCGAAAGGGTGGAACGAGTCCGAGCGACCCACTCCGTTGCGCTCTCGACGTCGAACGAGCTTTTCAGTGCATTGCAGGTGATGGCGTTCCGAGGGGGCCTATAACAATGCGCGGCGAACTCCTGAACGTGTGGGAAGACACCTATCGCGAGATTTGGACCCCTCTCCTCGAGGAGGAGGGCGTTCCGATTGCCCTCTTCTCCCAGTTGTATTACGAGCTTTCTCTTGCTCTCAAGGAGCCACTCGGCGAGGATGCCCAGGTCATCCCACTCAGCGACGCGATTCAATTCCGTGAAGCCTTTGATCAAGCACTTTCGATGTCTGGTGCCGAGATCACGCTCACTGCTGCTGAAGTCGCGTTTGGGGCGTCGGGCGCTACCAATTACGACGACCTACAACAGCGCAGGTCTGCGAGCGAGGAGTGTCTGGCGGGGCTAATTGACGATGCGGCCTCAGCCAAGAGGCTTCTGGCGCAAGCCTTGTCGGATCTTGCGGATAATCCCGAGCGACGTGCGGAGGCGACCGCGCGAGCAAGAGACGCCATCGTCAACAACGCCTACAAGAGCAAACAGACTTTCGAACATATTCGATCTTCCGAAATCGTTGGAGAGGTCGCCCTTGTCAGGTTTCTCGAATCGGCCTTCGAGATTCTCGAGGATGTGGGTGGCGATCCTCTCTCAAACCGCTACTTCAACCTGCTCTCCGCGTTCATTGACAAGTTCAGTCTCAGATACGACTTGCGGTGTCCGTGCACCCTTTGTCCTACACTACCCGGCATGTTCACTGCCCTGTTGCGCGAGTTGGATACACTGAGCACTACGGATCAGAATATCGATAGGCGCTTGAGGGACTTCAAGGAATCTATACAGGACTTGCGCATGGGACCGACGGAAGGGCGCATCTCGAACTGCGTAATAAAACAGGTGATGTTTTTGGAAGCAGTTGCCGCAGCTTCGGGGGACGCTGCAGGAGGCGATCTCGCTGCACTCTGTAGGACGCTTGAGCATTGGCCTCATCCTGCTGTAAGGACGTCGCTTCTGAACCTGTACGGATTCGCATCCGACTTTCCTGGTGTCCGTCACGGCACTCCTTCTACCGGTATGGAACGCGATATTGGCATGCGCGACATGGTGGCAGTGTCCATTCTGCTTGCCGGCTTCACTCCATATCTCACCCACGGACTTAATCCCGACGTCGTATATAGGGGGACATGAGATGAGCCAGTTCGCATTCCTCCAGCGCGAATGGCCAACGGTGTTTGACTCCGCTTCGAAAGCTGAGGCGGCCGTCCACGCCGACCCGCGAACGGCTTGCTTCTACGCTCGTCGCACACTGGAGTTGGTTGTGCACTGGGCCTACAAGCACGATGAGGCACTCCGACTGCCCTATCAGGACAACCTCTCCGCGCTGATCCACGATCCCAGCTTCAAGCAAACTGCAGGCAATGCGGTATTCAGCAAGGCCCGGGTAATCAAAAAGCTTGGCAATCGGGCAGTGCACAGCCACCGCACCGTGCCGGAGGCGGACGCTCTGATGGCCCTACGCGAGCTCTTCCACGTGGCCTACTGGTTCGCCCGGACCTACGCCCGCGACGGGTGCCCAGAGCCCGGACTTACCTTCGATCCGGTAGTGCTGCCCCGGTCCGAGGCGACCGAACAGCAGACTGTGGAACAACTGCGCACACTCGAGGAAGGACTCTGGGAGCGCGACGAGAAACTCACCACGCTGCTCGCGAAAAAAGGCGAGATTAACGAAGAACTCAAGCGTCTGCGGGCTGAGGTTGCCAAGGCCAAGCAGGCAGCCACCACACGACCAGACACCCACGACTACTCGGAGGCCGAGACCCGCGACTACTTCATCGACCTCCTGCTTAAGGAAGCCGGCTGGCCGCTTGATCAGGACCGCGACCGCGAGTTCGAGGTCAGCGGGATGCCCAATGCCGAAAGCAAGGGCTTCGTAGACTACGTCCTTTGGGGCGACGACGGCAAACCGCTCGGTCTCGTAGAGGCCAAGCGCACGCGACGCGACGCCCGCGTCGGCCAGCAACAGGCAAAACTCTATGCCAATTGCTTGGAGCACCAGTTTGGGCGACGACCGATCATCTTCTACTCGAACGGCTATGAGCACTGGACCTGGGACGATACCCGCTACCCGCCGCGCCAGGTGCAGGGTTTCTACAAGAAGGTAGAGCTGGAGCTGTTGATCCAGCGGCGTGAGACGCGGCATACGCTGTCGGAGGCCCCGATCTGTTCGGAGATCGTCGAGCGCCACTACCAGACCCGTGCCATCCGCCGCATCGCCGAGGCCTTCGAGCGCGACCACGACCGCAAGGCGCTGCTCGTGATGGCGACCGGTGCTGGCAAGACGCGCACGGTGATCGCGCTCTCGGACCTGCTCATGCACTGCAACTGGACCAAGCGCGTGCTCTTCCTCGCCGATCGGGTGGCGTTGGTTAATCAGACGGTCAATGCCTTCAAGCAACACTTGCCTGACGCCTCACCCGTCAACCTGGTCACCGAGAAGAACGCCGAGGGACGTGTCTACGTCTCGACCTATCCGACCATGATGGGACTGATCGACGAGACGAGTGACGGCCAACGGCGCTTTGGGGTAGGTCATTTCGACCTGGTAATCATCGATGAGGCGCACCGCTCTGTGTTCCAGAAGTACCGCGCCATCTTCGACTACTTCGACTCGCTGCTAGTTGGGCTCACGGCGACGCCCAAGGACGAAGTGGACCGCAACACCTACAGCCTGTTTGACTTAGAGGACGGTGTACCCACCGATGCCTACCCCTTAGAGGAGGCGGTGCGCGACGGCTTCCTCGTGCCGCCCAAGGCAGTCTCGGTGCCGCTCAAGTTTCAGCGCGACGGCATCATGTACGACTGGCTGTCGGAAGACGAAAAGGACCAGTGGGACGCATTGGAATGGGACGATGACGGCACGGTGCCCGATCGGGTCGAGGCCGAGGCGGTCAACAAGTGGCTGTTTAACAAGGACACCGTGGACAAGGTGCTGGCGCACCTTATGACCCGTGGCCTCAAGGTCGCTGCCGGCGACCGGCTTGGCAAGACCATCCTCTTCGCCAAGAATCAGGCCCACGCGGAGTTCATCGCCGAGCGTTTCAACGCAAACTATCCACACTTCAGGGGCGAGTTCGCCCGCGTCATCACCTTTATGACGGAGTACGCGCAGAGCCTGATCGACAGTCTCTCGAAAAAGGAAACGAACCCACACCTCGCGATTTCGGTAGACATGCTCGACACCGGCATCGACATCCCCGAGGTCGCGAACCTGGTTTTTTTCAAGCTGGTGCGCTCGAAGACCAAGTTTTGGCAGATGGTGGGTCGAGGTACTCGGCTCTGCCCCGATCTGTTCGGACCGGGGCAGGACAAGGAGTCGTTCTATCTTTTCGATTATTGTCAAAACCTTGAATACTTCAGCCAAGACATCCCTGCCACCGAGGGCTCGGTCGCCGATTCGCTCGGTAAACGCCTATTCAACGCGCGGCTGGAACTGATCGCCACGTTGGACCATCAGAGCGGGAAGACCGAATTGGGAAAGGTCAAGGAGTCCGGGTCCACCTACGGCGATCCGAAAACGGACGACGCAGTTCGCTGGTCCGTCGCTGATCTACTGCAGCGCGAAGTCGGGGCGATGAATCTCGACAACTTCGTGGTGCGCCCACGGCGCCGGCTTGTCGAAAAATATGCGAAGCCGGAATCCTGGGTATCCCTGTCGGCGGAGGCTCTTGCAGATCTCTCGCGCGGGGTGGCTGGGCTGCCATCAGAGTTGGATCTGGAGATCGAGGAAGCCAAGCGGTTCGACCTGCTCTCATTGAGTCTTCAACTCACTCTCCTTCGGCAAGAGCCCGGCTTCACTCGTCTGCGCGATCGGATCAAACAAATCGCCGGATTACTCGAAGAAATTGCCAATATCCCCATGGTGCAAAACCAGATGGTGCTCATTCAGGATGTACAGACCGACGAGTGGTGGCAAGACGTCACCGTCCCGATGCTTGAAGTCATGCGTCGCCGACTCCGGAGCCTAGTCCAGCTCATTGACAAGCGGCAACGCAAACCGATCTACACCGATTTCAAGGATCTCATGGGAAGCGAGATTGATGTAGATCTGCCCGGTTTCACCCCCGGTACGGACTACACAAAGTTCCAGGCAAAGGCACGTGCATTTCTTCGCAAGCATATGGACCACCTCGCAATTGGGAAACTGCGAATGAACAAACCGCTCACCGCGACTGACATCGCCGAATTGGAGCGGATGCTCGTTGAGAACGGCCTCGGCACGTCCGACGAGCTTAGGCGTGCTGCGGAGAAGTCCCAGGGACTTGGACTATTCGTGAGGTCGCTGGTGGGCATGGATCGCATAGCCGCAAAGGATGCCATGCAGACTTTCCTTGCAGGGAAGTCCCTATCGGCGAACCAGATAGAGTTCGTGAGCCTAGTAGTCGATCACCTTACCGAGCACGGTGTTGTCGCCCCAGATCGGCTCTATGAATCTCCGTTTACCGACATCACGCCTCATGGGCCGGATGGCTTGTTCAACGCCGCGGAAATGGATGAGTTGATGCAGGTGCTTGAGACCGTGCGAGCAACGGCGATGGCAGCTTGAGGTTCTTTATAAGCGGACGAATACAACTGGATTTTACAGCTAAAACAAAACGGAGTAACAGTTATGGGTTGACCTGCCCAAACTTGTTACTCCGTTAAAAGATCACCCCGCTGTAACTGAAGACTACAGTGGTTCGCCTGACGGTTTGGCCGCTTTCCGTGCCGTTCATAAACTGGATGAGAATTGGAGTTATCCAGAAGATTTAGTAAGGAGTAGAACAGTGATTAGTTGGCTATTGCGCCGGAACTATCATCGATGGCACAAATATGTCGGATGGCTTCAATGGCAGGACCACCGGGGACCTTTTCATCCACAAGACTTTAGCGGTCAGGCACAATACTCGTTAAAAATCCACAGGGCGACACTGATGTTGTTTTACGTTACCGTCATTATTTTGGTCATTACTGCGTTAACATTGGTTTTGGCGGTTATTCAGTTTATCTGTCCAGAAACACCCCCACCCCCGACAGAACTGTAAACTGCCTCGGAATTTCAAACTGAGACACTACTGAACGCTTTCCTCGTTTAACTTTAAACCATGCCAAAAACGTAAAGCCAATAGGTATTTGCTCGATGTATACTTCGCAGAACCACCTGACCATGACCCGGATGAAGTCCAAAGGGCCTATGACGGGATGGTGTAAAGTGCAAAAGACCTGTTGGAATTCATTGAATTTGATTGACGCACCTATTTCCAAGAATGATTAGGTAATGTGATTCACGTGCGTCGACAAACCGGCTTCAATCGGTAGACATCGCAGGACGTCTCGATGAGCGCGATGATGAATATCAGAGGGGAAACGAAACGGCTTCGGCTTGATCGGTTCCCCTTTTGTTACACGTCCTTCCACTGCGGATGTGTTAAGAGGTGTAACAACGTGGGAGTAGCTATTTAAGGGTGTACTTATAAACAAGATCAACAAGCGGAACCTACCAGATAACATCCTAGCCTCTATCGTAAACCACAATCTGGACTTGTATTAAAACCGTTAGTTTTTGTTTTATAGTGATTTATACCTATTAAATTCCGCCTATAGTCCGTTTGTTGGTTAATTCCGCAAGACCTATCTGCTCGACCCTCGTAGTTTTTTGAGGATAGCACTTGACAAGTTATTACCATGTTATCATATTATCATCGTAACGGATCATTTCCCATCGAAAGGAGCGCTATAATGGGTCCGAAAATCTCACTTCCGGCGGCATCACACGAAGTTCGTCCAGACGCTTTCACGCTTCGCGATCAGGGGGACAGGCGTAAAGGCAAGAAACGCCACTCGCGCCAAGTCGTCTTGCGAATGAACGCCGAGGAGGTCGAAACTTTGGAGTTTTTTCGCCAGCACCTCGGCTTGAATTATGGACAGGCCGTCAAAACGGCTGCAATACTGGGGTCTCAGGCACTTGGTTACGCTGTACTCCTCGCACGGCTGGACTATGCTGAAGACTCTGGCATAAAGTTCTTGCACCACTTGACTCAGGTGTCGCAACGAGCCGCCGGCGTCTTTGGTCGGCTGATGCAGGAAAACTATGATCAAGCGGTGGCCGCCCTGAAGCAGGAATCGAAATGACTCACCAAGATCATCTATTCAATCGGAAGCAACTCCAAGCCCTGACCGGAAGCTAGAGCGGATCTCATCTAAGACCGGTGGCCTTGTGACCGTGCGAAATGTACCTGACCCGCTTTTATTCACCCAGTGTGTTTGTTTTTTCAGAGGTTCGTCGAACGGCCCCGGGACGTGGCTAATTCCTTTGAACCCATGATGCGAAACGACCTTCAGCATGACGAAAAACACTGTAACTTCAATAATTTCAACACCAGAATTAAAACTCGATTTCGGTTTGCCAAGGAGGGAACATGAGATAATGAAGATAATGGGTGATGATATTAACTCTGTAACTGGAGGAAACATGACCAAGGAAATCACGTATATTCAGCTTAATGGAGGTGGAGCTCTCAGTAAAGGGGATCAGTTTCTATTGCGCCAGAACACGGAAAAGGTAAAGGCAATTGTGCTGAGCAAGCGCGGTCGATGCATCGACGTGCAGACCACGAACGGCCCCTTAATCCGGTACTCGGTTGACGATATCGAGGAGATCAGGTTCCGGCAGAAGAAGGAATCAATGGACGAAGTAGAGTCCGAATAATGCAATATCAACACGAGGAGGAAGTCGGTGCAACACGAAATAACAGTCAGTCGGAACCTTACAACCGGTGTTTCGGAAATCAACGTCCAGATCATTTTCGAAAAGGGACGCGAGGAAGATAAGGTGGACGAGACGGCTGAAGATCTGAGGAAATACGCCAAGGACCTGCAAACTAAAGCAGACAGTGAACCCTTGGAAAACTGGGCAAATCGACACAGAAAGCCTTGAAGTTCTCAACCCCAGATCGCGGTGACCGAACAGGTCGGACGGGATTCAACAACCTGGGATTCCCTGTTCGCATGCGAGACGTCGTGGGGCTACAATACGCAGGTGCGTTTGAACAATCCACACACACTTCGAGGTCAGCGTGTACGAGAAGTTGGTACGACACTTTGAGGGCCTGACCATCACCTAGGACACCATGTAGGGAAGCGGTCTCAGCTGCTCAACTAGCAGCAGCGGTACCTCCATGGATCTGTCGTACCCGTGGCGTGGAGTGTCGTGGTCGAATTGTCGGACAAGCTGAATGTCCGTATATCGCTCAATTTGACAGTCTGTTCGCATCCGCCCTGTCCGGCAGGGTCCGGGCGATTCAGTCGATGGTCGGGGTGGGGTGGACGTCGAAAAGGCCGCCGCTCTGGCTGGCCTTATGGAAAGTACGGGAGTGTAAAGACTGCCCGTCTGACCTGACCAGGAGACATCACAACGTCCAATATTGCCTGGACTGTACCAACTCAAAAGAGTGGTGTCGACAACGTAAAAGGAAAAACGACTGGTACTGGAACCAGGCAGCCGTGAGAAGATGGCCGAATCGAACCAGGACTCGGCGAACAAGGCGCATCATGTAGCTGCCCGATCGCAGTACAACAGGTACGGTAAGGCGCACAAGTACATGAAGGATACAACGCCCGTACGGATATGAAGGCCCGGAAGAAGGCAAGGGCAGCCACTGCCTGGAAAGCTGAAAAGGCTCGCCTAGCAATATGGCGCAAGCGCATGGCCAAGCCCGTGCGTGATTACAGCTGACGGTCTTTTACAGTTCCCGATTATCTGAGGTGATTATACCCGTGCCTGCCAGATAGGATAATCAGGAAACCCCCTTATCACGTAAGCCTTTAACTTCCCATTCAAACTCGCGAAAAAGCTCCCAATACTTTCTCCGAGTTTCACCGTCTAATCCGGTTAGATCCACATTGAATCTATGAAAAGACATATTGGCACGTCTAATGAATGGTGTGTTCGGTTCAATTTCTGAATCGATTAACGAACCGATTTTTAGAAGAAATTCAATTCTTCGTCTTTCGTGTGCTAGGAATCGACCTGACCCTGATTGATACACCAAAGTATTTAGGAAATGAGTACCTAGTTCCATCTTCGCCAATACGTAGTAAATAACTATGATAAGGACATTTCTATCCCCACGACCCCAGAGAAACTTACTCAACTTGTAGTGAAGGGATATGGTGTCGATAAGTCTAAGCGCAAGGATACTCGAATGAAATAGTTCTGCCGCACTCTAAGACTCTCAAAAACTAATTGCAACTTGAAGCCGCTACAGAAAGATCGTAGCGGCTGTTTGGTTTAGCGGGGGAAATTGTTGCTGTAACTAACTCGGAAAGTATAAGACAAGCATCAACACTTTCGTATGTGACTACCCGATCTGCCGGGCGTCCTGTCGAATACAATAGCCATACCATACGACTGGCTCGCTACCAGTCGTGGCGTATAGACAGGAGCTTCACATTCCTATGCGAAGTGTTGATGCGACCCGGCACCAGAAGGTGCTATCAACCACCTTGAAAGATCGGGGGCATCAATGTCGCTTGGAGATTTTCTTGTAATTCTGTTTTTCGGAGTACTGGTTTTTGGTCCTCGCCACATAAGTGATGAGATTGAAGATGTTCCACCGGAAATAGAGGTTCCACCGGAAATAGAGGTTCCACCGGAAATAGAGGTTCCGCAGGAGATCGGCGGCTCAGAGTATCAGGTTGTTACAGATATGGCCCATGAGTATTTGTTAGAACGATACGAAGGATTTGATGGGATTTACAGGCCAAGAAACTTCATGGTTACGTTCGTGGCCAGCAATCCTCGTCTGCTGGATGTTGCCGTGAGTTACTGGCTGGAATCTCTGTCTATAGGATTGGTCCAATCATGCACAGGACATATAACATTCGAGCGTGGTACTGTTCCTAAGATCACGGACTTAGGACTATGGGGTTTAGAATGTGAGTAATGGATATATGGCGTTGCAGGAAGGGGCGCCATACATTATATTGTAATAAACAGCAAAGCGCACCGACACAGATCGATGCGCTTTGCACAAAATTTACCTCCCCTTCCCAAAGGAGATATTCGTGCTTCACGAAACAGCACTAAATCCAAAACGTCAAGTAGAAATCGCAACGGCAATGGAACGGCAATCTCGTATCCAAGAACTCATAGGGCATGAGATCTTCCGCCAAACTAAGGGGCGGGAAGCCAAGATGACGGCCATCATGAGAGAACAGAGGAAATGGGAGGAACGTACCTATACAGTGGCCAGACTCATAAGAGAGATGGAAGCCAGGAAACAGGTAATCTATTTCAGACCCGTAGACATCATTGCATCCAGCACATCCCTAGCAGGCATGCTTACATCTAAAATGCTGTGCCTTAAGACAAATAATGATGCCGATCTTGCTGAGAGACGTTTGCGTAAAGTGATAAAGTCGTCCTTTAGGTCACCACTTCCATGAACATACCAAGGAGGGAATAATGGTTAGTATGTACGAAATAGAAATGCTCATACTTACAAACGGTATGGTTGTAAGGACTGGGCATGACTTTCAAGATATAGGGCGCGTGACGCGAATACTTAGTCCGCCTGATGCAGATAGGAGTAGTTATCAAGTTCTCTTTGGTGATAGTGACATGGTGTCATACATAAACGAACTTTTTGTTGTAACAGCCATCATGGATAATCAACCCAAAGAGCATACTCACTATTAGTTTTTTCTTGGGTCACTTTGCGTAATAAGTCCCAAGCGTATCGTCGGAGCGGTAAAATCCGGGGTCGTTATAGTCTTGCATTGGGCGGCGTTCAATTCTCGCATGTGTACAATCAAACACAGATGAGATCAAACCCGTATTAACCTGTTTGTTACGACATAAAAAAGAAATACCCTAAGACAAGGAGAAACTGGTAAGCACAAAAAACACCGGATTTCCTACAGGGTAGGTGTCCGGCGGTGCACTGTGAAACACGGTGGCATGGTATGGTTAAAGTATAGAAAGCCACGAGCCGGACTTGAACCGGCGACCTATTCATTACGAGTGAATTGCTCTACCAGCTGAGCTATCGTGGCCTGTTAAATCCGCGGACAATATAAGCCTCAACAGCCCTGGACGCAACCCGTTTTTGAGGCTGTGGGATCCCCACCCGGTCGTGAAAACGGGCATCATTCGGGCTCCGTGAAATCTCGGCCAGTCTCCACGCGGACGGCATTGAATTGCTTGGCATCGCAATGCTCGCTGCGGCGTTGTCCCGACTTCCAACTCAGCCACCGGCCTGCGCCATCGACCGCGTGATTTCTCCCCGGGTTCCAACGATATCGAAGCAGTCCCGCTGGTTGGTCTGCATGAGCCGGAGCGCCACGTCCATCGCCTGTTTCTCGGTGAGGAGGCCGTCACGTACCTCGGCTTCCAGGGCGCGGCTCAGCCACTTGCGCGCCTGCACGGCGTAGGCATAGGCGCTGGTGGGCCAGCCGGTGTCGCCGCCGAAGGCGAATAGCTTGTTGATCGGAACGGCGTGAATGAAACGGCGCACGAAATCGCAGGAACTGTACGGATCGATGGACCAGGCCCAGCAGAGGTCCACCCAGACGTTCGGGTAGTGCTTGGCGAGGGCGATCAGCTCGTGGCTGTAGGGATAGGCGATGTGCATCAGCACGAAACGGGCATCGAGGTACCGGGCCAGCAATCCGCAGAGGTTACCGCTCTTGATGCGGTCCACCGGCATCCGGCTGTGTCCCGCGTAGTAGCCCGTGTGGATCTTGAACGGGAGATTGTGTTCGATGGAAAGTTCCACGCCACGCGCCCAGCCCCAGTCTCCCAGGCACAGCGCGGCTTCCTCCGGCGCGTTGCCGGGGTCCTTTAGGACGATTTCCAGTGCCCTTGCCGCTTCATCGTCGCTCCGCTCCTCCCACCGGAGCGTCCTGGAATAGGCGTGCTGGGCCTTGACCGCGATGGCATGGGGACCGTATTTAGCAAAAATGGCGGCCATGGCTTCGCGCAAACTGCCAAGACTGTCCACGGTAATCCCTGTTTCTTCCGCGATTTTCTCCACGGGCACCTCGCCGTTGCAGAATCCCATCCACGAAAGGTCGTAGAGGAAGAACTCCGGCCCGGAAACGTCCGGCTCGCAGGCCCAGACGAAGTTGTCGATCTGCACGTGGTCCAGGCCCGCGCGGTCCCGCAACAGGGCGAGACGCTGGCCCGGTGACCGCAACCTGTCGTTCTCGGCCTGCGCCGCGACCAGCCCGTCGATCGTAATTTCGGCCATGCCGTATACGTCTTCCGCAAGAATGCGCACCGCTTCGCCGTATCCCGTGTGCTTCACGGCCTCCCAGGCATTGCGGACCGGCTCGAAGCGCGCCGCCACGTCTCCCTTCGCCGGATCCAGCAGGGCATTGACCGCTTCCTGTGACGCGCCGGCAACCACGAGATCGGCCGGGACGTAGTTCTCGAAGAGATCCTGCAGCACGTCCGGTCCGTGGGCGACCCAATCCTCTTCAAACCTGAGATGTTCGTGGGTGTCGATGAGTGGTGTCTCGTGGATGTATAGGGACAGATCGGACATGAAAACCTCCTGCGTTGCGGGAGTCGGGATCAGGTGAAAACAGGCGGGGACCGGGAATACCCCCGGGGTGAGTCGAACACCCGACCAACGGTTTAGGAAACCGCTGCTCTATCCTCTGAGCTACGGGGGCTGGAGCCTGATTCCGGTCCGTGCTCAACATAAGAATGCGCCTGTCGGATTGTCAACGGCTTATTGCGGCAGTCCGGCTTTGATTGATCTTGTCATGCAATACCTGCCGCCCTATATTCAAACCTTCCTTGTCGATGACGAACGCTGGAGCGGAGATCCGACGATGAAAGGACTGGTCAAATACGATTACGGACCGGTCAACATGGAAGTCCGGGAGTTGCCGGTTCCGGAGCTCAAGTCCGGGGAAGTCCGGGTGGAAATCCGGGCCGCGGGGATCTGCGGCACCGATATCCACATATACAAGGACGAATACCCCTACAATCCGCCCGTGATCATGGGCCACGAGTTCTCCGGCATCGTGGACGAGGTAGCGGACACGGACGAATACCGTCCGGGCGACGCGGTGACCGGCATACCGACCACCGTCGTCTGTGGCGTGTGCAGGTACTGTACGGCGGGGCAGCACAGTCTGTGCGACAGCCGCCTGTCCATCGGCAGCGGCGTGCATGGTGTATTTACGAAGTACGTGGCCATGCCGGCCTGGGCGCTGCGGAGGATTCCGGAACACCTGGACCTCACCATCGGCGCGTTGAGCGAACCCTTGTGCTGTTGCGTCAAGGCCGTCTCCATACGCACGGACGTTACCGCAGGTGACGTGGCGGTGGTGACGGGACCTGGGCCCATCGGCATGTTGACGACGCAGGTGGCGAAGGCGGAAGGCGCGTACGTCATCCTGACCGGCACCTCGGAAGATAGGGAGAGGCTCGAACTCGGCGCGCGCTGGGCAGACGAGACCGTCAACATGGACGAGGTCGACCTGCTCGAACTCGTCAGGGATCGGACCCAGGGTTACGGCGCCGACCTGGTATACGAATGTTCGGGGTCGGCGGCGGCAACACGATCAGCCATCGAACTGGTGAGAAAGCAGGGTACCATTATGCAGATCGGACTGCATGGCGGCCCGTTCGAGGTGGATTTCTTCCCTGCGGAGCTGAAGGAAATCGATATACGGACCTCCTTCGCCGGGTCCCTGGATGCCTGGGACCGCACCATGGTGATGCTGGACCAGCGCAGGATCGAACTGGAACCAATCGTGTCGGACGTGGTTCCTTTATACGAGTGGGAGAACGCGTTCCGTCGGCTCTTAAACAAAGAAGGCATGAAGATACTGTTCGAACCGGTCGACTAGGGAAACGCTGCCGACCAGAGGACACCAACGTAACGGACACCAACGAAAGGGAATCCAATGGATCTGGGCCTGAAGGACAAAGTCGCCCTGGTAACCGGCTCGAGCCGGGGCATCGGACGATCGATCGCCCTGGGCTTTGCGGACGAGGGATGCCACGTCAGCCTGAGTGCCAGGGGGGAAGAGCGGCTGCTTGAGACCGAACGGGAAGTCTCGCAAAAGGGCGTCGAAACGTTGGCGACGGCAGGGGACCTGACCACGGCCGAGG
>MKWU01004926.1_pt1 | contig 15151 bp, 13 predicted proteins | sample 809101 | NCBI WGS metagenome assembly MKWU01 (sample SAMN05860141, study PRJNA318959) | sponge metagenome | host: Aplysina aerophoba | place: Slovenia: Piran, Adriatic Sea, Gulf of Piran | collected 2013-05-07 | reverse complement strand
GGCGGAGCGAGTGTCCCGTGGTGTGTAAGTAGGCCATTTGACAGCGGTCTTCAAGGGTGAGATGTGTGTATGAGTGTCCCATGGCAACACCTTAACAAGGTGTTGCACTTCGTTTGTGAATTTAGGGGAATCCAGCGTCGTTAACGTCTTGGCATTCCTGCCTGCTTATGCGGAAATTGCCAATGTTCAACTGCTGATTGTCGGATTTCGCTTGGCTAGTCCGATATGCCCCCTTGTTTGTCACCCGCGTTGAATAAACTCGATGATTCGATTTTCGGCCCAACGTTCATCTTCACCCTTCCATGCTCGTTGGAGAAAGCCACAGTGCCCGCCCTTAGCGGTGGTGATGAGTTGAATGCAGGCGTTGGCACGGATGCGTGGAATGTCGAACGAGGCAAAAGGAATAAAGGGGTCGTCCTGTGACGTGATGAGCAACGTGGGGACGCGAATGGATTCCAGCACGTGCCGGGCTCCTGATCGTTCATAATAGTCGGCCGCATTGTGGTAGCCCCCATCGGGCGCCGTGTAGGCGTCATCGAATTGAGACACGGTCCGGACATTTTTCAAAAAGGACAGGTCCCATTTTCCCGGGAAAAATCTCGCTTTGCGTTTTAGTCTCGCCTTGAGCTTTCGCACGAAGTATTGATGATAGATCCAGTTCTGCCGTTGTTCCAGCGCCGCCACACAGGGTGCGGGATGGACGTTTGGACAGACGGCCGCTACGCCCCGCAGACCGGAGCAGGTCTCCCCGGCCTCCCCAGCCATTTTCAACACCAAATTCCCACCCATCGAATACCCGGCGACCCAGAGTGCCTGGATGCCGTCCAGACAGACCAGTTCGTCGATCACGGCCCGAATGTCCCGGCTCAATCCCGCGTTGTAGAGCGTGGGGGTCAAGTGCTCGGTCCACGCGCAATTTCGCTGATTCAAGCGGATGACGTTCAGTCCGGCGTGCCAGGCCTTGTGGGCGATGCCTCGCATATAGGGCGAGTCATGGCATCCTTCCAACCCATGAACGAGGATGAGACAAGGGGCCTGACGGTCCGGTTGCCAACTGCACACACCCTTGATCTGTGATTGAGGATCGACTCGGAACAGGCGTTCCGCACCAGGCACGTCGGCAAGGAGATGAGGCCGGCGTCGAGATCTGGCCACCAGGGTTTGGACGTGTGGATTCGTCAGCCAGGGATGAGGTGTAAACGGTAAGAAAATCTGATTCGGTTGCATAGAGGATCGTTTTCCCGGTCGTCAGCCTACCAAAAACACGCGTCACAATGCTTCCCCGGTTGGTGGGACCCGCCGGCTTGTGCTAGAAATACGCGGGTGTCGGTTCGACTCGAATCGGAAGGGAGAGTACGTGACTGCGAACAAGAAACCTGGTCAGTGGAATAAGGAGACGATCATCATCGTCGGGCTCATGTGCATGGTGTTCCTGTGGACGCTCAACCGCGTCGAGTTGGAGAACAAGCCCCAGGATGACACGACCGAACAGATTGAAAAATCGAAGAAAGAGGCCACACAGGTGGACAAGGCTCTGGTGCCCCTGGCCACGGGGAAAGAACCCATCGACAAAATTTTCGTCCAGTCCGGGTGTGCCGCCTGTCATATGATTCCGGGCATTCGCGTCGCCAAGGGACGGGAAGGCCCGAAGTTGGAATTGGGCACAAACGCCAGCCGGCGCCTGGCCGATCCCAACTATCGCGGGCAGGCCAACACCGAATGGGAATACGTGCAGGAATCCATTCTGAATCCGGGCGCCTATATCGTCCAGGGGTATCCCGACCACGTCATGCCGCGGTGGTACGGCCAGAAACTCACCGCCGGCGCCCTGGACAAAATCATCACCTATCTCCTGAAGATCGAAGAAGTGCCGTAGCGCGGGCGCCCGCGGTTGTTTTCGCTGATTCCGTCAACACCTTCGTGTACAGTTACACTCCCGCCTTGTTTACGATGAAGGGGGCGTCGTCGTTGCGGACCCACAGGCACAGCGTCCGCAGCAGTCCGTCGTCAATGTCGTAGACCCAGCCGTGAATGTCCGGGCCCGTACCGGCCGCCCAGGCGTCGCGCACAATCGTTGTGTTGGCCACGTTGCTCATCTGCTCGATCACGTTCAGTTCGCACAGTCGTCGTACGCGCGCCTCGCCTTCCAAGACATCGAGCTCGGCGCGGTGAAGCCGCTGAACGTTGCGGATGTGGTTGAGCCAGTTGTCGATCAGCCCGTGCTCCGGTTCGGCCAGGGATTCGCGGACCCCGCCACACCCGTAGTGGCCGCAGAGGATGACGTGCCGAACCGCCAGCACCTCCACCGCATACTGCAGGACCGAGAGGCAGCTCAGATCGGAATGGACGACCACATTGGCGATGTTGCGGTGCACGAACACTTTGCCGGGCGGCAGGTCGATGATCTGGTTGGCCGGCACCCGGCTGTCGGCGCAGCCGATCCAGAGGAGCTCCGGTTTCTGCTGTTTGGCGAGGTGCTTAAAGTAGTCAGGATCGGTCTCCTTCAGGTGCTTCGCCCACGCCCGGTTTTTCGCGAACAGAATTCCGATCTGCGGCAGCGGCTCGTCCATCGTCGGTTCGTCCGGCTGCCCTATGGCTGTGGGCTCCGGTCTTCGCAACGCCGTCTGGGGCTCTTCACGCTGTCTTCGCGCTTTGCCTGGTCCGGGTCTGGGCATACATCACACGTCGGGGATGAGCGGCTGCCCGCGGTTTGTCGACACGTCAGGTCCGAGCCGCGCCACGCCACACTTCCGATGCTGAATCACTGGAATCTTTTCTTTAAGTACTTTACTTTTAGGAGAACAGCTTGTGCAACAGTTTGCATTCGGCTGCTCCTCGAACTTGGTGAACACCCGTGGCCAAAGTCACCTCAGCGGCCGACAGCCACGCCTTCCCGCCTCGGATCGGCGCCGCCCAGCAGTATGCCGTTCGGCAGGATGCGAATGATGTGCAGCCCGGAGGTCATTTCCGCCTCCTCGATCTTATGTCCCAGGGCCTCGAGGCCATCTGTGATGGAGGCGTCCATGCCGGGCTCGATCGCGACGGTCCCGCGATTGCGCTGCGAGACGTGCGGTAGCGCCGCAGCGGTGGCCGGGTCCGTCTCAAAGGCCAGCATGGCGACAAGACTCTGCGCGACATATTCCGGGATGCGCCCGCCGCCCGGCGAACCGGTCAAGACGATCGGCTTGCCGTCCAGGTAGGCGATAGTTGGCGCCATGGACGAACGCGGGCGCTTTCCCGGCGCCGGTGCATTGGCGATGGGCACGCCGTCGGCGTCGGTCGCGCGGAATGAGAAATCGGTCAACTGGTTGTTGAGCAGGAATCCTCCGGCCATACGACCTGATCCAAAGGGGGCCTCGATCGATGCGGTCAAGCTGATCGCGAGCCCGTCCTTGTCAACAACCGAGAGGTGGGTCGTGCCCGGCAAATCCTCCTGCGCGTCCGGTGCGAAAAGACCTCCCGCGCGCCCCGGTGGATCACCGGCCGTGGCTTCGTCCTTCGCGGCTTCGACCGGATTGATCAAACCCGCGCGGGCGTCCAGGTAGGCAGGATCGAGCAAACCCTCGATGGGCACCGTGACGAAATCGCTGTCCGCCAGATAGCGGGCACGATCAGCGTAGGCCAGCCGCGAGGCGCTTGCAAAGAGATGCCAGAGCCGTGGCCCGTCCAGCGTGAGGTCGTCCAGCTTGAACCGGTCGAGAAGCATCAGGATCTGGCCGGTCGTGGTAGCCCCGGAGGAAGGCGGTCCCATGCCGCAGATGCGATAGCGCCGGAAATCATGACAGACCGCGGGGCGTTCGATAACCCGATAAGCGGTGAGATCGTGCAAGCTGATCGCGCCCGGGCGTGGGCTGCGGCGCACCGCCGCGACGATCCGTTCAGCCAGGGGGCCGGTGTAGAAGGCGGTTGCGCCATGCGCGGAAATCATGTCGAACGTCTCGGCGAGTCGCGGCTGCTTCAGAATCGCTCCCGCCGACATTGGCTCGCCGCCGGGCAGGAAGACTGCCGCGGCGTCCGTTCCGTTCAAGCGTGAGGCATATCGGGCCAGCACATGTGTCAGACGCGGACTTACCACGAACCCGTCGCGCGCCAACCGGATCGCGGGCTGGAACAGTTCGCCCCACGGGAGTTTGCCGTGGCGCGCATGGAGCGCTTCGAGCAGGCGCACCAGACCCGGCACGCCGATGGAACGCCCTGATGCCACCGCCGTGCGGAAGGGCAGGGGTTCGCCGTTCTCCATGAACATGTCGGGTGTGGCACCGGCAGGCGCGGTCTCGCGCGCATCCCACGTAGTGAGCCCATCCGGTCCATGGACGAGCGCGAAAGCGCCGCCGCCGATGCCGCTGGACTGCGGTTCGACCACGTTCAGGACCAGAAGCGCGGCAACCGCAGCATCCGTCGCCGATCCGCCTTCGGCTATGATCCGGTCACCTGCCTGTGCGGCCAAGGGACTTGCCGCGACGATCATGTGTTTTTTCGCCGTCAAGAGCGGCTTTGCAGCGAAATTAGTGGCGTCTGCCGGTTCCGCCCTCGTCTGGGCGAAGGCTGGCGCCATAAACAGAAGGGCTAAGAGGAGAGAAATCATGTCTCGGACTTTAGGGAATCATCGGGGAGGAGATCCACCATCAGGCTGCACGCAGCCAGTTCTCGCAGGAAAGTTCGTCGATTCTCTCGAACTCGCGTTCATTTCCGGTGACGAGCGTATAGCCAAGGGTAACGGTCTGAGCGGCAATGAGCAGGTCGTTGCCGCCAATCGACTGGCCGGCTTTTTCGAGACGGGCGCGGAGCAGGCCATAGATCCCGTCGGCGGGTGTCTCGAAGGGCAGGATCTCAAGGGTGCCGAGCACGGCTTCAAGCTGCGCCGTCAGCCGTGGCGATCCCTTCCTGGCAGCCCCGTAGCGAAGTTCTGCCGCGACGATGATGCTGATACAGACCTGCGCTTCGCCAACCTCGCGAATGCGTTGGGTCACTAGGCCCTGCGGGTTGCGGATGAGGTCCGAGACGATGTTGGTATCGAGCAGGTAGCGCATCAAAACTCGACGGGATCGACGGGCAATTCGGGGATCGGTGGGAACTTCTCATCGAGTGGCCGTAGCGTTGACAGTACCGCCAGCAGGGATTTCGGCCGGGTCGGTTCGATGATCAGCCGGTCGCCCTCCTTGCGTATGAGGGCATCCTCACCGGGAAGCTCGAATTCGCGAGGAATCCGCACGGCCTGGTTCCGTCCGTTCTTGAATAGCTTGACGTGTCGTTCAGGGATCACAGGTACCTCATTGGCATATGCTAAAACATATGCCAAATGGAAAAAGCTGTCAACACGTGTCTCAAGTCATTCGATCCCTTTGTATATCGGCCTGCCTTGCCCTCATTTTGTCGCTTGCAAACTCTCTTGAAGCCTGCATGGGAAATTCCGATCAATTATCAAGGCTTGGAGACGTCGATCACGCAGATCGATATCTTGAACTTTTCATCCGCCGAGAGGGTGTCCAGCAGACGCACTCGCAGTTCGTGGGCGCTTGAGGGGCGTTTCCCGGATGGCGGCATCGGACAACCCTCCGCACCAAACCAGAACACCAAATAGATCCCATAACCATCGGCGCCCGGATCGCGGGTGTATTTTGTAATCAATTGTTCCCGGATCGCGCGCCACAGGTCACGGTGGGTACTTTTTTTGACTTCTACTGGCACTTTGAAGTCGCTATACGCCACGCGAATATCGGTCCGATTATCGTCCGCGTAGCGGACCTCCGGCTGGGCGTCGATACCCAATGGCTCCAGCTTGAGTCGTAAATCAGACAGCAGCATATCCCTGCAAAGATCTTCATGCTTAGGGGAATCCCCATTCCAGTACTGACGCCAGTCTGAAGTGTTTCCATCGCGGATTCTTTTGGCCACATCGGATAGGATATCCGTCGTAAGAGCCGCCAAATCGGCGGCGTTCGCGGGTTTCAGATTGTCAAGCACCTGAAGGACTTGATCAACGTCCTTATGCCGGAAACTCGCTTCTCGTCGTGTGATGTTCTGCTGATATGTCACGTCGAGGAGACGGTATCGCCAAGGATGTAGAGACTTATCGGATGACAGAGATTCGAGCGCTGCCGTCGCATCCCGTGATGGAACAGAAGCAAGTCGGTTGATGAATCCGATTACAAGGGGTACATCGGTTGGGAATTTTCTCCAAGGCGACGAATCGGAATAGGGTCTGTAAGAACCTCCGATCAGTCGAATCAGCAATTCCATGTCCTGAACGTCGAAGCGGTCAAGTAAATTTGCCGGGGATGCGGTCAAAAATTCCGCCAGGTGCCGGATTCGTTGCTCGTGGCTGGAGACCGCCGTCTTGAGCCTTTCGTGGTACAAGGCGGGTGAAGCAAGAAATCCGGCTGCCAGCCAGTAAACACGTTGGGCGATGTTCATGCTTGGGAAAGAGAGTTTGCGTTCGATGAGTTTCTCGAATGCCTCTTTTTCACAATGAAGCAGCGCGGCTTGGAGCAGAACACTCAGTAATCCAAGTTGCGGTGCCGTACACCGCACGGGGAAAAATTTTAATAAGGGCAGAGCCACCAGACGGGCGACCTCCTCGTACTCCTTTGAGCGTGCGAGTTCATGGGCTTCAGAAAAACGTTCTTTCCTGTTACGCAGTTGGGAACGAACGTACTCAATGAGCACGTTGGACACCACGTCTGGACGGCAAGTCAGCAACCATCGATACCAATGAGGCCTCTCTCCTCCATAATGGGGGAGTGTCCCTCTGTTGTAATAGAAGGCAATGGCTTGCCTGATCTGTCTTTCGTTGAGTGGCGGTTCTTTTTCTGGTTTGGAAAGTTCTTCCAGGCTGGCTAGGAAGGGAAGCTCAAAGAAATGTGTCCAATTTCCGGCACTCAGGCGTATGATTTCAGCATCGGTCGGAACGTCACTACGATTGATCGAATCCCGAAGAGCGGTCAGGACCGTCTCAATCAAGCCTGTGTCGTCTCCAAGCAACTTGTGCAGCCGGTCTCTGGGAGTACTCCCTTCAAAGAGTCTATTGATAGGTTCGTCGAAATATGCCGCAGCCAAATGGTTAAGCAGTGACGGCGGGCATCGATTTTCGCGTAGTGCCTCCCTGTTTTCTTTCAAAAGATCCCGAAACTTCTGCTGTTCTTCACTTATCTTTTTTTTAGCCCCATTCTTGAGCGCATTGTCCCTTTTTTTTGATTCTTTGCGCTCGGACAGACATTCTCTGAAAGCCTTCTCAAGGGTGGGGTGGGTTGCAAGGCGCTCTTCCACGATTTCCCAGGTCAAACCTTCGTCATGCCAGCGAGCATCCAAGGCATATGCGACCTCGCGGATGTACCACTTGGAAGCATTTTCGTCGATTGCGTTTGTCGCCTGTTCAAGGCACCAGGAACCGAAATCCGGTGGTGGCGTAGCATCAAATAATAACCTGTGGCGTTTCATGTCAACGCATATATCGAACCGTTGCTCACCGCTAGAATCTTCGATGCACGCGGCGATCATTGCTTTATGAGTATCGGGGTGCTCGCTCAGCCAAGTACAAATGCCTTTAGCACCGTCTGGAGGAACCCACATTTCATGATGATTCCATGCCGCGACCCCCAACCAGGAGAAGAGCCTGCCGGGAGCGATTTCTTCTTGAGCAGTATTCAGGAAACGGACTAACAAGTTTGAAGGCAGATGGTATATCAGGTTTCTTGTATCAGTAGGGTTCTTCCAAATTTTCTCCAGCAATTCATCGGATCGCTTGACGAGGATATCTAGGAGTTCCGCACATTGTGCGTTCGTCGAGTTCTCCACCACGTGGCTGGTCCAAAAACGCTTAAACATGCTGTACGGGTCTCGATGTTTAGGCATTCGCAAATATCGAAGGATTTCCAAGGCGGACAGCCTTGAAGGATAGAGTCCATTCAGGAGACGACCTAGCAATTCATCGTTCGGGTCCGGCACCGAGCCGCTATCTATATCCTTCAGCAACGCCATAAGCGCGGCATACTCATTGTTTTTGCCCTGATGGAGAATCGTATCGAGGGCGCGATATCCGATCCTTGGCCACCAGCTATCGTCCCTGACCACATCCAACAAAACATCTGTAAGTTTTGGAATAGCCGGACCGTGTCGAAGCGCTTCGACCAGACACACGACGAGCCCTTGGTGAGTTTCGTCCCGCATTGGATTTGTCAAAGCTTCTTTGAAAACGGGTTCCATATCAGGTGTTGCAAGATCACCAAAGCGGGAATCCATCCCCTCCAACGAATCGAAAAACCAGAGATTCTTCTGTGATTCACGATACAGGCCATGTATCAATCTGCGCTTCTCGTCGATTGAGAACTCTATGATGTCGCCGTAGAGTACGGTTCCAATCGGGTCACGCTCGATGATTGCCATCCGGCTTGTTTTGCTATGCACCGCGAGCCATGCAGAGAGACCTCGCATTTCCGACACAACACCGTCGTCGTGACCCGTCATCAAGGCGAGAATACGCCCGCCCGGCAAGCCGTTTTCGATCAATCCGGCAAGGTACTGGCCGGCAAGGAACTCGGCGACTTGCCGGTGAACCGGAATTGCGGGGCCTTCCGGGGGCGCCGTGAACAGCTTGGTGCCTAGCACGTCGCGAAGGATTCTCTGGTCCACACCGGATACCTGTTTCAACCCCAGGTATTTCTGGTCGCTCTCTGTGCCGGGCAGCGCGTATCCCGCAGCACCGGTAAGGAGTTGCACGGCGCAAAGCCGCCCCGCCGCTTCCAGCAGATTGGAGATGGCAACGTTATTCGGCTTAGCCAATTGATGTTCTTGATTGTGCTCGTGAAGCAGTGTCCGGCAGGCCATGTCGAACGTTTGTTTCCGCGTTTCCGGCCAATCGCCGCCCGTGCCTGCGACTGCCTTTGCCAGCATCGACAGGCTTTGCGGGTTCTTGAGTAAGGGTTCCAATCTTTTTCGGCGGGCTTCGTGAACGAATTTTTCCGGGTCATCGACTTTCAAATTGTTGCGCAGGATCTTGAGAATGTCCTCATTGGTGAGCGGATCGAGGCGCAGAACCGTCACCTGTCCGTTGAGCGATACGGTCTTCAAATGCTCTCTGTCATTGGCGCCGAACCAGTCGGCTTCACGGCAGGAAAGCCGGAACCGAGGTCGGTTCAATTGTTCGATCTTTTTGCGTATTCCTTCCAGTGCTTGGCGTCCGTCTGGTGAGCCCGCCCGCTTTTCGTCAAGGCCGTCAATAAACAGCGTTGTGCTATGCCATTTGGGGTGCCTATCGACGTCTAGCTCGATGAAGTCCCGGGCGGTCACGTAGCAAGCCTTTGAGCAGACAGCCTCTTGTTTGAACGTTGTGCTCTTGCCTGCACCGGGTGGACCAAGCAGCACGTAAGCGTCGGTATTTTGAAATTCTTCGAAAGACAGATAGGTGCGTTCGCTCTTGTCGGCGTTTTGTTTGACTTGGCCGTCTTCTCCGATTTCCGTGCATGTGCGTCGAACAAACTTGATCATGATTGCGTAAACCAATTCATGGCAGGAGTGGATAGAAATTCTGCAATCGGAATGCCGCCCTCACCGACAAGTAAGGAACGGCGGGGCGAGAAGCGCGTTTTGAATTCGTCCATCCCGATGGTTTTCTCTCTGCGCGGTCCGCTTTTGACTTCCAGCGCCACGAGTTTCCGGCCATGCTCCAGGACGAAATCCACCTCAAGGGATCGTTCCCGCCAATAATGAAGCCGCACCTCCGGCGTTCCCGTATTGAACAGGTGTGCACCAACGGCACTTTCAACCAATCGTCCCCAGAAACTTCGATCTGCTTTCGCCTCTTCGAACGTGTAACCGGAATGGACCGACATGAGCGCGGTGTTGAGCACGTTGAGTTTGGGACTGGAAGCCCTGCGGCGGTGCGCCCCTCCGGCGTATTTGGCAAGGCCCGCAAGCAGCCCAGCTTTCGACAACAAATCCAGGTAGCGCGCCAGGGTCGTGGTGTTTCCGGCATCCTGAAGCTGACCGAGCATTTTGTCGTATGCCAGGATCTGTCCGGACATTTCGGCGCCGAACTCAAACAGCCTTTTGAGGAGTGCCGGCTTGTCCACCCGCTCCATGGCGAGGATGTCCCGCTCGATATTCGGTTCGATAATGGAACCCAGAATGTATTCGCGCCAGCGCCGCTGCTCTTGAATCAGGGATGCTGAACCCGGGTACCCGCCGAAATAGATGTATCGGTCGAGGTCGAACCCGAATGCCTCGGACATCTCGATGAACGACCAGTGCGGGAGGCGGATGGTTTCAAAGCGACCAAGCATGCTTTCGCTCAACCCTCTCTGCATGAGCAGTGGCGCGGACCCCAACACGACCACGTGCAGAGGAAGACCCTCATGTCGGTCAGCATCCCATAGGCCTTTCACGGTCTCCGACCAATTTGGAATTTTCTGGATTTCGTCGAATACCAACACGAATCCCCGTTCTGATCGTTTAGCTTCCACTCTGGCCCGCTCCCACTGGCGAGTAAGCCATGCCACATCTCTTACATCTGAGGCGTGGACAATCTCTTCTTGACCGTCTGAGGGTAGATCAGCAGGTAGGTGAAGTGCAGTAGGCTCAGGCTCATCGATGGAAAGATATCTGTGCGGGAGGTCGATCTGTGCCAAGGCTTGCCGTACGAGCGTGCTTTTGCCGGTCTGCCGCGGGCCGGCAACGACGATCAGCCATCTTGGATCCTCACGCAGACGGCTCAAAAGCGTTGATATTTGCGCACGCTGGAAGCTGCTCATTTTTATATATTACTCTATTGAGTAAATTAACTCAATAGAGTAACTAATTGTTTGGATATCGGCTTGCTTTGCCATGACTTTGTCTTATGAAATGCCTGCTGAGTTAATTTACTCAAGAGCGTAATTCATGTACGGAATTGATTCCCAGTCGTTCGGCGTCTACGTTATCAGGGATGATTCGGATTATCAGCGACGCTTAAAATCTGCTACTCTAAGGCCTTGTTTGAGTAAAGGAGGAATGCAGCGTGTGTCTCTTGAACAAGTCGGCCTCTAGGCCGTTGCGAACCGCAAGATCACGAAAGAAGAATTTTTTCAGCATGAGGGAATAGATGCGAATGCCGTCATCTCTTTTCCGACTATGGCGAATCCGCTACAGCGGATCACAAGGCATTGTCGCCTCGGCATTTCTGGTAATTGTGCTGCTCGGCGCACCGGCTGCGGGGGCACAGACATTTGATGAAGCCTCGGCCGCCTATATGCGTGGCGATTATATCGTTGCCTTCGAGTCGTTTCTCTCCCTTGCTGAGCAAGGCCATGCCCGCGCGCAGTTCGTTCTTGGGAACATGTACGTCGAGGGGAAGGGTGTGCAGCAGGACTATGCCGAGGCCAAACGCTGGTTTCATCGGGCGGCCGAGCAGGGTTATACCCAGGCTCAGAACTACCTCGGGTGCATGTATGACGAGGGCAGCGGAGTGCCGCAGGACGATGCTGAGGCAGCGTACTGGTTCCATCAAGCAGCCGAGCAGGGCCATGCCGATGCCCAGTTCTATCTCGGGTCCTGTTACGCTAATGGGGAAGGAGTGCCGCAGGACGATGCTGAGGCGGTGCGCTGGTATCGCCAGGCGGCGGAACAAGGGGATGCCGATGCGCAGTGGCGTCTCGGGGACCTGTACGAAGAGGGTCGGGGTGTGCCACAGGACGATGCCGAGGCGGTGCGCTGGTATCGGCGGGCAGCTGAGCAGGGTCATGCTGGCGCTCAGAACAATCTCGGGGACAGTTGCGCTAATGGTGAAGGGGTCCCGCAGGATGATGTCGCAGCAACGTACTGGTACCGTCAGGCTGCGGAACAAGGCGACGCCGACGCTCAGGTCAATCTCGGGGCCATGTACGCCGAAGGTAGGGGTGTGCCGCAGGACTATGCCGAGGCGGTGCGCTGGTTTCGTCAGGCTGCGGAGCAAGGTGCGGCCCGTGCCCAGCACAGGCTCGGACTCATGTACCTCTTGGGAAGAGGTGTGCTCCAAGACTACGTTCAGGCTCACAAATGGTTTAATCTTGCGGCTTCTCGGTATTCCAGTTCTGAGCGAGAATTGCGAGACAAGGCCGTGCAATTCCGCGAGGAGGTTGCGTCGAAAATGACTCCGGCGCAGATTGCCGAGGCACAACGGCTGGCGCGCGAGTGGGAACCTGTACAGTGATCAGGCGTCTAAGGGAGAAATGGAATGCGTTATTGTAATTTTTGTTACAAACCTCTTAAGGAGGTGAGTGCTGCAACAGGCAACTTAATGGAACCGCATGGTCCACGTCCTTTTCATTGTTCCTGTCGTCCTCCCCACACTCAAAACGAAAAGACCGTCGAGGACAATTGGGAGACCTACCCAAGTCCGGAGAAAGCAAGAGAGTCTGGTCATCCAGACCCATGCGAAATTTGCTTTTCTGGGGAATGGCACGGTCGAACTCCATTTGCCTGACTGTTAAACCACACCCAAGGTTTGTCCTGCCTCTCGCAAGTTCCGCATGATGTTCTCCAACGGATCTTGCGCATGCTATAATTTAAAACCATTATCATCAGGCTACATGAGGAAATTTATGGCCAATAGCGCGCGAACGACGGTCTACTTGAACCCCGGGGTCTATCGTGCTCTGAAGTTGAAATCGGCAAAAAGCGACCGAACGCTCTCCGATATCGTCAACCAAGCGGTGCTTGAACTGTTGAAGGAAGACTCACTCGATTGGGAGGCCGTTGAAAAGCGACGAGGGGAACCGAGTCGCCCCTTCGAGGAGGTGCTCAAGGATTTAAATAGAGAAATGTCTTGATCTGTGTGACCGCATCTCGGGTCCACGCAGACTGATTGTCGGGTTACGCTACGCTAACTCGACCTACTCACGGTCTAACAATCGCTTTTGCCTTGCATGGGTGCCCCCTGATGAGTATCCTGTTCACATGGCGATGATGCTCTCCAAAACGTACGAAGCATTCAGGGCTGCGGGCGCGCCAGATGACAAGGCGCGCGAGGCGGCCGAAGAGATTGCCGGGTTCGAGAACCGGTTGGCTGCCATCGAAGCCGACATGAAGCTGCTCAAGTGGATGCTGGGGGTCAACCTGGCGTTCTCCTTGGCGATCTTGGTCATTCTTCTACGGCCGCTCACGACTTGATTCTTGATGCGGAGGCTTCTCCAAAGGCAATCCGGCTCACCAGCATTGATCATCGACTTTCTTGGTTAAAATCCTCGTTTACCATGTTACCCTGAAGCGGAAGTCGACTTCATCGAAAACGCTTCCTGTGCCTTCCGAAACGCGGTCACCACGTTCTCCAATTGCTCTGGCGTCTGTTCCGAACTGACGGTCCGACAATCGCTTTTGCCTTGCATGGGTGACTCATGATGAGTAACCTGTTTGCATGGCCATGATGCTCGCCAAAATCTATGAAGCGTTCATCGAGAACCGCTTAGCGAGCATTGAGAACCGACTCATCCGCCTTGAAGTCCTGACTGCCATTGTCCTGACCGGCGTGGTCAGCCTCGTCGTTAAAACCTTCTTCACCTGAAAGATCGCCAGAATTATGTGACCGTATCTCGGATCACGCAGACTGGTTGTCGGGTTACGCTACGCCTGTCCTGAGCGTAGTCGAAGGGCTAACCCGACCGACCTACTCATTCATAACGTCTTTCTCTCACATACGTTTTCCTGGAAATTAACCTCGTATTTTAAATCACACGCAAGGTTTGTCCTGTCTCTTGCAGGCTTCGCGCCACGTTCTCCAATTGTTCTTGCGTATGTTCCGAACTCACGGTGAGGCGTAGCCGGCTGCTGTGTTTGGGGACGGTCGGGGGGCGGATGGCAGGGACGTACACGCCGGCTTCGTACAGGGCTTGCGCCATCTCCAACGCTCGTTCCGGCGACTTGACGATGATCGGCAGGATCGGGCTTTGCGTGTCGGTGAGTTGAAAGCCCAGGTTTGTTAAGGCTGCTTGGAGAGCGTTGCGGTTGGTCCGGAGGCGTTCCAGGCGAGCGGGTTCGTGTTGGATGATCCGAATGGCCGCGGATGCTCCGGCGGCGATGGCGGGCGGTTGCGCGGTCGTGTAGATGAAGGCCTTTGAGGTATTGATCAGATAGTCTTTGAGAGAAGCCGTTCCAGCGACGTAGCCTCCGCTGGTTCCGATCGCTTTGCTCAGTGTGCCCATCTGGATAAGGTCTTGAGGGTTCACGCCGAAGTGTTCCGCTGTTCCTCGGCCGTTTTTTCCCATGACCCCGGTGCCGTGGGCGTCGTCGATGACCAGCGTGGCCTCATGCTGCCGGCAGAGCGTCAGTAGATCCGGGAGTGGCGCGAGATCGCCATCCATGCTGAAGACGCCTTCGGTGACGACCAGGGTGGGGCAGGCCCGTCCCCGTTTCTTGAGCAGTTTTTCCAGGTGCTCGATGTCGTTGTGGTGAAACACGCGCAGCCTGGCTTTGGCTAACCGGCAGGCTTCTATCAGGCTGGCGTGGCAGAAGCGGTCGGCGAGGATGAAGCCATCCCGGTCGATGAGTGACGGGATCAGCCCCAGGTTCGTGGTGTAGCCCGTGCCGAAGGTCAGAGCGGCTTCGACTTGTTTGAATTGGGCGAGGTCTTGTTCGAGTTGGTGGTGGGGCGTCATGGTGCCGGACATGAGGCGCGCGGCGCCTGCGCCGACGCCCCATCGTTCGATTGCTTCGACGGCTGCCCGTTTGATGGCGGGATGATTGGCCAGCCCGAGGTAATTATTCGAGGCCATGGAAATGAATCGTCGGCCTTCGATGGTGATGGTCGGCTCCGACGGCGACTCCGCGATCCGGAGTTGCCGTCGCAGGTATCGCGTTTCCAGATTGTTTAACTCTTGTTCAAAGTCGCGTAACATAAGGCCACGTCCGGGTGCGTAACATGGTCTGTGGTCGTTGTCGGGTTACGCTACGCCTGTCCTGAGCGAAGTCGAAGGAAGCGTAGTCGAAGGGCTGCCCCGACCTACGGAGTTTCGACCCCCTCACCCCAGCCCTCGCCCGCTGTACGGACCGGAGAGATAGGTAACGGGTGTTCGGGGACATGGGTAACACATTGTGCCTTAGTGAGCGGGGTGGTGTAAATCGAGATCCGCCACATGTTGATGACAACAATACACCCGCCAGAGTCCATCGTGGGGCGTCGGGCGGAGCGCGACGGGGTAGCCCCGGA
>MKWU01004925.1_pt1 | contig 15152 bp, 14 predicted proteins | sample 809101 | NCBI WGS metagenome assembly MKWU01 (sample SAMN05860141, study PRJNA318959) | sponge metagenome | host: Aplysina aerophoba | place: Slovenia: Piran, Adriatic Sea, Gulf of Piran | collected 2013-05-07 | reverse complement strand
CAACAACTCCTTCCGTACTTTGGAGAGACAGGGTGGGCGTTTGCACAGAGAATGGATCCTGTAGATTGATCTGTTGAAGTTCCGTATCGAGTGAGATTTGCTCCGATTCAATGAGATTTTCCAGGTACTGGAGCTGTACATTACCTTTCAGGAAAATTGGTCCTTGTGGATTCCTTAATAATTGATCGCTACGCGTGGCGATAGACTCGGTCGAGTGAATCAAGTACTCCTCGGATGTATCTATTTGCGGAGGAACCAAGCAAGTGGGTTGGCTCATATCCCAGGTACTTGCCAGAGTTGTGTAATCCCCTGATTGGGCTAACGACTGCAATGCAGTAGCGAGAAGAATTGCAGGCATCCCTGCGCGCTTTAAGCTGGAGGAGAAATGGCCTGTCAATCTATAATCCCTCCCATGTCCTCCTCGCTCCCACCTTTGATGCGTCAATGGCTCGGCGAGCACGTAAAAATCTCCAGATTCAGGCCAGTAGCCATCATTCCAGAGGCTAGTACCCGACAATTCTGGAGGCTTAGATCGGCTACATCGACGCTTATCGGCATGTATTCGCCTCCGGAATCTGAGCAAAATGAGCAATTTTGTTTATTGTCTGACACGTTCCGCGCTAATCAGGTTCCTGTACCTGAAGTGTATGCCAAGGATCTAGAGCATGGGTATTTACTGGTATCTGATGTTGGAGAAACGGACTTTGAAGCAATTTACCGTACCCCGTTACGCAACCAAGCATTGGCAGAAGCACTCAAGGTTCTAGTACTCATCCAGCAAATTCAAACTGAAGACATCCCGCCTTACACGAGTGAAAGATTTCATGACGAGCTCGGAATTTTCGAAGAGTGGCTGTGCGACAAATGGCTGGGTATTTCTGCTAAGCCGTTAAAAATGATTAGCGATCTCCTAATTCAGAGAATCCAAGACCAACCAAAATGTGTCATTCACAGGGATTTTCACTGTCGTAATCTGCTGTTTTCCGAGAATTCTCATCAGCTGGGAGTTGTTGACTTTCAGGATGCATTGGTCGGGCCCTCTGCGTACGACTTAGCTTCGTTAGTCTATGACTGTTACCATGAGTTTTCGTCGGACGATATTGACTCTTATCTTCAGCGATTTCTTGATTTATCTCAAGAGACTGAGACTTACATAGCACAAGACATTAACGAGTTAACCAGCGCAGTTGAATTATGTGCGATTCAGCGACAATTGAAGGCAGTAGGCATCTTCTGCCGTCTTGTGTACCTGCAACAGAAGAGCACTCATTTGAAATTTGTGATCCCCGTAATGCAGCGCATAGCTTCCCTGACATCCAAACACGCCGATTTCGAGGGATTTGGTTATTGGTTGTTGAACGAAGTCATTCCACAAAGCGCAGATCAGTTGCCAAAACTGTACGCTCAGTCAAGCGGCGGATAGCGTGCACGCATTTATCCTCGCCGCTGGATTCGGCACGCGGCTACGACCGTTGACAGAGAAAGTGCCTAAGCCTTTGATTCAAATTACCAGCGAACCTTTAATTGAGTATCAGATTCGGTGGCTACGTAATGCTGGAATCAACGACATCGTGATCAATTTACACCATTTAGGTTCACAAATAGAGGAATATCTCAAGGATGGTAGTAATCTGAGAGTCAATATCGCATACAGCTGGGAGGACACGATCCTGGAAACTGGAGGTGGGATTTTCCAAGCACTACCTCTGTTGAAATCAGATCCTTTTGTCGTTCTCAATGGCGACGTATGGACAAACTATTCATTCAAACCAGACTCGATTCCATCGGAGTCCTTAGCACATCTTGTACTTGTACCAAATCCAAAAGGCCGTTCATTTGGAGATTTCAGTTTGGACGGACCTTTTATTCGTCGACCGGCTGAGCCATCTTCCAGAAACTTGACCTTTAGTGGCATTTCCTTTCTTCGGCACGAACTGTTTAGAGACAAGAAAATCGAACCTTTTTCCCTAACTAGAGAATTACTTTTTGATCGACTTGACGAAAACTGCATTACGGGTGAAATTTTCAACGGAACTTGGATAGATATCGGAACACCTGAGACTCTTAAGCAAGTTCGTCGCATGATGTTGTAGTAGCTGAGATTGTCACATTCTTGCGGCAACTTAAAATTCGCCCGTGTCCTACCTGATCGCTCCTTCTATACTCGCCGCCGATTTCGCGAGACTCGGTGAAGAGGTTGAGACAGTAATAGAAGCTGGTGCGGACGTCATTCACTTTGATGTGATGGACAGCCATTACGTTCCCAATCTAACCATTGGACCACCCGTTCTTGAAGCTCTCATAAATCGACTACCTTCGCTTTCCGTAGATGTTCACCTTATGGTCCAACACGAGTCAGACACGCTCGTTCGGAACTTTATCTCCGCGGGTTGTTCCTATATTTCCATCCATCCTGAATCTACGACTGTGCCGTTCGAAATTCTCGAGACTATTCGGAAAGCGGACGTCAAAGCAGGTATTGTGCTCAATCCAGATGAGCCGATCTCAAACGTAGACCCCTTCATTGACTATATTGATTATTTGCTGATCATGTCTGTTTTTCCCGGTCGAGGTGGCCAGAAGTTCATTCCTGAGACTGTGCCACGCTTGAGAGAAGCACGAAATCTTCTGGATTCCAAGTCCACACAAATTCGACTGGAAGTCGATGGCGGGATCAGTGCTCAGAACATAGGTTTAGTAGCTGAAGCCGGCGCAGATATGTTCGTCGCCGGTACGGCAATTTTCGGTACGCCTGACTATTCCCAAACCATCCAGCATTTGCGCTCGCAGTTAGGTTGCGCAACATGAAGGAATACTCTGCCTATCTCTTCGATTTAGATGGCACATTGGTAGATACCGCGCCAGATCTGATGGATGCGCTGAATCATGCACTCAACTCGATATCTCTGCCTTCCGTAAATTTGGAACTCACCAGAAAATGGGTCGGTTTCGGCGGTCGAGTCATGCTGAAGCAAGCCATGGAATCATTCTCGAATGAACACAACGTCGAACCCGACATTGAACATCTCTATCGAGTCTTTGTCGATTACTATCGAGCTCAAACTTCAGAGAAAAGTCAGCCTTATCCGGACGTGATAGATACACTGCAAAAACTCTATCAACGAACCGGGAAATTGGCCGTAGTAACCAATAAGGCGGAGCATTTGGCACTTAAATGCCTGGATGAGCTTGATTTAACACGGTTTTTCAACGTAGTAGTCGGAGGCGACACATTGCAAGTCGCCAAGCCTGAAGCCGAGCCAGTGTTCTATGCATGTAACGAGCTCGAAGTGAAAACGGCAGATACTCTCTTCGTAGGCGATTCAAAAACTGACCTTGACTGTGCAAGAAATGCAGGTTGCGATGTCGTCATCATGGCTGATGGTTATTACGGCAACGTTGAACCACAATCTATGGGCGCAGACGCGATTATCTCGACGTTTCGGGAACTGATATGAACATGTGGGATGTGGTAGGACTACCTGAAACGATTTTCAGGTGGCGTAGCTAGCAAAAATTCAGGGGACCCGTATCCCTTTTCCAATTTTCCTTTTCTAGCCTTACGTCACAAACACCGCACTATGAACAAAAGTGAATTCGATAGTCTCGCTGAGCAAAACTACACTCACGTACCCATAAGCCGCAAGATATTCGCCGATTTCGATACGCCTCTATCGGTCTACCTTAAATTAGCCAACAAGCCCTACAGCTATCTACTGGAATCTGCCGCCCAAGGCGGTGAACGATGGTCTCGGTACTCAATCATCGGACTACCTGTAGAGACTGTCCTTCAGGTCGACGGAAACCGGCTCACAGTAGAAAAAAACGGAGAGATTGTCCAGGACATAACGTGCGATGATCCCCTCGGTGAAATCAAGAAGTACCAAAGTCAGTTCAAGATCCCAAAGAACGAAGCACTGGGTCGGTTCTACGGTGGCTTGGTTGGTTACTTCGGCTATGACACGGTTCGGCTAATAGAGGAAAGACTCAAGCACACATGTCCACCGGACTCGGTGTACACGCCGGATATCCTGCTAATGGAGTCTAAAAACATCGCGGTATTCGATAATGTCGAAGGATCGCTACAGCTTGTTGTGTTAGCCAACCTCAACAATCCCAATGCATGGGAGGACGCGCAAACCCAGCTTGATTCCCTAGAAAGGCAACTGAAAATACCTCTCTCTGATATCCCAAGTTCCCCCGTCGGAAAAGCCATCTCAGAAGATGCCTTCGTTTCTTCGTATGGACGTGAGAAGTACATGCACGATGTCGAGATAATCAGGGACTACATCCACGCTGGCGATGTCATGCAAGTTGTCTTGGCACAACGACTTTCAATTGACTTTGCAATTCCACCCATCCAACTCTATCGTTCTCTTCGGAGTCTAAATCCTTCACCTTACATGTACTTCATGAATTTAAGAGATTTCCATGTGGTAGGTTCGTCGCCTGAAATACTCGCTCGGGTCGAAGACGGCACCGTGATTAATCGGCCATTGGCTGGCACCCGACGACGAGGTCATACTCCAATTGAGGATGCAGCTCTAGAAATGGAACTTCAAGAAGATCCCAAGGAAATTGCGGAACATCTGATGTTGATCGACCTAGGACGTAATGATGTCGGTCGGGTCAGCACCATTGGCTCGGTGCAGGTTACAGAAATGTTCGCTGTCGAAAAGTACGCGCACGTCATGCATCTCGCGTCGAATGTTGAAGGCAAGCTTCAAGCAGACAAATCCGCTATCGACGTTCTTAAAGCTACACTGCCCGTTGGCACCCTTTCCGGTTCACCAAAAATACGCGCAATGGAGATTATTGACGAGTTGGAACCTGTGAAACGCGGTGTCTACGGTGGTGCGATTGGCTATCTGGGCTGGAATGGGAATATGGACATGGCGATCGCAATAAGAACCGCGGTTATCAAGGATAATCAACTATTTATCGAAACTGGCGCAGGGATCGTGGCTGATTCTGTCTCAGAACTAGAGTGGAAAGAGTGCATTAACAAAGGACGTTCTATTTTTCAAGCGGCGCAGCTAGCAAATCGAGATTTGGTACTTCATGGATAAATTCGCCGGAATCTGTCGACGGATCGTCGAACACAATCTTTTTTCATATACGATCACAGCGCTCATACTAGTCAACGCAATTCTCATCGGACTAGAAACCATCGATAGCGTTCATGAAGAATACGGCGCTCTCTTTTTACTGATTTTCAACGTCATTCTCTGGATCTTCGTCATTGAAGCAGCCCTGAAAATCTCGGCTGAGTACCCAAAACCACTGAACTATTTCAAAGATGGGTGGAATGTCTTTGACTTTATCGTGATCGTGTTTTGCTTGATACCTGATTCTTCAGAACTGGCTTTGATCGCCCGAGTGCTTCGGATACTTAGAGTCCTTTCAGCTATTCCCAGCCTACGTGTGCTGGTGAATGTACTCATGCGCTCGTTACCAAGCATGGGTAATATCGTGCTCTTGACCTTGGTGATTTTCTATGTATACGGCATATTAGGCCATCATCTGTTTGCAGGTATAGATCCCACTCACTGGGAGTCGCTAGGTCGTTCACTGCTATCGCTCTTCCGGATCATTACTCTTGAAGACTGGACGGACATCATGTATGTTGCGATGGAGACATATTGGTGGGCTTGGATGTATTTTGTCTCATTGGTTCTCGTTGGAACCTTTGTGGTGTTTAACTTGATCATTGCTGTAGTGATCCGCAACCATGATGTTGCAATTAAGGAATGGGCAGACACTCAATTGGGTTCACCCAACACAGAGCAACTCATAGAAGAAATCCAAAGCATGCATGCAATATTGGACCGTCTCAGCGAACGCATAGAAGGTATGGACTTGGACAAGGATTCACGCTCTAGTGCTTAAGAACTGTGTTCGTGGCTTTCTTTATCTGATATGTAGTTCAGCACTATTCGCACAAGCAGTCTTTGAAGACGCTGACCTTGCGACACTGGAATTTTCCACCGACGAAGTCACCTGGCTGTCAGTAGATATTGCGCCGGATGGTAAAACGTTCGTCGTAGATGTCCTCGGAGATCTTTATACCCTTCCTCGGGCGGGAGGTATAGCAGCTCAGCTCACAGAGGGGGTGGCGTTCGATTCTCAACCGGTGTTCTCACCTGACGGTAAGACAATCGCGTTTGTGTCAGACCGAAGTGGTTCTGAAAACCTTTGGATAATGGCCGCAGACGGCACCGAGCCACGCAAGATCACTTCACTGGGTTCGCGCTTTGAGTTGGCCTCACCAGCTTGGTCCCCCGATGGTAGCCACGTAATCGTTGCTAAGCGATCGTGGGGGCAACGAACCAATGAGATTTGGGCGTACTCTCTGGACGGTGGAAAAGGGGTGCGATTAACACGTACTGGCGACACAGCCGACCACACAGAACGACACAACGCTTTGGGTGCAGTATATAGCCCAGATTCAAAGTACCTGTACTATGCAACCAAACGAGGAGGATTTGGCTACAACCTCACTTTTCCACAATGGCAGATTGCTCGTAAAGACCTTCAGAGCGGTAGAGAGGACACAATAACTAATGCGCCTGGTAGCGCTTTTCGACCACAGCTATCTCCCTCCGCGTCGGCGATGGTATATGGTACGCGATTCAGTGCCCAAACCGGCTTACGTATACGCCACTTCGAAGACGGTCGAGATGAGTGGCTGGTCTATCCAATACAGCGAGATGAACAAGAAAGCACATTCACTCGAGATCTACTTCCGAAATTTACGTTCAGTCCTGATGGATACAAAGTCTTTTACACTGCTGACGGAAAACTCTTCAGCATTGACATTCGTACGAGGCGGATTTCTGAAATCAACTTTGAAATACCAGTCAAGCTGAAGCACTATCCGAGGAAAGAGTTCAAATATCGCCTAGGCATAGGTCCAGTTCGAGCGACAGTCATTCGTAGTCCTGAATTGAGCAATGATCAATCAAAGTTGACCTTCACTGCTTTTGGTCAGGTTCATGTGTACGACCTAGAAGGCCATCAGATCAAAGCGCTGACCACTACTTCGGATATCGCGGCAAATCCAACTTGGTCGCCCAAAGACAATCGAATCGCCTATGTGACTTGGGGCCAAGATGGTGGCCATCTATGGACAGTCGCTGCTAACGGCAGAGGAAAGCCACAGCAGATTAGCAAGACTCCTGCGTTTTACAGCGATCCACTTTGGTTACCCGACGGGCGTGCCATTGTGTTATTTCGGAGTGCTGCCTATAACCGACAAGTAGCAGGATGGGACCAGGGGTACGGTACTGGGGCGGACTTGATCAAGATTGATATTCGATCTGGTGAAACCACCTTTGTCAGACATGCAGGGATGCTCACTGGTCCACATTTAGGTCCCGTAGAAGATCGAATTTACCTTTATGAAACTCCCGGTTTATTTTCGTCTGGAAATGGTTACCTAGTCTCCATTCGAATGGACGGTACTGACTGGCGCAGGCACTTATCCCTCAAAGGACCTGGTATCTATTACGAAGATGAATCAGTACCTGCATTCTCCATCTTCATGAGCCCAGACGGAACGTACGCCATCGCTCAACATACCAATCAACTCTACGTTGTCAGGTTACTAGGAAAGAATCCTGCCTTTGTCAGGACCAACATTGAAAACGGTTCCGTTCCTATCGCAAAACTGACGGATGTTGGAGTCGATGAGATAGGCTGGTCAAGGGACGGCAAAACGATTTACTGGACCGTAGGGAATGAATTTTTTCTTCGTCGTTTAGCATCGATTGAATTCGATAAGCCGGACACAGACGAAGAGGAAAACACCGAGCAGTCAAAATCCGAAGACAAGAACGGAATCAACTCGGAAGACTCCGACGGTGACAAGACCGAACTGACTGAGGATGCAGTACTTGAAAACCATGAATCGGTAGAACACTCATCGATTATCGTCTACCAACCTAGAGATGTGCCACGTGGTAAAGTCCTGCTCTTGAATGGCAATCTAATTACGATGCAAGCGGGACAGGAACCAGTTCTACTCAAAACGGATCTCTTGATCGAAAACGATCGGATTACGGAAATTGGTCCAGATCTAGAGGTCTCAAATCCGGACTTCACTTTGGATATCTCAGGTAAATTCGTGCTACCTGGATTCGTGGACACCCATGCCCATTTGCCATTGTTACGGAGAGTGATTGGGTCTGAAGCATGGTCACTCGCGGCAAGTCTTGCCTACGGCGTAACAACAGCAATCGACGTACAACCTTCGACCATTGACATTCTGGACTACGCTAATCTCGTCGAATCTGGAAAATTGATCGGTCCTCGCGTTTTGACAACCGGACCGGGAGTGTTCATGGACAATGAGTTTAAGTCTCAAGCACATGCTAAAAATGTCTTATCTCGTTATAAGAACCACTATGGCGTGAACAACATCAAGTCATATATTTCCGGGAGTCGAGAACAACGTCAGTGGCTGGCAATTGCATCCCAACAGTTGCAACTTATGACAACCACAGAAGGCGCGTTGGACCTAAAAAGAAATATCACGCACGCAATTGATGGATTCGCGGGCAATGAACACAACCTACCAGTGATTGGTATTTACACCGATGTTACAAAGCTTTATGGTCATACCCAAATTGCGTATACACCCACTCTTCTGGTGGCATATGGTGGACCGTTTGCACTAAATTACTTTGTCAGTCAAGAGTCACCATGGCTTAACGAAAAACTTAGAACATTTACTCCTCCTCATGTTCTTGAACAGACACTTCTCCGATCGAACTGGGTACACCCGATTGAGCATGTATTTACAAAACACGCACAACAGGCTAGAAAGATTCTCAAAGATGGTGGCCGAGTCGGTATTGGATCGCACGGCGAATTGCAAGGATTAGGCTATCACTGGGAGCTTTGGGCAGTTGCGAGTGGAGGTTTTACACCTTTGGAGGCATTAAATGCTGCAACTTTGCATGGCGCGGAAATGATCGGTGTAGCTACAGACGTGGGATCAATTACAGAAGGCAAGTTAGCAGACTTGGTAGTCTTGCAGGAGAATCCGCTGGACGACATACGCGCAACGACAACGTCTAGCTTTGTAATCAAGAATGGTGTCGTATACGAAGCAGAAACACTGTCTGAAATCTGGCCAAACAAACGCGAATTGAACCAACCGTTTTGGTCAGATCACATACCAGAACAGAATCAACCCGCAGTACAGAACTAAGTAAATTGCACTCTAGGCAAAGAAACCGATAAACTAGTGATCTACTTATATTCACGCGGACCAAGAGATCAATTCCAGTAATTGATCTGAGAGGATTAGCACATGTCTTTTCGAACTGAAATTAGGTCGTGGCTCAAAGAAAACTGCCCAGACGGCTGTCGTGGACCTGGCGAAGTGCCTGGAGGCGGAACCAAGGTGCCGATGTCCGATGACCAGAAACTCTGGATAGACCGTTGCGCGTCTGAAGGTCTTACTGTACCTTTGTGGCCGGTCGATTATGGTGGCGCAGGCTTCTCCAAGGAGCAATACGTAATCCTGCTTGAAGAAATGCAAGATCTTGGAATTCGTGCGCCCGTCGCAGGTATGGGTACAGCCATGTTGGGACCGACTTTACTTGAGTATGGGAATGAGGAACAGAAGAAGCGGCACCTCCCTCGGATCGCCCGCGGAGAGGTTTGGTGGTGCCAAGGCTACTCAGAGCCTAGTTCGGGTTCTGACCTAGCGTCGTTGCGAACACGTGCTGAAAGCCACGGTGACCATTATGTGATTAATGGCCAGAAGATTTGGACCTCGGGCGCTCAAAATGCAGATTGGATTTTCTGTTTGACTCGAACCGACCCTAATGCACCGAAGCATGAAGGCATCAGCTTCCTTCTATTCACCATGCATCAGCCTGGTGTCACAGTGAGTCCTATTCGATTGATTTCTGGAGCTTCACCGTTCTGCGAAACCTTTTTCGACAATGCGATCGCACAAAAAGAGGATCTGGTTGGCGAAGAGAATAAGGGCTGGTCGGTCGCAAAACGACTATTGCAACATGAGAGATCAGGCATTGGCGCATTAGCCTCTGGACGCAATAGGGAAGAAGGAGTCAATATTCCCGAGTTACTGACGCGCTATCAGCCAGACGAATGTAATCAAGAACATCGACAAAGAGGAATTGAACTCGAAATCAATTCTCATGCCATGCGATTGACACAACGAAGAACTGTCGAGGAATCGCAAGGTAATACGCCGGGACCAGCAACCTCAATTTTCAAGTACTACGGCGCAAACCTTGCTAAAGAGAGATCTGAACTACAGGTAGCGATAATGGGTACTCAAGGGATTGGTGCTTCCAATACAAACTTTTCTAACTCCGAGTTAGGCATGACCAGATCTTGGTTGGCAGGTAAGGCCAGATCTATTGCCGGCGGGTCTAACGAGGTTCAGCTGAATATCATCGCAAAAAGAGTACTGGGTTTACCTGATTAGGTGCGATCGTTGGCTTCTCTGATCAAAAAACCGTTCTTCATGTGGAGAACAGCATGTCTCATTCTGTTCTTCCTTGTGTCTTCAGTGGCACTCGCAGAGGCGGAAGGATTTCCCTGGCTATCTTCGTTAGAACTTGGTGATCAGGTCAAACAGTCTGGTGCACGACTTATTGACTTGCCACTGGGACTACATGCGCTTGAAGAGGTTTCGGACGAAAACAATCGCATCGTTATTGGTGTGCATGGTTGGCGTTCCGAAGGGTATGAATGGGTGTACCCACTACTTACCATGGACTCTGACCGGACTACGACCTACTTTTTTCGTTGGGATTTCAATGAGTGTCCGATCAAGAGCGGGCGTATCCTGCTGACAGAGATTCAAAGCGCTCTGGAGACTCACCCTAATACAGAGACCATCGTTATCGTAGGTCACAGTCTTGGCGGTATATTGCTTGCTAGCGTGGCAGACGAATTCACATTAGCTGTAAAAACTGAGATTCACCTGGTAGCGTCTCCTTTAGCTTCAATTGAGTCTGAAGCATGTGCTGAACAGGCATTACCAGAACGATCTTTTGCTTCTCGAGACATCTTCGAGTGGCGAACCCAACATGCACTAGACAATGCCTTCAATCGACTCGATGAAGACCCGCAAAACGTGGAAATACCAGGTAGCTTGGTGGTTCGCTTACCAGATACCTACAACGGTCGACGTCTCGGTCACAACTGGTCAATTAGCTGGGTTGCGGAAAAGCTAGTCGACGAATGAACTCACCACATATTTGTCATGTAATCAGTGGCAAAAACGAAGGAGGTGGTATCGAACGTCACGTAAAAGATCTCACAGAGGAGTTGGCCGCAATTTACCAAGTCTCCGTGATAGCAGACCCGAGTATGGAGGCCATGTTTGCTGACTCCATTCGATTCGTCCCGGTGGATTTTCTACGAAGCCGCAGGAATCTCTTCTTGACAATGGAGCTAAGAAGAAAAATTCTTGCGCTCGCACCCGATTGTGTTCACGTACACGGTCGGAAAGCAGCAAGCCTGATAGGTCGTATAAACCGATTTATGCGAATTCCAAGTGTGATTACCATCCACAATCTAAGTCCATCCACCAAAGAGTGCAAACGCTTTGATGCAGTGATCGGAGTATCAGGCGTCATAACTGCGAATATCTCGCATCCAGTTAAGTTCACGATCTACAACGGTCGTACCCGCTAAGCCCAGTCGCCGTATCGCATGAGTCTACGAGCATTGTCTGTAGGGAGACTAGCACCAGTCAAGGACTTTCCACTCCTACTTACCGCTTGGGTGCACGTAAATATACCGCTACAGATTGCAGGCGAAGGACCTGAAAAAGACGATTTGATTGGGCTACAAAAAGCCCTGAGGTTGGAAGATCGAGTGGAATTTCTAGGGCATAGAAGCGATGTAGATACCTTGTACACAAACGCCGATCTGGTAGTAGTTCCGTCTCGAAGAGAAGGCTTCGGTTATGTCACACTAGAAGCACTACAACATCGATGTGTGGTTATCGCGACTCATACAGGTATTGCGGAAGAACTCATCCCCGATCAATATCTCGTGCAGTCCTCACCGCAAGAACTCGCTAACACTGTTAATTGGACCATCAACAATTTGTCGACCGCAAGAACAGATTTCGGACCTGTGTGGGATTATGCAAACACGCTCACCGTAGAAAAAATGACGGATGCGACTCTCGCGGTCTATGACCTGCTACTCGCCCCTTGAGGCTTGTCCTAACCCCGCTGGTAAGTCCCAACCAGACGATTCATCCCGATAACGCTAGGTTCAATCGTCGCAAACAAATCAAGCATGGATAGACCCGCGGGATGTTCCGCAGAACTGTTTAACGCAAGTACCCAAAAGTAGTACTGATGTAGTCCATGGCCTTCTGGTGGCATAGGTCCCCCGTAACCTGATTTTCCAAAGTCACTTTGCCCCTGAGTATGCTGATCGGTGCCCTCCGCCAATTCGGCCACATTACCCGGGATGTTATACAAGACCCAGTGGACAAATCCATATTGAACAGGTGTGATTAGGGGTGCGTCCGGATCATGACAGACTACCGCAAATGCTTCCGTCCCGGCGGGTGAATTCGTCCAAGCCAGTGAAGGAGACACATCTTCACCTTCTCCAGTATGTTTGGATGGTATCGACCCTCCTCCAACAAAAGCCGAGCTTGTTAATTGAATGTCAGATAACGCAAATCCCATGAAAATCTCCCGAAATTTTTTCAACATTGTAATGAGAAGCAGACCTCGAGAGCAGCAATTTCTTTGACCATTGGTGACCTTGCAAACTCTAGGTACTGAAACTTGGGAATATAAAATGAATTTCCCACTAGCTCCTAATCATGAATAAGGTGCATTTGATTTGCTTCTGATGCTTGACAACTACGACTCGTTCACGTATAACCTCGTCCAGTATCTAGGTGAATTAGGCCAAGAGGTTGAGGTTTACCGAAACGATGAGATTACTTTAGACGAGATCGAAGAGCTGAATCCAGACTATATCGTCGTGTCACCTGGTCCATGCACACCAGATGAAGCTGGAATAGCTTTGGAGGTGGTGAACCGATTTGGGTCGGATACTCCCGTCCTGGGCGTGTGTTTAGGCCATCAGTGTATCGGCCAAGCCTACGGAGGCAAAATTACTCGTGCAAAAGAGGTCATGCACGGAAAGCTATCGCAAATCCAACACGATGAATCCGCGCTATTCAAGGGCATTGAGAATAAATTCACAGCCACCCGCTATCACTCTCTCGTGATAAACCGCGACTCCCTCCCTGATTGTTTAGAGATCACTGCTTGGACCCAATCGCCAAACGGAGAATTCGACGAGATCATGGCAGTTCAACATAAAGAACATCCTGTCTTCGGTGTGCAATTCCATCCCGAATCCATTAAGACTGAATGGGGGCACGATCTACTCAGTAACTTCCTCAGCGGATATCCAGCATGAATATCGCCGATTCGTTAAACCAAGTTGCTAATGGCTCGCACTTAACAGCCGATCAAGCTCGTACCGTATTCGGACAGATCATGGCTGGCGAATTGTCACCACCGCAGATCGCCGGCATACTGATGGCTCTCCGTACCAAAGGCGAGGTAGCCGAGGAAGTCACGGGCGCTGCACTCGCAATGCGAGATGCGTCTACCAAGGTCAATGTGGATGTTCCAAATCTTGTCGATACCTGCGGTACAGGTGGCTCAGGTACAAACAAGCTATTTAATGTGTCGACTGCAGCGGCGTTTGTCGCGGCCGCGGGTGGGGCTCATGTCGCTAAGCACGGAAATCGTGGTGCATCCAGTGGTTCTGGCAGTGCAGATTTGCTCGAAGAAGCAGGTGTCAGTTTGGACCATAGTCCAGAGCAAATTGGTCGATGTATCGAGGAAACAGGTTTAGGTTTTCTGTTTGCGCAGGTGCACCATACGGCTATGCGTCACGCAGGACCCATTAGGCAAGCACTGGGCGTAAGGACCATATTCAATATGCTTGGACCTTTAACCAACCCTGCCAGCGTCAGACAGCAAGTGATTGGTACGTTCTCGTTGGATGCACAGGCTTTAATAGTACGAGCTGCCAAGAATCTAGGAAGTGACCATGTACTTACTGTCCATGCAAACGGATTGGATGAATTTAGTATCGAAGGTCCCACACACGTCGCAGAGCTAAAGAATGGGGAAATTTCCGAGTTTACCGTTCGGCCGTCTGATTTTGGATTGAGCGAATATTCGAGTGACTCGCTAAAGGCGCAAACACCAACCGAGAGTCTGGCCTTAGTAAAGCAAGCGCTATCATCAGACGAGAACCCAGCGGCTAGGGATCTAGTCGCAATGAATGCCGGCGCAGCGTTATATGTTTCCGGCATTACGACAGATTTTCAACGAGGTGTGGATTTGGCGTTGGACTTGATTTCGACCGGCCAAGCGAACGAAAAACTCAAAGAGCTCGTCGATTTTTCCAAGACGTTGAGTTCGTACTGAAATCTATGTCCATTCTGTCGGAGATTACGGCGTACAAACGAGCGAATCTCCCAAAGCTTGACGATGCAGAAGACATCGATTCCCTACCACGGACACGAAACTCTCATCCGGCAAGACGAGGGTTTGTTGCTCACCTAGCTAGCCACACTCCGGGGGTTATCGCGGAGATTAAACGCGCCTCTCCGAGTAAAGGCGTGATCAGGGAGGAATTCAACCCAGTCGAGATTGCACACACCTACGTACATCATGGTGCCGCGTGTTTATCTATTCTCACCGACACAAAATACTTCCAAGGATGCAATGCTTACTTGGAGGATGTTCACAAGGAAGTGGATATTCCCATCCTACGGAAAGACTTTATCGTGGATGTCTCGCAACTCATTGAGACGATCCAAATAGGTGCAGATTGTGCACTTCTTATCGTTGCCGCATTGACTTCAGCAGAACTCACCCAACTTTATAGCGACGCAAAAGATTTAGGTCTCGATGTATTGATCGAAGTACACAATCGAGAGGAACTAGAAGTAGCTCTCAAATGTGAGCCGGAACTAATCGGAATCAATAATCGGAATCTCAAGACATTTGAAACTTCATTGAATAACACATTCGAGCTACTGTCCCATATTCCAGAAGGCATTCAAGTAGTGAGTGAAAGCGGAATCCATAACAAATCCCAGG
>MKWU01004923.1_pt1 | contig 15162 bp, 11 predicted proteins | sample 809101 | NCBI WGS metagenome assembly MKWU01 (sample SAMN05860141, study PRJNA318959) | sponge metagenome | host: Aplysina aerophoba | place: Slovenia: Piran, Adriatic Sea, Gulf of Piran | collected 2013-05-07 | reverse complement strand
GCACCGGATTTGTGACTTGATCAGAGAGAAGTTGAGCATGCATCGTACAAAATTCATCACTTGGCTGTAGGGCTGATCACGCTTTGTTGCAAGCATAGACACCATTCTCTTGAAAGTCACTTGCACTGCACTGCCCATCCCTCCTGTTGCTGACAGGACAATGGGTGTAAAGGAACCGTGCTCCACTTCTCGAATCCGCTGTTCATAGGCTCTTCTCTTTAACTTCTCATGCTGTTGGTATGTGGCAGAAAGGCTCCGAGAGAGGTTACTTGGTGCGAAGGGGTTGAAAACCCTTACATCGAGGTCCTTCTCCTACCTTTTCACCCTGCTACTATGAACATAGAGTATAGAAGTAAGAGAAAAGACATTGCGTGTATGACCCTGAAAGAAAGGCACAAGTAGTGTAATGTAGGGACAATGTGACATCATGCCTGTTGAGTGTGTGAGGGTGTGACCTAATGCGAATAGGCTCTAAAGTAAGCACTCAGACCTTGTCCCAGTAGTCATGCGTGTTTGGCTTATGCTGAGTTCTCACAGTCCCCACACTCAATGGCGTAATTGGTGCTCCTTCATCCGCACTGGCCTGTCTAACCTACATATGTGGCCAGGCAACCAGCACATAGGATTTGGTACATCACTCCTAGCATCTTTTCTGTGGGGACACGGTCTTTGGTCTCACCAGTAACCGTCTGAGAGAGTTGTTACAGCTAAAAGAGACCCTCAACCCCAGTGGAGTGAGGACCCGCCGCACTGCCTCTGATAGACCACACACATAGGGGACGTGAATACTGGACCATTAGACTGGTCTCTGTGGGCCTGGCAGGGGATCGAATCTCATGCTGCTGCAACATTCCTCTAGCACTCCTTTCACATGGAGTGGTTAATCTGCATTGAAACCAAGACCACTGTGGGGATTTGCGGTCACACAGCAACAAAATTCCAGCTTTGCATCCAGGTTCTAGACCTGTTTGCAAGGTGGTTGTACATTCACATTCACTGGTGAATCCAGGTTTGATTGCATTTTTCGATGTGTTTGCAGCATTGTCAAAATGGTCATACAAGTCAACTGGACCGATGTAGAAATTAATAGAGGAGTGTTTTGAAACTGGGCAGATGAAAAGACTCAATGGAGCTTACTGCGGTGATCCTGTTGATGCGAGATTTCTCCAGTAAACGAGTGGATACTGTGGCGGTTATCCTCGCTGTCAACTTCCATCGCAAACAGGCAAATGCGGTATAAGCACGATTCCAGGATGATAGTCTTTCTTTTTGCTTGAATCCTCTGTCATATCCTTGCTCACAGCCAGAAAGAATAAATCAGCAGCTAGCGCAGTTTAGTGAAAATTGTTGTGGTATGATAGCATCTTAAACACAATTAACATGATAGAATGCATTTGCATCACCAAAGTCGCTTCCTGCAAAACGATCATGTGAATGGAACCAAGTTATCATGCGGATTTAAATGCGAAGTAAATGCGGATATGCAAGGCCATGTGAAAGGGGTGTAGGATACCCATTGTTGATGAGGGCCTTTCCGATGTGTCTAGTGTGCTTGTCCTTTGCCATCACATCCGAGCAAATTGCTCTAGTCCTCCTTTGCAGTGTCTTGGCCACTGCAAATTTGTGGGCCAAAGGATTGTGGGACATGAAGTCCAGGTGGCGATCAGTGTGCACGTGAATGGAAAGGTCAAAGACACAGTGATATATGCCAGCAATCACACAAAATGGGTTGTAAACCTATCATCTGGGAACCTCACCTCTGCTAAGGAGAATGTACTGAGCAAATTCTAAACTTCGCCCCAACCCCAATATGATACCAGCAGCACACATGGTATAGTGCCTACCAGTATAAATGTCCCCTAAAAATTGGCTATAAATAAGTTTTGGTCCCCATACCTTAAATTTTGGTATCAAAATACTCAGCTCCAACAAGCTGAATCCGAATATGCCAAAATCGATGCAATGTTAGGCGCTTGCGCGAAATTAGCCGCTTTTCAGCCAATGAGATGTTGAAACGTCACTGTTGCCAGATGCGTTGCTATATGCTGTGATAATTTGCGGTTGGTATTGCGCATTCATGCATTGCGTAGAAAGCGATCGATGAAATCAGAAAACCGCCAATATCCATTCGTTTCTCGCTGAGTTTTGGCTTGATGATAGTTGTTACCATGTCTTCAACACCGTGGACAAGCGCAGAAAGGTTTTGGAACGAATGCATTCACTAAGATCAAGAAAATGGCAGGAGGAAGAAAGCAATGTTTTGTAGAGCCTTCTGCGATCCAGCAGGAGACTGCGGAGGAGCGTAAGACTATTGTTGAGGAGACAGATAATGAAGGGGGAGCTACATATACTTCAGAGAACGAGGATCTAGATGATCTTCAGCCTTCGCCAGAAACTGACGATTCTTGTGGCAAATCATCGGAGAGCAAAGGTAGCAACGATGACTCGGGAGATTTCAGTTTCGAATTCCAAGAAGCACGCAAAAGTTACAGCGAATGGATTCAAGACATGGATAGGGATGATAAGATGATGCTGTCTGTCTTCTTGAGCGACTTACTGGTGATAAAACTACATTTCAAGGTCAAATACGCTTCTGAGCTGGTGGGCTCATTAGTTTGCAAGAATGAGAAGACAGTCAGGACATGGAGACACCACTTTTATCGTCATCTTGGCACTTTCCCTGTGTCATGTCAAGGGATGCACAATCACTATTCAGTACTTGATGCAGAGGATGTGAAGGAGAAGGCTTTGGCTTGGTTGCAAAAGGGTGCATACGACAACACCTCAGCTAGTAAGCTCACAGCACATTCCTTCTTGGCCTTGGTCAACAATGAGCTATTACCATCATGTGATCTACCTGACAATGCCCCAACCCAGATTTCCTTAAGATGTGCATATAGGTGGATGCACAAAATGGGCTTTCGATACTTACGGTACAAGAAGGGTACATTTGTTGACGGGGCATGACAGAGAGGATGTAGTTGAGTATCGTGGGATGTTTCTGAGGAAGATGAATGCCCTTGAGAGCACCCATCAACCACCTCCCCTACCTGGGGACAACCTGCACCACACATTCTCAATTGGTAATCCCAGTGCTCAACGTAAGCTTGTAGTGACGAGTCTGTATTCCATGCAAATCAGTACCATGTATATAGCTGAACAGAGAATGAATGCATGTAGCTGAAGCCAAAGGGCCCGGTGCTAGGAATAATGATTAGTGATTTTGTTGACGAGCATGAGGGTTTTCTGAGGCTCAGTGATGAGGACTTTGCCAGGTACCACCAGACCCATCACTCAAGCAAAGTGCACGGAAGCAGCTTATCATTGGACAAGGCAATGAAAGATACTGGACAAATGATCATTTTCTGGAAAATGTTAAGGATGCTATGAAGATTGTAGCTTTGTGTTCTATACACCAAGTTTGGTTGTTCTCAGCCATTCAGAGCACAATTATATAGCTTTTTATATTGTGAGTGCTTCAATTTTTGGGGAAAATATTCCTTGACTTGTAATCCAATTATTTCAATAAAGGAAGTGACAATCAATTAAGTATTTACACCAAATTATGGGAAATTTCTTTGACAATCACATCTGTAATAATTGGGGTTGTTGGTTATACAGTCTTGAAATTACATGTACAGAAGTAATGTGCCCTAAAGGAAGCATTTAGCTGTACCTAGTACCTTAAATATTCTGTAATATGCCTTATTGCTAGGCAACTGTTGCCATAGTTACGGTTTTTAAGCGTGCATATTGCGGTATTTCATGCACTCGACTCATAACCAAACCTGGTATCAATAGCTTATACCATTTTCAAATTACAGGCATTCGAGTTACGTATTCCCAGGGGGCATTTATACTGGCAGGCACTATAGCAGCAGTAGAACGTGGCCCATTTTGTTTCCCAGTTGGGGTAGCTGATCTGGCATGAACAAAGGTTATCTGATTCATCAGCAAGGCTAGACCGCATGAGATGCTACTAATTCCAGGGTATTCTCGTGCAGGCCTGTTCCCATCTTCAAGTGACAAACCACAGCATCGCATTAACTATGCAGCAGGACAATATACAGTGTATTCAATGTGCATATAACAAATTCCAGGACCTCATAATAACCTCACATGTGTTACCACATCTTGTGTAAAAACGGAAATTATTGCATCGCGATTGCCCAAGTTTCAGAAGCCATATTGGTATAATGGAATCGAGCACTGATAGCAGATTGTGGACAGCGTCTAGTTGGATGAAAGGCTTCAGGTGAGCTTATCATGTGCACTAGTTGTCCTGATGGTGCCCAAATTGGTTGTGACATATAACTGTTAACTATAATCTGAGCGCCTTATGAGTCCTTATACAAAGGTAAAATTGTGCCACATGCACCAAATGCTTCTTACAAAAATCGCGAACAGTAGTCAACTACACTGTTTGAACTGACACATAAGTAGGAGCACTTACTGAAACCCTACAAATGTCTGTTGTTTCCTACCATGAATTTGACTGCCTTTCACACTTAGCAATGAATATTATTAGCGCGTGGTATTTTATACCTTGTATTTCCCTGTGATTAAGATGGCAATTGTTTCAATGCTTGCATCGAAATTAACCTCTTTTTGAAACGTTGCTCTTTCTAAAATCCAGAGGTTTTGGCTTGTGATGTCACATGCAATGCGAGTAAACATCGATCGTTTGCACTACTAATGTGTTAACTCAACACCTACACATTTTCACTTACATATCCCACATGTGCTTTCCACGGCAATTTACACCTGAGACTACAAGTTTGGAGTATGGATTAGCTTGCTTGGTTTATTTTGCGATAGGTATGGTGTGAACCGGCTTTCCAAGCCAGGTCACTCAACTAGCCATTGCTCGCAGATTCTCTTCTTGCAAAGTCACTCAGTGTTCGCCTATGTAGCTACAGAGACCATTTTGGACCCACAGAGAATCAGTTCAATGGTAGGAGACGATTCCTGCGGAGCTAGGCCATAGGTGCAGTAGTTCTAAAAATAGTAACACATCTAGCGTGGGAACATATTCCGAATTCGATCAATTGTTTGTGTGGGCACTTCCTGCTCTTACCCCTTGTGTTTTTTACTCATTTTGCACTCTTACAAATACTTGTTTGGGCTTATACCTAACTAGTGATTAAGTGATTTAGTAGACTAATGATGAAGTGAACTGTTGCAAATCAAGTACTCTGAAGTCCACAAGCTCAAGATCTGCCTACCTAGCACTGAAATACAGCAGTGTCTTCCTTTGTATTGACATTAACAGATTACATAAGTCATGCAAATTCAACAGTGTTTCAGACGTTTTGACAAAATGTGGCTGCCTTCGTCACTGTATTAAATGGCACTTGCAGGCATGCATGTATGAATACAATAGGGGCAGTCAGACGATGATGTGATCCCATGAGGTGTAAGGGTACAGGGAGCAGGAAAATGCACGAGTTTACCAAAAATAATAGAACAGGAAAATGAAGGGGGGTGTATTGCCAATTATGAGGAAAAGCAAAAAAGAAAAGAAGTGTAATAACATAATATTAACATCCTGTTTCAAAGACCTTCACACCATTGTCTTTGGAGCAGCGACTGGAGTGGTGCAGACCTTGCTGAGTGCATTCAACCACATACATTGAGATGTGTCCAAGTGACCCTAATGTGGGAAACTGTTGCATGCAAGATTCCTCTCTGAAGTCATCTTCATACTAGCACATGCTCACTGCTCAGTAGACAGACTGAAGGCCTCCTCAATCCACTGAACGTATATGAATCACCAGTATACTGGTATAACGCGGTACTTACTTTGTGAGTGTATACAGTGCAAGTTGCAATGCATCACTAATCTAAATAAGTAATAAAATTAATTATATAATTCACAGAGACTGGGGGGTATTCTATCCTATTTTGCTTTCGGCTATATATATCTACAATTTGAAGCTAAAAAGCTGATATAAAGTTCCATTGGATAACATAGTGTAGGAGTATAGTACCGATGTATAGTATAGAAGTATTGCTGAAGAAAATCTTGCTGAAATATTATGAAGCTCAGAAGGCATGGTCAAGTGGTCCATAAGCCAATGTCGTCAGTAGGATTCTTAATTAGCCGGTTTGCAGTCTAGATAGACACTGGGTATGTAATGTATAATTTATATATATATTGTGGTGGTGGAATTGAACTTGCATTTATATTGGTTGAGTATTGAGTCAGAATTAGATAGAAGAGAATTTATGTTGCAGGTGAACTTTGAGTCGCTTTTCTTGATGGAAAGGCTTCCACACGGCGCTAGCCTGACAATCCTATCCTTTGCAAGGAAGTATTTAATAATCTGTCCGAAGCTTTGCCCTTGTTCACCATTTTGGTCAAACCATTGTCTTCAATGGCTGCCGTCTTGAAGGCTTTACATAGTTGCCTCAGAAAAATGACAGGAGCAGCGCAGAAGTCAGTGAGTGTCGTCGTGACATATGCGAATAATTTTGTAGAGGCTCATTGCTACGTGACTGATAGCAAATGGATGAATTACTTGAGCAGTATATGTAGCACAAAGGGTCAAATACACCAGGACGTTTCGGCCACGTAGGCCTTCGTCAGCTGGACTAACTGATAGAGTACAGGTGAGAAGCTGTTGTTTATATACAGGTGGTATGACGTGTGGTGATGGTGAGTAAAAATGACGTCATGCAGGTAAAAATGGATAAGTCAGGATGAGTGTGAAAAATTCGGTCGGTCAGTTCAGGTTGCATCCAGAAATGGATTCCAGACCGGGGAGATGTGGAGGCCACAGTTCAGGTTCATTGTCCGGTGTTCCCTTCGGATCTGGATGGCTTCCAGAGTTCTCCTGTTCCAGTGTCCACGAGCTGACGTCTGCACCCTAGCTGATTCCCAAACTGACAACGTCAAAGCTGACAAGTTGATCATTGGGGCTGATGCGGACATCCTTTAGGTTGGTCACAAACTGGGCAGAGTTCTGACGGAGTAGGAGTTCTTGCCAGTGAGGGGGGTCAGAATCCTGACAAGCTCCTTAGCCAAGTGGTATGTTGGAGAACCGATAGTTGTGACAATGGGTCTCATTGGTATGGCCTCCTTGTGGACCTTGGGGAGTCCGTATATTTGGGTTGCTCTGAGTAACGGGGGATGAGCTGATCCAGCAGTGTGTCGGAGATGTGTCCATCACTATGAAGGAGCTTCAAGGACATCTTGACCTTCTCGATTGTGAGAGTTGGGTCTCTTTGAGGGGTTGGTACTTATCGTTGTTCAGGATCTCTTCCATTTTCCTGGTGTAGTTATCACTGGCAGTCAACGGTGTTCTGCAGCAGGCCAAGCCCCTCAGCCACAACCTGTCCTTCCAGCAGCGACGCACCATCCGAGACCTCAGAAGTGATGAGACCATGTGATTCTGCCAGCAGATAAGGGTAGAGCTACTGTCGTTATGAACAGTGAGGAGCTCCTTCATAGTGATGGACACATCTCCGACAAGCTGCTGGATCAGCTCGTCCCCCGTTACTCAGACCCACTCCAGACGCACGGACTACCCAAGGTCCACAAGGAGGGCATACCAATGAGACCCATTGTCTCAACTATCGGTTCTCCAACATACCGCTTGGCTAAGGAGATTGCCAGGATTCTGACCCCCCTCACTGGCAAGAACTCCTACACCGTCAAGAACTCTGCCCAGTTTGTGACCAACCTAAAAGATGTCCGAATCAGCCCCAATGATCAACTTGTCAGCTTTGACGTTGTCAGTTTGGGGATCTGCCAGGGTGCGGATGTCAACTCGTGGACACTGGAACAGGAGAACTCTGGAAGCCATCCAGATCCGAAGGGAACACCGGACAGTGAATCTGGACTGTGGCCTCCACATCTCCCTGGTCTGGAATCCACTTCTGGATGCGACCTGAACTGCCCGACCAAATTTTCCCACTCATCCTGACATCCATTTTACCGTGCATGACATCATTTTTACTCACCATCACCACACGTCATACCACCTGTATATAAACAACATCTTCTCGCCTGTATTCTATCAGTTAGTCCAGCTGACGAAGGCCTACGCGGCTGAAACGTCCTGGTGTATTTGACACTTTGTGCTACGTATACTGCTCAAGTATATCATCTGTTTGCTACATATGCGAATGTTTCTCAAGTGTATGCAGTGTACACAATTTCCCTTTGAAATCGCCTTCACAATTGGGACGTTTACAGCTCACTGAAGAGAAGCCTCTCAATATGGCTAGGAAGCGATACTCTCCTATCTTGCTCTCCCATCTATTACAGCTACTTCTCATTCCATAGCTGCTCTCCTAATCCAGTTCTCCCTGGCCCTGTCAAATGCTCTCTTCACCAGCCACTGCTGGCTAAACTCTCTCCTTGCTTCGATGACTTGGTGACTATCAATCTTTCCTGGGCCTCATTCTTCCTCCTAAGCAATGGCGTCAACTCCTCTGCACTCTCCACAAACCACTCTGGTTGCTTCCTTATCCTCTGACTGACTGCCTCCTCTGTTGCTGACACAACGCAGGATTTCAACACTCTCCAGTTCTCCTCTGCCAACAGGTCAGGTCTGTGGTGTTCCTTCCTGTAGGATTCAGTCCAGGTGCCTCCTATACTCATGCCTTGTAGCAGTCTGAGAACTTGTGGACAGAAATGGGTAACTTCCACTCCTCCCTTCTACTGTGTGTGTGTGTGATAGAGTAACCCTCAACCTATCCCTAACCAGCTTATGGTCTGTCTAACAGTAGGCTTCCCTCACCAGACATCCCTACAACAGACCCTCTGCTTGCCCATATCACTGCCAAATCTATTATGTGGAAGAGCTTTGTTGTTGGGTGCTTCCAAATGCTGTAATGGATACTCTTCTTCTGGAACCAGGTATTTATCACAGTGAGCTGGTTATATGCATAGAACTGCACGGACACCTCTCGTACATCATTTCTTTCATCCAGGCCATTTTTTGTACTACCCCCTACCAATCCTCTTCATCATGCTTCATCACACTCACTCTAGCATTAAAGTCACCTAACACCACCAGGATATCGTAATGAGGAACCATGTCTGTGTTCTGCTAAGAATCTTAGGAAATCGCAACAGACCAGTCACAGTCTAATCTTAATTTTCCCTGGAGCCCCACTTTTTCTCTGCCCCTGACTTACCCTTTTCAACCTAGTAATTACAATCCTTGAACTGACTGCTTCCCTAACCTCACTACTCTGTCTCCATGCTGCAGTAGCCCTTCCATCCAGCAATATCCCCACTCCTTCATTTCTTGTTGCTGTTTCACTCTTACCTGGCAGGGTCCTTCATGAGTGAAGGAAGCTGAAGCCATCAGCTACTGGCCTGACATCCCTTCTAAATTACTTGTATTGCCAATGCTAGTGTCATGTAGTCAGACCGCTTCCTGGCTACACACTAGCCAATGCAGCATTGTTTTAATTGCATGAAACTTCCTTGTCTTTCTGTGGACAAGGCGCAATTCAATAGTGAAACAATCCATTTCACATAGAGTAAAACCATCTGCAGCAACCTTTTTGTGAATTTGTGCGTGGATAGGCAAGATGAGAACTAGGCAAGATGTGGGAAGTCAATAATTGCCAAGCTGTAAAGCAAGGCATGTAATCGCGTTGCGTTGTCGCTTTGCGTTAGTATATATCAATCAATCAAAAAATCAATCAATGGTATTAGAGTGCATCATGCCACAAAGGCACTAGGACATAATGTGTTCCAAAGTAGCACTATGACTACATGAGAGATGAACATATAATGTAGTTATTGTTTCTCATGAGCACTAACATTGGAGTTACATAATGACACATACATGACAATAGTTACATTTGTCCGAATCTTGCTTTCCACATAATAGACAGCTGCGCAATCAGTTGGTGGTTGTGACAAGCTTGGGTTAAAATCCTGGCTGTTATGGCATCATCTTGGCTGGGTTGGATCATCTTCATCAATGATTACCGCTGCTGTTCCATGTCGGACATCTCAAGAGCCAATGTATAACATCTTCAACCTCACCGGAGTTACACTCTTTACAAGTCCTCTCTTCTCGTTTCACTCCCCGTCATCTTCCCATCTCCACCTGAAGGGGTGCAACTTAAGAATCATTCTCCTCTTGCTCTTCATCTTTATCCCAGCACATCGCGACTCTTCTCCACATTCCATAACGATGGTCTGCATAGTTGACAACTTCGGTCTCCTCTCCAGTTCTTCTCTCCATTTCTCCTGTACGTTCCTCCCATGTGGGACTTGTTGCTGTGAGTAAATTGCAACTCGCACTGTATATTCTAGAAGAGAGTAAAATCTTATATAAAATTGGTATAAGATAGAGATGGCGTAAAAGGTACAGAAACAAAGGATTGCTATAACTCTTTGGAGCATAATGTAGGTAATAAAATATAGTACGATAGGGAAGTCCATAGCCGATATATACGACTGAGGCACCATATTTACTGAGGCATGAAGAAGATATAGAATTCTGGGGAAAATGGCCTTGTTTCAGAAAACGTTTTTAAGCAGAAGGTGTGCACAACAGATGAATGTTTTGCCTGAAAACGCTTCCTGAAACACCATTTTTCACAATAGTTTATATCACATTATATATTGGACCTTTTCCCGATGCTTAAGTTATAACAGGGTTAGGGGTATAAAGTTTACATTTGTTGCTACACCCTGTTTGGCTTTGGTAGTAGTTAACTGTAGAGTACCTCAAGCACATATTACTGAATGCTGTCTGTTGCTGCATCTAATCCAGACTCAAGTGATGGCTCTGTTTGGACTGTTACGGAATTGCCTCAGCAGACTGCAGATGGATTCACACAATCTGTGAGTTCATTATGATCCTAATTGTAAGCGCAGACTCTTGACTATCTAAGTGTAATTGTAGCTTGAAATGGTATATACTGCTGTCCTGATGTGGTCTTATCATGACAGTCAAATGTACATACATGAAATTTTGTTTCATGAAAGGCACTGGTATGCACTGTTGTCTCATTGTCTTCAGCATGGTATGCTCTGTTCATTTTAGATTGTGAACCAGATACATCATGTAGCCAACAAACTTGGAATCACAGTTTTCAAGTTGCATGACTTTGGCGTATGCTGCCGCTTTGATCCAGCAGAATCTTTTCCTGGTAGGTTGATGATATACGGTTGTGTTCCCAAATCACTGATGTCCATGAGGTTTGGAGGGTTCAGGATTCTGCTTGCATGCATGACTGCACATGTAAACATAAGATAACCTGGGTGCCATCGTGACGCCAAGTTCAGTGTACATATGTATGGTACAAGTCACAAGTAGTCTACAGAAAGCCATGACTGGTTTCAATGTGGGCAAATTGTAACGTTTTATTCGTACGTTAATAGACGTTATGATCTGCCTCCCAAGAGACCTATAGACTCCTTGCCGCTATTACGAAATAGAAGCAAATATTGTGCAAGCGCAACTGTGGTAGGCAAAAGAGACGTTGCGAACGCTCGCGCTGGAGCCATCAGTCGATCAGCTATCCATCCTTCTGCGAACAGAATTCGAGTAGTCGTCTAGAACAAGAGTATGGCACACAAGGACGATCTGGAAAACAGTTTGTTAGCCTCCAAAGACTGCAGTGACGAAGAACGGCAGTCTGTAAGTCGTCGCCTGTTAAGTCACAACGTACCCGAGTTACGTTCACTAGCAAAACGGCTATCCATCAAGCTGTCTGGTGTGTCAAGGAAAGCGAACATCGTAGAGAGAATCATCTGCATGGCAGAATTCGGCTGTATTCGTCGTACAGACAAAACCGCTACTCCTGATTTGACTCGCCTCACCTACCTCACCGAAGATGTCAGAACCAAGCTCCAGTGTCTTCCAGGCTTCTTAACGGTCACTGATTGGTCTAAGAACAGGCATGGAGTGCTGGTAGATTTCACCTTTATGAACCAATTGTTGTACTTAGTGTATGTGAGGGACAAAACCTTTGGCATGCAATCGATGCGAGCATTCAAGTCCCTGAAAGCTTATATCGATTTTTTTCAGATGGGTTTGTCAGCAATGTCTGGCTACACGACTGCATGACGTCTGGGCCAAGGATAGTGTATGTACGTGGCTTCGTGCAACACTCTCTCACTAAAGATCTACCACTGGAAACATTCGTTGCACTGACTGGTGACACTGGAGATGTGTATTCAGCTCAGTGCAGCTGTGTTTCAGGGTAAGTTGTTCTGTGTATATACATGTGATTGTATATACAGAGTCTATGCCTCATGACAGCCAGAGCATTACACTATCATGGTAGTTTGTAACGTGCAGTATATATGCATACTATGTGCATTAATTTGAATAACAGGTGATGCAATACACATTAGTGAGTATATTTAGGGTCAAATCAATAATGATGAATTTTCGCAGTCGCAATTGTTAAAGAAAACTCTGCTTTCGAACCTTAGGTTGGCCATGCTTGCAATCACATGGCAATTCTACACTTTTATCTTGAGCACCACTGTGGTACAGGTACTGACAACTTATATACCAACAGACCTTTCTAGTACATCCATGCCCATGCGTCCAAGGAAGGTGGTCAAACCTACTGCCATAAGAGACATCTGTTTTGTCAAGCCTAGTCATGGTGCACACACATCACCCACTGCAGTGAACAGAGATGCTGGCGACTTGTGCTGCTTCTTCTTCGAATTGGCGACGTTTGCGTTTCTCTCGAGCTGACAACCGTTCAACACGGGTGACAGACTGCTCTACTGTACTGGCCATGGTCGTTGAATCTTCTCCTGCCATATTCAGCGTGGGAATGTACCCAGGGTGTGTTGGGTTGTCGTTCTTCTCTCCAGAGATAAAATGGAGAGAGCAAATTCGATCTCCATCGGACGGTTGCCAGGCTGATCCGTCGATGTTCACCCATCGAACGGCAGCTATCCATCGTTGCCTTCGACCACTGTCTTTCGGAAACCGATAGAATCGGTAAGGCGCATCTTTAGAGTGGCGATTAGTGCAGCCAGCAACACAACAAGACGTCGACATTATGTAAAACGATTGGCTGAACTCACGGCTACTCTCGGCGGTTCGGGTCAGATCTTTTCGCTGGAAGTCTCGTCGCTCATTGCCTAGGTAACAGGGCTAGCGGCAAGGAGTCCATACAGAGATCGTGACATCATCATGTGATGTGTAGAGACGCCTTTCCCGTGGGACAGTCACACCCACCATGCACGCAGGTTAGACGAAATACGGTGGACATACACCACAGACATTGTCTTCTAGATGGACACACACCACGAACGTCATCTTCTAGATAGATTCTCAGTGCAAACAACGGTTTCCAGTGACTACGAATACAGAACAGCTACGGAACAAGACAACCGTGGTGAGCCTGCGAATTCGCTGCCACTGGAGATGCTGCGCAGAGGTGCTGCCATGCACCACTAAGATATGAGCGGCTATATAGAGCGTAACGCTCCGTACGGCCACGTTTTTTAAACCCTAGCTGATCAGCTTTGCATAGATTGTAGATACGAAGAGGGTAGCTACTAAAGACTCATTATCTGCCTAGGATCAGTAAGCAACAAGTGTATAGGCATCCAGAGTCCACTCCATCGGGATCTAGCTTTCTCCTCACTGGATTGTTCAGCAGGTCTTGCTGTTCTGCCGTAATCTGAAGACATGGCTGTAAGCCATGTCTTGACTGTCGTTGCTGGCCAGCTGACGTAACCAGATTAGCATCAATCAACTACCTGGGCTCTAGACGTTTGTTTCTAATACTCAGGCTGTACTCAGCTGGTTCCAGGACCGATGTGCAGGGCAGGTTGGGAAAGTGCAAGGAAGGTGGGTTCAAGGTCTGGTGAGAGTTCAGTTGCGACGTGCTTGGTTGTCCTGTAGTGAAATAGGACCAGCTGAAAGGTCTCTTCCCAGTCTCTCTCTGAGTCCACCACATAAGAGTGCAGGAGAGTCAGTACTGTTCCTGTTTATTTGTTAGACTAATTCAACCCCCATGGGGAGAAATGGTGTTGTAAGAGATTTCTTCACCCTGAAAGCTGCACACAGGTCACCCAGAATGCGACTCTGGAAGTACCAGCCTTGGTCTGTAACTTCAAACAAAGGGAAGACATCATCCCTGAGCACTGGTCTGGTCTGGCAATGTGCGAGCAAATGGCCACTTTGAAGAGTAATCCTGCGCCACCAAGATGTATTCATTTCTTTGACTAGGTGGAGGAACTTCAATATGTCTACCACAACCATCTCCCATGGTTCTCTCGCAATGACCGGTGCAGGGGTGCGGGCTTGTTCGCTGGATTTGGTGAGTTGGCATCTTGTACAATACCACCAGTGGCTTATCACATCTCGTCCTTGCCCCACCCAGTAGGTCACCTCTGACAATCTGGCTAGAGTCCTGTCAATGCCCTGATGCCTAGACGCGTGAGCAGTCTCTAGAAAGGCCTTCTCCCATGACTTGGGCACAACAACTAGAAGCCTTGCTTCCTGATCATGGGTGAATGCACCTTGCGACATATGACGGCATTGTGCAGAGACAGTTGGGACCAGAGCTGCCTGTAATGCTTTATGAGGTGTTTTCTCCAATCTCCAGTCTTTGGGGAGGGGTGGCACTCTGCATCTGTCAGAACACTCTGGACAGCACGAGGTCTTGTTGTTGGGCCTCAGCTAGATCCGCTGTTTCCATTGAGTGGTTAAGAGCAACCAGTGTGATGGGTTTCTTTGAGAGGGTGTCTGCATTTTGGTTGGTCTTGCCCAGTCTATATACCACATTGAATTCATAAGCTCCAAGTTCCGAGGACCAGCGTTCCAACTGTTGTGAAGGGTTGAGACTGATGTGGGATGACTGCAGCCATTCCAAGGGCTTGTGGTCAGCTTCAAGTATGAAATGACCTCCGATCAGATAGTGGTGAAACTTGTTGACAGCCCAGAAAGTGGCAAGACACTTCTTTTCAATGGTTACATACCTTCTTTTCGCCTCTGTGAGCGCCCGATTCGCATACTCAATGACAGTGGTGACGACTGCACCTATACCTGTGTCTGATGCATCTGTGGTCAGAACAGAGGTGTTTGTTTGCCTGGGGTAGTTGAGGGTTGGAGGTGCTGTCAAGGTTTGCCTGATGGTTATGCCACTAATTCGTAGCGGTGATGGCTTTAGGGACCAGGATTTACTTGGCACAAGGATTCTCAGCTT
>MKWU01004922.1_pt1 | contig 15162 bp, 13 predicted proteins | sample 809101 | NCBI WGS metagenome assembly MKWU01 (sample SAMN05860141, study PRJNA318959) | sponge metagenome | host: Aplysina aerophoba | place: Slovenia: Piran, Adriatic Sea, Gulf of Piran | collected 2013-05-07 | reverse complement strand
CGGAGTCGAAGGCGTTCATCAACTCGTTCGTGAAGGAGATCGCCGTCGCCCCGGGCGCCGCCACGATCCGCTACACGATCCCGATGCCTCAGGACAGTCCCGTGCGCGGCGGCAAGGCCGAGGATGTGGCCATCGGCGGCCCGGTACTGTCTACCGTCAAGTCTGGTGGGCGATGAAGGACTCGAACCTCCGACCTTCCGGGTGTAAACCGGACGCTCTCGCCAGCTGAGCTAATCGCCCGCGCGCCGCACGAGGGTACGCCGCGGGCGCGACCCGAGATAGTGACCGGCGCAGGGCGCGGCGCGGGCAGAGCGCGAACGGCCTTCCCGCGGCCGCCGACGCCGCGGCGCGGGCCGCCGGAGCTGCCCCGGGGACCTGCCCGCCGCGTGAGCACGGACTCAGTTGAGCGTGTTCTCGCCCTGCATGTAGACCCAGACCCGGCTGAACCGGCCGTCGACCACCTCGAAGAAGTTGCAGTTGTGCTTCTCCGTGACCGAGCCGTCGTGCTCGGTGTTGCGCACGGTGAACTGGCTGGAGATCCACTGCTCGTCGACGTCGACCACGTGGTGGAAGTCGCCGTGCCAGACGGCGGCGTGCTCCTGGTAGAGCCGCTCGAACATCGTCCGGATGCCGCTGTCGCGCCCGGCGTGGTGCACGTCGTGGGTCGGGATCGTGAAGGTCACGTCCGGCTGCATCGTCTCCAGCACCTCATCGAGCCGATTCGCGTCGGTCTTGCCGAAGTAGTCGTCGACGACCAGCGAGATCAGTTCCTCCCGGCTCAGCTTGCGCACGGGCATCCTCCTCACCATCCAGGCGCCGCAGCAGCACCGCTTGCTGATACGCTCGACGCGGAGACTGACCCATGCGCACGCGCATCCGCAACGTCGCCGCCGCCCTGGCGCTCCTCGTCGGGCTCTCCCTGTGGGCGATCCCCGAGCCGTGGGGCACCTGGGCGCTCGTCACCTTCCTCCTGCTCGGCGCGGTCGCGGTCGTCCTCAGCGCGGCGCGCGTCTCCCGCCGCCCCGCTCCCGGGGAGCACCTCCCCCGGGAGGGCCGCACCAAGCAGCCCGGCCTCAGCGAGGAGGCGTGGGAGGAGGCGCAGCGCCACCCTCCGTATCCGCCCGGCGCCTAGCGGCCGGCGCCCCGCCCCGGTGCAAAGAGCCCGCGTGCACCGGCGCGGCGCCGCCTACGGCGAGCCCTCCCCGCGCGTCAGGCCGAGGAGGGGGCCGACGGATGCCGCCTCGGCGAGCTGGTCGCACGCCGCGGCGAGCTCCTCCACCCGCCCGGGCGAGAGCGCGCGCTCCGCGTTGATCTCGAACTTCAACCGGAGCTCCTGGTCGCTCAGGGGATTGCCGGGCCCGCCGCGGTTGACGAGCACGCGCTGCTCGAAGACGGCCCCGTCGTCCATCTCCACGCTCAGCGCGGCGGGGAACTGCATCGGGAAGATGCGGTCGCATTCGGGATCGGCGTAGGTCTCGACCTTCGCGGCGAGCGCGAGCACGCGCGGATCACGGGCCCGCTCATCGGTGAAGTCCTCGAAGGAGAGGCCCAGCCCGCCGCCGCCGAGCAGGGCCGCGGCCACCGTGAACGGCCCGCTGAACTGCGCGTGGTACCCGGACTGCGGGCGCAGCTTCTCCTCGCGCGGCTCCCCGATCGTGCGCAGCGCCGAGGTCGCCCCTCCGAGCCGGATGCGCGTGATGCGCTCCGGGTCGACGCCGTGCCGGGCGCGGATGGTGAGCGCGGCGTCGATGCCGGCGTGGGTGTAGTGGTTCGCCGGGTAGGGCTTGAAGAAGATCCCCGGGACCTCCCAGCGCTCGCCGAGGCCTCCGAGGATCGCCTCCTCGTCGTAGCGGCCGTCGCAGTAGGCGTTGTAGAAGCCGAAGCGCCCCTCGAAGACGGTCGGGGGCCCGGTGTAGCCGTGCCGGGCGAGCCGCGCCGCGGTGAGGCCGGCGTGCGCGGCCCACCCGCAGTGCAGCCGCTTGACGGTGCCGCCGGCGCGGTTGGACTCGATCAGGCCGCCGGCCATGCTCGAGGCGATCCCCATCGCGTGCCCGATGCCGTCCGCGTCGAGGCCAAGCAGGCGCGCTCCGGCCGCGGCGGAGGCGATCGCGCCGCAGATCGACGTCGCGTGCCAGCCCTTCTCGAAGAAGATGTTCCCGGCGTCCGGAAGATAGCCGCCCATCCCGAGGCGCACACAGACCTCCAGGCCCGCCGCGACGGCCGCGAGCGCCTGCGCGCCGCTCGCGCCGGATGCCTCCGCCTGCGCCAGCACCGCCGGCACGACGGAGGCGCTCGGGTGCAGGACCGAGGGAAGGTGCGTGTCGTCGAAGTCGAGGCTGTGCGCGAGGGTTCCGTTGACGAGCGCCGCCTGCGGAGCCGGGAAGCGCTCGGAGCGGGCGACGACGCTCGACTCCGCGCGGCCGCCCCACTCGGAGACGATTTCCCACACCCCGTCGCCGAGCCCGAGCGCGTCGGCCGCCAGGCAAATCCCGAGCGCGTCGAGCACGCGCTGCCGGGCGCTCGAGACGACGTCCCCGGGCAGGCTCTCCGGCCCGGACTGCTCCATGAACACGGAGAGCCGGCGCAGGATCGTCTCATCGCGCGGCGTGACCATCTCTCGCCTCCCCCCTGCCCCGAACCCGGCCGCCGGCCTCAGGCGACGGCGACGGGGCGGACCGGCGAGCCCGTCCCGCCGACGAAGGGAAGCGGACTCACGGAGAAGAGAAACTCGCTCACCCCCGCGGCGGCGAGCTCCTCCAGGTTCGCGTTCTCGATGATGAAGATCCCCGCCTCGACCAGCAGGATGCGGTGCACGGGCAGCAGCCCGTGGCCCGAGCCGGGCGGCAGGTGCTCGTACGCCATGGAGTCGTGGGCGGTGACGCGGATGCCGCGCTCTGCGAGCCAGCGCGCGGCGCCCTCCTCCGGCCCGGGAACGCCCGAGTCGTGGCCGAGGTAGCGCGGGGGATCACCCCAGTAGCGCGCCCAGCCGGAGCGCACGAGCACGGCATCGCCGGCCCGCACCTCGACGCCCGCCCGCTCGGAGGCGCGGGCGAGGTCGCCCGCGGTCACGGGCTCGCCGGGCGGGAGCACCTCCACCCCGCGCGCCGCCGCGACGTCGAGCAGCACGCCGCGGCAGACGATCGGTTCGACGGTCTCGACCCCGAGCTGCGAGAAGCGCGAGCCCTCGCTCTGCGCCGCGGCGGCGTCAACGCCGCCGTGGAGCTTGCCCCGGTGCGAGACGTGGCAGAGCGCGTCGAAGTGCGTGCCGGTGTGCCCGCCCATCACGATCATCTCGTTGGCCGCCGAACCGCCGTCGGGGCGCACCATGTCGCCGTGCCGCCGGAGCAGCGCCATGCGGTACCCGGGGTGGTTCGGCGAGACCGGCATCGCGGGCTCGAGCGGGTGGCCGAGGTCGAAGACGCGCGCCCCGGAGACGAGCGCGGCGAGCTGGCTACCCGGGCTCATTCCTGCTCCGCTCGTGCTCATCTCGCCCTCCCGCTCCGAGTTGCCTAGCCCACGCCGAGCCGCTCGGCGAGCGCGAGCGTCTCCTCGGCGCGGCGCACGACCGCCACGTCCACGAACTCGCGACCCGCGCCCGCCTCCGCCCCGGTCGTGGTCGCCCCGGAGCCGCTGCGCTCCGCCTGCTCCTGGGCGGCGACGACGGCGCGGGCATGGGCGACCTCGTCCTCCGTCGGCGTGAACGCCTCGTGGATCGCGGGGAGCTGACGCGGGTGTATCGCGGACTTGCCGAAGTAGCCGAGCGCGCGCGCCTGCTGCGCCTCCCGGCGCAGCGCCTCCTCGTCGTCGAGCCGCGTCAGCACCGAGTCGATGGGAGGACGCACGCCGGCGACACGCGAGGCGAGGACGAGCCGCGAGCGGGCGTAGAGCGTCTCCGTGCCCCCGACCCCGGGCCGGAGGTTCAGATCGCGCACGAAGTCGGCGGCGCCGTAGGCGAGCGCGAGCACGCGGCCGTCCGCCGCGGCGATCTCCTCGGCGCGCCAGGCGCCCTTCGCGCTCTCGATGATGGGGATGAGCGTCACCGAGCCCCCGGGGAGCCCGGCCTCGCGCTCCGCGGCGGCGACCCAGCTCGCGACCTGCCGCACCTCGCCCGAGCCCTCGGTCTTGGGGAGGCGGATGCCGGCGAGCCCCGGCCCGACGACGGCCGCGATCTCGGCCGCGGTCAGCCCCGTCGAGGGGTGGTTGACGCGCACGAAGACGAGCGGCTCCGGCTCGGCGCGGCGCGCCCTCACGGCCTCCGCCACCAGCGCCCGCGCCCGCTCCTTCTCCGGAAGCGGCACCGCGTCCTCGAGATCGAGCACGACGGCATCGGCGCCCGCTCCCATCACGCGTTCGAGCAGCCGCTCGTTGTTCCCGGGTGCGTAGAGGTGGCTGCGGAGGGGGCGCAGCTCGACGGAGCCGTCGGGAAGCTCCTGCGCCACGGGGCTAGACGACGCCCTGCTCGCGGAGCTCGGAGAGCTGCTCCGGGCTCACGCCGAGCTCGCCGAAGACCTCCTCGTTGTCGGCGCCACGCTCGCGTCCGGGGTAGCGGATCTCGCCCGGCGTCTCCGACATCCGGAACATCACGTTCTGCATGCGCAGCGGCCCGAGGTCCGGATCGTCGACCGTGGTGATCGAGTCGAGGGCCTGGAACTGCGGGTCGTTCAGGATGTCCTCCACGTCGTAGATGGGAGCGACCGCCGCCTGCGCCTGCTCGAACCTGTCGACGACCTCGTCGAAGTCGTGGCGGGCGATCCAGCTCCCGACCATCTCGTCGAGCTCGTCGGCGTGGCGGGCGCGGGTCACGCCCCCGGCGAACCACGGCTCGTCGATGACCTCGGGGTGGCCGACCAGGTGCATCACCCGCTCGGCGATCGCCTGCGCGCTCGTGGAGACGGCGACCCAGCGCCCATCCCGCGTCTGGTAGGTGTTGCGGGGGGCGTTGTTGACGGAGCGGTTGCCGCGGCGGACCTGCTTGATGCCCAGCTGCTGGTAGATGACCGGCTGGGCCCCGAGAACGGTCAAGATCGGCTCGATGAGAGCGAGGTCTATCACCTGGCCGCTCCCGCCCTGCGCGTCGCGCCAGTAGAGCGCTATGAGCAGCGCGTTCGCCCCCGCGAGGCCGGCGATGCCGTCGGCGAGCCCGAAGGGCGGCAGGGTCGGCGGCCCGTCCGGCTGCCCGGTGATGGCGGCGAAGCCGCTCATCGCCTCCGCGAGCGTGCCGAAGCCGGGCCGGCTGGCGTAGGGGCCGAACTGCCCGAAGCCGGTGCAGCGCATGATGATCAGTCGCGGGTTTATCTCGTGCAGCAGCTCGGGCGAGAGGTTCCAGCGCTCCAGCGTGCCGGGGCGGAAGTTCTCGATGAAGACGTCGGCCGTCTTCAGGAGCTCCTTCATCAGATCCTGGCCGGTCGCGCTCGAGAGGTTCAGCGAGACGGCGCGCTTGTTGCGCGACATCTGCTTCCACCAGAGCCCGTGGCCGTCCTTGCTCTCCCCGTGATCGCGCACCGGGTCGCCCCGCGTCGGGTGCTCCACCTTGATCACGTCGGCGCCGAAGTCGCCGAGCACCGTCGCCATGAGCGGGCCGGCGAAGAGCGTCGCGGCATCGACGACGCGCACGCCGGCCAGGCCCGTGGGGCCGCCGGGGGCGGATCCTCTCTCGCTGGCGGCCACGGCTAGCTCACCCCCGCGGCGTGGAGCGCGTGCGGGCGGCGCAGGAACTCCCCGTTCGTGCCGCCGAGCACCTCGCCGTTGCGGTACATCAGCTCGCCCCTCCGCAGCGTCATCACCGGCCAGCCCTTCACCGCGTAGCCCTCAAACGGCGTGAAGTCCTGCGCCGCGAGCAGCAGATCGGTCGTGATCGGCTGCTCCTTCTCCAGGTCGATGATGGCGAGGTCGGCGTCGGAGCCCACGGCGATGGTCCCCTTGCGGGGGTAGAGCCCGAAGGAGCGGGCCGGGCTCGCCGAGACCAGCTCGGCGACCCGGTGCAGCGGCAGCCCCCGCTTGTGGTGCCCGTCGGAGATGAGGAGCGGGTAGAGCAGCGCGGTCCCGCCGAAGCCGGCCTTGGCGCCCCAGAGCTCGGCCTTGTCCTCTTCGAAGCAACAGGCGTGATCGGAGACGACGTGGTCGATACGGCCGTCCATCACGGCGGCCCACAGCGCGTCGTTGTCCGACTTCTCGCGGATCGGCGGGTTGACCTTCCCGCGCAGGCCGCCTTTCGAGGTCTGCCAGGTGAGCGCCAGGTGATGGAGCGTCGTCTCGAGCGTGAGGTCGGACCCGGGATTCGAGCGCCGGAACTCGTCGGCCGTCTGGAAGGCGAGCGCGCTCGAGAGATGGAGGAAGTTGACCGGGCACTTCGTCGCCTCGATCAGGACGCCGGCCTCGCTGATCGCGAGCCGCTCGGTGAGCGGCGGCCGGGCGAGGTGGTAGCCCTCGAGGCCGTCGATCCCCTTCGCCTGCACCTCCTCGATGAAGATCCGGAGCAGCTCCGACTGCTCGCAGTGCAGGGAGAGCGAGATGCGGCCCGCCTCGGCGTGCCGCGTCGCCGCCTCGCGCACGCGCACCATGTAGCGGTAGAGGTGGCCGAGGTCGTAGTTCTCGGACATCGTCAGCGCGCGGCCGTCGGTGGAGCTCCCCTCGAGGTTGAGCCCCTTGTAGAACATGAAGAACTTGAAGGAGCCGATGCCCTGCTCGACGAGCCAGTCGATCTCGTCGAGCTGGGAGTCCTCCATGATCCCGATGTGGTAGGAGAAGTCGGTGTAGGCGTGCCCGCTCGTGCGCTCGATGACCTGAGGCAGGATCTCGCGGTAGGAGCCGCTCCGGTTCAGGTAGTGGCTACCGGTTCGGAAGTAGCTGATGACGGAGGTGACGCCGCCGACGAGGGAGGATCGGGTCTCGCTCTCCGCGTCCTCCTCGATTGGTCGATAGATTCCGATGTGGAAGTGCGCGTCGACCGCACCCGGCGCAACCACGAGACCGCGAGCGTCGATGGCCTGATCCCCGTCGGCCGCGGGAATCGCATCCTCGATTGAGGCGATGCGGCCGTCTCGGATGCCCAGATCGGCGCGGACGGTGCCGACGTGGGGGATAACGAGATCCCCGCCGGTCACCACGGTGTCAAATCGCGCCACCCCCGCACCCCCTTCTCCTCCGACCGCCTCCACTCCGGCGGGCCCGATGATACAGCCCACCCGGCCTAAGCTGGGCCGCCGCGCCGCCCCCAGGCCGATCGCCGGGGCAGCACCGAGAGCGTCGGTCCAGGGGGCGAGCGAACCGATCGGCGTGTAGACTCCGCTGGCGGCGCCACTTCGGCGTCCCGGACGTCGCGGCAGGGTAGCTCAGTGGTAGAGCAGGGGACTCATAAGCCCTTGGTCGCAGGTTCGAATCCTGCCCCTGCTACCATCCTCCCAGATACGAATCGGTGCCTGTTATGTCGTGCTGGGGCCGGTCCGATGATCATTTACCTGATCAATTGGGGATCAAATGGGGATCAACTTCCCGTCTTCGCTCGCCCCGGAACTGGGACGACGGGGTCGGAGCCTGATGACGAGCCCCACGAACAGGGCGCCGACGAGCACCAGGTAGATCGCAATGCTCGTGCGGCGCCCGACCCTCCAACCGCTACGACGCCCAGCACCGGCAGACCGGCAACGAGCGCGCCTACAACCTCGACTGTGACTCACGAGGGCATCCGCTCTTCGGGGTGACGCGCCACTGGGAGCGACGTACACGTTAGCCCGCCGAGTCCCTCAGGAATCGCGCCCATGAGCAACAGGTAGAGGTCCTAGTCCGGCCGGCGGATGGTGTAGTCGCGGCCGACTCCCTGTGCGACTCTGGATGCGCGATGCCGACCAGGACTCAGATCGACCGGGCGGGTGAGCGGTTGCGCAGGACGCAGGCGCCCACGAGGCCGACCGCGAGATCTACGAGGAATTCCGAGAAGGGTTCGCGGAGCCGCTCAGCGAAGTCTTCGCCTCGCTGAGCCGCCTTGCCGGCGACAGGCCGGTCGCGTACCGGTTGAAGCGCTTCGAAACGACCGTCGAGAAGCTCCGCCGCTTCAAGAGTCGCTTGTCGAGCATCGAGGACATCGCGGGGTGCCGCGTGGTCCTACCGACGATCGGCGAGAAGCACCACCTTGCGGAGCTCGTCACGCAGGAGTGGAGTACCGTCCGGACCCGGGACTACCAGACCAAGCCGCGCGACGGGTACCGGGCGTTGCACGTCGTGGTGCGAGCGCACGGCCGGCCGGTCGAAGTGCAGCTTCGTACCGAGCTTGAAGACCGGTGGGCGAACACGGCCGAGGCCCTCGCCGACGTGGTCGACCCCGAGATCAAGTACGGCGGCGGTCCGGCCCTCGTGCATGACGTCCTGGGACGCGCATCGGAGATGTTCGCGGTATTCGACGAAGCGATCGCCGTGGACTCGCGGTTTCGCGGTGCCCTTCGGGCGGTGCGGGGCGATCCGGAGAAGATACAGGCCCTGCGGACGACCGAGGCGGGGCTCGATGCGCGGGCACTCGCCATGCATGGCTACCTGATGAAGAACCTTCTCGCGGGCGCGGTCACCTTCGCCGGGCTCCTCGAGCAGTTGGAGCATGAGTCCGTCGCAACGAGTGAGGCGGTCGTGGCTCGGATACGGTCGTCCTTCACGGAATCGCTCGGGGTCGTGTCGGGGCTAGCCGACTCGATCGCGTTGCTGACGGGACGGCTGGAGGCGGTCGCCTCATCGGGAAGCGCCCCCGACGAGGATGCGTCGCCGTACCGGGAACTGCTAGCATCGCTTCGAGACCTTGAGGCGAGGCGGGGTAGCGCATGAAGCACTTCGTACTGGACTACGATCGGGCGGCGGGCGCGCTCGTCGGGATCGGGTCGTTCGCCGACATGGCCGAGGCCCTGGCAGAGTACGCAGCCAGGGAGCGAGACGCCCACGGCACGGAGCACGAGATCGTCCTGCTGGGCGCGGAGTGCGAGGACGACCTGCGCGAGACGCACCCCCGCTACTTCTTTGGAATCGCGCAGATGGCGGAGCGAACCCTCGCCCGCCATCGCGAACGCCTCTCCGCCGCGGTCTGACCGCGTTCGTCGCCCGCGACCGCCGGCGGCCCCGCTGGTCGGGCCCGCTCCTTCGTTGCCGCGCCCGCGTGCGTGCACAGGCGTGGTTCAAGCGACTGGGTCGCTCAAGCGGGATCACTCGGTGGAAGCGATCACCAGCGGCACGACGGCGCGAGGCGGCGGGAAGCCCTCACCCCCGGACGCGTCTTCCTCGAACACCTCAAGGTGCGCGAGCTGGCGCTCGGCTGCTTCGTACTCGACCGCGAAGACGAAGGGCGCGGGGCCATCAACTCCGCCGCCCGGCGCGAAGCCGCTCGCCAGTTCCTCGCCCGTGCGGCCAAGGAGTCGCCACTGCACGCTCGACTCGAACGTGCGCGAGCAGCCGCGGACCGTGAACCCGTTCGCGACCGCCTCGCCGCCCGTGGGCGAGCTCACGATCACGAGCGCGGCGTCGGGGAGGCTGTCGTCACACGCGAACGCGCCAGCACCGCTGATGCCCGCGATCTCCTCCAGTGCCTCGCCTGCGAGGCGGAACCGGCGAATGACGAGGATCGAGGGGGTCTCGGAGTACGGCGCGTCGGGCGGCCTCTCGATGACCGCGACCGTGATGATGCCTTCGTGGATCGAGAGGCCCGCAACGCGTATCCGGTCGCCGAGGAAGACGGTGTCGACGTCGTGGAGTTCGCCCTCCTCGTTCAGCAGCGCGTGCAGGTAGCGGAAGTTCCCGCTACCGGCCAGGTACTCGATCGTGATGGCGGCGGCGTCCGCGAGGCCGTCGCCGTCGAGGTCGCCGAGGGTCCACTGGCTGAGGCGGATCTCGAGTTCGCTGGCCGAGCTGGGTGCGACCGGCGCCCGGAACTCGCCGTCCTTGAGCGTGGCCGTACCGGCGTCGGTGTGCTCGGTCAGGATGGTGGCCGCCTCGAGGTCCACGGCGGCCACCCGATCGGTGTCGGCTACGTCGCAGGACGCCGACAGCGTGGCTGCGACGAGCAGCGCGCCCACGGCCGTCGAGCGTCGGGCAGCACGCCAGGTCCAGTCTCGCATCGACATATCGGATCCCTCGCTGGGGTCAGCAGCAGTCCCGAGGGCCACCGCCGCTCAGTGCGAACCCGCAGCGGCGGGCCCGCTGCCGGTGGCGGGCGGGACGAGGGCGTTCGGGTCAGCCTCGGCGTTGGGGGCCCCCGCCGGGGCTTCGAGGATGATGCTGCGATCCTCGCCACCGGGGGCGTAGCGGGGGTCGTCGGCGGAGATGGTCCCCAGGGCCTGCAGATACCCGCGCAAGGCCTGCTCGTAGCTGGCGACGATCTGCAGCTTGTCCCGATTCTCTTCGAGCATCGTGTATCCGTCGCCTCCATTCGCAACGAAGCTGCTGGTCACGATGGTGACGGCCGGCGCCCCATCGACGATCGCACCGTCCGCGACGATCGACGCGCCGCCGGCCAGCGTGAGGCTCACAACACGATCCCCGGCGGGGCCGGAAGGATCGTAGACGGCGGCAATCCCGCTGACCTGGAGGAAGGCGCCACTCGGAGCCGGGTAGCGCTCGCCCGACACCTCGAAGACGGCCTTGAGGTCGGCGGGTGAGACGCTCCTGACAACCGAGACGGCGTTGGGGAAGGGGAGCACGTCAAGGGTGTCGACGAGGAATATCTCTCCGGGAGCGATCCCGCTCGCCGGGAGCGTGTCGCCGGCGTTCTGGCGGATCCCGCCGCTGTTCTGAATGGCGATGACGGGGTTACCGGGGCCGCGCTCGGGCAGGCCTAGGCTGGCGGCGATCCGATCGTAGGCATGGAGAAAGGCATCGGCGACGAGGTTGCCGGCGTTGCTCTCGCCGCCGCGCACGCCGGCCCAGGAAACATCGAGCAGTACCTCCGTAGTCGCGATGGTCGTGCCCGCGAGACCGGCGAGGCAGGCGGCCACGGGCTCCTCGATGGTGGCGCCGAGTGCGGCATCCGCGACAACGGCGCCGGTGAACCCCGTGACGCCGACGGCTTCGCTCTCGGGGACGACCGGTCGGGGGTAGCTGGACGCGGCGACAATGCTCTCGACCTCGCCCGCCGCGTCGAAGACGGCATCGAGGCGCCCGACGTACTTGTAGCCGCCCGCGGTGGTCACGATGTAGACGGTTCTGCCGTCGGCGTCGGCGGCCTTCAGGGGATACTCGCCCTCGACCGGGGCACGCTCGCCGGGCAGGAGCTGGAGCGAAGCATCGACGGCGGGGTTCTGAAGGAGAGCGTGGCTGCCGCCGGAGACCGCGATGTCCACGCCGCGCAACAGCGTGACGATGGCCATGTCGCTCTCGAGGCTCTGGAGGTGGCTGACAAGGACGATCTTATTGACACCCCGTGCGAGCAGGCGATCGATCTCCGACTGGACGGCTGCCGCGGTCGAGGCCAGATCGGGTGTGACGGACACGTTTCGCGGAATGGAGATGGTGGTCAGGCCCGGGGTTGTCGCGCCCACAAGCCCGAAGCGTTCACCGGTGACCGGATCGTCGACGATCATCGAGCGCCCGACCACTCGGCCACCGGCGATGGGCAGCTCGATGAGCCCGTCGCCATCGACGAGATCGACGAACCCGGGCTCGCCGGAGAAGTCGAGGTTGGCGCTGAGGAAGGGCTGGCCTTCGAAGCTGCGGATGAAGCGCTCGAGGACATCGGGGGTCGCATCGAACTCGTGGTTGCCGATGACATGCGCATCGTAGGGAATGGCGCTCTGGGCAACCGCATCGAAGAAGGGGCTGCCCTCGAGTTGACCGCACACAAAGGCGGCGGAGGAGAGGTAGGCATCGCCCGCGTATACGGTCAGGATCGCGTTCCCGCCGGCGCGGGCCTGGGCAATCTCCCGCTCGATGACGGCTTTGAAGGCGGCGATCCCGGCCACTGGTGCCTCGACGGTGCGGCCGTCGGCCTCGATCGCGTTCGTGAGGGGAAGCAGGGCCGACTCGCCGTCGTTGTTGTGAAGGAGCGTGAGGGTCGCCCCGCCACCGTCCCGCGCATCAGCGGTGGGGAAGGCGGTGTCGCTGCCCAGGGCGGACAGCAGCGCCAGGGCCGCCACGAAGACGAGGACGGCCGGCAGAGCAGTTCGCGCGTACGGCATGGGAACCTCGCGGAGCGGCCGGCAATCGTGGAGCGCCCAGCGAGCCTACGCGCGGCTACGACGCGGTGCCAGCGAGGTGGCCCGCCCCGACGGGGGGCGCGTATTCGGCACAGACCAAGCGAACGAGACGGGCAGGATGAAGCCCGCGCCTCCCTGCTGCTCAACAGGGCAACGGCGGGGTAGTCGATGAACCCCGACGGTCGACCACCAGTGCATGAATATGAGGGTCATCCGCGCCGGGCGCCCACTGTCGTTGACGTCCCCACCACGGCGATCGCTACAGGTGGAGCTCCCGATACTCGGTGCGGCATCCGGCGCTGACGGCCCTGCGTGGTCGCGCGCGCCGAGGCACTAGAATCCAGCCCGAGGCATGACCGATAGCCAGGGGGGGTCGCGATGGAGATCCGGGCAGCAGTGCTCTACGAGGCGAATACCCCGCTGGTCGTCGAGCCCGTGCAGCTCGACGACCCGAAGCACGGCGAGGTCCTCGTGCGCATCGCCGCGGCGGGCGTGTGCCACTCCGACTACCACGTAATGAAGGGCGAGTGGACGCCGCCGCTTCCGATGGTGCTCGGCCACGAGGCCGCCGGCACCGTCGAGAGGGTGGGCCCCGGAGTCGAGCGCGTGCGGCCAGGCGACCATGTGATCCTGAACTTCCGGCCGAACTGCGGCTGGTGCGACCACTGCAGCCGGGGCGAGCCCGTGCTCTGTAATGGAGCGGACAGCGAGCGCTGGCTGCTGTTCGACGGCACCACGCGGCTGCACACCAGAGGCGGGCGAGACCTCAACCATTTCGCACGAGTCGCCTCGTTCGCGGAGTATGCGGTCGTCCCCGAGTCGGGCGCGGTGCCCGTTCGCGAGGACGTGCCCCTCGACAAGGCGGCACTGATCGGATGCTCGGTGATGACCGGGGTCGGCGCCGTCATCAACACCGCGCGGGTCGAGGCCGGCAGCTCCGTGCTGGTGATCGGCTGCGGCGGGGTCGGCCTGAACTGCATCCAGGGCGCCGTGCTTGCGGGGGCGGAGCGGATCATCGCCGTCGACGTGAGGGCCAACAAGCTCGAGTACGCGAAGCAGTTCGGCGCGACCGACGTCTTCGACGCGAGCGAGGGCGACACCGCAGCTCGGGTCATCGAGCTGACGGGTGGGGGCGTGGACTACGCGTTCGAGGCGATCGGCTTCTCAAAGACGATCGTGGACTGCTACGAGTCGACGCGGCTCGGCGGCACGACAGTCGTCGTGGGGATGGCGCCCGAGGACGACATGATGACCATCCCCGCGCTCTCGCTTCCGCGCACGGAGAAGGTGCTGCGCGGCTCGTGGTATGGCTCCGCCCGCCCCTGGATCGACCTCCCGAGGATGGTCGACCTCTACATGGGCGGCCGCCTGCAGGTCGATCCGCTCATCAGCCGCACGTACCCGCTCGAGGAGATCAACGAGTCGTACGCGGCCCTCGATCGCGGCGAGGTTGCACGGAGCGTGCTGCTGATCGACTAAGCCGCTCACAGCTCCTCCGCCCGACGACAGCCGAGTCGCCGCGTTCGGCGGGGCTACGTCATCGGCACGCTCCTGCGCCCCGCGTTGCACGAGGGCAGGGTGTGCTACGAGCAAGGTTGACCCCGCAGGACGAACTGACGCCCCGGCTCGCTCGCGCCCCAGAACTGCGGGTCGCACAATCACTGCGAACCGCGAGGCGGCGAGGGTCTCGGACCTCGACGGCCGACGTTTGTCTACCTACTGTGATGTGTTTCTCGCGTACCTGTGGTGTGTCCCTCGGCATCAGCGTCTAGGGCGACATCGGGCCGACCGATGGCCGAACCTGCCCGGATGATCTGCCGTGACGGACAAGAAGGCACCGCATCTGCCCTGTATATTGCTGGCCACGTCCGCGAGCGCATCCTCCCGGGAAGGAGTGCCTGCCGTGGTTGAGTCCGTGACGATACCCATCGCGAATCTACGCTTGGATTCGGAAAACCCGCGCCTCAGCACACCCAACAGTGGGCAGCGGGAAACGTTTCGCGAGATGGCCAAGCTCCAAGGGCCGAAGCTTGGGGTTATGGCTCAAGACATCGTCGAGTACGGTCTCGACCCCAGCGAACTCACCATCGTTACGAGTTTGGAGGGAGAATCGGACCGGTTCGTCGTGCTCGACGGGAATCGCAGGCTTACCGCGATTAAGGCGCTAGAGAACCCAGAACTCGCGGAAGGAGTGGTTGCCGCGTCGGTGTTGAGGTCGCTCCGCAAGTTGAGCAAGACATACCACGAGGATCCCATCGAGGAGATCGCGTGCGTGGTAACCGAAGACAGAGACGCCGCTCGTCACTGGCTGGAACTCCGGCACACAGGCGAGCGTGGGGGTGCCGGTTCCGTCCTGTGGGGCTCCCAAGAAAGCGCTCGGTTTCGCTCACGCACAGGCGACGTTGAGCCCCACATGCAAGCGCTCGATTTCCTGCAGCGGCGTGGTGATCTGTCCCCTGAACGTCGGAATCAGATCGCAGCGACGACGTTCCGGCGCCTGCTCGGCACGCCGTATGTCCGCGAGCGGCTCGGAGTCGAGGTGGTCAACGGGACGCTACGAACTCTTGCAGACGAGCAAGCAGTCGCGGCGGCGCTCCTGCACGTGGCTGACGATGTCGCGGATGGGCAAATCAAGGTCCGTGATGTCTACACCGTCGACCAGCGAATGCAGTATGCCGATCGACTCCCGGGGTCAGTTGTGCCTCGACAGATCCGTGAGCTCGGTGCCGGAGTACCAATCGGAAACCACGGCACGGAACTCTCCGAACCGCGACGCAGGCCGACGCGCGCTCCCAAGCCACGGGAACGTCTAATCCCGGGCGATTGCGTGCTCGATGTCTCTGAACCACGTCTTCGCTACATTCGGGACGAATTGGTTGGGTAAGGGGCTGGCGCGGTCCGAACCGTAGGTCGTGGCGCGTAGCCCGAGCCGGTTTCCCGGCGGCGCCCAACTCCACGCACCATGCTGATGGCCGTTTCCAGCCCCTCCCCGTCGAACCGG
>MKWU01004921.1_pt1 | contig 15165 bp, 11 predicted proteins | sample 809101 | NCBI WGS metagenome assembly MKWU01 (sample SAMN05860141, study PRJNA318959) | sponge metagenome | host: Aplysina aerophoba | place: Slovenia: Piran, Adriatic Sea, Gulf of Piran | collected 2013-05-07 | reverse complement strand
ACACACAAGCACGTGATGTAGCTATACAGATAGCCAAATAAGTAATGAGTTCAGATAAATATAATAAAATAAGTTGAGTTGATTATAAATTCAATATTGCATTCTCCTTGGAATTCAAACGATGATCTGTATGTCTTTGTGCGAGGTTGTGGAAGGGTATACTCACTTGTTTGTTATAGTATTAGAAATGTATGCTAATGCAAAAATGCCATAGCTATAGTGTAACTGCATGCTTATTTACACTTGAGGTGGTGATAGTAAATGAGCAGTGAAAAATTACCTTGTGACCGCCCCCTTACAAAATCCTGGATCCGCTCCTGTGATCTGACAGCAATCACCCCCAGTGCGTTGTGTATCCCCATGCCTGCTGCAAGCTCTGATGCTGATGTATCCTGCATGCAAATCCTGGCCTAACCTCATTAGCATCTCTCAGTGGGAGTGTATTATACTGATTTAGATAGAAATGTTGCCAGGTGTAGGAATGGTAAGAACATATCAGATGTGCCTTGAGACTGTCGAATGTTGACCTGGGTTGTCATAGTGTAAATGTCTCCTAGGTGTGTGCACCTTTGGGAGCCCATACAATAGGAGGATCTTCCCTGCTGCATCACTCTTCATACAGGGGACCTGGATGGCACCTGCCATGGATAGGGAGATTAGTGCATTAATCTATCTCTCCAGGGCTTTTGTGGGATGTCTTGTGATGTTTCTATTTTGCAGCATGCATAGTGTGACTGCTGTGTGTGCATGTGAATGCGTGTCTGCGTGCTTATCAGAGGGTTGTTCTGTCACAGGATAAATGACTGGACACCTCTACTTTGGGTGAAATGTGTGGATAGCCTCTAAATTCCTGCTGTAACAATTTAATGGAAGCATCTGTGATGCCATTGGTGTATAACTTGATCTTTATCATCATACTCACACACTGTACCTTCATGTGAAGAATTTTCCATCATACACTTGTCTAGAATGGTTTGGCCACATCCTTAAGAAGACCATGGTGGGAACCTGTGAATGCTTCACTCCTTTAAACTTAAAAAGCTAGGTTCTGTTTGCAGAACTTGACATGATTGTCAAGCTTTGTCTTTTGTACTGTCCAGTAAAATGCAGGCATACCTTTGTCTCCTGAGCTGCAACTCAGTGTTTCTGCCTTTGACAAGCCCTGCTTTGTTCTGGACGTAGAATCACAACTAGCTTCCCTGCAATTTAGCTCTGCCTGTGCTTCTGCAACCTTATTCTCTATTCTTTGTTTGCATTCATTTCCTCACCTTCTCTAGTACCTCCACATCCACATTCAGTTCACCTACTTTTGTGTCACTAATAGCATTCCACATCATGATCTAAGTGCTATTTCTCTCCAATCTTTGTCAATGTTGCATCTCTTTAGGTAATTTGGTGACAATGCCTGCCCAGCACAGCTTTTCTACCCTACAACTTGCACACTTCCAACCTGCATACCAGCAGTTTTCTGAGTATGCTTTTGCATCCTTTTGTGTGTTTTTCTGTTTCTCCCTCACTGACACTCCTAACATGACTTAGGTAGGGCATTATAAGCCACTATAACCACTTCAACTGCTGGGCCCACTAGGGGTCATGTCTCACTGCCATATAACAAGGTTGGTAAGACTGCTATGATCTCTGTCTTCCATGAATGATGGTGAGACCCATCTCGTTAAAACTCTCATCCTGACCCTGCAGCATTTCTTCCGGCTTGTCTGTTGAGTCACTGATTAGGCGCATGTCATCTGCGTATACCATTTTGGGATCATTGTTTTGGGATTTGTCCATACTCTAGATATATAGCTCTGGAGATAGCCATGCAGATGACGGCATAGATTGAGCATGGTTAACGCCAATACATCTCCCAGGCCAACTCCACTTCTGACGATGACAACCACACGACAACACAAACTGCGTTTACACGAGCACTTTTAACCCTTTAACGCCGGTTGACACATTTATGTGTCATAATATTATTAGCCCTTAAACGCCGGTTGACACATTTATGTGTCATAACAGAGCACTCGAAATTTAAGTTGTTTTTCTGGCACTACAAACTTGGAGCAGCTACTTCTGCTACAGGGGTCCTGTAGCAATGTGAGAGCTTTCATACGGCGTACCTATCCGGTCTTCTCCTCGCCCGCACGGCGAACCATTAAGCGGTACCATGCTGACACCTTCTTCCTCGACGAACGTAGCCGTCCACATTTGCGCACGCCGGTGTATACAAAGCGACGAGAGTCAAAAGCGACCCTACAATCCTACGGGGTGACAGCCGTAGACTAACCTTCAGCTTCGCGCCCCGCACTTACGTTTGACTTCACGCCAATCTTCCTCGACCGAACGAGCTGTCTCCATCGTTGCTTCCGTTGCATTTACACAAGGTGAATAACAAGAGCTACCAAGAATCCTCCTGGATCATGGACATACATGATAAAATCCTTACTGAATCCGTTTCGGCTGTAAGAAAGGACTATAAAGTGTAATACGCAACGATATTGGTTCTCACCTAGGCGGCGCCATTTTATCTCCGGCATTTATTAGGTTCGGTGGGAATTTTGAACTCCGACGCTAAAGGGTTAAGCGCACTTCTAAGCATGCTTATGCTTGAGCGTGCTTCAGTTTACGTGTGTAAACAATCTAAGCATGTTTAGGAGCAAGCTTACATAAACCTGGTCTAGAGGTGGCTTGCAAGCAGGTTTAATCAGTCTTGGCTGAGCACGCTCGTCGTGTAAACAGTTTAAGCGAGCTTAGATTCCACGGCAAATATCTGCAGATGGCGTCTTCGAGAAGACAAACATGGACCCACGTAGAAATATTGGCCCTTAGCTATTCGTATCTGGTCAGACAGCGCTGTTCAGTCGTGGCTGGATGGTACTTGAGGATGGCTGACATCTGGGACAATGTCGCTGGACGACTTTGAGCCATTGGCTTAGACAGAATGTCGAAGCAGTGTAAGGACAAGATGAAAAATTTGAAGCAGTACTACAAAGATTTGAAAGATGGCCACAATAGGAGTGGTCACGATCGTTCCAATTGGTCTTATTACGACCTAATGGATGATGTTCTTCAGAACAGGCCGTCCACTAGACCTACGTAGAAATGTAATAGACACATGTCCTCCTCAGCACCAGACTCACCATCTCAAGATGACAGTGTAACTGGTGAACATCTGAGCCCTGGCCTTTTCAAGAGCATACTCTCCCAACCAACCACACCCCAGTACCTTGACACTGGCATAAATGTGCATACTTGATGTCGAAAAAGAAATGCCAGTAGTGGACTAAAGGGAGGAAGCAACACCGACTTCGTCTGGGCAGACTGGACTAGCCACCTCCCAACCAGCCTCTAGAAGCAAGCGACCTCGTCTCAATGCTTTAGAAAAGGCACTGAGTGGGATGACTGAAAGGTTTTAGAACATCAAGAGGAAGCCGAAGCTCGAGTAATGCAAGCAATTGATGACAGGCAGAAGAGGAAGATGGAATTGCTGGAGAAGATGCACAAGGATGACAGGGACCATGAACTCAGGCTGGTGCAAATTTTAGGGCAAATGATGTTTGCCCAGCTGCCACTCCCACTATCGCTGTATTATCCGCCACCACCAGTACCGCCAGATGCACACACAAGCACTTACAATTCAATCAATAACTAGAACACCTATGTATATCCTACAACTACTTATTAACTTACTACGGTAGCCGCGGAAATTATGTTTCCATGCAAAGTTCGTACTTCACGAACTTCTAACGAAGTTGGCTTGAAGTTTGTTCGAAGTTAGGCCAAAGTTCATACGAAGTTGGGCCGAAGTTCGTTCGAATTTGGGCCGAGAATTGTCAGGAATTGAACACCATCGCACCAAGAGGGTAGAGTGTTATACACGCTGATCTATCTTGCTTTAGTGTAAGTGGACAGTCGGCTATCTATTGCGAGTTATGGCTTTGTTGCCAATTGCTAAAATTGTGCCAGGTAAAACTCTTCTGCCCCACTTCACATTGGCCTTGCAGCCTTCTCTGGTAAAGGCTCTACAACCTGGGAAGCCTTCACGATTGAGGTCAAGCCTTCTTCTTCCCAATACCCTAAGTTGTGCCGCGAAGTTGCTCGGTGAGTGGACATACTCGATCTTCCTTCACTGCTCTTCCCAAAATCATGGAGACGTTACATTTCCAGGTGCGAAATTCTTTGGATTAACGCTGCGATGTTTACTCTTTCGTACGAAGTAGCCCCAAACTTTGTACGATGTAAAGCTGAACTTAAAACTAAATAGCCCCGAACTTCATATGAAGTAGTCCTGAACTTCGTACGAAGTAGCCCTGAACTTCGAACAAAGTAATGCCGAATTTCGAACAGAGTAACGCTGAACTTCGAATGAACCAACACCGAACTTTGAACGAAGTAACGCCAAACTTGGAACAAAGTTTTCCAGCGAAGTTTACTTCGAAATGGAAACATATTTTCTGTGCCTACCGTACTTACGAGTTACAATAGCATGCTGTTACATATATATAACAGCAGTTGTATGTAGCCTTCTTAGGAGTTGATATAATTACAGAGAGCAGTTCTTATGCTCTCTGCATTTGTGTTGGTCGATGTGTTTGGAGTCGGGCTCGAAGCATTTACATCTGATGCAAGCTCTTCTATCCACGTCTCATCAAATTGCTCCTTGTGTACTTCACAAATGTTGTGAAGTACACAGCATGCCAAGATGATGGTTGGACATTTCTGTAGCTGCATCATTTCTTTTCAGGAGGCAATGCCAGCGAACCTTAAGACACCCAAAGGCATTCTTTACCACCATTCTTGCTCTGCTCAATCTATAGTTAAAAGTCTTTGCTGCAACTGATAAATTACCATGCTGCACATAGGCTTCATCAGCCAAGCCAGCAGAGGGTAGGGGGGGTCTGCCAGTATGAGCAATGGTACATTAACACCATTAATTAATCTGGAGGAGGATGGCAGCAAAGTACCCACTTGGGCCTTTTCAAATATCTCTGATATGAACATCGTGTACCCTCCCTGGCTAGCCAACATTGATGTTCCAAAAACGATACTCATGGTCCACTACAGCTTGTAGGATGATCGAGTGGAACCCTTTCTGAATGTAGTAGTCATCCGGGCAGTGCAAGGGTGGCACGATGGGGATATTGGACCTATTGATAGCACCAACACACTGGGGAACCCCCCACTTACTAGCAACACCATCAACTATGCTTTACAAACGCTCACCATGAGGGATCTGAATGTACTTTGGCAGCACACTTGTACAATGGCATCACAGACATCCCGTACAATAAGATGGAATGTTCCAACTTATTCAGTGGGACTGTCTAACTTATAGGTAGGCCTGTCCCACTTACGTGAAACTGTTTAACTTATACGTGGGGTTGTTAAACTTATATGTGAGACCGTCCAACTTGTAAGTGGGACCAAGAGCACATTATGAGTGAAAATGGAAGGGGTAGGAGTGGGAAGCGCCCAAGAGAGTAATTGCAATTGGCATATTTACCCACGCTAGACGTGTTACTATATTTAGAAGTGCCGTAGCTGTGCAAGAAATTGCTTTGTAAGGAAATGAAGGAATGAATCGTCTTCTGACAATGAATTCATCAGGAGCGACCTGCATCCTCAAGTGCTAGCTACACGTTTCAAGACATTGATTGCAGTTGCAGACCAGTTTGCAGCTGTGGTACAGCACAGTCTGTGAGTACCTGGCAATCCTGGATTCACCTCCTTCAGATCTCCTAAGTTTTCCACTGCTCCTAGGCAAATGTGGCATCCTTCAGTTTTGCTTCTGCTCGATCTCAGACTCTTCGCTAAGGTGTACCACACTGGAGTTTGCACAACCAAGATGATGGTTTACACTGCCAGTGTGATGATTCTGCTGTATACACAGCCATTCCACAGCAAATTATACACTGCCAGTGTGATGATTCTGCTGTATACACAGCCATTCCATGGCAATTTATACCTGAGATGACAAGATCGGCGTAATAATTAGCTTGCTTCATTATTTCTGCTCTAGGTGTGCTGGGTTAGCCACCCTTCTAAGGTGCAAGTCGCTCACACAGCCTTCGTTTGAACATCCCCTCTCTACAAAGTGGCTCAGCTGTTTGTGTATGTAGCTATAGAGACGATTGTGGTCCCACAGAATCAGTTCAATGCCAGGAGACCGCTCCTGTGTAGCAACACCAAGGGCACAGTAGTTCCTACCCTTTCCGTTGAAGTTGGAGCTGCCTGGAGTCGAACCCAGAGCCTTTGGGTTACCATGCTAGTGGTCTGGCACTGAGCTTTGCCACTGTAAGCCAAAAACTCTGGGTTTGACTCCCGGCAGCTCCACCTTTCTTTCCTGCTCTTAACCCATTTTCATAAGGTACACAGACCATCATGGCAAAGGATTTGGTATTTTAGACATTGTCTATTAGTCGTCAGACAGATTAATTTGAGTCCTGCCCTGACAGTTGTGACGTAGCTCAATATCTCTAATCAACAACACCACACAACGATCTTCAGTAATCAATAAACATTAAGAGCAAACTACATAAGAGCAGGATTGAGTAGTGGTTGCTTGGGTGGGGGCTGTAGCTCAGTTGCAGAGCACTGGCTCAGTAAGCCAAAGCCCCTGGGTTCGACTCCAGCATCTCTACCTTTTATTCCTGCTGTTTCACCATCTTCAAAAGGTCCGTGGACCATAATAATACAGAAAACCAGCACTAGCGTTCTACAGCTTGTAAATGTTGACCTGGGTTGTTAGAATGTCGTAGCATACCCCTCCTAGTTCCTAAAGTTTTTCCATAAGTTGGGGTTTCATGCAGCTGTACAGCACCATCCCTGTATCTCAACTTGCTCTAGTGTAAAACGTTTTTACTCACTTTTAGTTAACTTGGTGGGATAGAAAATCAAGGAATTGTACTGTGACATATACCTGTGTGTCTCCTGTTGAAGTCAAACTGTTACAGGCAAGGAGCAGTTACTCAGATAGTAGTTGATTTGGTGGAACACAAGTAGTGTAGTGTTAATGCTGTTCTTTTAAGGAAAGACGACTAGCCAGCAAATAAACATCACACATTGACTGGGCGAGGCTAAATCTACAGTGCCCACATCTCCCTATAGTGGGATAAATATGACAGAATGGCGATAATTTGGACTTCTAACTAAACGTGGGTACAACCAAGCTTCTTACAGTGCAGTGACCACCTTATTGCAGATACTGAAGCACTCGTACATTAATTAGCACCACTATTGCCCAAAGCCTGGCAGTTAGTTGCAGCTCATGCTTATGCTGGCACCTGCATGGGACAGTGATGTAGTAGTGAGCACAGTGTGAAGAAGGCAAGATAAAGTTAAAGGTTTTCATCTGGCTGGCAAGGCCATTCACACGTGCTCTTGTCTCAGAGTCTGGTCGATCGTCTAGGAGAGACTCCCAAAATTCCAGAGACATCATTATTGTCATAATGCTGGAAATAGTTTCACTGCGTGCAGTCCATCGGGTTGGGCAAAGCAGACGAAACCCAGCAGTGTCTGGAGAGATTTGTGCTTTGACGTCTCTTGCTTCCACCATCATAACCTTGCCCTCGGCATCTAGATGACTTTAAGTTGAGTCTCAGTAGTACATCCTCAAGAACTTTAATAATTGTATATGCTGTTATACCTAGACACATATACAACCCAAGAAGTTCCTCATGAATAGCCAACTGATCATCCACGTAGCAAAAGCATACCACAAGCTGCTCATTATTTGCACAATACACACACTCATCAGCAATGAGGATAAAAAATCGCCGTGGAACCACTCGGAGTATTGTAGTGGCCATTAATGTAAAATCTCATTTGTATCTCTGGGCTGGTATGTTTGTCTGCCTTCTTTGTGGGCTAATTAGCAATATCAGGTTGATCATGGGTTTGTAATTTCATCAATTGGATAAAATTGCTCTCCTCCATCGTGCTCTCTTAAAGCAAGACCCTGTCTACCCAGAAACTGGTTGTTTTGCATAATTATCTGCAGCATACGACCATTGAGCTTCTTTTCTTCACTGTGACTACGTGAAAGCATCTAACCAACATAATTCTGAGGCTTAGTTATAGCCTTCACAGCACCTACATGATCTTTTGTTGTTTCATGCACCCTAAATTAGCACAAACATCTTTTCAGTTAACAAAGCTTTTTGTGACAAGTGTCCATGCTTGCTGTAAAGTTCCTCCAGTAACAGTTTCCTCTATTGCTCATTTGAGCAATAAAAGCATGTGACTAAATCACTCACTTCCCTGTAACAAAGCTATGGCCACTTCTCAAACCATGTGGGCCTAAATGAACACTTTTCTCCCTTACTTCCAAAGGAGCGGGGTGGGAAAGAGAACTCGTTCTTAACATGCTTTCCCAACTATATTTTCGTAGTTAACCTTATCAGATGCGTCCAGACTGATGTGTTTGTTCAAACCTTCACGTATTAATTGAGCATAAGTGCTTTCAGTGCAGCTATGAAGTTAAAGCACAGATATATCTTTGAATCTTGCAATTTTGTACAAGCCACTGTCCAGAGACTTGTAAGTTCCCTTTTTTTTCCTAATGGTAACTATGTATCACAGTAGCATCAGTGTCCTCTCCAAGGCTAGCACGGTGTACAGTATAACTAAAACATGACTATTTCACCATTGTGTGGATGAGTTGCATAGGTATTCAAGTTGCATTAAAAGTACTTTAAAACCTATAGATTCTTTTGATGGAGCTTAACAATGACTTCTCAATCTTTACGCATTGATGCAATGCTGCATACACTCTCAACCAGACAGCACAATAATGCTGTCTATGTAGGGATGGTGATGTTTGTTTGGATATCACACAAATATGGAACAGGATGCAGAAATTGTCTGGGACACTTTACTCATTTTGACTTGTATTTCTTCTTCTCTCAATGCTGTAGCACATGAATGTTGAGGAGTATTGAAGTACCTTTACCACAGTATTATGTAGCTTTCAAAGTGCTGTAGTCTTTTGTACATTAGAGAGTGCTGTGATGTAGACACATGACAGAAGCACACAATTCTTTGAAAACGTTGCTGCATCTTACATATACTGTATGCTTAGAACTCGTAGTAGTGTAAATGTGAAGTATGATTTCACTGCTCATTCACAATACTAATGCTCCATGTGCCTAACACTTTAAATATAAATGAAATCTACCTTTTTCAACTGCATTATAGGGTGTCTTCCACAATGTTCCTCTTCTTGGTTCTGTTTTGGGTTGGTTCTACCCAATGTCGCCATCAGTTCCTGGGTGCTCCTTCAATTTGCAGAAAGGTTTGTTGCAACAAAATGTTTGTAAATTGTATTATTCACGGGGTGCTCATAGACTGTACTCAATGGGATCATCAGGTGTTTTGATTATTAGCTGCCTAAGTTTGTTTGACATTGATAATGATTATACAGTGGGGAACATTATCCTGTAGAGAAAGACATTGGTTTGATCGTAAAACTGTGCTGCTTGGGATATCCAGTTTGATAATTGTACAATGAATGGATGATGGTCATATGTCCATGTAGTTTCTTCATGCTTGCAGCAACCACTGCAATGCAAATATGCAACTCTGAGCATTACCAAACAATCAGCTTCCAGATACAAGCTCCTGCAGTCTTAAGTTGCCTTATCTCCAAGGCATAGTATGACTAGTACTGTAAGGTACATGTCACAAGAAACTGGATTTTTTCAGCAACACTCCTCAATTAGCCAGCGCGTTGATCGGCGAACGGCAATGACATTTTCCGCAGAGCGGGTTTGCCCAGTCTGTAGTGCGTCTGTGAGCAGTCTGTGGAGTGGCAGTAAACGTTAACCGATTTCCACAGGCCGCTGTCTGAAGCGCGAGAAGTGCATTCCTCTCTCTCAACCCTTACCACACTCATTGCACCCTTGCAACCCACCAGCGCCTCTACCGCCACTTCAAGAGATGTCAACACTGGGGCAAATGCTTTGGCATGGCCCTCACAACTTGGATATTCTGATAATGACCCCAACTGTTCTCCAAGGTAAGTTCTTCTTGGGCAAATATCACTAGCCCTCCTGTCGGATGCTATGCATTTCCAAACAAAGTGTTGACCCTTGCGCTGCAAAGTTGTCGCTTGATAAGAAACTTGGCTGCTCGGCTGGCAGTAAAGATTTGAGGAAAAGAACTGGCAGCAATTGTGGTGGAAAACAGGGAAAGACCGCGTTAGACCAAGAGAAGCTGAAAGCAATCTTCACTTCCTTTATGCAGCACTTTCTGTTGCAAAGGCTCGAGATGTAGCTAAATACACACAAAGAAATGCGCAATGCAGTGGACGAGGTGTGGCAGAAAAGACAACTGCTGCAGCTGAGCCCGAGAACGCTTGACGTTTGGACGTTCGTAGTTATTACATTGCTACTACCTTTTTACATGGTGTATGACGGTTTATTCATGGTGTATAATTGCAATGTTCATGTGCACGTAGTAATGAAGTAATTCGTTGCTCATAATTCGTGCACAGAAACCCAAGTATGTAGGTACATAGTGTGTTTATTTCTTTCCCTGATCGATGTCTCTGCTTGTTGATTTCCTTCTTCAGAGCTGCTACTGCTTCTCCTAGGGTTTGCAGTCTGCTCAGCTGAGCTTCCACTCTAGACACGGCGTCTGCAAGGTTATCAAGCTTGTCGATAAGCAAAGCAATCTGCTTCCGCCATCTGTTTTCACTTGTTTGATACTGAAGCACGTGTCCTTGAAACGAGGATCAAGAATGCTGACAAGTACAATGAACTCATTGGATCTAGCATCATCATTTTTCATTACTTGGAATTGAGCATTTCTCTCTTCATTGCTTGCACCTAATTGTTATCACGGTGCTTCTCCAAGCTCTTGGTCAGCTTATGGATGTGTAGAGCAGTACTACCGATACTGATGCACCATCAGCTGATATAGAGTGTGTGATTCCTCCACTGGAGAAAGCGCAGGTACCACTTTGTTGGTGAGGTCCAGTTGCTGTGATGTCAACTAAGCAATGTTATGCTCTTTTGCATCAAGGGCTATCATGCACCACCAGCTGAAGAGTGTGTACAAATCAGCCCATAGCTGGCAGAGAGCTGCATCCCTCGTGGCCAAGTTCACCATATTTGTTCCATTGTCTCAAAGACTTGGGTGCACCTTCTCACTTGGGATTTCCCGGGAGGTTAGCATGTCCGATACCTTTTTGTCATGTAGGCACCAGTGTGAGACTTCCATTAGCTTAGTGTAAAGCACTGTTGTTCTCCTTTCAAAGCTGTCTGTTCTTTGATGAAGTAACATTCTTCTTTTCCTCAACTCTTCATTGAAACAGTTAGTGTGCATCCATGTGCTTGGCCTTCATGTGTAGCACCAAGGTCATCATGGCATTTTGTGAATTGGTACCTCCGCAGGAAACTTTCGGCTGGCAAACTTTGCACCTTTGACGATGGTGAAATAGTTCCACACTCGTGACTTCTTCCTTTCGGGCGTTTTTGTAAGCAGTAAGCAACAACAATTAAAGTAACAGGCAGCAGCACAGCACAAACAGCACACTTCATGCATATGTCACTTTACTCATGAACGTCTTGAGCTCGTAATTACATAATGCATGTGTTATATTAGTATTCTTGTCTTACTATTTGATGCATCCTTAACTTAACCACTTTGCTTTCTTTCCCTTGATCTTCACTCTGATCCATATGTAATTGCTTGAAACTGAATATATGTGCTTTGGTCATGATGGTATATGTGCTACTTGCAGATTTGTAATCACTGCAAGTTGCATATGTTTAGAGGCTGTATCTTATTCTGACAATAGCCTATATATTTATGAAAATTGATGATGTGTATGTAGTCTGTAATCTTTTCCTTAGGAGTACTAATGCCCACAGACACTGTGCTTGAGTATGGAATGCAGATGAATATTGAAGATGACAGTGCAGCAAGTTTGCAACCATCCTGGAAGGGGACAAAGAAGGAAGAGAAGAAGGTGCAAGACAGTTAGATTGCCTAGATGTTAGCATTAGCATAAGATGACAGTAATTGGTACTGAATAACTGTATCTTCAGGAATTGTTCAGTGTACTAGTATACTAATTCATTCTATGCTACCTATTATTGTCTATTTTCACACAGCAAAATGGGTCTGTACAACACTTGGCAAAACTCCCTTGTCAACGAATGTAGTTTTGCCAAATTGCTTCTCTCAGGGTGACAAACCAATAGCCAGGAGAAGGTCAAGGAGTGTAATTGACTCCTCTGAAGTCATCTGAAGCTTTTGAACATTTCTATACGTGCAGGATTTTGCGCAGTTTTTAATAGGAGGTCTTTGTTCACCATGCCCAGTCCTAACGATCTGTGAATTATGGCTTTAAATAAGACTACCATCTCCTTCATATAAGCAAATTCATGCTGACGGTAGCTCCAAGATCAGGGATCAACCCAATAATATAGTGAGTACAGCAAGTATATTTGTATAGCGATTTTAGACAAAGGAACAATAGCTATAGAATGTGGAGGTTGCTGTTGAGCATCTTTGCCATACTGAGATCTCTGCTATGGTACGTCTGCAGTGAGTGCATGTTGTGACAGGGCTAAGGATTCCATCTTCATGATGTGCAGCTGTCACTTCATATAAAGGACAGAAACAAGTGGAGTAAATATTTTCCACCAAAATCAGTAGAGATGTTGACTCGTACAGAGTTTGAGGAACAGACTGACAGACTGCTTCTCAGTATCAGCCCAAACATCAGCATGCATCTAATTCTGAGCTCCGATATTATCAATATATAATGCCTTGCCTATTGAACACGACCGACACTGGACCTTCTGACTCAGAAAATCAATGCCAGGCAATCAAACTACAAACCACAGCACTTATATAGCTAGCTAGCACGTGCTTGTCCAAAGCCTAGACTAGTGTGGAATGTCAATGAACTCAAAATTCCTCAATCTACAGTTAGGTAAGGGTGCTGTTATGTTTCGACCTCTGGCTACGGTGCAGGCGACTGGCCCATGCAGCTGTCATCGTTGAGTCCATTTCAAATACACTGTCTCCGATGGAGCTTAGAATCATGTGTGGCTTGAACCACCAAGGCATCAACCGGTCCTATGCTGTGGTCACCAAGTTGATTAAGTGCCACTCTAATGGCTGCCTTCTGAGGTTTATTCACTGGGAGGACCTCAGCCCCATTCTGGTAAAGACACACGATGTGATATAGCCCACCACATAGTATTGCGAACTTGTAAGCCTTGGAGGACTTGGCTGCAGGTTCAAACACGAACACTCAATCCCCACCTTGGAATGATGGCTCAGCTGCATGTTGATCATGTAGCCTCTTCTGCTTGTCATGTACCCTGTACACATGGGATTGGGCAAGCCCCCATTCTTCAGACTCTGCACCACCTTCTCCTTGTATGTGACTATGTCCACCTCAGAAGGAAGAACTAGTACTGTAAGTGCAGTCTCTGTGGGAAACCTGGGGTCACATCCATACAATAGGAAGAAAGGGAAATTCGTAATGGAGCTCTGCATACTGGCACAGTATTGCAAAGAGCACATAGTGGCTGTGGCTCAGCATGACATGACATGCCTGAGCTTCATCTACAGGAATTGTCTGATCCCGCAATTAGCCTCGTAGCATATTTAGACTCAGGACCCACTTCCTGTCTTTCTGCAGCAGGTCAATTGGCACTCTGTCCTGGATGTAAAAGTCTGCTTGGAACTGTTTGTCTCTTTTACTCTGCTGGGCTTTCACCTGCCTAACAATATTAGGTTTTCCTATACCATTGCTCTGTAGGGTAGTAGTGGGATACTGCATCCTTCCTCTTCATAACTGGCCCACTCTGGTGGGCTCTGCTCTGGGTCCTGTTGGGCTGCTAGAACCTCCGGTGCAAACTTCAGTTCAACAGTAGTTGCAGGGGGACTGGTGTCTACCATGGTTCTTACAGGGCTCCCCTCAAAGTACACTTCAATTCGTATGGTAGGCCTTAGCCGCTGCTGCCGCTCACCACCAGAAACACCATACGTGGTACCCATAAGGCCACCAATGGTCTCATCCACTGGGTCACCTGCAAAGCTATAGTGTCCATGGTGCCTTCTGGATTCCTTGGTCCCTGCTAGTCAACAGTCAGGACAATTGTAACACACATGTCCCAATGCTCCACAGGTGTAACACTGTATTTGGCCTGTACTTCCCCTTGGTGCCCAATGATGAGGTGCCTCCCTTGGAGCCCAACAACAAAGTGCCTCCCTATGAACTACTGGGTGGTGTGATTCTCAAGGGTTGATTTCTTCTTTGGCCCCTGTCCTTTGACCCAGTGGGTAGTACTTGGGGGAAGTTCCTGATGCCATCATGCCACTCACTTCCTCCACCACAACTCCCTGGGCAAGATCTCCTTCCACTTTCTGCCGCAAATTCTCACTGCTTAGCCTCCTCAAAGTTCTCTGCCTGCAGACGCCCCACCTCCGTGCACACAGCACTCAGCTCTGGTGCTTAAGGTCACCGCCCCCTCCTTACGTGGAGTTGTGTTCCCAGGCTGGCCCCCAACGTGTACATATCTCACTCATGGGCATGCCAATCTCACTCATTTTCATCCCAGCTCTCACTCCTCCTCATGCTAATGGGTTGAGAGCTCTGGGAGATGCGGTGATCAGACAGGTCATAGCCTCCATACTACAATTCATTGTCCTTAACAGATTCAGTACTCGTGAAGCTTTGAGTACGTTCCTTTCAACCCACTCGAGGATATTGTTGTTTACGTAGTAGGTGAAGTTGGGAGGCTTCTTCTTAAGAGTCATGCAGATTGCCTTACATTTCTTGGAATTCCGTGGGCTCTGCCACTTCTGACATCACACAGACAGCCTGGAAAGATTCTCTTGAAGAGATCAACAATCGAGTTGGAAGGAGACTTACAATAAATAGCACAGTCATCTGCAAAGAGATGTGTAGATGAGGACAGAATCTGAGAGATTTCATTGACTAGACAATAAACAAAAGGACGTAGTACGGAGCCTATACATATTTACCTTTCAATGATTTCTGTCAGCGTTTTTATAGAAAGCCCAAAATGGCTGACATGTCGAAAGTAACCCTCACGAGTTTGAAGATGCATTTACTCTGTGTATAGATCATGTATGTAATCGCTGCAATAGCTTTCAGAGATGGAACTTTGAGCTTGTTGC
>MKWU01004920.1_pt1 | contig 15166 bp, 16 predicted proteins | sample 809101 | NCBI WGS metagenome assembly MKWU01 (sample SAMN05860141, study PRJNA318959) | sponge metagenome | host: Aplysina aerophoba | place: Slovenia: Piran, Adriatic Sea, Gulf of Piran | collected 2013-05-07 | reverse complement strand
CGGCGACAGGCCCTTCAAGGTCATGACCTCGATCATCTTCCCGCGGGCTGGCGTTATCTTGACTTTCATGCTCAACTCCCTTGTTCGAAATGGCCCCGAACATCCGGGGCGCCGGGGAGATTGAACATCAACCCGAGGTCATGGGAAACCCACAACCTGCGTATCAACACAGAAAATGAAGCTGCGATCCAAAAAAGGAAAACCGGGGAAGCATCACAACTGGCCGCGTGAGCGGCCTTCGTTCAAATAAATGCCGGTCGCAATGCTTGTATTACCAAACAGAATTCCAAATTTCCTCCGAGCACTTTGACAGCGGATCATAGCACCTCTTTCCATACCTGCGAGATATCCGTCGTCCTGCCGGAACACCACTTGTTGTCGGCCTGAGAAAAGCGAACCCCCCGGTGTTTTCAACCACGGTTCCCAATTGGCGGTAAGGTGCTGTTCCCAAAATAGCCGTATGAAATGGCGCGCATCTCCTGTTACACTCCCTTTTCCCAAATTACAAAACTCTCCGATTAACTTCGAGCTATCTACTCCTCATAGGACCATTGCCGCGCTCTGCGGATTTTCAGATTAGGCGGCTTGATCAAGGGTCCCTAAAACCCCGGCACGGAGCTGAATTGCTTTCGCATCCGACCCCTTATCAGTGTTAGTATCGAGCATTGCGACGGTTGGAATGTACTTCCTCAATCTCGTGAAGGTGACGAGTGCAACGTTAACTAGTACTCATTCAACATGGAATTATTGGGTAAAGCGACTTCAGCTTCACTCGAGAGTCTTCTGTCCTGAATCGCCAATCGCCGGGCGTCGCCGCGGCGTTGCGCCGCGCCTGCCAGGCGGCGACCTCGCGCTCGAGCGTCTCGCGGTCCGGGATGCGCCGGGCGAGGCACTGCCTGGACAGAACGCCGGTCTCGATCTCCGCCATGTTGAGCCAGCTTCCGTGCTTGGGCGCGGAGGGAAAGCAGGCCATGAAGATCGCCTGCAGGAAGAAGTATCGCGTGAAGCTGGAGAACGAGGAGCGCGCCGAGCTCAAATCGGTAGTTGACGGACATGGATCGAAGAAGCGCCGCCGCGCCCATATCCTGCTCCTTGCGGACGAGAACCGTAAGGACGGAGCCCTGGCGGATGCGAGCAACGCTTCGGTACTCGACACCGCCGTCGGGACCGCTAAGCGCGTGCGCCGCCGCTGCGTCCTGGACGGCCTCGAAGCCGCCCCGGGTCGCCGCCCGCAGACGAACCCCGCAAGCCGCGCAAGCTGGACGGCGAGGGCGAGGCGAAGCTGACGATGCATGCCTGCTCGGCGCCGCCGGACGGATGCGCCCGCTGGACGCTGAACCTGCTCGGCGAACGCCTGGTGGAGTTGGAGGTCGTGGACAGCAACTCGCACGAGACGGTCCGCTAGGCTTTAAGAAAAACAGCATCAAGCCCTGGCTGAAGGAGTGCTGGTGCATTCCTCCGAAGGAGAACGAGGACTTCGCCTTCGCGATGGAAGACGTGATCAAGGTCTACCAACGCGATTTCGACGACGGTACCGTTCTAGTTTGCATGGACGAGTCGAGTAGGCAGCTGACCAGGGAGACCCGGGCGCCGCTGCCGACAAGCCCCGGCCAGCCGGCCATCTAAGATTTCGAATGCGAGCGCAACGGCGCGGCGAACCTGTTCATGGTGCGCGCTCCGCTTGCCGGATGGCGCCGCGTCGAGGTGACGGGCCGCCGCACGAAACTCGATTTCGCGCATCTTCTCCGGGACATGGCGGATGTCCATGTCCCGGGCAGAAAAATCGTGCCGGTGATGGACAACCTGAACACGCACTAGCTGTTCGCCCTTTACAAGGCCTTCCCCGCCCACGAGGCCTCGCCGCCTCGTGGGCCGCTTCGAAGTTCAACACACGCCCAAGCACGGAAGCTGGCTCAACATGGCGGAGATCGAGATCGGCGTTCTGTCCAGGCAGTGCCAGGCCCGGCGCATCCCGGACCGCGAGACGCTCGAGCGCGAGGTTGCCTGCCGCCTGGAAGGCGCGGCGCAACGCCGCGGCGACGCCCGTCGATTGGCGATTCAGGACAGAAGACGCTCGAGTGAAGCTGAAGTCGCTTTACCCAATAATTCCATGTTGAAAGAGTACTAGGTGGACGACGCGTATCTCGGCGGGGTCCGGGAAGGCAAAAGGGAGCACGGGGCGGAAGGGAAGACGCGGTTCGTGGCGGCCCTGGAGACGACGGAGGATTGGCTGCCGCACAGGATCAAGCTCCAGGTGGTGGCCGACTTCCGCCTGAAGGCGATCGAGAACTGGTGCCACCGGAGCGTCGCCCCGGTAAGCAAGGTCTACAGCGACGGCCTGCCCTGCTTTGGCGCGGTTGCCACCGCCGGCTGCCTGCACGCCCAGGTCGTTGCCGGCGGCGGGAAGGCCTCCGTGCGCGTCAAGGAATTCGCTTGGCTGAACACCGTCATCGGCAACGCCGAGACGGCGCTACGGAGCACCCACCATTCCATGAAGGGCAAGTACGCGCAGCGATACCTGAGCGAGTTCGAGCGCCGGTTCAACCGCCGCTACGACCTGCCGAGCATGGTGCCTCGCCTTCGCCTGGGCGGCGGCCCGCACGCCGCCGATCCCGGAGAAGCTGCTCCGCAAAGGGACCGCCGGGCGGTTTGAAGGCTAGCGGCGCGCTACCGCCGCTGAATCCGGTGCGCCTCGGCGGGACCGGCCCGCCAATTCACTCCTGAAGAACGCAAATCCGCCCGGACGATGCGCCCGGCCGCGCTCTCGGGCGCCGATTCGGCGGATCCGGTCTCGAAAAAGCTTTCAGCACTAGGCTATCCAGGATTTCAGGTGGCGAATCCGCGAGCGGCGCGGCCAAAAATTCTTCTTGCGCAGGATAGTAATCAGGTTAATTTATAAGCGATACTTAATATCTTATTGAATAGGAAAAGCTGTGGAGGCAGAGGGAAAACTGTTCGACACGATTCGGGCTGAAATTTCCGACGAATATGCGCAGCCGCATGAGAAGCCATGGATCGTCGGTTTTTCCGGCGGCAAGGACAGTACGCTGGTAACGCATTTGGTGGTCGAGCATTTGCTCTCGATTCCGCGCAGCGACCGGTTGCGGCAGGTCCATATCGTCGCCAATGACACGCTTGTGGAGAGCCCGCTTGTGATTGGCCATATTCACGAGAGGCTTGCGGAAATCGAGCACGCTGCCTCCGCCTTCGATCTGCCCGTCACCGTCGCTACCACCGCGCCAGATGCTGACCAGACCTTCTGGGTGAATCTCATCGGCCGTGGCTACCCCTCGCCGAACCGGTCCTTTCGCTGGTGTACCGACCGGATGAAAATCCGGCCGACAAGCCGCTATATCCGCGCTCAGGCGAATTTGGCGGGTGAAGTGATTCTGCTCCTCGGTGTTCGCCGCAGCGAGAGTGCGGCGCGGGCAAGCACTGTCGCCCGCTATGACAATGGCGAACGCCTGAATCGCCATAATGACCTCACGGGTTGTTTCGTGTTCCGACCGATTGTAAATCTCGATACGGACGATGTTTGGGAGTTTCTGGCGACGAACGATCCGCCTTGGGGCGGCAGCCATCGGCGACTCATCGACCTCTACCGGGACGCTGGCGGTGGCGAATGCCCCGTCGTGACTTCCAAGGACGACGCGCCTTCCTGCGGCACCAGATCGTCGCGTTTCGGCTGTTGGACCTGCACGGTCGTCAAGAAGGACAGGAGCCTTGCAGGCTTCATCGAGGCCGGTTTCGGCCGCTTTTCGCCTCTACTAGAGTTTAGGGATTGGCTCGTCGCTATTCGCAACGATCCTGATCGGCGGTTGGCGAGACGGCGCAATGGTCGTTTTTCCTACAGCAAGAGCGGCGTTTACATTCCCGGTCCATTTACCGTTTCAACGCGGAAGGAAATTCTAGACCGCTTGCTCGAACTTCAAACGGAAACGAGAATGCAACTGATCGGTGACGACGAAGTTCAACGAATTCACGAACTGTGGATTGAGGACGTTTTGGCTGTTGCAGCCAGGCATCATGAAAATGACCGAACTACCGCGATGGAGGGTGTGTCGAGTGTCTGAGAATATGGTCGTTTTACTTCGGAGTGAAACAGGGCGACGAATGATCCGCGAAAAATGCGACTCGATGGGTCTGGATATGGAAGTCTTGCAAAGCTTGATCGAAGCCGAACTCAGACAAGTTGGAAAGCAGAGAAAACGCGGTCTGCGAGCAGACTTCGATGAGATTTTTGGTGGCATAAGTGATGCGGGAGAATAAGTTATGCATTTGCTCTCGGTTAAGTTGATAAACTGGCGATCCTATCGGAATGCCACTTTCAATTTTCCTCGACCGCATGGTGGTAAGAATGTAATTCTTGTAACGGCCCCGAACGAATATGGGAAGACATCGTTTTTTGAAGCGGTCACATTGGGATTATTCGGGCGGGATGGCTTGTTTCTCATTCCACGCGTCCGTGCAGAAGAGCGCAGAAAAGAAAGTTATAGCACGTTCCTGCAAGGTGCTCTCCATAGTAAAACGCTAGAAATAGGCATGCCTACATGTTCGGTGGAACTTGAGTGGGAGGATGAAAATGGAGAACCAGTTGAAATTAAGCGTCGTTGGCACTTCCGAAGTAACGGATCACATAGAGTCGGTGATGATGACATTATAATTTATCAAGGACGTGAACGAAATCCTGTCGAACCGCCGGCTTCGGAGGAAAACAAGGAAGCATGGAAGCGGGATTATATTGTTCAAAAATTTTTGGCTCCTCACCTCGCGGAATTCTTTCTTTTTGATGGCGAACAGGTGCAGCGATATGCCAATCGAGATATGCGCGACCAAATAAGACAGGGTGTCGAAGGCTTGCTCGGACTGCCCGTGTTGCGCGAACTTAAAGATTCGCTGGGCAGTTATGCTCAAAACCGGAGATCTAGGGTGGCGAAGCCGTCCGATACTGTTGTGCAAGAGGTAAACAATCGCATTTGGAAACTTGAGAATGAAATTAATGACGAAGAAAGGAAATACCATCAAGCTGTTACAGATCTTTCTAGTATTACCGTTGAATACGATGATTTGACTAGGCGTCTTAACGGACGTGGGGAGGGCACGGTCGCATTGTTGAAGACCTTGGTAGAGGATAATGAGCGGTACAAATCGGACGCTGATCGAGAATTTGGTGAGTTGATCAAGTTGCTCGCTGGCGATGTCGCGCTCGCAGTGGCGGGGCCGACATTGAGAGAGAACACAATCAAGCGCTTGAAGGAGGAAGAAACGCGGCAGACTTGGGAGGCTGGCCGCAACGAAGGGAGTCGGAACCTTGACAGGTTTACTGCTGACCTTCAAGCGCGGATCGCTGGCCTAGAGCCACCGGTGCCCGTTGTCCATTGGGAAGGGGTAGTCGCAGCGGCGAAGGCGGCTTGGGAGGCATTGTGGCATCCTCCGCCCGAAGGTTGCGCTGACGATTACCTTCATCGCGCGCTCGCCGGCCCGGCGAGGACCCGAACAATTGATCGTCTAGCGGCAGTCGGGTCACTCGCAATGGTCGAGGTTTCAGGAACTGTCGACCGCTTCCACGAGGCGCGCGGCAAGGCGGAGGCAAAAAGGCGGGAGGCTCTGGAGGTCGAGCAAGTGTCGCCGGACATCGAGAAATGGGCGGCCCGCCTGTCGGAGTTATCGGAGTTGCGCGGTAAATATTCAGAGCAGCGAGACGCAGCATCGCGGGTTATAACGGCCGCTAAAGCCGAACTTGCGAATAGACGGGCGGAACTAGGTCGATATGTTTCACAGTTGAACTCTGGCGCACCGGAACTCGCATATGCCGAACTCGCGGATGCCTATGCCGGTCTAATCGACCAACTATTGGATATTGCCGTACCGCATGAGGTCGACGAGGTTGCCAATGAGATGACCGCGACATGGAAGTCTATGGCTCATCATTCAGATCGTGTTGATCGAATTGAAATTTCGCCGAACTGCGAAGTTCGTATGCTTGCTGCCGACGGCACCGATCTTCATGCGATTGAGAAATCCGCCGGCGCGAATCAGATATTCACACAAGCGTTGATAGCGGCAATAACGAAAGTGAGTAGGCGTACCTTCCCCTTTATTGTCGATACGCCGCTGGCACGCTTGAGCCTCGAACAGAGACTAGGGGTACTCAGAACATTCACTGATCGGCCCGGACAGGTAATCTTACTTTCTACGGACCAAGAGATTGTCGATGATAAACTCGATGCAATAAAGCATCGCATCGTCGCCGGTTATGAATTGAAGCTGACCTTCGACGGAGGCGTCTCCGTTACGACAGTCCACAGCACCGATCTAGCCAAGGGGCACGTATGATGCTTGAGGTTTCCGATCTACAAACGGCGAAGTTTCGTTCCACAAAAGCCGCTGATAATGAATGTGCGGAACTAACTCGAACAATCGGTTGGCCCCATCGTTATATCGCTGCACGACTTGCTATTGCTCGGTCACTTTCTCTGCCAGCGCCGCCTTTAGTGGAATTTGGAGGCGTGGATATGGCCACCACGATACGCGGGATACAATTGTTCGGTGAAGGAGAAAATTTGGCCGCTTGGCTTGCCTTAATCGTGCAGCGATCAGACCGGCGGAATATGTCGAAAGGGGAGTTCCAAGCGCTGGTGTCCGCGCACTGGACTCGAGGTGCGGAATTGCTGGCTGCCGACTGGAAAAACGCGGGAAGCGATATGGCGCGTTTCGTGGCCCGACTCGCGGAGCTAGCTAATCTTTCAGAGAATGCCGGTGAGGGCGGGTCGCGACCTACACCAGCAATGGCCAGCGAGATACACCTTCCCGTCGGCGAGATCGCGAGCGACGCCAGAACGGGCGAAAAGGTGTCGTTTGCGTTGAACGGCGCGGGCGGCAGCCCTCACATGGCGATTATGGGCGGCGTGGGTTCCGGGAAAACCAGAACCGCCGTCCACATGCTCAAGGAACTCCGTCACTTCGGCGAGACGCCTTTGCTCGCGTTCGATTTCAAGGGCGACTTGGCCGAGAATCTGGCCGCGACATTCGGCGCGGATGTCCCGCGTCCACCCGACACGCCGGTACCACTCAATGTATTGCATGTGTCCTCCGATAGCGAGAACGCTATCAAGCAGGCGGCGTCCCGCGTCCGCGACGCGTTCGTTTCCGTCAAAATGAGCAAAATTGGCGGAGTGCAGTCGGAGGCTCTTTGGGAAGCGATCGCAACAACCCTGCGGACACGAATTGGCAATAGGGCCGCGACTTTGGCCGATGTCGCCCACGCGCTCGGCGTCGTGTACGAAGAACGGGACCGGAAGCCGGATGAGTTGACCGCCTTGTTGAACGAACTGACGCGGTTCGACTTGTTTACGCCGACGGAAGCTCCCGCTGATTTCTTTTGCCGAAGTTGGATCGTTCAGTTGCCACAGGACGGTTCGGAAGAAATACGGCGACTCATCGTCAACCTGACCCTGAATGCTCTCGACAGATGGCTGAACGGACTGCCGGACGCTCCGATGGATGCGGAAGGTCGGCGGGCGGTTCGCCATGTTACTTTGCTCGACGAAGCGCATATAATACTCAGGACCAGATTACCGGCCTTGGCGAATCTGGTTCGCATGAGCCGGTCCAAAGGCGGCGTTCTGCTGCTGGCGTCGCAGTCGCCCGACGATTTCGAGGGGGCTGAGGACGCGTATCTGGACAATATGGGCCTGACGCTGGCGTTCAACACGCAGGCCAAACCCGGGCCGACGAGGAGGATTTTCGGCGACGGCCATTCTCTGACCGGCCTGAATGTCGGTGAAGCACTGTGCCGTATCAGGGCCGAGGCGAAAACGCGAAGGGTCACGGCTTGGATCCGATAAGCCCATTAGCGCCTTTTCACCCCCCACCCGTCCTCTAGCGCCATGGCCGCGCCTTTTTCTCAGTTTGCTGACCTCGCTGGCATATGGACCGGACGCAGTTTGTCGCTGCTTTAGCCTCCCGCTGCGAATGGCAGACTTCGAAAATGAGTCGAACAACCGCAATTCTGCTAGGCACAGGATCATTCGTTTGTTCCAGGCATTCTTGTCCGGCACCCATGCATCACTAGACCAGCCGCAGCCTCGCTGAAAGACACATTAAATTCCGACGACGACCGATGCCGGAAGCTTGGCTTCAGAATGCTCTCTGCCGCGTTGAGTGGGCCGCCCTGGTTCGGGATGGGGATAAACGACTTCGGTGCGTAGCCCCGGGATTTTGGGTTCGAGCCGGACCAAGACAAGCTTGTTGAATGGTACCGGACGTTTATCGACATCGCGGTTGAATAAGAATTGCTCGATGACAAAGAACTTGCTCGACAGGTGCGACAAACGATCGCCGAAGCGTTCCGGGGACTTTGGCGGCAACCAAGGACGAGAGGAAAGCTTGGCGCGGCGGCATTGAAACTCCATTCTCAGCGCGCATGGACCGACGGTTGGAAGGCGGTGCGGAAAACGATTTACTTCGACCATACAGAGATGGAACCCGGTCAAAATGATGAGAATATCCCGCTGGAATAAAAGCAGCTGGAAGAACAGCTTGCTCCGTCAGGCCTGATGGCCGAGATCGCCAACTATGTGCTCGGATATAACAACTTCAATTGGTCTCTCGATGACGAATTCAATAACGACGAGCCTGGCAGTTACCAAAAGTCTGCGATCCGTCTTGAACATAGGGCCAGGAAACTGGGCATGGAATTCGCCTACTCTGGCCAACCAATTGCGGCATTGGGGGATCGACTATTCTCTTCGGACGGGAAGCTCTTTGGAAGAGTCTTTGGACCGGGAATGGCTGCCGGCGCCCACGACAAACAGACGATGCGGGACGACTTTGTAGATGCCCTGAACCGAACCGGCACCAAGAATTTCTACTTCTCTGTTCTTGCGGGGTTTATCGAACATCTGGACCGCGTAGATCGTTCGCGCGCTCAAAGCATTCTTAACAAATGCTTGGACAACCCGAAACATAGCCAGGAACTCGTCGGCCTTCATCCAGTCAGGACCTTCGATGAAGGCGATCTGGATCGCTGCTTGACGGCTCTGGAGGCGCCAGACGATGTCCGGGCAGGATGTATTATGAACTTCTCTGGAGACCACAGCATGCGTCGCTTCCTTCTAAGAAATTGCTGGAGCTAGCCAACAGGATAGTGGCGAAGCCGGCTAGCGAGGATGTTCTTCTTCAAGCTTTGGCCCTGAAGTTGAATTGCGAGAGCCTCGATGACGATGTTCCGGGGATGGAATTCAGGCGACTTGGGCTGATTGCCGCGGCAAACCGGTTGCGGAACAACTTGAATGATCCAGGCGGTGCTGTCGGTCGTCGAATGAAGCAGGTTCTCCAGGCAAGCCTTCGATTCGGCGGGAACGAGCCAGAAAAATCCGCCTTGTTCGATGCGATTTTCGATGTTGTCGACAGGCAGCACTGATTCCTGAATTCGTTTATCGGCGCCGCGCTCATATGCGCCGAATTGATGCCCTACGAGTTTCTGGACCGGGTTTTCATCGATGACGACGAAAGGTGCCAAAACTCTCCCGCTTCGTTGAGCACGGGACCTTTCGCAAGCCTGTCTTGTTCGGCATCAAAGTGGACACCTTGGTCGCATGGTGCAAGGCTCGCAATGATCCCGAGGCTTGAAAGATTGTCGAATCAAGTCTGCAGATTTGGATTTCTGCCAGCGAAGACAAACCAGTCCGGCTTGCCGATGCCGCTATCCGTTTCCTCGAGGCATCGCCTGTTCCCGAGGATATTCTAAAGGCGATCGCAAGCAAGATCATTCCTGCCTCGTGGCGGGGAAGCCAGGCGGACACCATGGAGCACCGAATAGCTACGTTCAAGATTCTGTTCCATCACGCGGATACACGCATCAGTGCATGTGCCCGCGCGACCGTTAAAGAAGCAAAGAAATGGATGTCAGACGTGCGTCAAAGAGAACGCCGCGAGGATGAGGTGCGAGAGCAGCGATTCGAAAAATCTAACCGCTTTGTTTATCAGTGAAACGAGCCGATCTAAGCGCCTCGGCCCGGAAAAGTCTCCTCGGCATCTCCCGCAGCGTTGCCGCAACAGTTTCAGTTGACGATCAACCCCCGATTTCGGGGATTGCCACTCGCTAAGCCTATTGCGCTAGAGCGAGCAAATTCAATATGTCGACAGTATTGCTTCCTTCCCGCCGTGGAACCGTCCAAATTTGATGAAGGCACCGATGGGACTAGGCAGACACCAATATCATTCGCAAGCGGCATTCGCGAAAATTCCCAACTCGCAACAAACTTCCGAAGGCTAAAAAAATACTCCCATTAGAAATGCAAGGGCCCAAATGGCATGAATTACGCCGATTCGCGGCCAAAACTTTACATGCAAGAAATTAGTCGCCGTGAGAGATTCGTTGTACGAATTGGGTTGTCGGTCCTTCGCGTCGAGCACAACCCCAGCCGGAACGCGCCACGTCGACCTTGCCGGGCAACCGCGACCTGCGCATCGTCTAGTGCTCACCGTCCATTTTTTCGTCTATTTGGATCCCGGCGACCACTTTCCGGCCTCGCAGCGGTCTTCGAATCCAGGCGGCGGTATAGAAACTGGAGCGGCTAGATTTCGCGGCACGGTTCCAAGTTTTTTTTCAACGAGCACGGGAATCTGCTCGCCGCGCCCGAAGCACCGCCGTGCGTGCCTTGGATTGCTGCCTGCCAGTCGGAGTAAAGCGGCCTCCGAAAAGAAATCTACTCCGTCTCGGCGGCCCCAATGCCCTTTATTGGCAACGGGCGCATCTCGTGCATCTTGGCGCCTATTATCGTGAAATTCGTCTTCTTAACGAAATCGTTACGGAACCGAACTGAATATGACCGAGCAATTTTTGTGAGTGATTCGCGATGCGGCAATATTTGTCGCCTGGAACGAGGTCGATCGCTATATTACGGAAATCAGCGCTTATTGTGGGACAGAAATTTCGCTTGCGAATTTGTCCGCGAGTATTTTTCCATTGGAACGGAAATTAAATCCGGCATCTAATCAATGGACGAATTCTTGGAAGCGCGCTTGAATAATCTACTTTCAAGTTGCTTGCCTGACGAACAGCGGCGGAAGCATTTGAGCCGAATTGGCTACTATCGGGCGGCGCGGATCGGGTATTCCTAGCGACGGGCCTCCGCGCCTCAATTCCTTGGTCGCTTACCGGCAGTGTTCGCAAGGACACATGAGCATCAGCTCGCGTTAGCGGTATAGCAGGCTAGGATAGCAATGGTTGAGACTAACAGTACCGAATTCGCTTTTGACCATTCGACCTAGAAATTCGGCGGCTGTTTTCCTCATGCTATTCTTACAACGAGAGGCGGAGTTTCACTGCTTTCCTCACGACACTTTACGGGCCGATCAAGTCGGCGCCGTCTATATGGATTTCGCCAGCAAGCTTGAAATTGGAAGCTCTTGCTACTTTACGAAAAAGGCCCGTCGATTGACGACGGGCCTTTCCGAGTAGGATTTCTGCTCCCTAGTTCACCTAGGCCAAGCTGCAGATTGTCAACCGGTCAAGTCCAAGGTATTCGTCTCGAAGTCTTAAACTCAATGCGATTTTTTTGTCCTATTAATCGGTGGTTACATCAGGATGTTCTAAACCGAAATGGCCTAGAAATGCACGTTCGACGGAATCCTGGGTATGTTCAAACCCATACGTGCCCAGTACAAATGTCGGAGCATTTAAGGTTTTAGTAGTATCTGAGAATATACCGTGCCACATTCCTTTCATAGTAGTTACCGTGCCGATCGTCACATCTCCTTTCATCGTTCCCATCTCGCCGACGGGTGCCGACCCAAGATTGACTGTGCCAGAAAGAGTATTAGAAGATCTATTGCCGAAATCTTGGAACGTATAAAGTTTGATGCCATCAATGTGGCCGGAAACAGTTCCTGCAATTGCGGGAACATAATCGTCTGAATTTCGGGTGTCAATGCCAGAGCTAGCCGTAGCGTAGCCGCCAAAAAGTTTTGCCTTAAGCTCAATATCGCCAGAAAATCCTCCCGCTCCACGTTTGTCGCTGTATCCGCCTTCTGTTTTGCCGGAATATGTTGCGGTAATTTCATCGTCATAAGGGGCAGCATTCGGTTCTCGGAAATTATCATCGTCCGCCCATAGAAATGCCCACCGTCCATGACTAAAAGCCCGTGTCAATCCCTCGGCATCGGAAAACACGCCGGCATTTACAACATTATTATTCCCATCGGTATCCTTCGAAATCTCGACCCAGTACCCCCCGGCAAACATTTCAGCATCTTCGTCGTCCGAGCCGTAATCCTTCAGATACTTGCTTTCTGTCGCAAACAAGGCGATTGCGTTGCCATCAGGCAAATTGTGAAGAACAGTGTAGCGATTTCCCTTTCTTCCGTAATCGTCCGTACTCGATTTGGAGTCCATAAAATCCTTTGGATCTCCGGTCAATTTTGAAAACGGAATTGTATCTTTTACAATTTCCTGGTGCGTTACTTCAGTATATCCCTGAATGCCTTCATCAGTGTCAGCGTCCTTAACAGCCGTAATATCGTCAACTTCTATAAATTGAAGCGAATTCACGTTATTGCCAAAATCAACATTGGCAGTCCTTGCTGTTCCCTGACTAGCGAATATGCTTTTTATGTCGTACTGGATGCAATTGGCACCCGCGCTTGGGGTACTGCCTGGGGGACCGCAATCGTCGCTATTATCCGAAGTAATTTCGGAGAAAACAAACATGCCCTCTGCATTAACGGCAGCCTTAATTTTCGAATCGCTTGTTCCGTAGTCGCTTTCCGCAAGCAACATCTGCGCAATATTCGGCGCAGTAACGGTTTCACGAGCCGTGACCACTCTATCCACTACTTTCGTTTTCGTTAAGCATCCCGACAGGGACACCGCCACACCGCCCAAAAGCAGGCATGTAGCCCACCCAATTCTTGCTGATCGCATGGGTTTCTCCTCAAATTTCCGACGGATGCCCGCCCCTTGTCCAAGACTCTATACCCGAAAAACAGGCTCCAACTTGGAATCTCAAGCGAATTCTACTGCATCTTCTCAAGTCGCGCGAGCTAAACTTGACCGAAAATCCACATGATAATCGGAATTCGATTCAATTTCCGATTTGCATGCATCCCAGTCCCGCTGGATTCAATTTCAGTTCTGCGGAACGGAATCGGTCGATGCTCGCGCTCAATAAATTACATCGCCCAAGCCAATCGCCTGCGTTACTTGCAGCGACGCGCCGACGAACATTCCGCGCCCCGGAATTCCTCACGGTCCGCGCACAATCCCCACGGGATGCAATTCACCTGCCCGTGCAGCGCTTCTGCAGCTTCGGATTGTTTCTTCGGCGACCTCGGACAACCTTTGCGATAAACTACACTTCGGACACGCCATATAATTGAAGCTGCTTTCGGAATTTCACGCCGTTCAAACCGCGGCCGCTGCGCAAAATCTAACTCCGCTGTTCGGACATGCAACGCTCGTGGAAACCGCCGAGAATCTGTGGAAATCGAAAATTGATTTAAGTCCGGCAAACTTGGAAAGCATCCGAAACCCGAAAAAACTTCTCGCTGGCATCTGCCATACGCGCTTTTCCACGTTCCAATGCGCACGACGAACAAACAGAGCGACGACCCTGCGGACCTGCATAGCCGCGCGTTGGCCATCATAACCCGAATCAGTTGCCGCCTGAGCGAACGCGCAGTTAAGTTGGAGTAAATTTCGTCGCGAAACTCTTCGAAAGATACCGGCGGTTTCACGGCAAGGGAACCAAGTCCCGCCCTAACCTCTCTGAAGGCCTTGCCCATGTGTGCAGCCGAGAAATCATTATCCGGTGTATCTGCTCACCCCCTATTTTTCGCGATTTTCATTTTGCGTGATTTTCACGGCAGGAACGCCCGCCTAGTGCGTGGGTTAAACCTTTGGGAGCTAGTGCGTTGATCTGAGCGCGCCTAGGCTTGAAACCCTGTCGTGGCCGCCATTTCGGGGCGATGAAGATTCCGGTTGACATTATGATTCCGGCGTTCTATGGCTGGCCCCGGACGGTTCCGGGAAGGCGGTTTCGATGGGCGCATGGCATGGTTCAAAGGCGACGATGGGGCTCAGCCAGGCCATTGTCGGCCTGATGCGGCCCCACGACACCTATATCGAAACGCACCTGGGGGCGGCGCGATCATGAAGCGCAAGCCACCGGCGCTGCGCTCGATCGGCATCGACCTCAACGCCCGGTCCATCGGGACGCTTTGCTGCGACTACGAGGTGGAGCTGGTTCACGGGTGCTGTCATCTCTTCCTGGCCGACTACCCTTTCGAGGGCAGCGAACTGGTCTACAGCGACCCGCCCTATCTGATGAGCACCCGCAAGTCTCAGCGCCGCTACCGCTATCGCTACAGCGATGCGGATCACGAGGCCCTGCCGGGGTTGCCCGGGGGCCTGCCCTGTTCGGTGATGATCTCCGGCTATCCCTCGGCTCTCTACGACAGGATCCTGGAGGACTGGCACAGCGTGTCGGTCCGGGTGATGAACCAGGCCGGGGTGGTGACGGAGAAGATCTGGCTCAACTTCACGCCGGACCGGCCTCGCTGGCACGCCTGCGCGGGCCGCAACTTCACCGACCGCCGGCGCATCAAGCGCAAAGCGGCCAGCTGGGCGCGACGCTGCCGGGCGAGCGGCTCGCCGTGCTGGCCGCGGTCATGGAGGTGGAGGCCGAGTGATGGCGACGGTGAACGCGGCATCGCGGCGGCAGGAGTTCGAGGACGAGAAGGCCCGCATCGCGGCGCTGCGAGCGGACGGCAAGGTGTCCCGGGACGTCGATGCAGCGATCCGTGTCCTCACCGCCCTGCTGAGCATCCTGATCACAGTCCTGCTGGAAAGGACGACTCGCAAGGGGTCGCAGAACTCCAGCCTGCCGCCGTCGCAGACGGACAAGGACGAGACCGCGCGGCGCAAGGGCGCCAGCGGCAAGGGCGCGAAGCAGAACCGGCAGACCGGCGCCGGCCTGCGCAAGACCACCGTCAAGGAGACGGTCGCCGTCGAGACCTGCGAGGCCTGCGGCGGCGGCCTCTCGGACGTCGATGCGATCGGCCGGGAACGCCGCATCCTCTTCGACATCGTGTTCGAGGTCGTCGAACGCCGCGTCGATGCCGAGGTCAAGGAATGCCCCGAATGCCTGGCCCGCACCAAGGG
>MKWU01004919.1_pt1 | contig 15169 bp, 14 predicted proteins | sample 809101 | NCBI WGS metagenome assembly MKWU01 (sample SAMN05860141, study PRJNA318959) | sponge metagenome | host: Aplysina aerophoba | place: Slovenia: Piran, Adriatic Sea, Gulf of Piran | collected 2013-05-07 | reverse complement strand
ATGAGAACGGAAACGTGGTGGGGGCGGGCGACGCTGAAGAGCAAACCCGACAAATTTGGCGCAACATCGGCGTGGCGGTGCAGGCCGCCGGCGGCAGTCTCGCCGACATTGTGAAGACTACTACCTACGTCACCGGTATAGAGCACGGCGCGGCGGTGCGTAAGGTCCGCGGCGAATTGTTCGCATCCAACCCGCCGACCAGCACACTGTTGGTGGTCAGCGAGTTGGCCAATCCGGCCTACGTCGTGGAGATTGAGTCCATCGCCGTGATCGGGTAACTCGCGGCAGCGGTTTTCGGGCCGTGCCAAATATCCCATCAATTGAATAGTTGAAGGCCGGAGCATCCACTGGGGATGCTCCGGCCTTCTATTTTAAGTCCTGGGTCGTGCGGCCTTGTCTAAGGCCTGAACCTCATTCTCTGATGATACCCATCGACTCAGCTCGGCGATGCTGCAGCACTTGCCACATTCTGTGCCAAACAAAGCGGCGCTCGGGCTCTTCCAATCGCCTGCCAATCAACTGGCGCACCGCTAGCACAGCCTGTCCTGCGAAGAACCCCCAGTGGCCCGGTTCATTTCGAATCCAACCTTCCACTCGGTCGGGATGATCGTCAGCGACTTTTGCCAGTATCTGATCCAAGCCTACATCGCCGTCGTCTTTACCATCCGGCATGGGTTCATCCACCGCCCACCGGCCGGACGATCTCCAGCGCGTCCCCAGGATTCAGCTTCACATCTGCGAAGTCTTCCTTCCGGATCACTTGTCCGTTGTAACCTACCGCGATAAATCGCATGTTCACGTCGATAGTCGCCAGATAGGATTGCAAATCCAGACCCTCATCTACGTCTCGCGGTTTCCCGTTCACTTTCAGCGTAATCATAGTGGCGTTACACCTCCTGTCTACCTGGGAACCACCGGCAATCCCGCCGCCTGATTCATCCGGGTATTTTCTGCCGATCCGTCGGCCATCGCTGATTTGAGACGTTCGGCAGCAGCGCCTGGATTGGGATCCGCCAGCACGGCCGTGATGACCGCTATGCCTTGTGCTCCAGCGGACATCACCTGGCCCACGTTGCCCTCCGTTATCCCTCCAATACCCAGCATGGGTTTGGTAATATTGGCATCCTTGATCCGGCTCAACAGCCCCGGCCCTGTAGGCTCCTCGCCGGGGTGTGACCGCGTGGTAAACATGGTGCCTACGAGCAGAAAATCCGCACCGCTTTGGACAGTATCGCCGGCTCCCTCGACCGAATGGACGGATCGGCCAATTAGTGGCGTGTCGCCCAACATGCGCCGAGAAACGTCGGTAGGCAAACCCAATTCTCCGAGCTGGACGCCGTCGACCTGAGCTGCCACCGCGACGTCCACCCGTTCGTTCACCAGCAGCAGGGCTCTGCCCCTGATGGCGTTTTTCAACTCCTCTGCCAGTTCGAGCAATGCAGCGCCGGGCAGTTCCTTGTCCCGAAGTTGCACTACATCTACTCCACCAGACACCGCAGCGGACACCCGCTGAGTCATTTCATCGCGCGGACAAACCGCTGGATCCGTGACCAGGCACAGGCAGGGATAGGGCAGGACGGGTCTTTCGCCGGTCACTTCAACAACCGTACAGTACGCTAATTCGCTGCAGCGGGTTCTGGGACATCGGTGGGTGGGCTGCTGGCAATCGCTTCCGTTCGCACCGGAATCCGCCCAGCCAGGTATGCCTGTCGACCGGCCTCCACCCCTTTCTTGAAAGCATCTGCCATCAGGGCAGGATTTTCCGCCTGGGCGATAGCCGTATTGACCAACACCGCATCGGCGCCCATCTCCAGGGCTTTGGACGCATCCGACGGCACCGCAAGGCCGGCATCCACAACTACTGGTATCGTGGCGTTCTCCAGGATAATCCGGACCTCTTCCACGGTATGAATTCCCTGCCCAGATCCGATTGCCGAGCCAAGAGGCATCACCGTAACGCAACCAACCTCCTCCAAGTTCTTAGCCAGGACGGGGTCGGCGTGGATGTATGGCAATACCTTGAACCCTTCATCCACCAATTGACGTGCGGCCTCCAGCGTGCCGTTAGGGTCGGGGAACAGGTATTTGGCGTCCGGAATGACCTCGAGTTTAACGAAATCCGTCTGTGCAACCTCCCTGCCCAAGCGCGCAACGAAGAGCGCCTCCTCGACGCTTCGGCAACCCGCTGTGTTGGGGAGGATCCAGTATTTGTCCAGGTTTATGTGCTCGAGGATGTTCTGTTCCGGATTGTCGAGATCCAATCGTCGTATCGCAACCGTGACCATCTCGGTGCCCGACGCTTCCAGCGAATCGACCATTTCTTGCATGCTGCGATGTCGACCCGTCCCAACGATCAGCCGGGAATTGAACGATACGCCGCCTATCACCAGTTCATCGGCCATGGCTGCTACTCTCCTAGTGTGGTGTTCGAGGCGGTACGTACGCCCCAAAAACGTCGCCGCCAGGCGGAAACCCGGCGGCCAAGTATTAGTGCTACCTACTGTTCCTACGCCGGCATTACCCGAGTCAGGTACAGACGGTCGGCGACGAAATTGGTCGCCCTCTCAGCCCGGTTTGCCCAAGCTCCCGCCAGATTCGCGTCAGGCATTCGATTGTACGTTGAATTTAGCACTGCGGACGAATCAAGTCAACGTGCTTTACTTCTCTTGGAGTAAGGCGGTCTGATGATCGCGTTATCCATCCCTCATGCTCCCCAGGTGAGATCGGCCAGTACGTCTCGACCAAAGGACTGTGGCCGACCGGACGGTTTAGCCACCCCGACCAGAGGTAAACGATCCCGACCAAAATCCCGGTCGCTATGACTACTCCGACAATCAGACACCCGTAGCGGGCCATATCAGTTCACGCTGGTATGATTGGCAGCCGAATCCGCGACGGAAAATGCTGGTCATGATAAATGGTCTGAAGCGCGGGGATCGACTCGGTAGCCTCCCACGGATGGTCGGAGGTGTTGAAATTGCGGTCAAACCGGGGAAAGTTGCTGCTGCTTATTTCTAGGCGGATGCGGTGCCCCTTTTTGAACACATTACTGGTGGCCACCAGGTCTATGGTGTACTCCTCAACGGCTCCGGGGGTTATTGGGCGCGACTCGTCCGTGCCTTGCCTGTACCGCGCTCGTATAATGCCATCCACCAGGCTCCGCGCCGCGCCGCAGGGTTCCACGTCGACCAACTTGGCGGTGAAATCTGTGTCCTCCGCCGTGGTGGCCGCGTACAAGGTAACCGTCAGGGGACCAGTCACCTCCACGTCGGTTTCCAGCGGGGGTGTGCTGTAGCAAAGCACGTCGTTCCGGGCCTCAACTAACTGTTGGTCGTACGCTCCGCCTGGCACAAATGATGGCCCACAGCACAGCGCCCCACCGTGAGTGGGTACCGGATCCCTGGGATCATATACGAACACGTCAACCGAATCGTTGCCCGGCATCGCCGGCGATAGCGATCCATCGCCCGATGCCGTGTTGGCTTTGCCGGCGCTGTGCAGGTAATAGTCGGTGTATTGGGTGCGGGCCAGTGGCCACTCTTGCTCATCCCGCCAGCGGTTTTCGCCCATAACAAAAATCTGCACGGGCGCGCCGTCGTTGGCGCCGTTGTGCTCGCCCTTGAGCCAGTGATCGAACCACCTCAACTGGATGCCGTCAGTGTCTATGGCCGGTCCTGCAGCGCCCAGTCCGAAGAAGAATTCCCCGGAGATTTCACCGAACGGACCATGGTGCCATGGCCCAACGATCAGGCGTTGACCATCGCGCACGGTCGTGTCTTCGGCCTTGTTTCGCATCCCCACATAGTTGCGCAACGTACCCAGCAGGAAAATGTCGTGCCACCCACCGATGTGCAGGGCCGGCGTGGTGATGTGCGAATAGTGGTCCTCGATGCGCCAGCGGCTCCAGTAGTCGTCGCTGGAGGAATGGCGTATCCAGTCGTAGAAGTAACCTGCAAGAGGAGACTTAAGATGCGGCAGGTCCACGATTGGTTGATGCCTGAAGGTGCAGTCAAGCTCGTTGAAAGCGGCCAGCAAGCCCTCGCGAGTCCCATCGGGCACGTCGTGGCGGCTTGAGATCGCGCCCATGTTTGCCATAGTCAATTGGCGCATGGTCCAAGACAACGCAAATCCCCAGGCCAGTGCGCCACCCTGGTAGGTCCAGCCCTCGTAGTAGTCCGACGCCGTGATGCCCGGCGCGATACACGTGAGGGCTGGAGGGTTGGTGATCGCGCATAGCCATTGGGTTGCGCCAACGTAGGAACGACCAAACATACCCACTTTCCCGGAACTCCACGACTGATCCGCGCACCATTGCACCGTATCGTACCCATCGTTGGGTTCGTCCAGGAAGGGGTAGAACTCGCCTTCGGAAGCGTAGCGGCCTCGCGTATCCTGGATCACCACCGCATAGCCGTGGGACGCGGCACGGATAACTTCCAGCGCTCCAGTGCGGCCTTGAGATTTATCGTACGGGGTGCGCTGCAGCAGCACCGGAAGCTGTCCCTCTACGTCGGGACGGTAAACGTCGGCGTACAGCGTGACGCCGTCTCGCATGGGCACTGCCAGGTCGAGCTCGCTGCGAATGTTGGTGTACGGTCCCATCGATTCCGGCATGGCAACACCTCCGTGTTTCCAATCACGTTATAAGTTGGGTTACGACAACAGGAACTCCAGAACCGCCTTTTGGGCATGCAGTCGGTTGTGCGCCTGTCGGTATGCCACCGATTGCGGATGTTCCAGCATCCCTGGGGGTACTTCCTCGCCGTAGTGCGCCGGCATATCGTGCATGAAGCATGCATCAGGCGCGGCCTTTTTCATCAGGGCATCGTTCACCGTGTAGCCCTGGAACGCCATCAGCCGTTGCTCCGTTTCAGCCTCGTCGCCCATGCTGGTCCAAACGTCCGTGTACACCACGTTGGCATCGATCACGGCGTCCTCCGGTCGCACCAGAGGATGTACTGTCGGCTTTGGCCCATCGTCTGCCCTGACTCCTCGTGCGCTGGCGGCGTCGAACACCGGCTCTTCCAATTGGTAGCCGTGTGGCGCGGCGATTGCGAAGTTCATACCAACTGCCGGCGAGCCCAGGCACAGGCTCCTCGCCACGTTGTTCCCGTCCCCTATGTAAGCCACATTCACACCGTCGGTTCTCCCATGGGTTTCGGCTATCGTCAGCAGGTCTGCCATCGTTTGGCAGGGGTGCTCAACGTCTGATAACGCATTGATCACGGGCATGTTCCCATATTTGGCCAGTCCAACCAGCGATTCATGGGAATTCACGCGTGCGATCACAGCGTCCACGTAGCCGCTCAGTACCCGCGCTACGTCTGATACTGGTTCCCGGCGGCCCAGCCCAACCTCTTCGGGCGACATATACAGGCTGTACCCTCCCAGTTCGGCGATGCCGATCTGAAAACTGACTCGGGTCCTCAACGACGGTTTCTCAAACAGCAGCGCCACCCGTTTCCCGGCCAACGGTTGCACGCTTCCAGGAGGCGAGGATTTCAACTCCAATGCTCGGCGTATCAAGGTTCGGGTTTCGTCGGGCGAAATATCTGTTATGGAAATGAAATCACGCTTGTCAGACATTGCTGGTTTCCTTGCAACCGAATTTAGCGCTGAATAACCGCGCTCCTGCCGAACATCATAACAGGCACTGCACTCTGCGGCTGTTCGGTCCAGCAGCCCAGAGAAATCTGAAGGATGCTTTGCGATAATCCGATTAAGGTCCGGACACACGAAAGAGGCCGGTCTCAAGACCGGCCTCCATTACGTTTCGAACGTGCAGGATTCCTACAGGTTGAACTGCGGATCCATGTAGCTGGCGTCCTTCTCGTAAACCTGCAGCCGGGACCGCAGGGTGTCGCAAACCAGCAACCGGTTGTTGGCCCGGTCAAAGGTGCAGGACATGGGCATGCGGAACGTTCGCTGCTGTTGCTCCAGGTCGGGGACCCGGCGGCGGGCTTTGACCATGTCCGGGTTGGCGTTGAGCGAAAGGTCTCCCCATTCGGAAACCTCGGTCGCGTCGCCTTCCAGGTAGGCCAGTGGGTTGGCGTCGGCGTCGTAAATCACGATGCGCTCGTTGAGCCAGTCGGCCACGTAAACGTCGCCGTCATTGTCAATGTCAACGCCCAGAGGGTGGTTCAGCTCGCCGGAGCGACTGCCGCGGCTGCCGAAGGTTCGCAGGTGAGTGCCGCCTGCGGTGTACTTCTGCACCCGGTGGTTGCCCCAGTCGGCGATGTAAAGGTCGCCTTCATTGTCGATGCTGATTCCGGAGGGCATTTCCAGGTCTTCAGGTCCATCGCCCTTGGTGCCGAAACCGCCCAGGTACTCACCGTTTTTGCCGAACTTTTGGACTCGACTGGTGCGGGACGAAACTACCCAAAGGTTCTGGTCGGCGTCGAAGGCGACGCCGGCGGCGCCGTTTAGTTGGCCTTCGCCGTCTCCGCTTTCGCCCCACTGATTGGTCAGGTTGCCGTCAGCGTCGAACACGCAGATCTGGTTTTTCCACTCGTCGGAAGCGTACACATTGCCGTCGGCGTCGGCGGCAATCCCGGTGATCCACTCAAACAGACCCCGCGAGTTGGACTGATAGGCAGCGCCTTCGCGGCCGAATTCGCCTAGGAACTCCTCGCCGCCCTTGCCTTCCGTATTGCCGATGGTGCACTTGGTGATGCGGGCGCTGGGATTCTGCTCACCGCCGCGGTTGGCGACATACATCACGCCGTCCGGCAGGACTGCCACGTCCACCGGCTGGCTGAATCCCATGCCCACCTGACCCTGGCGGCCGACGTTTTTGACGTACAGCCATGCCCGACCGCTTGCCACGGTATTCTGAGGCATAGTTAATCCTCCAATTTGGATTTTTAGGCCTGGGTGGTGGCGCAACCGGAGGGCTGCGCCACCACCGAATTTACTGAGCCTGAAACCTTGTTACTTGACGAAGTTCAGCTTCGGGAAGGTTCCGTTGACGATGGGGTTGGCGTCCATGCCGAGCCAGTCTTCAACGATGCTGGTGTAAGCGCCGCGGAAATCGTAGTTGGGAACCAGGTCACCCTGTTCCAGATCTTCGTTCTTCCGGGACGGGTACTCGCCGTAGAAGCCACCCTGAATTGGGTCGCCAATCACGAACGCCGCGCCGGCTGCGCCGTGGTCGGTGCCGGAGCCGTTGTCACGGACACGGCGGCCGAACTCGGAGAACATGTACATGACGATGTTCTCGCCGGTGTTGTGCTCCTTCATGTCCTGGAAGAAGGCGTTGACACCCTCGGAGATTTCCTTCCACAGCTGCGGGTGGGCGGCGGCCTCACCGGCGTGCGTGTCGAAGCTGGCGTGCTGGGTGTAGAAAATCTTGGTGCCCAGATCGGCCATGTAAACCTGGGCGATGTCGCGCAGGTGGTGGGCGATGGGGCTGTTGGGATATTCCACGTTGCTGGAGTACTGCTCCGGTGCAACCTTGACTATGTCGGCGCCAATCATGGCGTCGGTGCCGGTGGAGCGCAGGTAGTCGTTCACGAAGCTGCCGCCGATGGTCGGGGAATACATCTTCGAGAACAGGTCCAGCGCCTTGGAACGCTGGTCAGCATTCTCGATGCCGGTCAGCAGGCCGTAGGTGCCCAGGTCAGCAATGGCAGCGACGGGGACTCCGGGGACGGCCAACGCGCGAGGCAGGCCATGGCCGAAGTTGATGGCCGTCAGCACGTTCTCTTTGTTCGGGTCCATCTCGCGTGCGACGCGACCGGCCCAACCCTCGGTGCCAACCTTGTCCGGCTCACAGGTGTGCCAGATGTCCATGCTGCGGAAGTGCGAGCGAGGGCTGTCGGCGTAGCCGATGCCGTGAATGATGGCAACGTTGCCCGCGTCAAACAGTTCCTTGAGGGGGCCCATGGTGGGGGCGAAACCCAACTCGTCGTTGATGGGGATGATGTCTTCTCGCTTGTAGCTTACGGCGGGCCGGTTGTCGTAGTACGACGAGTCGTTGTAAGGGATCACCGTGTTGAAGTAGTCGTTGCCGCCGGTGAGCTGCAGGACCACGATGACCGGGTCTTTCTTTGTGGAGGTCATTGCCTATGCTCCTTGTTTGTTTGGTTGAGGCAGTCGGATCGGTGTTGTCGCCGGGCCGAATCCGGCCCGGCGAGGTTCCGATTAGCCGAACTGGTACTCGGTGGTGGCGCTGATCAGGGACATGGTCTCGCCGATGCGAGTCGCCGTGGCGGCGCGATCGCCCCAGTTGACATCGCCACCGGCGCGGACGTGCTCTGCCAACTGGCCGCGAGTCTCTTCGCTCAGCTCGACGAAGCCCATGTACTCGGTGCAGGCGTTCAGCAAATGGTCGGGCGTGGTCACGCCTTCGTCCTGCATCCGGTCAATGATGTCGCGCATTCCGGGCAGTTCCGAGTTCGACACCCGGTCGGCCACGAAGTTGATGCGGGCCAGCAGGGCGCCGGAGTTGATCCACTCTAGGCCGGTGTGCCACCCTTCCACCGACGGCGGGTCCAGGATGGACTGGCCCATGTAGGTGGGCTCTTTACCGATGTTCAGAACGCCAGGGTCGGGGTTCTCGTAGAGGCCAACCATGCGCAGCGTGCCTGCGACCACTTCCGTCGGGCTCTTGATCTTCTGGAAGCGAGCGTCCTTGAACCACTGCGAATTGAACATGTGGCGCAGTACGGGTTTCATCTCGAATCCCGATTCCTCAAATATCTGGCACATCTCGTCCAGCGCATCCTCGTCACGGGCCGGCTCGATGGTCCACGCGGGAACCTGCGGCTCATCGGCGACGAAGAAGTTATAGAGGTGGCGGCAGATGAAGCGGGTAGTTGCCGGCTCTTCCAGGATGATGTCGATGATGTCCTCACCGTTGAAGTTGCCGGTGCGGCCCAGGAAGGTCTTTTCGCCATAGTCGTGATCTTCGTCACGATAGGCGAACTTCCAGGGGTAGCGTCCATAGGGAGCGCGCGGCAGTTTGGCCTGGATGGTCCAGCCGGTGAACGCGCGCGAGCACTCGCGGACATCAACCTCGGTGTAGTTCGAAACGCCCATGGAGAAGAGTTCCAGAAGCTCGCGGCCCCAGTTCTCGTTCACGGCGTCCCGGTGGTTTTCGTTGTTGTCCAGCCAGAAAATCATGGCCGGGTTCTTGGACAGCTCAACGAGAATGTCCCGGTAGTTCCCCATCCCGTGTTCGCGGAGCATATCGATCTGCTCGAGCAACTGGTCGCAGTTGTCGACCTTGGAGTTGCCGGTGGCAAATACGTGATGCCAGAACAGGGTAATCTTCTCTTCCAAAGGCTTGTCGCTGGATATCATGTTGTACATCCAGTTGGCCTGTCCGGAGAAGGGAACGCCCCCGGGGAGCAAAAAGCTGGGGTGATACCGCAGCAGCAGAGCCATCTTCCCGCCTTGGCGGTCTTCCGACGGTTCCAGCAGCTCTTCCACGGTGGCTTCGTAACCCTGGGCAACACAACGCTCCAACTCAGCGCGGTTGGCGCCAAAACCGGCGCGCCGCATCAAGTGGGCCATCAATGCCAGGTCATCTTTGTGTGACATCCTGTGCCTCCTTCCAGTGTGTTTTCTTGCCAAAGCCGCATACAGACATCACTCGCCTGAGCGACCTATATTTTGCCGGTAGTTTAATTTACCGATAAAGCTGTGTCAACAAAAATCGGCGCATCGCTCAAATTTGATAACCATTATAATGTGGTAGCCAATGTTAAACTGCGCGCGTGGATGCCAGGAACCGGCGGCCCCGGATTGGGCAATCTAGTTTGACGCGCCCGCGATAGGAGCGCAGTCCAGCAGATTCAGTTCGTCGAGGTCGTTTTCGTCCACATCATATAGCGCCGGCGGTACGTATCCGCACAAGTCGTTCCTGATGACGTAAAGCACCATTAGCTTTGGAAGGTTGCCTAACTCAGGCGGAATCTGACCGGTCAGTTGGTTGGTGTCCAGGTGCAACTGTTCAAGCTTAACCAGGTTTCCCAACTCCGACGGTATATTGCCCATCAGCATGTTGTTGTCCAGGTGCAGTTCCTCAAGTTTGGGCAGGTCCCCCAATTCCGCTGGGATCATGCCACTCAACCGGTTCCGATTGAAGTCCAGCACCCTCAACTCAGGCATCTGCCCCAACGCCGCCGGAATCGAACCGGCCAGTTCATTTTCGCGCAGACGAAGGATTTCCAGTTTGGGCAGATTGCCTAATTCGGGCGGCACCTGCCCGCTCAGTCTGTTGCTGTCCAGGGACAAATATTTCAACTCCGCCAGGCCACCGATTCCTGGGGGGATCGAGCCCTCCAAACGGTTCCCGCCAAGGTTTAGGGATATCAGGCTCGTGAGACCGCTCAGTTCGGGTGGTATCTCACCGGACAGTTGGTTGTCTTGCAGCCGCAACACCCTAAGGCTTTCCAAGCTGCCCAACCCTGCTGGTATCTGTCCAGTCAACTCGTTGTCATGGAGGTAAAGCCATCCGAGGTTCTCAAGCTGACCTAGTTCTGAGGGGATCTCTTCTGTTAACTGGTTGTCGTATAGCAACAACCCCCTCAGGTTGGCGAGATCTCCCAGCTTCTCCGGTATGGCACCAGTTAAATCATTGCCCGTTATCCCCAGGAAGGTGAGCCTGGACAGGTTTCCTAACGCGGGCGGTATTTCACCGGTGAACTCGTTGTCGCTGAGCCATAGAGCTCCAAGATTTGCGAGATCACCCAACTCAGACGGTATCGTTCCCGTCAGCTTATTGTCATCAAGGTCAAGGGTCCTGAGATTGGAGAGGCCGATGATCTGGGGTGGTATCTCTCCAGTCAGGTCGTTGTTCCACAACTCAAGATCGGTCAGGTTCGCGAGGTTTCCCAACTCGGGTGGGATCGGCCCGCTAAATTCGTTGTGGTCAAACGACAAGACCGTGAGGTTGGTGAGATTGCCCAACTCCCCCGGTATTTCTCCGCTGAGGCGATTGCCATCCATGTCCAGGGTGTCCAGACTGGCCAGGTTCCCCAACTCAGGCGGCAGCCGGCCGCTCATGTTGTTGTTGTCCAGGTATAGGACCAGCACGCAGCCGTTGCTGTCGGCGGACACGCCGAACCAAGTGCCAATCGGATCGTCGCTGAGCCAATTTACGCTGTTCCTCCACCGCTCGCCGTTGGTGGCCTCGTACAGAGCCACCAGGGCTTCCCTGTCCCCGGCACAACTGTCCAGCATCACTGAGTTAGACCACGGCGACCAGACCGGTACGCCGAACCGCCCTGCGCTGCTCCCAACTGTGAACCAATATGTTGAGCCCGGATTGAGGTTCGTGATGGTTTGGGAAGTTTGTCCCGTGTTGCGTACGCTCTTGAAGGTCAGGGAGTCCCGCCATTCCTCACCTGCCTCGTTCGCCGCGTTGAAATCCTCCTGGGAAATCCAAGCGAGGATGTAAAATCTCGCTTCTGGCACACGCTCCCAGGTAACTACAACCTCACCGGCATTGGGCCCAGCTTCTGCCTGGGGCTTGCCGGGTGCGAGCGGGGTCTCCTGGGCAAAAACCTGGACCGTCGTGCCGGCTCCAATGACCATCAGGGTTATGGCAAAAATTGATGCAATGCCTGTGCGGATTTTCATATGGGAACCGACCATTTGAATTTATGGGTTTTGCTTGCCAATCTGTCCGCAAGCGAATGAGACGAGGTTTACTTGGGCACCGCCCACGCCGGCGGTGGCGCGTGCGTTACCGACGCGTCATTATCCGCCGGAATCCGCGCGACCAACCGACCGTTCTGCACGGTCACATCATGGTAAAAAAGCTGAGCCCTGGGACCGTTCACGCAAACCCCCTGGCTCTCCTCAAACCGCCAACCGTGGTCAGGGCACAAAAAACTCTTGTCCCACTTTACGACCCTACCGAAAGCGTGTGGGCATACCATGGATAGCAGGCGATAGTTCCCATCGCGACCCTTCGCCAGCCAATACTCTTCCCCACTTTCCAACCTGACCCGTGCGGGCAGTGTCGGAAAGTCTGCGGCCCCGCCGATGTCGACCTGGCGCGCCGGAGCCATCTTGTTGCTCCCGATATCTGCGGGGTCGGTATACATGCGCCGCCGGCGATGGTAGATGTTTTCGCTCATCGGGTTACTCCTCCGGAATGTCAGTCGGTGGGCAGCCCGCCGAAAGCCTCTTCCATCGTAATTATCGGAAAAATCTCCGTCTGGTTCCACGTCGCCAGGCCCATATCAATCACCGCGTCATCAATGGCGTGTCCGTCTGGGCCGTCGAGAATCAGCCAGGTCTGGTGCGAGGACTTGCCGACCCAGCCTCCGCGGTATTCACATCCGCGGGTGGCCAATGTATCGGTCAATTCCGCCGACATGCGCAAAACCCGGTCCCTCACGCCCAAGTCGACACCCGGGCAACGCTCGGGGGCGTGTTCCAGCGACACCATGTACAAACCCATTGGTGCGTCCCTCCAGTGTTTTCCTACCCAGCTGCAACCGACAACCCTAGCGTGGCCGCGCGGAAGATGCCCGGCTGGGTCAATCCGTCGAACATTTGGGGCCGCATCGCTTCGGCAAGTCCCTCCAGGACGTCGATTACCCTGGGCCCGTGCCGGCTGGGGATCTGGCCGTCAAACAGATAAACCCTACCTTCTTTTACAGCGTTCAGGGAGCTCCATTCCGGACGCTCCAACAGCTTCGCGGTCTCGGCAATGGTGCGGTCCATGTTGAATGCGCAGGGCATCACCATCACGTAGTCCGGTTGGTATTCTAAAACCTCGTCCCAACCTACTTCCCGAGATTTGCCCCACTTCTCGGCCAGCCCTTCCACCCCGCCGGCAAGTTCAACCAGTTCGGGAGTCCATTGCCCAGTATTCCGCAATGGTTCCAGCCAATCGATGCAAAACACTTTGTGGGCCAGTCCATCCGCAGCCTGTTGGGAGACGTAGTCCGTCCGGCTACGCAGTTGCCCCAATAGCGCTTCCGCCCGGGCGGGGACCCCGGCGGCTTCCCCAATGAGGCCGATGTTCTTGAAAATGTCGTCCAGGCTGGCGGGTCGGATGCTCAAAATTTCGGGAGTGTAGTCTAATACTTTCGCTGCGGTTTCAAAGACTGACCCGGTGCCCACGGCGCAGACCTCGCACAGTTCTTGGGTCAGGATGAGGTCAGGTTGCAGTCGCCTGAGCAGGTCGCCGTCGATGACGTACAGAGGATTGCCAGCGGCCCGGGCCTGCTGGATAATCGCGTCTATCTCTGCGCTGGACAAATGGGTCTTGCTGCGAATGCTGCGACTCACCACCGGCAATCCCTGGGCCGCAGCCGGGTAGTCGCACATGTGGGATACCCCCACCAGGGAGTCACCGAGATCAAGGGCGAACACTATCTCGGTCGCGCTGGGCAGCAACGACACAATACGCATGGCCGGCATTGTAGGCCCAATCATTCGCAATGGCAAACAACGGCGTACGGCGGAGTTTGTCACGCTTGGTGGTATCATAACTATAGAGACTCGGATGGTCTCGCAAGCTGTTATGGCGCTATACCTTGATCATCCGGTTCCTCCCTCCGTGGGACATTAAACGCTTGAGCGAGTTACCTCTTCGAACCGGATGCTAGGCCCGTAGCGTGATCTCGCATAAACACTTCGATTCGTTCATTCAGACCGGTAACATCGATGACAGCCCGCATCCTGAACGGCAATGATCTGGCGGCGGAATTGCGCGCCGAAGTGGCCGAAGGCGTGGCTCATTTGGCCCAAATGTCAGGGGTGCCTCCTGGTCTCGCGGCGGTGCTGGTCGGAGACGACCCTGCATCGGCGGTGTACGTTCGCAACAAGGCCCGCGCCTGCGCCGAAGCCGGCATATTCTCCGAAACCTTCAACGTGGCCGCGGAGTCTTCGCAGGACGACCTGCACTCCCTCCTTGATCGCCTGAACGCTGACCACCGATTCCACGGGATATTGTTGCAATTGCCGTTGCCGGATCACCTGGTTGAATCCTCCGCGATTGAGCGCATCGATCCCGTAAAGGATGTCGACGGCTTGCATCCGGTGAGTCAGGGTCGAATGCTCCAGGGAGAACCGACCTTCCTGCCGTGCACACCCGCCGGCGTGCAGCAGGTGCTGATGCGCTCCGGCTACGATCCCGCCGGCCAGCACATCGTTATCGTCGGACGCAGCAATATCGTGGGCAAGCCTCTGGCAGCCCTGCTGATGCAGCGAAGCGCCGGCGGCAACGCCACCGTCACCGTGTGCCACACCCGTACCCGAGACCTCTCCGACGTTACCCGCCAAGCCGACATTCTGATCGCCGCCATGGGTGTCCCTCGGGCTATCGGCGCTGACATGGTGAGGCCGGGCGCCGTCGTCATTGATGTGGGCATCAACCGCGTGGACGACGCAACCCGCCGCCGGGGGTATCGACTCGTCGGCGATGTTGACTACGATCCGGTAGCCGAAAAGGCTGAGGCCATCACGCCCGTGCCCGGCGGCATCGGCCCCATGACTGTCGCCATGCTGATCAGCAACACCCTGCACGCCGCGTGGGTGAGCGTAGGGCAGAGTTAGTCGACACCTGTCGGTTCCGCATGACGCTCCGCACCAGCGATTTCGATTACCACCTGCCGCCGGAGTTGATCGCCCAGACCCCTGCCGAACCGAGGGATTCATCGCGCCTCCTAGTGCTGGACCGCACAGAGTCCGGTGGTGTTGAGCACAGAACTTTTCGCGACCTCACCGAATACCTCCGTCCCGGCGACCTGATGGTATTCAACCGCAGCCGGGTGATCCCGGCGCGTCTGCATGGGACAGAACTGCGTTCCGGCGCTCGTGTTGAGGTGCTGCTGGTCCGTAGGCTGGAGCCGGGAATCTGGCAGGCATTGGGACGCCCCGGTCGACGGCTGCGGGACGGCGCGGAGGGAACCATCGCCCCTTCCTCAAGAGCGGATTCGACTCACACCGTGCGCGTCGAGATTCTGGAGACCCACGAGAACGGACTGCGCACCGTCCGCCTGTCCGACGAGTCCCATCTCGACTCCCTTGGTGAACTGCCGCTTCCACCCTACATCAAGGAAACTCCGGATGATCCGGAGCGCTACCAGACCGTGTATGCCGACGCGCCCGGCAGCGTCGCCGCGCCCACCGCCGGCCTGCACTTCACCGACGATATGCTGAACAGCATCCGCGACCTGGGAGTGTCAACGGCGTGGGTCACCCT
>MKWU01004918.1_pt1 | contig 15175 bp, 15 predicted proteins | sample 809101 | NCBI WGS metagenome assembly MKWU01 (sample SAMN05860141, study PRJNA318959) | sponge metagenome | host: Aplysina aerophoba | place: Slovenia: Piran, Adriatic Sea, Gulf of Piran | collected 2013-05-07 | reverse complement strand
TCCACAGATGATTCAATTATGTCACCGTATCTAGAATAGACTAAGATTACTGGCTTTGCCACATGTCATGTAACCGTTAAACTTATGTGTCCTTGGGTCAGTATCTACGTAGAAAGGTTAAGTAGTATATAGGGTGGACTAGATAACTTATACATTACTACTGCAAATGTAACAAAGATGATTCCTGCATTAACAATTGTGATAGAGGGAATTTTTTAATATAAATTTACTTTATCATACATCAGTTATATCTGTTCATACAGCATTCTTTCTCCACTTATTTCTAATAATAGCCTGTCAGCAGTAGTCGCATGGTAGACATGCTTAGCCTTGTGGGAGAGAATGTTGGCTTGGTAGGATTTGAGCCAGTGTTGCAAGATGCTGCAGAGCACTCTGTTGAATCTGAAGAAGGTGAGAGAGCTATATTATGCGATGTGCCCTCAGAGTTTCAGGTGGCAGTGAGACTTCTTGGAAAAAAAGATGCCGTTACTAAGCTTAAAGTGAGTTTTGTGTGCATGATTACTCTGGACGTTTACTAGAGTTGAGTGCACTGTTGTCTGCTGGTATGAATTAGGCACTACGAGAGTTTGGAGAACTCTGTCAAAATGGATCTAAGGAATCTGTCTTGTCTGTGAGTAAGGTGTGGATTATTCACTACAACAAGCTGTCACTGGTAAGCAGTTTATCATGATATAATAACTATGTTTATGTGTTCATGGGTGCACTTTGTAAGCTGTATTTCATTAAGGCATGTCTGGAGTCAATAATTGAAAAATGGCTGGGATGGAAAATACACTTGTAACTTACAAAGTGTACAAGCAATTCCAATAGAAATTGCTGTGTGGGTACCTTTATTATCCTACTTCTAAACCCTTTTCACACGGACCGTTAATCCAGATTTGAAGTGAGTCGAATGGGGTTCGATTCCAGATTAGTTACGTTCACACAGACAGGTTACTTCGGATTAACATGCGGGTCAAACCACCTTCCGAGGTGGTTTTGACCCGCATTTAATCCGGATTAAAGATGGCAGTGTTTAGTCGGACCTGATGAGACAGTGAAGTAGACGTTTTGATTGACATTTGGTCCAACACAACGATCCAAGCGCAACAGAAACGATATCTTGACAAAAATGTTGTGCTTCTGCGCTTTGTCCACAACGATCTGTTCACCTGCCACCCTTGTAAGAGTTGTCATGACGTTGCTAGGCTCACACACGGTAATATTTGCCACTGTGTCTGTATTACTGCGTTGTGGAGTCTCTGTAGTTCCGATGCTAGTTGTCTCCGAGCTCGCGGTCTCCTCACTGCCCCTAAGCACAACCAAACAACGACACAATTTACCAGTAGCGCCTCGAATGCCATCTTTAGCCAATTCGAAATTAGCCATTCACGCGTAGGACAACATATGTTACAGCTATGAAAGTGGTCATGGCCATGGTCATGGTCAAAAAAATGGACACAATAGCTTGAGGATGAGGAGACAAATAAGACTTGCAAGAAGACCACTGGCTGCCTTGTATGAAGACAGAGAGAGGGAATTGAATGTCTTTACACCAATTCTCATTGAGACTAAATTTGCTGTGACACTATGGAGACCTGGCACAATGTACAATATAGAACAATATCGCATCTCTTTGGCGTGGGTATCTCTACTGGTGCTGTTCATGAGGTGTGTGCCATGAAATAGTCTGCCACCTTCTGCACACATAAATCAGGATTCTGCATGGACATGAGGCCATGGAAATAGTCAGAGGTTCTGAAGGTCAATGGGGATTCCCACAATGTTTGGGGCAGTGGATGGATAAGACATGCTCATTGTCACACCTGAAAACTGTGCCAGTGACTACTACAATCGTTTATGAATGTGTGCGCTGGATGACGCAGCATGTAGGCCCGTATTTTATATAATTCCGAATTGATCACCATGGGAGAAGCTGGAACCCTTATCCCTATTTTGGTACGGACTATGAGTGGAGTGCCTGTTGTCATTCTTGGCAATCCAGCTTATCCACTGCTACAATGGTTAATGAAACTATACCCTGGTCTAGAATTAAGTGGTACAATTAGGAAGTTCAACACTCGACTTAGCAGAGCTTGTGAGGTTGTCGACTGTGCTTTTGAGAGGACGTTGGAAGAAACCGGGCTGCGATGTATGATGTTGTTTATCGCTGCATGTTGATGGTGACATCCCTGGCTTTGTCGACAGCTAAGGCCATGTGTTGCCAGGGCATCTACTTCTGACCCACAGTGACGTAGGGACTGAACAGGGGGGCACCCAATCGCAAACCAACTGCCACCCTGATAGTTTGGTCCTCCATACAGAGGCCGAGGGAAGACATTGGCAGGGCTTCCAACCAGGCTCCTGATTCCTTTGCTGAGGAGGCTAGCAGATGGGCTCGTGCCCTGGTGGTGAGGTTCGCACCAAAAAAGAATGGCCTCCAAGGGGCAGGCATTCTGCTTTCCAACACCAACTGCACAAAACGGCTGAGGGCAGGGAGAAAGCCACTGGTGTTGACAGAAGGACAAATCATGTCCTTCAGATATTGAGGCTTGAGGCCATCTGGACCTCCAGCCGAGCCATTGGGGATGGAATGAATCGCCTTTACGATGTCCTTACCTGTCACTGAGATGGGATTGGGCAGAAAATCCTCCTGCAAAGGTGGAATAGCTGAATTGTGGTGGAGTGGGGGGTGCTTGTCCTGGAGGGCTGCGAAGGTGGATTCATCTGGTGGAGCCAGAGACTCTTCAGAGCTAGCAATTCAGACCGCTCCCCTGAAATTCCCCTCTTCTAGCTGAGCAGAAACCCGAAATGCCAACAACCTAATAGGGTCCTTTGGCAGGTATTGCCTTTTCTTGGAACGCGGACTGGCTTTGACCTTTGGCAGATCTGCCTCTGCCTCAATCTGCCTATTGACAAGCATGGTTAAAGATGCCCCTTGAGCACCTCTCTGTGGCAACCTCAGACAGCGAGAGCTAAAATGGAAAAGGCACTCCCATGAGGTGTGATTGTTTCTGGAGATGACCGCTTCGAGGATGGTGAATAGCTTCCTTCCCGCTAGGAGCCTCGACGCTTTGGGAATCCTGGTAGGCGGCTGGGAGGGCAGCTTGGGTGGTATCCGAAGGCTCTGGATTGTGTGTGCTCCTTTTATTATATACTACAAACCAAAATTAAATTAGTTACCTTGTAATAGTATATATAATTATTTATAATTATTATTTGTATAAATTAGTTAAACTTAGATTACCGTAATCTAGAGACAGGGGGTGGGGGAGGGGGGTTGTTAGGACAGAAGAGGGAACGCCACAGTCAAGGTTGATGGTGTGCAGCCGTCGCTGGGTGTGCAGGGCCTCCATGATTCTTCTGTTGGTCAGGTTGGTTTCGACCTCCTTTACCATGGATGACTCCCACTTCACCTGATGTCCTGTGTCTCATCCATGAACTGCAATGCCATTCTTCCGGTCATTCTTCTTCACAGCCATCTTGTGTTCCTTCAGTCGCTTTTCGAAGAAGAAACGTTTAAACCATCAAGTGAATCAAACTACACAGTCAGTTCCTAGGTCCCGTCCACTTATCAATCAAGCTTATTGGAAGGTATGGCAAACGCATGTTTGCTTGTACAGAAGACATCCTTTTCTGACATTGGCCCAAGTACCTGGAAGCAACCTGCTCAGTCTTCAGGTTCCAGGTACGTATGACTTTTCCATGGATGATAATGACTTTTAAACCCTTAAGAAAGGATACCAGCCGAAAAACACGGTAGCAAGTACACAATGGGCAGTTACCAACTTTCAGAAGTGGTTAGAAGAGATGCAAAAGAGTGGACCAGGAAATGAGAGCTGCCCAGATGATATACTTGAATGCGAAGATGACGAGAAAATGTCTTACTTACTTGAAAAGTTCACTACTGAAACTGGAAAGGAGGATGGCTTGCACTATCCACCCAGTACCTTAAACCTGCTATTAATGGGGTGGAGAGGCACAGCACCCAGGCCCTAAACAACAATTGATACCCCGCAGAGTTGGTCAAGAGGAACTGGCAGACCTGGTCCACCAACAGCTCTACGATAGAACCAGCCACACCCAAAACCATGGTCGTCATTTCATATGTCTGACACCTGTCTGAGACCATCTGTCGAATTTTATCCTCGCTGGAGATTCGGACCTGTTTTCACCGACATCGCACCCCACAGCAGGCATTGGTGAACCTGAAAGACTGCATACCACTCCAACAATGGCCGGGTGTAATCTACAGTATCCCCTGTGGTACCTGTCCCAAAGTGTATGTGGGGCAGACAGGTCGGACGTTGGACCATCGTTTGAACGAACACAAGAGAGCACTAACAAGTGGTAACCTCACCCAGTCTGCAATTGCAGTGAATGCAGCCAATGAGTCGCATGCTATTGATTGGAAGGAGACCAAGGTGGTGGATGCCAACCCACATTACCACAAGAGATGCACACTTGAATCATGGTGCATCAGATCTGAGGTCACCACAATGAACAGAGATGAAGGCAATTTACCACCAGTGTACGACCCCCTTCTACAGTAGTCAACAGTTAAAGCATTGTTAACAGGAAGATGTAGGTAAGGCTAGTCATCTTCATCTGAGCTGTTTCCGTTGTCATTGAAGTCCATAGGAGGCAGAGGAGGGAGGTTGGGTGGGGCTGGTCCAGTGAATATCCATATGTCGGAAACGGACGAAATGACTAGGTGCTGGGCAAATGCCCAGCTGAAAAGAGTGGCATTGGGGAATTGGGCTGTTGATAACCTGGTTGAAATGGAGGAGGGTATGAAGTGAAGAACGCCCGTGAATTGGTTGACTGCTTGCTTGACAGCAAGGGGTTTCTGGATTAGTGTTCAACTGGCAAGGAGTTTCTGGTGGTTGATGGGGTGGTGGTTTCTGGTTGGCTCATGGAAGGACCAGGGGTTTTTAGTTGGTCAGGTGAGTGGACAAGGGACAGCACTTTACACTCTCCAGGGCCCAGTTCATTCTCCTCTTCATTAGAAGCAGAGTCCAGAAGGTGGATAGGTCGTTAAATTGCTGGGAAGATCTTCTTCCTCGCCTGCACCGCTCCTTCACGCTCTGTCTATGATATCCTTGTACTTCTTTTTCAGTAATTTAATCTTAATTTGGCATACTTCCACCATGGGATGAAAACCACTCTTTCATAACTCTTCAATGACTTGGATGAATGTGAAACATTCCTAAAGGCAGCTTTAAGCAGTCTTTGCATAATATCTTACCTCCAGATTTTCAGGAGCAGCTTCGTTTCAGCATTTGTCCACACATGTTCTTTTTCCACCATCTTTAATCGCACTATGATATGGCATAATCACGCAGGGAAATCCAGTTGGAATTCTTGTTCCAAACTAGGATCGGATAATGCGGACTAGGCTGCACATGTGAACAGGCCAATCTAGATTACAGTGGCCATGTGAAAGGGGGAATCTCACTCCCTTTCTGTCACTCTGTGAAATCATCGTTCGTACGAATGCCCTCAATCATGTCAAAATGTGCGAGTACAATGGCTGACTGGAAATTCAACTGATATCAGTCAGTGAGCACCTTCCAAGCAATAAGAAATAGTGACATCGCTGCAATTATGCAAAGCATCGTGGAGCAATCATTGCCTACAGTCCATGATCCTCTGAAATTCCTCTTGCTACGGGTTTTTTCAATGAGTAATAACACCTTTTACAACTGGGGGTGCATAATTAAGTATAGAGTATAAACGTGTTTGATGATGTAAATTTGCAACTTTGCAGTAATGTTTAGGCACTGTGCAAGAATTTCCAAACTTTCATCTTCGTAGAAGCAGAAGGTTTGGCAGTAGAGAAAGTATTTGTGCTGCTGGATAAAGTTTGAGAGATGAACCTTGACTCCTGTCATACCTTAATTGAGGTGCGATTAACTTCAATCTGTGCAGGACAGTGACCAGCGAGTCCGTGAAGCATGCCAGAGAGCTATGATCCATTTCATTGTGCAAGCTGGGAAGCACTTTGCTCCATACCTCAAGTCTGTTCTTGGACACTGGGTGTGTGGAATGAATGATCCTTATATTCCAGCAGCTACTGCTGCAAGGGAAGCATTTGAGTCTGCTTTCTCAGAGCCGAAACGAATTGAAGTATACAAGTATGCATTTGATGAGATCATCTTGGTAAGTACTGTCTTAGTATACTATTTTACTATACTTTCAATGTTGTGATGTGATAGTGCCTAATGTACTTTTCATTTAGCATGTTCAAGAACTACTGAATTTTCCAGTAAAGGTCTCAGGCAAAGCGTAAGTTTTTAATTGTGCAGTAGTAATGGAGTGTTAACAAGATATGTGATGTTTACAGATCCTACTCTGATACGAGAAGAGTTCAAGAGGTAGCTATGATGCAAGGGATACATGGGTTAGCTCATATGCTAATCCAAGTACCTGGAGAGTTTCTGCAGAAGCAAACACTCATCAGTTCATTATGGTGTGCAGCATGCCTGTCCAAACTCCAGAAGAATGAACATACAATGGTTAGTGATGTGAGCTCGTGCAATTTTGTTTTCTCAGAATTTGTTTGATTTGCGTAAGTTATTTGTGGCATGTACCATAGAAAGAAACTTACCCACCAAAGACCATGCAATACTGTGGTAGTAATATTAACTTGTTAACCAATCTTGGAGCTCATGAATTGGACTGCAGGGGATGTAGCTTTGATTTGTTTGTGATACTTGTAATGTGGGAATTGTTTGCCAAGTAGTGACGTAAGATTGTGAGTTTTCAAGTTGTGTTGCAAACTCCACAATTTGTTTCAACTCAAACTCCTTGTTTGCATTATAGGTATAAGCTCCCATTATTGATACTTCCTTCTCAGATAAGGGCTACTCTGTACAAAGTGTATGCAGCAGTGCTTCATGCCAAACCAGAACTTGGAAAGAAAGATGTTGTTGCTACTTTAATGAGTGGCCTGAATGAGTCACAGCCTGCTGTTGTTCCCCACCTGTGGCATGCTGTGCTGACCACTGTCACAAGTGTCCCTGTAAGTGTATTGATTTGGCATGCTTTATAATATGATTGTAGTTGTACACAGTGAATTTGTAGTCAGTGCTCTACTCTTCTATTGTGTATCCTCTTAGAACTGGAATGAAGATGTAGACATTGGAAACACTCTGGTACCAGGTCTACTCCAATTGGTAGCTAATGGTGGCTATGGAGCTGCCAAGCAGACGTTCCCATATTTACTTCCAATTATAGACCAAGCATATACTCAGGTACATAGGTGTATGTATGAAAAGTGTAAATTGCCACATCACTGAATGCATTTCCTCTTCAGTTGTCCGAGGACGCCTTTCCTGTTGCCTTTTTGAACAAGCTTGTTCTTGGGTGAGTCATTTGAATTGGTATTGGTAACCTATAGTGTTTGTGTTTGATGGTAAATCAGTGAAGGCATACTGTATGGCTGAAATTTTGGCAGTCCAAATATTTAGCTATTTTGCCTCCTATCATGCAAGATAAGGTTTAGCAGAATTTATGTTTGGCTGTGATAATATAGAAGGTTTTGATGTCATAATTCTACTCCTTGAGCAGCTTACAAGGACCTACATAGACACATGACGTACAAACATGCCTAATCTACGTACTGCCATCACTAGTTCCACCAATAAAGTATTTACACCAGCTGGTGGAAGAGTAACCACTACCAGCTCAAGCTGTACAGGATACAACCATCTTGAGCACATGTAGGAGTGGAATGCAGGAACTGATTTCAGCTTGTATAGGTGCAAAAATACTATCTATCTATCACATGCCCTTGTGCTACCTGCAATTGGTTGCTGGATCCTGCGTCTGCTTGTGCCTAAATAATCTGGACCCTCTGCAAGTTGTGCTGGTGGTGGTTTTTGGGTCACCAATGGCACCTATAATTATTGTTCTCACTTTTAGGGTTTTGTATGGATTCATGTTCGTGACCTTATATGCAACACAACTAGAAAGACTACCGTTTCAGCTGTTAGCTCTAATGCTATCTTCTCATGTGAGATTATAGATTTGAGATACTTGTATAGATGTGTATTAATGAGGACAAGGCAAGTAACTAAGTAACTGGCTAGCTAGTATGAACAATTACATATCAGAGTGCTACCGAAAGATCTATAGCTGATTGTTAATACACTTCCTCTGGAAACTACTCTAGCCGATCGGATTAGTCAGATGTAGATGTCCAAACAGATGCTTTGACCCCAATCCAGGGGTCCTCATCGGTGATTAAAGACTACAAAACAAGGCAGGGCAACTTATATGTGTGGACAGGTAGGAAAGTGTGGCTGAGAAGGGTGAGAACCCAGGGGCCAGAAATGCAGGGACTGGTGCGTGTAGGAATATATAGCAATTCTAGTACAGTAAACAACCCAAGTAAAGTGAAGAAACAGTCGGTGCCACAGTGATACACAGCTATACCAATTCCATCAGAGGTGTGCACTGGAAGCATGGCACATCAGATCCCAAGACAGCCTTATGAACAGAGATGCAGGCCCCTCTCCAAGTGTACAACCCTCTGATCTGCCACCAGAGTACCACTAGCTGACCTTCGCCTTGCGTGGTTGACTTACAACTGTTTGTATTACTATTCATTCCCACAGCATTAGCACACTACTCCAGGCAATCTCAGTGATAGGCGGACACTCTCATTTCTGTAACATGAAATGCTGTCTCCTGTTGCTTGTTCAGTGCCCATGTTTCACTTCCATTCATACATACATACAAAGAATCGACCTATACAGCACTGGAGTTAGGAAGGAGCTGGAATGAGTGTGTGTCAATGAAAGAGTTATATACATAATTATCAGTTTGTATGATCTGGTCTATAGCTAATTTATTCTGTTCCTCCATTCATCTCTGTTAGCAGCACATCTTAGAGCCTCTGCAGCTGACGTTTGCCCACCTAGGTCCTTTAAACTGTCTTGAGGCATGTCTTTCTGTTTCCCTATTTCGCATGGGCCTGAACCCTGCCAGAACACCAGGTCTGCTACTGGTTGGTATCTGTCTGCAATGCATCGAGCAGCATGTCCAGCAAAGTGTAGGCGCCTGTGTCGTACGATGTTGTCTGCTCGCGGGAGGTTACCATACAGCTCTCTGTTGGTCATGTGAGCTGTTGAGGGTATGTTCAGGGCCTTGCGTAGCAGGTTGGTGTAAGCCCACAGATTCTGGATGTTAGCTGTGTTGTTAGGATCCAAGTTTCTGCTCCGTAAAAGAATACGCTCTCCACAGTTGCCTTAAATACTCTGATCTTGGCTTTGCGACTACACCCAGACTTCCATACTCTCCTTAACCTGTTCGCTACTTACTCTTCATAACCTGTTTGCTACTTCATATGCACATGCATGTCATACCGCAAAGTCCTTGTGAGGTGACATAATCTAGCTGCGTAGATACCTGAAATCAGATACCTCTGCAATGTCCCCAGCACTGACCGTCAGTGCTGGGTGATTGTCATCAGAGAAGTCGCCAGTTCTGATGTACTCAGTCTTCTGCAGGTTTATGTGCAAATCAACAGCTGCTGCATTCTCCTCAACTGCTGTGAGTAGGGTCTGTGCATTGGTCATGCTGCCACATAAAAGAACGATGTTCTCCACAAAGTCCAAGTCTGTCATGTACTTGGCCAAGTGTTCTCGACATAGGCGCTTTTGGATCATAAAGCCAATTCTATCGTCCGGTATAGGTACTCTGAGGATATAGTCCACAACAATAACAAACAAGGAAGGAGCTAATGTGTCACCTTGTAGAACACCAGCTTCTACTTCAAAATATGCACATTCTTTTCTCACTGTACATTCTTCAATACTTCTTTTTTGAGCTAGGATATGCTGGGTGGTTGATCTGCCAATGCGAAAACCATTCTGGTTGGGTCATAGAAGAGGTTCAGTGTGCAGCTGGATGCGGTTGAGCAATATTCTATTGCACAGCTTGGCAACGAGTGACATGAGTGCAATGCCACGGTAGTTTCCACACACTGAAGGGTCACCTTTCTTGAGGATGGGAACTATGCCAGAAACCTTCCCTTTCTCAGGCACCACTGCAGTCTCAAATGCCTGATTCAATACTGTCGACAGTATCTCTTGTATGCTAGTGAGCCTCAGCACCAGTTTTGCGAAAGGGAGAAAGGGTCTAGTGAGCAGCCTGTACTGTTTTGTGCAGAGGACGGAACTAATTAGTCACTTCCTTAAAGGTTAGCAGCTTAACCAGAGTATACTCGCAAGGTGTCAAGGGCTAGCGGCGATGTATACTAAAGAGGCTTTGAGGCTTTTCCTGCAAGTTTGTGGCATGTTATGCTAGCCGGACTGCTCGCACATGATCTGAGATTGGTACACAACGGCATTTTGCTAATATAATTATTCTTATGGTAACTGCATATTAATGAGCCACCAAGTTCCGGTGGCTCTGTACAAAACAGTATACGTAGGATGCTCACTCAGACCATTCTTACTCGATCCATTGGGAGGATGAATATTTTTGTAGTCATCTCAGACGTATTCGAAAAAAGACAAGAGAATCAGTATGAAGACTCTCTGCTTAGGATTCGTTCACACTAGCCAGGGTTCAAAATAGTTCTTAGACGTTTCGACAGCTTTCAGCTGCCTTCATCAATAAAACTGTGTGAACTACCTAGCCACTCAGGCCTCTTCAAAGTTATCAGTATGAAGACTCTCTGTTATTGGCCTGCTAATGGGCCTTCCGCACTAGCTTCGTAGAGTGGCCAGGTGCATAATTATATATTGATGGATGTACGCCTTTTTCAGTGCATCTTGTTCTTGTCTCTGAAATGTGACAGCTATGTGCACAGGGCTGGGGCGTTAAGCTGAAGAAAGTGAAGTGACTCACAAGTGATGATCAAGATGTGTTGTGGCAAAAAGGGTGCTTTGGGTGTTTACAGACAAAAATAAACAGAACAAAACAGAAACAGATCACTTGATTGAAGTTGTACTTTGTTTTCTGATTCTAATTGTTGAAGTAAAGCAACAAGAGCCCACATTGTTGTAAGAACCCTAGTTTGATAAATAACGTATCGACCTGTGGTCAGGTTGATATAATATTTAGCGACCTGACCAAATCAAAGGAAATGCCCATGCACAGTTGTGTAAATATAGTTGATAACTGCAGGTAAAGGATACTGTAGATGCATGTAGCATACAATGCATTACATGAATCAGCCTTGTATGTATATGTGTTAATAGATTCTTCCTTGTCTCCTGTTTGTAGAATGCAATTGGCATTATCTATTCAAGACCTGGAGTGCATGCTGACTACATTCAAAGACTATTGTCTGTTTTTGGTCAAGCACCACAGAGAAGACGTACCAGAATCTCCTGTGTTTCAAGCTGTACGTTTGTTTGCTGAAATGCATGTCTGAATAACTGTCAGACTACATGGGAATACGGACATGTGTAATTGTATCATAGATAGACTTGTCCTTCGCAATCTCTGTGACTAGGTTCTGGCATGATAGGTTAATCTCATACACTAGCCAGAAATTGAGTGGACAGATGTCAATGGTAGACTTCAATGTTTAGACCCAATCCAGGCATCTCTTCAGTGAAGTAATGATTGATATAGTAGAGGTTCATCAGAGGTTCACCCCTGTCACATAGACCATTTCAAAGTGGGCCTAACTTCCGAAGTAGGTTTTGACCCAGTTGTAAAGCGAGTTAGAGGTGACATGAAATAGCGGAACACGGAAGTATGTGTTTGGATCGCGAGATCACTTTGTTACTTAAAGTGTGAAGTGAACGAAGCATCTAAGCCCTGTTTCTAGGTACATTCTGTAACAAGATGCCCTTCCTGAAGATAGAGGAGGAACTACGCAAAGCAGGGTGTGAGCATGCCTACAAGCAGTGCAGGGCCAAGGTGTAAGCGCTGAAAAAATGTTACAAAGACATTGTTGACAGATTTTGGAGGAACGGTGCTGGCATGGAATCCGACAAAGAGATGACAGTTTCGGATTTTCCGTGGTTTACTGCTATCCACAATGTCATGAGAGGCAGGGCAGTGACTAATCCACGTAATGTTATTGACAGTGCTATCCCAGGACCTAGTTGGGTAGAAACTGAAGTGTGGAAAAAAAAAAGAGTGAGCAGGAGTGTGATGCTGGCATAATGACCCCAGACCCAACCCCAACAAAAAGTAGACAGAAATGACACACCAACTGACAGGACTGACACACCAACCGACCGGACTTCTCATTTGGGAAAATAGGAAGATGATTGGACACTAATATTAATTTGGGCCATTTCACTATGGCAATTGTGTGCCAAATATCTACTGCTTGAGTACACAGCTAGTAAATTTAGACTAGTAATGTCATGCAATTAAGGAGTATAGATTCTCTGATCCAAATGAAAGTAGGTACTCAGGCTCATCAGAGGCAAGTAATACCGTAGGACATTTGTGAAAGTGTGTCCCCGCTAATGGAGATTGTCTGTGTACCCTTGTAATCCTGCATGGCTAAGAACAAGGAAGGAAAGGAAACAGCCATGTTATCTGTGCTTTTGAGCTGCTTGTGTTACTTACGACAGTAAGGCATTTGTTACACCAGTCATATTGCTAACTGGCTTATGTACTTTGTAGCACTTTTACTCTTTTTAGGTATCGACACTTTTGAATCATGCACTGACTAGTGCCTTCAATCCAACACGCAACATTTTGATCATTGAGTGCATGGGTTCTATCACTCAAGAGATGCTCAGACTTGGACTTGATTCTGGCAATGAAGTTGAATTGCAGACCTACCTTGCCAACTGCCTATGCGAGACAGTATGTAGTGTGGACAAGGTTAGTTTGTTCAGAGCAGGCATGCTGTATTTTTCTGTGGATGTCTAACTGTACCTACAACTCCTTGTGGTAGCCAGGCTCATCAGTGCCATAGTCATGTTCTTATTGATTAATAGTTGTCATTGCTGATTATAATATCCTCTAGAGCCATTGCTGCAAGTTATGCCAGAACACTTCCAATTCAGGATATGAAGGCTTACAATCAACATCATTATTACACAATGATATCGTAGAGGCTCATTGCTACGTACTTTGTTGATATCGGGCGAACTGATCATGAGCAAATACGTAGCAGAATCAGTAATAATGACTGCAATCCTTGTTATTGATTCTGCTACGTATTTGCTCACGATCAGTTCGCCTGATTATTACACACGTTTTGTCCTGCTGCCATGACAAAGAAGTAAAAATTAGTTTTAACACACTTTCTCAGGCTATTAGCAAAGTGCAGTTACTCCACCCCGATGCTGCCCCAGCTTCATATTATATTTTCAGCCTTAAGAAGTAGGTTTAGTTTATAACTGGTATATACAAGTACAGCGATTTTTTATGGTAGTATTGAGTGTATCATAGTAGGTCGAGCAGACAGGGACATGATGACAATTTTTTAACCTGAAGCTTAATTGGGTAGTTCTCTGGACTAAAATTGGTTTTATGATTTGGATAACGACAAGGTCGTGGGACTAGGATTTGCTATATGCAGTGCTGCAAAGGACACTTCACAATGTATAACTTTGTAATTTTTACTGTAAGTGATTGTGTGACTTGTAAGGACCTGTTCATGTTGCCTGTGTATGCCTACAATTAATTTGTAAGTTCAATTTGTATTGATTGACACGGAGCAAATATGCTTTGTTCTTTCTCTTGTAATTCTTAGCCTTGGTCACAGGCCTAGTTATCCAAACTAATTGTGCACTTTAGTGCATTTGGTGGCAGCATCGGGGGTGAACAGTCCCTTCACAAGAATAATTGGGACTGGCAAAGGTACCATGATGCCCCACTTTAGCGTCTTGAGCATGCTGCAGTATGGATTCAAGGAGACTGGTTGAGAGAAGATATGGGGAAGTAGAGTATGGTCATAAAATGATTAGAGAAAGATAGGAGCATAGGCAAAGGAGAATTGGCAGGCAGCAAGATCTGTGGCAAGCTTTTTGTAGAACGTTGTTGTCTCACGCGACGTGCCACCACAGGGAGACAGGACCAGAGGGCTAAGCACAGCATGTTCAACCTCCCGTACTCTTTCTCCATACTCTCTCTTCTTTCCATTTTCATGCAGCTTGTACAAGGAGGCGAGGTCTTTGTTACGATAGGAGGACGCGTTTGGGTAAAAAAACTCACATCGAAGAATGCATCCTGTCCTCTCGACCAAAAACCACGGGCAAGTATGTCACACCGAGCTTCGTCCTGTGCACTTTTGCTCTTTTGTGGCTGATACGATCAGGGCTACCAGGGATGCGGTTACCTGTTTGGATGACTCAAACTCAGATTGTGAGTTTGATAATGGATTGAATAGGCCCAGGCCACCCAATCTAGGTGGTAGGGCAAGTTCCAAGGGAGAGCAGGAAGGACGTCCTGTGATGGTTGAGATGAAGTGACGGTGGATTACCTCATCCAAGGGCTGCAGAAGGTCATCAATATCGGGAATAGTTCTGCATGCATATGTCCGTTTGCTTGCCACGCCATGATTAAAAGCGGCAAACGCAGCATGGGGGCTGGGTCTCAGCAATTGGCTAAGGACATCAACTCCTCACACCACTCTTTGCAACTGTCATATTCGGTGGCGAAGTCCCTTGACCCAACAGCAGCTCCAAGATGTCTGTTACCATGTGTGGTAACTAAGATATTGGAGTCCTCAAAGACGGTCTTGGCCTCATCCTCGTATTCATCTTTCACAACAAGAAATGTCTTGGAGGCATTAGGATGTTAATCGTACTGCAGTCCGATGGTGGAAAGCTATTCCCACCATGATCTGAGATGGTGACAGGAGGCAGCGGCTGTGTCGTCGTCGGCTAACTAAACCTGGCTGACATCTTGTAGCTCATTCAGCCGTCGAATAAGGGGAGTAATGGCAAGGGCGTACATGGCCATAGCGGGTCACCTTGCATAGTTCCTTCACTGGATAACACTTCTCCTCCAGAAATAAGCATTCTTACGGGGGACTGGTAGGTGTTTTTTAGCACTGTAGCAAGTGCTGGGCAGATGAACTTCATGTTGTGGATGGCCGTCTTTCTGTGCAGTGAGTTAAATGCATTGGTTGCATCGACTAGGAGTACGCCGTGAGTGTCTATGTTCACAAAGATCTTTCTCGTGGCGTGTGTCTGGTGCAGCACATACCTGCAGGGGGCGAGCAGCTTTAAGGACATCATCT
>MKWU01004917.1_pt1 | contig 15177 bp, 6 predicted proteins | sample 809101 | NCBI WGS metagenome assembly MKWU01 (sample SAMN05860141, study PRJNA318959) | sponge metagenome | host: Aplysina aerophoba | place: Slovenia: Piran, Adriatic Sea, Gulf of Piran | collected 2013-05-07 | reverse complement strand
GGGATGCCGCAGGGCCGAGACCCAGCCCAAGCCGGGGTATTGCCGCAGGGTCTCGATCTGGGTGTCGGTGAGCATGCCGCGGTCGCCCACCAGCACCACGCGTTGCAGGCCGAAGCGCTCGCGCAGGGTCTGGACCTGGTCCGGCACGGTGGTCGGGTCAGCCGTGTTGCCGGGATAGGCCTGCACGGCCAGCGGGCAGCCCTCGGCGTCGGCCAGCAGGCCGTAGACGACGATCGGACGACCGCGCTTGCCGTCGCGGCTGTAGCCGTAGCGCATCAGCGGGCAGGTGCGGCCTTCGTAGTAGCTACTCGAGACGTCGTACAGGACTTGGGAATCGTCATCGAGGTGGCGTTGGGCCAAGCGCCGCTGGATGCGGTCTTGGCGCTCGAGCAGCCAGTCCAGAGCGGCGTAGAGGTGCTCTTCGTCGGCGTCCTGCTCAGCGACAATATAGAGCGTTTTTTGGCGAGCGGCGCGGCAGAAGGGTGTTCGAATGAGGCAAGGGTGTGCAGGCCGCGCCGGTTGCTAAAAAACGTATTGGACTGAACCGCCGCCGAGGCTCTGGGCTATGGGCGTTAATCGGGCCGGCGGTGGGAGGGAGTCCGGTTGGTGGGAACTCTCTGCGGTGGCGGGGGCGGTCAGCCAAGGCGTCGGCAGGCTCTGCGGGAAGCAGGAGGCAGCCTCGCAGGGGGTGCGCAGGGGCGTCCGGGAGAGCAGCATCGTGGCGGCCGGGGCCCGTCGGCGCAGGGGGGCCGTAGCGACGGCTAAGGCGCGTCGGCGGGGGGCTGGAGACAGTCGGGTGGTATGCGTCACGAGGTGTCCGGAGGGGCCCTCAGCGAGACCTGCGTAGGCCATGCGTCGATGACCAGCATCGCGCCGCGCCCGCAGGCCGGGCAGTCGCGCAGGGAGCGACCGGTGAGTTTCTCGTATTCCGAGCTCGGAATGTGAACACACACGAGCAGCCGAGCTGGGCATAACCCCTTTGGCTGGCTGACGATATCACTGCCACTGTGCAGACTCCCTTCCGGCAGTAGCGGATTAGTGCGAGAAGCAAGGAAATCCTACTGCCAGAATTCGGGTTTGCGCCGTCAAGATAAACAGGGCGTCAACATCGAGAACGTCCGCCAGGACCGGGTTTACTACGACCTGGGTCGCGACCGCATCGTCCTGCCGCTCAAGGAGCAGTTCCCGACCGGGGCGACCTACTACCAGTCCGCCCTGCACGAGCTGGGGCACTGGACGGGCCACCCGGACCGGCTGAACAGAGCGACTCTGGTGGAGGGGATCCGGGAGGGCTGCTCCTCGCTCCAATACGCCCGGGAGGAGTTGCGGGCGGAGATCAGCTCGATGATCACGGGGGACCGGCTGCAGCTGGGCCACGACCCGTCACGGCACGCAGCCTACGTGGGCTACTGGGTGCAGGCGCTCAAGGACGACCCGCGGAGATCTACCGGGCCTCCCAGGATGCGCAGGTGATGAGCGACTACCTGCTGGACCGGGCGCGGGAGAAAGGGCCGCAGCGCAAGGCGGATCCGGCTGTCGAGCGGAAGCTGGAAGCGGCCCGGGAAAAGCCGCTGACGGTCCGGCCCCTGCCGGAGCAGCCCGGCTTGCGCAGGCACTTCCCCAGGGAGGGGGAAGGACCGAGCCGTTAGCGCGGCCCGGGGCTTGGCGCGTTCGGCGCTCGCGGACAGACTCCGAAACATGGCATTCGTAATCGACCGGGTCGACTTGCTCGCCTACACCCCGGCAGACGCCCGCGTGCGTGACGACGCCGCCGGCACGCTCTCGGTTCCGCTGGCCAGCGCGGCCGCCTATTACCTCGGGGAGACGGTTCCGGTAAGGGGGCGGCGAGCCGCTGACGCTGGCGTGCTGGGAATCTGGACAGGACCTTGTGATCGAAAACGGGACGGAACTGCTGCCGCAGCTCGCCGCCGGAGCGTAGATCGACGCGTCGGGTCGGCTGCAGCGGCGAATCCTTGAAACCGAAGACCGGATCCTCTGCCAAAACGAGGTCGTCTGCCGGGCGGCAGACGTGGTCGTGCTCAGAGGACCCGATGGACGGCGAATACCGGGATCGTCGTTGGGGCGATCCTGTTCCGCATCGGCATTGCGGGCCCCGGCTGGCGGCTCGTCGAAGTGATCCCCGCATCCTGCGACCCGGCTCTCGCCCGCCGCGAGATCGACCCGCAGGGCCGGGCCCCGCTCCACGGCGTTGGGCAGGGGCCCCCCGGCGCCCCGGCGCCCGCCCGCCGCGAGAGCGCCCCGCAGGGTCGGGCCACGCTCGACGGCGTTGGACAGGCGCCCCTCGACGCACGCGTGGCGCACCGTTCGTTTGCTCGTATTGCGGACGGTTCCGAGCCTGCCGGGTCATCCCACCGCGACTGACGCGGCCGAGTCGGGGTCGAGCCGGACGAGGTGGTCGTAGTCCTCGACGGCCTCCTCGTGCAGCCCTAGCGCAGACTTCGCGTGACAGCGGCCGAGGTATGCCGCGACAAGGTCCGGATCGAGGCGAATCGCCCGGTCGAAGTCGCGGATGGCTTCCTCGTGCCGGTCCAACTCCGAGCGGAGGCCGGCCCGCTCCAGATACAGCCGGGGGTTGCGTGGGTCGAGGCGGATCGCCTCGGTGCAATCGGCAATCGCGTCCTCGTGCCGCTCCCGGTCGGCATCCTCCTTCTCGGGGCTGGAGCCCCGGTCCGGACCTTGTCGTAGCGGGGACGGGGAGACGTGCCCGGCTTCGTTCGCGGGGCCGAGACCATCACCGTTCCCAACCCGTGGTATGCCGGCAAGGCCATTGCCGGTCACGTCCGCAGACGGCAGAATAGTAGGTTCTCGCCCTGGCTGGACGGGCAGTCCGGGATAGCCGGATCGCGCCCCGGCATCGAATTCCAGCGCGGGGGATCCGGGGGGCCTGCCCGGGAAATGCGGTCGAGAGGGCGCGGGCCGCTGCTCCGCCGATCCTCGCCTCCCTCGCAATCGCGCGGAACTTCGCGCAGGCCCACAGCCCGCCGATGCCGATCAAGGCGGCGAGAACCGCGAGCGCGGTGCCACTGGCTTGCTGCCGGCGGTCGATCCGCGGCTCGCGCTCGTCCAACAGATCGCTGCGAAGGTCGTTGACCTGACGCTGCAGATCGAGAACCGCTTCGTTGGCGGAACCAGTATTCGAGCCGAAGCCCGGGGATGCTGGACTTGCCTGTCCGGGCAACTCCCGCACAACCGGGTTTTCCTCGGAACCGCCCGCAGCCTGCCCCCGTGCATCGACCGCAAGGGTCAAGAAGATTGCACCCAAGGCGGCCGGGGCGGTCATTGCGCGCGCCAAGGACCAGCATCTGAGCGGCCGCTCGGCGACGATCTCACGCCAGAGTTGCACGCGGGACATCCTGAGCAGGCGTGGCCTCTGGCTACGGCCCGGCACGTACGCAGACAGGCATGGCAGGTCACAACGCCAAGCCGACGGACTCGATCGATTGAACAAGTCTGCTATGCCCCCTGCATCCCTCATCGCGCGGGCTTGCCCCGACGGGGCGATGCCCACGCTCAGTCCCTATTTGAGTTCTCCGCGCCCCCGCCGACCGCTTCCGGTGGCCGTAGGTCGTCTCGACCAGCGACCGTCAGACTAGGCACGCCATTCAGCGGTGCGAGATCTTCGATCCGCGTACCGCCGACATGGACCCAGGCCAGGGACCGCAGCGCCTGCAACGGGCGGAGGTCGCCTACCGGGTTGCCCCGCAGATCCAGCCGCCTGAGCCCGCCAAGGTCCGAAAGCGCGCGCAGGTCCTCGACGGCGTTGCCGGCTAGCCCGAGGTCCGTCAGGCCGTCCAGCCCTGACAGCGGGTGCAACTCCGCGAATTGGTTGCCAGCCAGCCGCAGCTTCCGTAGCCCAGCCAGCCCGGCCAGAGGCTGAAGGTCGCCGATGCGGTTCGATCCCAGCTCCAGCACCTCCAGGCGCGCTAGCGAAGCCAACGGCCAAAGGTCCGCGATACGGTTACGGTCCGCCCGGAGGACCTCCAACTGACCCAGACCCGAAAGCGGCCGCAGGTCCTCGATCAGGTTGTCGCCCGCATCCAGTTCCTCCAGCCGCGTCAGCCCGGCCAAGATCCCGAGGTTCCGGATGCCGTTGTGCCGCAGCGAGAGGCGCTTCAGGCCTGTTAGCGCCGCCAGATCCTGCAAATCCGGGATCGCACCGTCCAAGTTCAGATGTTCCAGCGCAGGCAGCGCCGCCAGCGGTCGTAGGTCCGCAAGCGGATTGAAGCCCAAGTCGAGTACCGTCAGGCTCGTAGCGCTCTCCAGTCCGGCCAGGTCGCGGATCCCAGCGTCACGTGCCTCAAGGGATTCCAGGCGGGCGAGTTCCTCGCCGCCAACCGATTCACCGGGTGCCTTCCCCAGCGCCGCCCCGATCGCAGCACGCAGGGCCGGATCGGCGACCGGCGGGATGCTAGCCGCTCGTGCCGGCAGGCCTCCGGACTGATCCTTACCCTGCGCGGGCGACTCTGCCGTCGGCAGCCTGTAGGCGCGTACCTGACCGTCTTCCCAACCGGTCGCGAGCAGAAGCTCTCCGCTCGACCACAGCCCTGTCGGGTCCGGATCGGCCCTAGCCGCGACAACGTCCCGCGCCGGATCGCGCCCTCCGTCAGACAGGCGGTAGGCGTATACCCACTCGCGCCAGTCCGCCACCCACAGGGTCTCGCCGTCCGACCACAGGCCCACCGGCAGCAGGTTGCCACCGTCCAGCTTGATTTCGCGGTCCGCAACGCGCCGGCCGTCCGACAGCCGATACGCATGCACCGTGTCGCCGAGCCAGTCCGCGACCCAAGCTGTCTGCCCGTCCGACCACACGCCCGCCGGTACCGTGTTTGCCTCCAGCGCCAGGTCCCGCCACGCCTGCCGGGTTCCGTCCGACAGCCGGTGCGCCCGCAGGCCTCCGCCAAGCCCGGCCACCCACAGGGTCTCGCCATCCGACCACAGGCCCATCGGTGCGGGTTCCGTCGCGATGTCCCGGTCCGGCTCCCGCTCCCCGTCCGAGCGCCGGTAGGCGTACAGCCGTGCGTTGTCCAGATCCGCCACCCAAGCCGTCTGCCCGTCCGACCAGATTCCGCTCGGGCGGCTGTTCTCCGGCGCCAGCGGGAAGCCCGCCGCTTCCACTTCCGAAGGCCCTTTGACGGTCGCCGTGACTCGCTGCGACAGCCCTTTCCCGCCAGGCGTGCAGACCGCCCGCTTTGCTTTGCAGTCCGTGGTCACCGGCAGGGCCAGCACCACGTCCGCATCGGAAGCCGGCTCTACCGTGATTCTCCAGCGCCGGTTCAGATGGCGCGGCGGGTTCCGCACCCTCCGCACCCCCCGCACGGACCCTCCGGTGACCTCGAATGCGGTGTCGCGCAGCTTCTCGTTACGGATATTGATCTTCTCGCTGAAGCGCAGCTGGAACGTGAACTCCGTCTCGCCATCGTGCGTGGCCGGCATCCCTGCGAACTCGGCCGTCAGCGGCAGCGGTGATTCGCTCGCCGCGATCGTGACTGTCGCCGATCCGATCTCCGACCCCTCGTGGGAGGCCGTGACCGTGACCGTTTCGGCGTCTTCCTCCTCCTGGTCCGGAGACGCCGCCAGCGTGGCTGTCACCGAGGACGCACCCGCCGGCAGCGTCAGCGTCGGCGGCAGGCCCGTGTACTCGGAGGCGGACGCCGTGCCAGACGCGGCCAGCGAGATGGTCTGGTCCTTCGCGAAGGTCACCCCGTTGGTGGTCGCCACCTTGACCGTCGCCGACTCGCCCTCCCAGATCTTGGCTGGCTGCACCGTCACCGAGAACTCGGGCACGTCGCTTTCCTCCAGCACCACCGATGCCGAGGCGTGCTCCCCCGACACCGCGTAGCCCTCGCCCTCCAGCAGCGTCCAGGTCACCGTGATGTCGTCCTCGACGAGCTTGTTGTCCAAGGCCCCGACTCGCCTGGTCATGCTGCTCTGCCCGGGACGGAACCGGAACGTCATGGGCACAGTCTCCGGCGTACTGGTATTCGTAATATGCACCTGCACATCTAGCGGCTCCGCCGTCGGACCCGTGCGGGACGCCCTGACCTCGCCAACCGGGCCGCGCTCACGTCCCTCGACCGCGGCGATCGATACCACCGGCAGGACCGCGCGCGTCACTGTCACCGTGTAGGTCTTCCGCGCACCGCTCTCGGCCGTGACCGTGATCGTGATCCGGTTCGCGCCTTCCGCGAGAGCCACCTCGGACCCCGGATCGATCGATACGCTTGCCCCGGTGTGGCTTGCCGCTGCCGTCACCGTCGTGGCCGTGACGGAGTTCGCGACGCTCGCCTGGTAGGACGTCGTTGCGCCCGAGAACGTCCCAATGTCGATGCCGGACAGGCTCAGGGCGGCCAGCATTGCGTCGTCCGAGACCGAGTTGATGGTCACGGTCGCCGAGCCGATAGTGGAACCGCCGTGGGAGGCCGTGACCGTCACGATCTCTGCGTTTTCCTCTTCCTGGTCCACCGCTGCCGTCAGCGTCGCCGGCCTTGTCGAAGTTCGATACGCGTACAAGGTCACCGTTCCCGGCAGGCCGGTGTAGTCCGACCCTGACGCCGTGCCGGACGTTGCCAGCGAGATGGTCTGGTCCTCCGCGAAGGTCACCCCGTTGGTGGTCGCCACCGTGACCGTCGCCGACTCGCCCTCCGCGATCTCGGCTGGCTTCACAGTCACCGAGAACTCGGGCACGTCGCTTTCCTCCAGCACCACCGATGCCGAGGCGTGCTCCCCCGACACCGCGTAGCCCTCGCCCTCCAGCAGCGTCCAGGTCACCGTGATGTCGTCCTCGACGAGCTTGTTGTCGCTGGCCTGGACCTGTCTGGTCATGGTGCTCTGCCCGCGAAGGAACCGGAACGTCAGGGTCCTGGTCTCCGTCGTACGGGTATTCGTCATACGCACCTGCACGTCCAGCGGCTCCGCCGTCGGACCCGTGCGGGACGCCGTGACCTCTCCTATCGGGCCGCGCGCACGTCCCTCGACCGCAGCGATCGATACCACCGGCAGGACCGCCCGCGTCACGGTCACCGTGTAGTTCTTCCTCGTAGTGCCGTCCCCGGCGGTGACCGTCACCCTAATCTGGTTCGCACCTTCGGCGAGAGCCACCTCGGACCCCGGATCGATCGATACGATCGCCCCGGAGTGGCTCGCCGTTGCCGTCACCGTCGTAGATGTGACGGAGTTCGGGACGCTCGCATGGTAGGACGTCACGGAGCCGGAGAAGGTCCCGATGTCGACACCGGAAAGGCTCAGTGTGGCCAGCGTCGCGTCGCGCGAGATCGAGTTGATCGTCACTGTCGCCGAGCCGATAGCGGACCCGCCGTGGGAGGCCGTCACCGTCACCGTCTCGGCGTCTTCCTCCTCCTGGTCGGCCGATGCCGCCAGCGTGGCCGTCACCGAGGACGCTCCTGCCGCCAAGGTCAGCGTCGGCGGTACGCCCGTGTAGTCGGACGCGGACGCCGTGCCGGACGCGGCCAGCGAGATGGTCTGCGCTTCCGCGAAGCTCACCCCGTTGGAAACCGCCACGGTCAACGTTGCGCTCTCCCCTTCGGCGATCGCTTCCGGGATCGCCGAGACGGTGAATGTCGCTGTGTCGTTGTCCTCTACCGTCACGGCCGCCGACGAAGTTGAACCGACGGTGTAGCCGGTTCCGGCCGTCACTGTCGCCGTAACAATACTGTCCGATTCCACGACGGTGTCCCCGGCGGTAGGCACGCTCAGCGTCGCGCTGGTCGCACCCTTGGCAAACGCCACCGAGGCTGGCGGCGTGCCGGACAGGGCCGAGCTACTCTCCGTCACGCTCACGGCCACGGTCAACGCCTCCGGTGCCGCCGTGTCGAGGGTTACCGTGTAAGTTGCTGCTGCGCCCTCGGTGACGGGAGTGGTGCCCGCCGCGATCGTCGCCGTCGGCAGCGCCGCCCGGCGCACGGTGATCGTGTAGGTCTCCGTTGTCGCTCCGTCCTCGGCCGTGACCGTGACTGTAATCGTGTTCGCGCCTTCCGCGAGGGTCACCCGGGAGCCCGGCTCGATTGTCACCGTCGCGGCCGCGTGGGTCGCCGTCGCCGTCACCGTCGTGGCCGTGACGGAGTTCGCGACGCTCGCCTGGTAGGACGTCGTTGAGCCCGAGAATGTCCCAATGTCGATACCGGACAGGCTCAGGGCGGCCAGCGTTGCGTCGTCCGAGACCGAGTTGATGGTCACGGTCGCCGAGCCGATAGTGGAACCGCCGTGGGAGGCCGTGACCGTCACCGTCTCGGCGTCTTCCTCGTCCTGGTCCGCCGACGCCGCCAGCGTGGCCGTCACCGAGGACGCTCCTGCCGCCAACGTCAGCGTCGGCGGCAGGCCCGTGTAGTCGGACGCGGACGCCGTGCCGGACGCGGCCAGCGAGATGGTCTGCGCTTCCGCGAAGCTCACCCCGTTGGAAACCGCCACGGTCAACGTTGCGCTCTCCCCTTCGGCGATCGCTCCCGGGATCGCCGAGACGGTGAATGTCGCTGTGTCGTTGTCCTCTACCGTCACCGACGCCGACGAAGTTGAACCGACGGTGTAGCCGGTTCCGGCCGTCACCGTCGCCGTAACAATACTGTCCGGTTCCACAACGGTGTCCCCAGCGGTGGGCACGCTCAGCGTCGCGCTGGTCGCGCCTTTGGCAAACGCCACCGAGGCTGGCGGCGTGCCGGACAGGGCCGAGCTGCTCTCCGTCACGCTCACGGCCACGGTCAACGCCTCCGGAGCGGCCGTGTCGAGGTTTACCGTGTAAGTTGCTGCTGTGCCCTCGGTGATGGGAGTGGTGCCCGCCGCGATCGTCGCCGTCGGCAGGGCCTCCCGTGTCACGGTCGTCGTGTAGGTTCCCGTCGTCGTGCCGTCCTCGGCCGTGACTGTGACCGTGATCTCGCTGTCGCCTTCGGCGAGGGTCACCTGGGAGCCCGGCTCGATTGTCACCGTCGCGGCCGCGTGGGTCGCCGATGCCGTCACCGTCGTAGATGTGACGGAGTTCGGGACGCTCGCCTGGTAGGACGTCACGGAGCCGGAGAAGGTCCCGAGGTCGACACCGGAAAGGCTCAGGGTGGCCAGCGTCGCGTCGCGCGAGATCGAGTTGATCGTCACTGTCGCCGAGCCGATAGTGGACCCGCCGTGGGAGGCCGTCACCGTCACCGTCTCGGCGTCTTCCTCCTCCTGGTCCGCCGACGCCGCCAACGTAGCCGTCACCGAGGCGACTCCCGCCGCCAAGGTCAGCGTCGGCGGTACGCCCGTGTAGTCGGACGCAGACGCCGTGCCGGACGCGGCCAGCGAGATGGTCTGCGCTTCCGCGAAGCTCACCCCGTTGGAAATCGCCACCGTCAGCGTTGCGCTCTCCCCTTCGGCGATCGCTTCCGGGACCGCCGAGACGGTAAATGTCGCAGCGTCGTCGTCCTTCACCGTCACCGCCGACGACGAGGTCGAGCCGATTGTGTAGCCGGTTCCGGCCGTGACCGTCGCCGTAACGATACTGTCCGATTCCACGACGGTGTCCCCGGCGGTGGGCACGCTCAGCGTCGCGCTGGTCGCGCCCTTGGCAAACGCCAGCGAGGCGGGCGGCGTGCCGGACAGGGCCGAGCCGTTCTCCGTCACGCTCACCGCCACGGTCAACGCCTCCGGTGCCGCCTTGTCGAGCGTCACCTCGAACGCGACTGGGGCTCCTTCTGCCACTTGATCCGAGGACGCCGAGATCGAAACCTGCGGCGGATCGGACCTGCGGACTGTCACCTCAACCTCGTCCTCCCCGGACAGGTTCCCGTCGTCGGTGACCGTCAGCGCGAACCGCAGTACGGCATCCGCAGTCAGTCCGCTCGGCGCCGTGAACGTCGCGCTTGCCGCGTTCGAATTCGAAAGAGTCACCCTGTGCGGTCCGGTGTCGGACTGCCGCCACAGGAATTGCAGCGTTCCCGCCACATCGTCCGCGTCCGGGTCCGTACCGCTGCCGGCCAGGGTTACCGAGGCGCCCTCGGCCACGTTCGACTGGTCGGCACCCGCGTCGGCGGTCGGCGCCTCGTTGCGGTTGGCCAACCGGACCTGGATCGCCGCAGTCACCGGTGTGGCGCCATCCGTGACCTGCACTGTCACCTCATACGTCCCGTCCTGGTCGGAATCGTCCGGCGACTCGTAGTCCTTGGCAGCCAAGAAAGCCAGCTGGCCACCTGCGCTCAACGCGAACAAATGACCGTCCGTGCCTCCGGCCGAGCCAGCGGGAATCGACCATGTCAATTGGGTGGCTGGAGTGTCCGTATCCGTCGCGGCCAGTGTCGCAACCGCTGTCTGGCCCTCCTCGACCACGAGAGCCGGCCCGGTTGTCACCACAGGCCCCTGGGGCAGATCGTTGTCCTGGATTGATACCGTCGCTGTCGGATTGCTTCCGATCATCAGCCCCCAGGGCAGGTTGGACTCGCTGATCTCCAGCACCACTCCCTCCGCGCCTTCGACCAAGCTGTCGTCGATGGATTGGATTTCAATGGGGACCTCGGTCTGGTCGCTTTCGAAGGTCACGCTGGATGGCAATGCCGAATAGTCGGATCCTTCCGAGCCCCCGGCGAATTGCCCCGCGCCATGGGAGAGGCTGACTGTGACTGGGTGCCCCATTGACCGGCTCAGCCGCACTCTCAACGTCGCGCTCTCGCCTTCCGCCACCGTGATCTCCGGTGGATCGAACGTCACCGTGACCGCCGACGGGTCGAGCCCTTCGGGGCGAGTGCGCCAGTTCGCAACGGTTTTCCGGTACTCGTTCAACGCGCGCACCGCGTCGGCCGGCCTTTGATCTTCGTTGTCGCCGGCTGCTCCCAGGGGATCACCTCTGAATTCGTGATCCGGGTTGGAGAATCGCATCACGGGCCGACACTCGAAACCGGCTTCTTCGCATTGGTTCGGGTAGGCCATGATCGTCATCCACCGAGCCCGCGGCTCCGCCGACTCGTGGAATGCGCGCTGGTTGACATAGCCGTGGCCATAGGGGTAGATCCAATTGCGGCCACTCACGTGCCGGTCGTGAAGAAGGCCCATGTTGTGCCCGATTTCGTGAGCGAGGCTGTAAGGGGTCATGGCTTGCATGGAAAAGGTGGAGAAGCCGCTGCCCACCTGAGCTGATGCGTATTTTTCGGCCGACTCGAAGACGAGCACGGCGATGTCCGCGCCGACCGAGTTGCGCTCGGCATGAATCTCGTCCATTTCGCCATCGTAGTTGCCGTGGAAGTGTCTATGAACCGTAACCGGGTCCGGCCGTTCCTGGTAGCGCACCTCCTCGAGGCCTACCAGCGACAACTCAACATAGACCCCGCTGTCCGTGAATGCCTGGTTGGCCCCGGCGAACATTAGGTCGATCTGGGCGCGGAACCGCTGGTAACCGTAAGGGCGGTTGCTGTATCTCCTTGCCACGGCTGGCGTGTAAAAAACGGCGATGTCGATTACCGAAAGGGAGCTGTCGCCGGAATAGGGCCGGCAGTTGTGGCCGAGAAAGTTGATCGTCCCGAGCCACTCCTGGAAAGGGGCATCCCCAGGCGCGCAAAGCCGGGTGCCCTCTGCGTCCAGCCTACGGAGTGCTGAAATGTCCCTCAGCGCTTCGGGGAGTGTCCCCGCAAGGCGTGCGTTCTGCCCGAGGTCCAGGTGTTCGAGCCTACCTAGGGCCGCCAGTTCGGGGGGGAAAGCACCGCTCAGCCTGTTGCCGTCGAGGTTCAGACTGGACAGCCGCGTCAGCTTTCCCAGCTCGGCGGGGATCGGGCCGCTCAGGTCGTTTTTTCTGAGGTCCAGTCGCTGCAGCCGTGTCAGGTTTCCCAGCTCGGCGGGGATGCTTCCGCTAAGTCCGTTGCCGCCCAAACTAAGGAACAAGAGTTCGGTCAGGTTTCCCAGCTCGGCGGGGATGCTTCCGCTAAGTCCGTTGCCGCCCAAACTAAGGGACAAGAGTTCGGTCAGGTTTCCCAGCTCGGCGGGGATCGGGCCGCTCAGGTCGTTATCACGGAGCAGCAGGTTTGTCAACCGTGTCAGCTTCCCCAACTCGACCGGGAGCTTCCCGCTCAATCCGTTGCCGTAGAGAAGAAGCCCGAAGACGCGACCTTCACCATCTGTGATAACACCTCGCCATTGCGAGAGCGGCTGGTCTGTCAACCAATTCGTGTTGTCGACCCAGTTCGGGCCATCCGTCGCGTTATAGAGCGCAACCAGCGCTGCGCGGTCCCCGGCAGCGTTTCCCTGGGCCTGCCCGTCACCGTTCGCCTGGGCCTGTAGGGGCGATCCTCCCGCGGCCACGACCGCAAGGACAAGGAATGCGCCGATGCCTCGGCCGAGGCCAACGGAACTGCGGTGCCATGGGGCCTCGCGCGCCGACGGTCGCATGCTCACACCCCCCTCGTGGACCCGACCGGTAGCGGTCCGCCGCCCTTTCGAGCGACTGGCGGCACGAATCTTGACCTTCTACGAATTTTCATGTTATTTTGTTTTTGATATTACTGTGTTATGATCCGTTTCGTGCTTGGAGGGCCGACCTGATGACTTGGATTCGTGACTTGCAACCAATGTGTTCGAGCGCGATTGCGTGCGCTTGTTTCGTCACGACCTTGCTGGTCGCCTTGCCCGGAACCGGCCAGTCCGCCGAGAATCAGGCCCAGGATGGCGGCCTGTTCTCCGCGGTGAAGTCTTCGGAGTTTCGACGTGCGGCCATGGCACGGCCGGATGACATCACGATTCGCCGCCGGGAAGTCACGATCGATTTCGGGATGCTGGAATCGTCCAGGACGACCGCCATCCAGCCGACGGACACACCGTTGAAACTGACGCTGAACCTGTTTGACGACACGGTTCTTACGGCGATCATCGAGCGGACGGCACCCACATCGTCTGGTTACTCGCTGTCGGGCCGCATTGAAGGGGTGGATCTCAGCACCGTGACCCTGGTGGTGAACGGCACAGTGGTAGCGGGCAGCGTACGCACGCTGGCTGGCGCCTACCGCATCAGGTCGACAGGCGAGAGGCTCTACACCATCAGCGAGGTCGATGAGTCGAAGCTGCCGCCTCCGCACTAGCCGTGCCACACGACCGGACCCTCCCGCTCCGGGAACCGGCGAACTGCTGCTCGATCGTCGATACATCCGTCTTGGCGACAGCACACAGGACATCGGATAGCCCGCGTGGTGCAGGGAAGTGGGCTGAACAGACAATGTGCCGTTACAGGATGCGAGGCTGACGGCGGATGTCACGTTCCCGACCGCGGTGGTCTGCAGTGGGCCGAGCACGACGGAAATCGAGATGGCGTACTGGATGTCGTAGCCATCCGAGCCGCACAGCAGGTTGCGGGACGGGAGGCGGCGGAGCGCTAGTGGGCTGGAAGCCCGACTAGAAACTAGGGGGGGGGGGTAGGTTACGGCGAGGCCATGCTCAGGGCAGGCTGCGCAGGTTTCCTGCAAGTTCCGGGTCGAAACCATGCTTGCATGTATACACCACGTGTCTGATATATAAGCGATATTCTGATGTATAATAGTGATTGTTCGGCGATATACTGCTCCGATGCGGAAAAATCAATGCAAGACAGGAACCCCGACGCACGACAGCCCGAGGCAGAGGCCCTCCGCGAGCGCCTCTCCAAGCTGATCGCCGCCGTCCTGCGCGTCAGCGCCAGCCTCGACCTCGACACCGTGCTGCAGGAGGTCGTCGACAGCGCCCGCGCCCTGACCGGCGCGCGCTACGGCATGATCACCACGCTCGACGACGCCGGCCGCGTCGCCGAGTTCGTCACCTCCGGCTTCACGCCCGACGAAGAGGCCCGCCTCGCGGCCTGGCCCGACGGGCCGCGGCTCTTCGAGCACTTCCGCGAGCTGGCCGGCCCGATCCGGCTGGCCGACCTGCGCGACCACGTCCGCGCGCTCGGCTTCTCCGCCGAGCTGATGCCCTGCCGCACGCTGCACGGGGCGCCCATGCGGCACCGCGACATCCATGTCGGCAACTTCTTCCTCGGCGACAAGGAGGGCGGCCCGGAGTTCACCGCCGAGGACGACGAGGTGCTCGCGCTGTTCGCCTCCCAGGCCGCCAGCGCGATCGCCCACGCCCGCGCCCACCGCGACGAGCGCCGCGCCCGGGCGCGCCTCGAGGCCCTGGTCGAGACCTCGCCGGTGGGCGTGGTGGTCTTCGACGCGCGCAGCGGCCAGCCCGTCTCGGTCAACCGCGAGATGCGCCGCATCGCCGCCGGCCTGAGCACCCCGGACCGCTCCCCGGAACAGATCCTGGAGGTGCTCAGCTACCGCCGCGCCGACGGCCGCGAGGCGGCCTTCGCTCAGCTGCCGATCGCGCAGCAGCTGCGCAGCGCCGAGCAGGTGCGCGCCGAGGAGGTCGTGCTGTCGGTGCCTGACGGCAGGAGCGTCCGCACGCTGGTCAACTCCACGCCCATCCGCGCCGCGGACGGGCAGGTCGAGTCGGTCGTGGTCGCCGTGCAGGACTTGGCCCCGCTGGAGGAGCTGGAGCGGCAGCGGGCCGGATTCCTGGCCATGGTCAGCCACGAGCTGCGCAACCCGCTGATCTCCATCAAGGGCTCCACGGCCACCGTGCTGGGCGCCTCGCCGGCCCCCGAGACGGGCGAGCTGCTGCAGTTCTTCCGGGTCATCGACGAGCAGGCTGACCGCATGCGCGGTCTGATCGGCGACCTGCTGGACCAGGGCCGCATCGAGACCGGCACGCTGTCGGTGTCGCCCGAGCCGACGGCGGTCGCGGGCCTGGTGGACCAGGCCCGCAGCACGTTTCTCGGCGGGGGCGGCCGGCACCCCCTGCGCATCGACCTGCCCGAGGACCTGCCGCGGGTGCTCGCCGACACGCGCCGCATCGTGCAGGTCCTCGGCAACCTCTTCTCCAACGCCGCCCGCCACTCGCCCGCCACGTCTCCGATCCGGGTCGGGGCCGCCCGCGACGGCGTCCATGTCGCGATCTCGGTCTCGGACGAGGGCCAGGGCGTGCCGCCGGACCGGCTGGCGCAGCTGTTCAGCAAGCACGCCGGAGGCGACCCCGCGCGCGGCGGGCTGGGCTCCGGGCTGGGCCTGGCCATCTGCAAGGGGCTGGTGGAGGCCCACGGGGGGCGCATCTGGGCCGCCAGCGCCGGGCCCGGCCGCGGCACGCGCTTCACCTTCACGCTGCCGGCGGAGGAGGAGACCGGCGGCG
>MKWU01004915.1_pt1 | contig 15182 bp, 12 predicted proteins | sample 809101 | NCBI WGS metagenome assembly MKWU01 (sample SAMN05860141, study PRJNA318959) | sponge metagenome | host: Aplysina aerophoba | place: Slovenia: Piran, Adriatic Sea, Gulf of Piran | collected 2013-05-07 | reverse complement strand
GGCGACGAACTCTGGCATCGGCGCCTGGGCGGCAACGTCTTCGCGGCGCCGATCAGCTACGAGGCCGGCGGGCAGCAGCATGTGACGATCGCCGCTGGCCGGGCGCTGTTCACCTTCGCGTTGCCGGAAGCGGACTAAGAGGCCCTCTAAGCCGGTTGCCGGCGAGGCTAAGGCACGGATCTGTGTCAAATTGGAGTAGAGTGCCGAGTTTCGTGAAGACGCGGGAGGGAGCATCCAGCAACGCCGTGGCGCTCGCGCCGGGTGCGCACCGCCATGGTGTGCGGTCGGTTCAGGGCGAATCGCACGGCGCTAGCGAGCGATCCATGTACGGGCTTCTTCCACGTCTGGAAGCGGCTAAGCGGCGGATCGTCCTTCGGCCAACGCTGGCTCTCAGTTTCCTGTTGACAACAGGCTGCGCGCTTGACGATTACGTGCGGCAGGACGGTCTCTGGCCAGCGTGGTTCTTTCTTCCGTTGATCCTCACGCTGGCCGTAGGTGCCACAGTCGTCTTCATGGTTCACCGTGCCCGTCTGAACAGCTGGGACCTCCGCGACTCGGCTGGCGACCCGGGAGGAGCAGGTCTGCTTGTTGGATGCTTAGTCGTAGCCATGGCTCTTGGCTTGTCGTTCACGATCTACAGCTTCACGGTTGACGCCGTAGACCCTACACAGAGGCTGTACAACATCCTGTGGTGGTGGTTAGGCGGCGTGCTCGGCAGCATCGGAGGCTGGTGTTTGGGCATGTGGCGGGCCGTGAGGGGATTCGAGCTGTGAGCGAACTTGGGAGGGCAGAGTGAGATGGCTGTTCGACTAGCAGAGGAGAGTGTCCGTTGAGCGCGCTAGTGGCCTGTGGCGGTACGGGTGCACATGTATCGCTTGCTCTCCTCCGCCTTCACACGTTAGGGCATGCGCTCGGGTTCTTTCGGGTGGGAGACGAAGCGCTTGAGTTCCCATCCATCTACCTAGTTGACCAGGACGCAGGCGATGGCCGCGATGAGAAGACGGCATGGCAGCTTGTACGCCAACTCGTCGAGGAGCACCCTGCCAGCCATGACTGGTGGCCTGCGACGGGAAGATCGCTGAAACCGGAGTGCAGAGAGGTGACTCCGATTCCGGTTGGTAGAGACAGGAACTGGTACAACGCTCCTTATGACCGACTGGATAGGAAGTTCGCCGATAGCGCCTACCTCAAGGTCCTGACCGCCGAACCGCAGCGTAAGATTGCCTACTCCCGCGGCATGATGGGCTCGCCGGCGGTCGGTTCGTTGCTTCTGGAGCTGAAGAAGCTCGACCGCAACGATAGCGGCAAGAACAACGAAGCGGCTTACGAGCGGTTGCTGGAGGAGCGGGGCTCTGTAGTGGTCGCGGGTTCCGGAGTCGGTGGGACGGGCGCCGCCGTGGGGCCTAGCTTGGCGCTGGAACTCGAGCGTAGCGGTGCGGACGTGATGGCTGCGATGGTGCTGAGCTGGTTCAGGTTCGAGACCCAAGGTCTGGAGGAAGCGACCCGGGACCGGGCGCAGTTGCGAAACGACGCAATGAAAGAGAACGCGAACTCGGCCCTACAATTCTACGGCGAGCGGCTAGCGCGGAAGGTCGTTACGGTGCCAATCGGATCGCCTGAGCGCTCGCTGGTCCAGCGGGCCTACACGTCGGACACCCAGCAGCCGGCTCGGGAGTCCTATCTGCATGCCGTGGCGGCTCTGTGTGCATGGCGCCACTACACGGACGTTGTGCGCCCCGGGTTGTATCGGATGGGCGCCGAGCACACGGGAAGATTGGGTGGCGGAACGGGTGTTCCCGGTGGCACGTTGCAGTGTTTGGCGAATCGGGCAGCCACGTTAGCCGACGTTGTGGAGGCGTTGGCGCACGTTCTCAGGAAACGAAGCGGCAAATCGCCTTTCCGGTCGAGGCCGGCTGTGCTGGATCATGTCCCCGGTGCCGCCCGGGTGGGCAAGGAACTGGCATTGCTTGCCGGACAATTCCGCCAGCACTTGGACTGGCTTCGTGACGTCCTGAAGGTGGTGCCGGCCCGAGGTGGAACGTTCACCCTTGAGGGTCGTTTGCGCGCCAGACTCAGCCAAGATCCGCTTGGCCTAGGGGAGGGAACTAGGCATCCTGCTGACGCGGCGCGTGTGGTGTTTCAGTGGCTTGGGCGCTGGATTACCGAGGAAGCGCCATCCGAGGACGAGTTGACGCATCGTGTAGGCCAAGTCAACGGCGGCTATTGGCCGGAGCTGCGGGGCGAGGGGCTGTCGCTTCCGGCGAGAGCGCCGGGGCGGCTGGAAGCCGTCCGCGATCAGGACATCGGCGCGACTCTGCAGGCTTTCGTCGATCCGGAATCCGTGACCGCGAACGGTTGGCCGAGCCCGACCGCGGGCGCCGACTACTTCGAGTACGCGATTAAGCAACGTAGGACTGATGCCGTTCGGCGGCTTGAGATGCTGCTGGTCGGGCTGATGCGCGAAGACCTCGAGCTTCGTGAGTTGCCGCCGATCGACTCTCGTGGCACACCCGATTCCGGCCTGACGCTGGAACGTCTGGTGGCGGAGCAGCGAGCACGAGGTATGGACGGTCTGGCGACCCACGCCGTCGTGTATCGGAGAGGTGCTCGTGAGGTCGAATTGGGGTTCAACTCGCCGGTCTCCCTGCTGGCGCCGGTACCGTGTCTCTCTGCAGATCGCGAGAACTTGGAGGCATGGTCGGAACTGTGGGCGAAGCTGACGGGTGACGTAGTCAGCGATGACTGGGCGTCCTATACTGGTCCGGTCGAGTGGCGGAACGCGCAGGCGGAGGTGAATCAACTCCGGCTCTGGCTCGATCGGCTGAACCGCGACGTTGCCCAGCGTCACGGGCAACCGCCCGCTTGGGTTGGCGCCCTGTTCCAGGACCAAAGGGGGACGCCGAAGGACCAAGCGTTCGGAATGGGTGCCCGGCTGGTTGTCCGTTGGGGGCCTGAACCGCTCGAGATCGACTTGCCCGCCCGAAGAACGGGCGTGTCTCGCGTAGGAGGTGGCACGACGATACCGGTCACCCTGGACGACCTGCGGGCGAAGATCCCAAGTCTGGACCGGCTCGAGGATGACACCTTCTGGAAGGTCGAGTTCGAGATGCCGGGTCTAGCGGAGCCGATCTCGGCCTACTGGAAGGAACACCTTGAAGCGTTGCAGCGCCGGGGATTGATAGCCGACTATCTGGCGGAAGCGGAAAGCCGACGACTCAGGATCTACATTAGCTCCAGCGACAACGGTCTGGAGGAGTGCCAACTGGAGGACACGGTCGTGTTGGACCGGGACCAGCTCATCGTTCGGTCCTGTACTCCGATGCGCCAGGATCCGATCCCCGGGTCGGCGTTTCGGCAGGGCGAGGTCCTGTTCCCGACCCTCCCGATTCGTTCCGATTACCTGAGCCTCGTCAGGACGGCTGACGGCCATCGCTTGCTGGATCAATTGAAGGCAGGAGAGGCAGTCGATCTAGCTGCCTTCAAACCCCGTGAACGTGAGTCGATGGGAAAGCGGGTGGCGGAGTGGGGGTTGCTCTTTGAGGGCCGGAAAGAAGCGCAGGCCTACGTGGTCCCGGTCCCGAGTGAACCCCATCGGAGCCATTGGATGGTGTGGCCAAACTTCCGGGCGGCTGACAGCGAGTCACCGTGGCGCGCGTACTACGTCTACGATCACTGCACGGATCGTCGTATCCGAACGGATACGCTGTGGCTCGATCCGGAGACCCGGAGAATCCGGCTTCGGCGTGCTGACACGGAACGGGACTATGGGAGCGCTCCACTTCGCTTCGAAACGGGTTCCAACCGCCGTCACACTGGCGGGCCGCCACTGGCACTGGTCGCGCGGAACACCGCGTCCGGGAACGAGCGTGGGATCTACGTCGTTCAACTGAGGAGGATCGGCGTCGTCGGCGGGAACTTCAGCTTGGGCGTGGACTTCGGAACGTCGCATACCGTGGCAGCCGTTCGGGCCGGTGGCGACCCGGAAGGACAGCCGGTCGGTCTGTTTCCGGAGTTCGTCGACCGGCCCAAGCGCCGGCTGAGCCTCCATGTCAGCGAGAACAGGAAGCACTGCACGGACGACTTGCTGCCGCGGTCCACCTGGTTTCCTACTTATGTGGAGGAGCTTCCGGCGGAGGCGGAGTCTCTCCTGCCGTCCGAGTTGCTCACCTTGCGGCCCCTCGCCGACTACGACGCAGTCCGGGTCGCAGACTGGAAGCCGGGACAGGACTGTTTCATCCCGCCGATGAACCTGGCGGGCTATCGGAACGAGTTGGCGCGGCACATCGTCTCCGACTTCAAGTGGGATGCGTCGCACAGGAGCTTCCGCGGGGCGGAGGACGCGCTGCGCGAGATCTATCTGGGCATGGTCTTGGAACAGGTGCTGGCTGACGTCGTAGAAGGTGCGGGAGGCGTTCCCACAGGTCGGGTCGACGTGACCTTCACGTATCCGCTGCGTAGCAGCAGGGACGAGGTTCGTCAGTATGAGCTGATTGTCCGACGCGTGCTGGAAAGCTGTTCAGAGGGTAGCGGCGTTCGGCTCGACCTGAAGGGAGGCGTCGGGCTGTACGATGAGTCGAGAGCGGCTCGGGGCGGCACAAAGCAGGTGGGGGACATCAGCGTAGTGGCCGACCTCGGCGGCGGAACGCTGGACCTATGCGTTTCGGCGGAACGTGCTCCTGACGCTCGCTTTCGGGAGGTGGCCGACAGTGTTCGGCTGGGGGCGAATCGCTTGCTGCGGAAGCTGGCAGAAGCGCCGGAGCGTTTCCTGCCGGGCAACGGGGGCTGGCAGTTCGGTGACGTTGACGAGTGCGAGAAGCAGCTGCGCGCGTGGATGCGGGCTAAGGGGTCGAACGCTTTGTTCGGTGTCGGGCAGGCTCAGAGCGGTGCGGAGCCACTGAAGCTGAGGGGCTTCGAGCATGCGGCGGACGCAGAAGCTGCTCGCAATCTGATCGGTCGCTACTTTCACATGTTGGTGGACTATGTCGCCCGCTACGTCGTGGCCTACTTGGGGACTCACTGGCAGGATCGGGCTGGCCAGCACAGGGAGCGGCTCAAGATCTGGCTGCAACTTCGTGGCAACGGCTGGAGACTCTGGCAAGGCTCGGCTAGCTACGTAGCAACCCAGGGTTGGGTAGGCAGCCAGTTGGAGGCACGTGTGGCGGACCTTTGGGAAGAACTCGACGGTACGCGTTTCCGGGCCCCGGCGGCATCGCGCTGGCAGAAGGCTAGCGGCGAGGTGAAGAATCCGAAGCTGGTGCCGATCTGCCGTGCGGCGGGCAAGGCCCGATCGGACGCGGAAGCGCGCCGCCACCAGAACCGTCATGTGCTGCTCGATCTCGACTTGGTGGGTGGGTCGGCTCCAGTGGAGCGCGTGCGCTGGTTTACCGCACAGCCATTCGATGTTGGATCGAAGACGACTCGCGTGGAACTTGGACGTATCGAGCCGCCGATTAGGCTAAGCGGACGCGGGGACGAACGGATCGAACTGGACGATCTGTCGAATGAAGGGAAGCGTCGGATCAATGTGCTGTTGGGGGAGCGTGGCGAGCGCGGCGACAAGAGAGAGAGCGACTACCAGGCCGATGTCGCTGCTTGGGTGTGGGAGGAGGCTTTCGGGTCCCACAAGCTCCTGACCGAGGAATGATGAGCCGGCGCCTGCGGTTGGGTATGGTCGCACTGGGCGTCTACTTGGCCTCCGTGGGCTCGATGCTCGCGCTGCACGTCGACGGCGGAGTCCGGGACTGGTTGAACCGCGAATCGGTTCGGGGCCTGTCGATGTCGTTGGTCGTGGGCGTGCCGGCGGCAGCCGTTGGCGCCTGTCTGATCTTGGCTGGGGCGACCACAGCTACCGGAGAGGCCGCCGGGCACGGCGGGCCCCCCCCCCCCCCCCCCCCCGGGCCGCGCCGCGGCCCCCCCCCCCGCTCGTACCCGGCGGGCGAGCGGAATCCCGCTACCCGCCAGCCTGGCGCGGGTCCGGGGACACCGGATTCCGGAAACGCGGCTGAGCGGGTTTCATTTAGAGAGACCGGGGCGCGAGTGGCCGCCGAGAGGCGCGGTTTGCCCGAGGAGCGGAATCGGCGAGCTGATCGGGCCGCTCGTGGGTGCGCGCCGGGCCGCGCAGCGGCAGAACCGCCGGCAGGTGGCGACCTCCCGACGAGTGCGCCAGGAAGCGAGGACCGGGGCCTGGCCGGTGGCGGCCGGCCGAGCTTCGGTGGAAGCCACTCCGACTCCGAAGCGCCGGCGTCCGCAGTGCTTGATGCGGAAGCGCTGGAGGAGTGTTGGCGTCGCTATCGGGACGACGGGGACGGACACTTCCGTGCGGATGGCCTACGTGCGGAACTAGCCGGAAGCGGCTTTCCGAACAAGGTCATCGAGGGCCGGGACCTCGGAGCGGGAGATCATGTACTGGTGATACAGACAGGCGCTTCCGGCGGCCACTGCTACCTGGTGCCCAGTTTCGTTGAAGCGCCCGCTGCTGTGGAACCTTGGTTCGAGGATCGCGGCGTCCACAGCCTTTCGCGACGCGTCAACGAGATCCGGGTATTGGCGGAGGGGACGTGTAGCGCGGACGGTGTCGAACTCGTGAAGAAGGGTGTCGTTTCTTGAGAGTCGAGGATGGAGTCGATGCGTGGATGAGATGAACGTACCGATCCTTGCTGGCGGGGGAATCCTGTTGGACTGGCTCGGGATGCCACTTCCTCGCGGGACAGCCATTCTTCTCGCCGTGCTGTGCCTTTGCGGTTGGGCGTGGTTGTACACCGGAGGCCGCAGGATGGAGGCTCGACACGCGGCGACGCGGAGAGTACTCGCGGCAGTGCTTGACCGGGAGCGCGCCCGGGGCGAGGTGGTTCTGGGGCGTGAGGACGCTCTGGCGGTTCTGCAAGACCTCCGGCGTATCGCCGCGAAGTTGCCAAGCTCGCCTGTCGGGGACGACGAAGCTGGTTCGGAGCCCAAGGAGAAGGCATGAGAAACGGCAGCATCACGGTGATTCGAGACCGCGGTCGACGGCCGCGCTCTTTGACTTGGTACAGGGTTCCCTCTGGTCTTGCCGTTGCCGTGGCGGCGCTTGCCCTCCAGGCTTGCCCTGCCGGGACGGATCCGGCTGAAGTGTCGGACGTGTTCCTCCCGGTTGATGTCGAACCACGCTGGCAGGGGGCCGCGGTCGACGAGGCCGAGGTGCTGACTCGGCCCGAGGAACCTTCCCGGATCAGCGTCTATATCGATGTGTCAAGTCCTATGGGAGGGTTCTTCCCCCTGTCGGGCCGCGAAGGAAAGGAAACCTCCACGCTTCGCACACTCGCGCAACTGACGGGCGACTACGTCTTCAGGAGCTACGGCGGCGGTGGCGTTCCGATCGATTGGCGGGGTGTCGGCCACGAGATCGCCTCTGTGGAGGATCCTCCCGACCTTATGCGCAGTGGTTTCAGGGGAACGTCAAGCCGTCTGGAGCTTGCTCTGGAAGAGATCTTCGCCGACTTTCGGAGCGGCCGTGCGGAGGTCGCGGCCCTTGTGACCGATCTAATGGCGACCGTGGAGGACCAGTTGGTCGGACCGCTGGCCCTGGCTCCGCCGATCGGCGATTGGCTGGACACGGAGGATGTTCGTTCCGGTGAGTTCCATCTGGCTCTGCTGGCGGTTCGTGCTGACTATTGGGGCATGACGCATCCTCGTTTGTGTCCTGAACGAGATGGCTTGGGCTGCCAGTACAGAGAACGAGTGGAACCCGGAGAACGGTACTTGCGCCTCGATGGAATCGCGAAGCTCCCGCTGTATGTGGTCCTGGCCGGTCGAGGGAAGGAGCGCTTGGTGGAGGTGGCGGAATCCATCAAGCAGGATCTGGATCGGCTTGAGCTGGAGGCGCATTGGGAGTTGCTTACCGACGCCTCAAAGACCGCTCGAGAGACGCTGTCCTGCGAGCTCTTTGAGCGCTCCGAACGCGGGCAGCCGCAGTACGTGCTGCTTCGCGATACGACAGGGTTTGCCTGCAAACAAGACAAGGAAGTGGTGCTCGCCTGCCGGCTCGACAATGGTATGGGGTTGACTTCGGCCGCCGCAGCTCAGGAATCCGCACCGGCCAGCTTGGACCCGGATCAGGTTTGGGAACCGCTGCCCGATGTCTTCTCCGCTGTAGTTTCCGGCGATGAAGTGGAGGTAGTCGTGGACTGCGCTGCACTACGAGCTTGGAGGCCCCCTGTTGATGTGCCGCCCCGGCAAGTTCGAATCGAGGTGGCGGCGTCGCCGCCGGAGAGTGAGGCTACGGGCGCTTGGGACGGGTGGTCCGGCATAGTGGAGGAGATGGGCAGGACGGTGCAGCTGACTGCCCTTGTTGATCGACTGAGGCTTGCGCCGGATGATTATCGCATTGTGCTGCCGACTCTGACAGTTCCGGCGAGCGAGCGCTTCGAGGTCACCGAACAGGCGTTGCCTCCTTCAGAGCAGCCGGCGGAGGCCGGGGAGACGCTGGACGAGTGAGTTCTGTCTGGCTGACCGTGGTCGGCGTTGTCGGCTTCCAGGTCCTCCTGTTCGTTCTGGCGCTGCGGACCGCCCTGAGCGGCTTTTCTGCACTGCTTGATGGAGTGCTCGCGGAGTCGGGACGGGATCTCAAAGAGCGGGCTGTCCGCGGCGAGCCGCCCGACTGGCTTCGTTACCTGGACGACGCCGACCGGGCGGTGTTGCCACCGCGAGATCGCGCCCGGATCCTCGCCACCGCTGCCCTTGCGGCCGCCGTCGGCGGGACTATGCTCACGCTGTTGATCGAGGTGTGGGTCAACCCGGAACTGCGGAATACGATAGCGGGCGATGCCTCCGGTGTGGGCGGTTTCGAGGATTTACCTCGCCTTGTGGGTGCCGCGCTCGTTGTCAGTGTGGCTGGGGTCTTGAACCACCTTGCCCTCCTGCTAGTACTGATCCCGCAGTTGGAGAAGCGTGCCGAATCCGCTCTGGACGGGTTCCGGACGGAACTGCAGAGGGCAGCAAGCGACTTCCCACCCCACCAGACCTTCGTAGATTCCGTGCGCTCGGAGCTGGCGAGAGCGCTCGGCGATGCGCTACAGCGCTTCCCCGAGGCGTTCGCTGAATTTGGCCGGAACGTGTCCGGACTGAGGGAAAGCTCGGCCGCACTCGCGGCCGCTTCCGGGGAAGTAGGCCCGATTGCGGCGAGTCTGGCGGCTTCGACGGAGGAGTTTCGGGCTATGCCAGGAGAGCTCGACCGGGTTCTTAGTGGAGCCCGCCAATCGTGGCGCGAGGAGATTCGGGCTGACCAGCAGCGTTTCCTTGAAGAGTTGAAGGAAGTGCTCGTGAGTCAGAAGGAACTGCTGGCGGAGACGCAGCGGAATCTCCAGGATTGGGAAGCGAGTCGACAGAAGACGCAACAGGACATGGAACTGCGAATCGGGAATCTGTCGGCCGACGTGAGCGGAGCAGTCGACAGGCTTCCCGGCGCTTTTCTCGAGTACGCGAACAAGGCTGCAGACACGATGGGGAAGTCCCTCGAGCAGCAGGTTGCGAATCTCGTCGTCGAACTGGAGAGACAGATCGAAACAGGGAACGAGAGACAGCGCATGCATTTCGAGGAGAACGTCAAGGAACTGACAACCACGTTTCTGAACGGTACCGCCGACGCGGTCAGGAAGGCAGTCGGTGAGGTCTACGAGCATGACCTGTTCAAGGTTCTCGAAGAGATCGGCAATGGTCTGAAGATCGCCACCAAAGAACTTCCAGGTCAAGCGGAGTCGTTCGCAGGGAGTCTCGCGGTCGCGGACGAGAAGCTCAGATCGGCTCTCGCAGGAATCGTCGAGGCCGGCGCGCATCTGGAACGCGTCGCTGCGGCATCAGAGGGATTCGAACGCGGCCTCCAAGAGGCTACCGTGAAGAGCCTCACACCGTTGCAGCGAGAGTTGGCCGGCTTCGCGGCCGAGCTGCGAAACGCGCATCGACAGCTGAACGACCACACGTCGGGCCTGGTCGCTTTCATCGAACACCTGATCAACAGAATCGCTGAGGGGAGCCGTCCGGAGTGAGGTCCCCAACGCCAGTGACGGCTTGGCCGGCGATCGCCGATCTGATGACGCTAGTCGCGATCGTCGGTCTTGTCGCTGCCGCGGTAGTCGGAGCGCGGGCGGCAAGCGCCGCAAAGGAAGCTAAGGAGCTCCGGGCCGAGCGCGACGGTCTGAAGGCGGAGGTCGGCGCATTGGAACAGCGTCTCTCTGAGGCGGAGGAAGATCAGGGCATCGACCTACCGCCTTGCCTAGGCCGTACCGAGGGTAGCGGCGTACACGCACTGTTCCGCATTACGGTGAACGACCAGGGTTACCTGCTTGAGCGGCTATGGGAGGCGACTGCGACAGAACAGGCAATGGCGCCGAGCTTCCTCACGCAAGAGCCCGCCCGCGAACTGAGTTCCGACGAGCTCCTCGATCGCGGGAGGCAGGTCTACTCTTTCGGCGACCGACTTGACACCTTCGGAGGACGATGCAGGTTCTACGTCGAGTTGAAGCGGGAGTCGTCGATCTCACGCAACGACTACTTGGCGGCCAGGCACCTCGTCGAGACCTACTTCTTCTTTAGCAACTCGTCCGAGGTGAGGCGAGAGTCGGTTCAGGACCGGTAGGTTCCAGCCTTGGATCCGCACACGGATCCTCTTCGACCAGGTCGACGTCGGACGGTGTGCGGTCAACCTCGAACTCGGATCCTCGACTCCTCGACGATCCACAGTTCCCCTCCGGCCAGCGAGGTGGACAGGGCGGAGACAAGTCGCATCCCGGTTGCCAGGACGTGCGCCCGGGTCTGATTGTCCAGCCTGAGTACGACGATCCCCGAGGAGGCGTGCGGAGGGTACGTTCGGATGTCGGCGAAGTCCGTGTCGAAGGTCACGAGAACGCGCTCTTCCTCATTGCAGACGGATGCAAGTTCGGGATCTCTGGCGCCACCGAGCCCTTGATCGAGACCGTTGCTACATCGTGTCCTGATCGCCGGAGAAGGTCAGCCAGTTCGATGGGGAGATTCTCGTCGAGCTTGAAGCGCATGCCAGCAACCTCACCCAGACAGCGCCACCACCCTCTCCTTCGCCAGTTCCGCCGCGTAGCACATGGCCGCTCGCACCGAATCCCTGGTGATCGAAGGGTAGCTTCGGACGACCTCCTCCGGACTCAGGCCGGCCGCCACGTTGTCGAGTATCGCGGTTACGAGCACTCGGGTGCCGGCGATGCAGGCTTGTCCGTGGCAGATCTCCGGATCGACGGTGATGTGGTCACGCCAGTTCATGCAGGCATGCTAGCGCGTTGACCCCTGGGTCTCTCCAGTCGCGCCCTGCTACTCCCGCGTCAACCGGGCCGTGTCGAATCAGGGCCGCCATCGTCGGTCCGGTGGCTTCGAGCCGCCGACCACGTTGCCCCACAGGCCTCTTCGGTTGTTCCGGGCCTCTCGCTCGAACTGCCGGAACGCTTCCATGTGCCGGAAGGGGAAACGCGTGTAGGCGTGGCGCGCCGCGCCAAGGGTTCAACCGTGCCGGCTGGACTGTAGATCTCCAGGCGATGCCCGACGATGTGGACGACAATCCGTCTTGCAAGCGAATCGCGAGTGTAGAGAACGCGGTAGCTCCCTACTCGGAGCTTGCGGACACCCCGCCAGCGGCCCGCCAATGTCTCTACTCTGACGCTGTCGGCGTTCTCCGCCAGCCGCCGTTGCTTCGCCATGATCCGGTCCGCGGCGGCGGCGTCCAGTCGATGAAGGTCTGCTTCGGCGTCCGCCGTCCAGACAACGTCGTCCGTCACCGGGAAGTTCGGAGTCTCTCGGCGACTTCCGCGTGGCTAGCGGTGGTTCTACCGGCGTCGACTTCGGCGAGCGAGCGTTCAAGCCTCTTCGCAACGTCGTCATGCAGCGCCAGCCCGCGATCCGGATCGTCCAGAACCTCTTCCACGACCTGCGCGAACGTATCCCGGCAGAGTTCTCTGAACTCGCCTACCGTCAGGTCGGCCACTCTTGGGCTCGTCATGGTCTATGTCCTCGGTGACTCGCAACGTGTCCGATAGCGGGCGGTTCTCCCTGGTTTCCAGGCAACCTCGCCGCGGCGCCAATGTTGTCACGTCGCCGGGAGAACCGCGTTCTGGAACTCAGCTGGAGAAAGCCACCACTCGCTCCGTCCGCGCCCCGTGTTGCTGTGCTGCGCCTCCAGCGTCAGTCCGGTTTGCAGACACCGCAGGGTTCGTAGCGCTCCACTGCCTCGTTTCGCTTCATCGGGATCTTGCTCTTGCTCAGGAAGCGGCAGCCTTCCTTGTGGTACTTGCGACCGGTGCGGGTCACGTAGACCGTGTCGGTTCCTCCGGCCGAGCGCCGCGCCTGGGGCGAGGCGGAGGCGCTTGAGTTCGAGCCGCCGACCGCGTCGCCCCACAGGCCACTTCGGTTGTTCCGGGCCTCTCGCTCGAACTGCCGGAACGCCTCCATGTGCCGGAAGGGGAAACGCGTGTAGGCGTGGCCGTAGCCGCGGCGAATGATCTCGGCGTTCACGAATGTGCCATCGGCCAGGTACACGTAGGCCAGCGTGCGGCCGTAGCGGTCAGTCCGTTCCTGGTCGTACTCGAGCCGCACCTGCTTCCCCTCGAGCAGACGCTTCGTGAAGGCGCTCGCCTCCTTGCCGAAGAACTCGACCGGCCGGTTCGGGTGGACGGTCTCTGGCGTGTCGACGCCGATCAGGCGGACCCGGCCGACGCCTTCGACGATGATCGTGTCGCCGTCGACGACCCGTTCCACGAACTGGCCCGGCGCTGCGGCGGCGGTCAGGACGCCGAAGAGGAGCGCGATTCCGCAGCGGACGGCGAGTGGATGGCGGAGCAGGGGCGTACCTCGCGCGAGCGCGAGGGCGGAATCCACACAGGACAGCGCCGCCGACGAGCCCGAAGTCAAGAAGATTGGACAGTTTGGACCAGTGCATTGTGTCGGTGGCCGGGCGTCTTGTCCAGATCGCGCGGGGCGCCGATGCCGGGTGCTGCCGGGGCTTTCCGTCTATGTCAGAAGGGGGGGCTTGGTGTGCCCCGATCGGTCCGCGACGGCGATGCGGCGGCGCTTGAAGCCCTGACGCGGAGCGGCGCTACGCGGGGTACTCGGCGAAACAGGGGATGCTCTGGTCGAGCTCGCTCCACGGAGCCCTGGAGTCGACGAAGATGTTCACGGCCGGCTTGACGCCCGGGTCGGCGTCCAGCGAGCCGGCCGGAATCTGCATCCCGCCGGGGTCCCGGAGCCGGGGAACCAGGCTGCCGCAGTGCCTGCAGAAGGCAGTGCCCTTGATCTGCGCCTCCGGCATCTTGTAGTCGACGATGGCGTTCTCCCCGCTCAGCCACCGGAAGGCGTACTCGGCGACGAAGACGAAGGTGCCGTAGGCGGCGCTCGTCTGACGGCGGCAGCGGGAGCAGTGACAGTTCACCATCCGCTCCGGCGAGCCGTCGTACTCGTAGGCCACCTCACCGCAAAGGCAGCTTCCCGGCGTGGCGCCCGGTGTTTCGGCCTCTCGAATCGGCCGATCAATGCCGGGCGGCGCGTTCCAGCCGGGCGGATACTCCTCGTGCCGGGCTAGATCGTCGACGATCGTGTGCCAGGGCGCCTTCGAGCCGGCGAAGATGTGCACCGCCGGCCGGATGCCGGGATCCTCCGCGACGCTGCCCATCGTGACGAGAGCGACCGGCCCGCCTTCCGGGTTGGCCGGAACGCCGGAACCGCAACGCGGGCAGAAGTGCCGGATGCCGTGGGGAGACGACCGGTAGTGAACGATCTTCTCCTCGCCGCGGGTCCAGCGAAAGAACTTCGGATCGACAACGCCGAAGGTGGCGTAGGTCGAACCGTGGAACTTCCTGCACGCCGAGCAGTGGCATTGGGCGATCTCGATCAGATCGCCGTCGACCTCGAATTCGATGTCGCCGCAGAGACAGGCACCCGTGAGCATCGCTCTGCGGAGCGTAACCGATCGCTGCTTGTGCGTGGGAGACGGGAACGTGCGTGTCTGCCTCGTCGCGAGAGCCGGGATGGGAGCCTGCGAGCGTACCCCGTTCACCAGCATGGTGACCCGACTCCGCTACCGAGGCAGTGGCGCACCTTCCCCGGGCAGACACAAGGGCTGCCCGCAAGGGGCATGTGGAAGCTGCGCCGCGGCAAACGTACCACGAGGGGGGCTGCGCCTGGGTTCCCCCAAATGGATGGGCGAGTCTTGCTGCACCCGGTTGCCGGGGCGCCGTCTTGCGAGGCCTCTCCCTCCTTGCGGTAGGTTTCCGCCATGCGGCGTGGAGTTGTGGCGGTGGTGTGCCTGTGTGGCGCCTGCCTGCTGCCGCTGCCGCTCGCAGTCGCCGATGACGACAATGGCGCGCACGTCGTGGTCGCCTTCGCCGCCGAGCCGACCCAGATCGACCCCACGCGGACCTCGGCCGGCGTCGACCAGTACTTCATGGCGCTGTTCTACGAGCAGTTACTGGCTACGGGCCCGGACCTCAAGCAGCGGAACTGGCTGGCCGAGTCGTGGCGGCTGTTCGAGCGCGACGGCGTGTGGATCATCGGCGTCGAGTTGCGGCGCGGCGTCCGGTTCCACAACGGGGAAGAACTGACGGCTCATGATCTCCGCCACTCCTATCTCCGCCAGCGGGATCCGAGCCTGTCGCGCCAGGCGGGCCGGTGGCGGCATGTGGATGACGTGCGGGTCCTGGGCGACTACGAGCTGGAGATCATCTTCAAGGGCCTGCCGGACTCGGCGCTGCTGCCGCTCAACCTTGACATGTGGGCGATTCCGCGCGGCTACTACGAGGAGGTCGGCAACGACGGAGTGCAGGCGCATCCGATCGGCACCGGGCCGTGGAAGTTCGTGTCGCGCAAGCTGCGTGAGGAGATCGTGGTCGAGCGGTTTGATGACTACTGGGACCCTGCCGCGTTGCCGGGCATCCGCCGGCTGACGATCAAGATCATCCCCGAGGACACGACCCGGGTCGCGGCCTTCAAGACGGGGGCGGTCGACTGGATCGACGCGGTGCCGCCGGCCCAGGTCGCGGACTTCGAGCAGATGCCCGGCGTCGAAGTCGCGTCGCTTCCGACCGCGAACAACCTGTTCCTGGCGCTGAACGCTCTCGACTCGAGGAGCCCGCTGGGCGACGTCCGGGTGCGCCGGGCGGTGGCCCACGCGATCGACTTCGACGCGATCATCAAGTACA
>MKWU01004914.1_pt1 | contig 15189 bp, 11 predicted proteins | sample 809101 | NCBI WGS metagenome assembly MKWU01 (sample SAMN05860141, study PRJNA318959) | sponge metagenome | host: Aplysina aerophoba | place: Slovenia: Piran, Adriatic Sea, Gulf of Piran | collected 2013-05-07 | reverse complement strand
CTTCTGGACGAGCCCTTCTCGGCACTGGATGCCTTTACCCGGGCAACGCTGCAAAAAGATGTGAGGGCCCTTTCGAAACAGCTGGGTTTCAATCTGGTAATGGTTACCCACGATATTGATGAGGCGGTGATCATGGCAGATCGCGCATTGGTCATGGCAGGGTCTCCCGGTCAAATTGTCCATGATTTTAAAGTCGATCTTGAGGATCCGCGGGAAAGGCAGGATCCTAAGGTTCAGTCGATGCGAGCGACCCTCATGCAGATTTTCCACGATGCGGCAGGAGTACCAGTTGACTCTGAGGAGGAGGAGAACAGTAATGCTGCATCAAATGCCGAACTGGTCGGCAACTGAAATATGTCTGAAAGTGCACTTCAGACCCTATTAACGAGAGAGTAATGATGAGAGGAATTCCGACATGAAGAGAATCTATGAGAAACATGGCGAGGGGATACAGAATGATGATCCCAGGCTTGCCATAGAATATGATCCGCTGTTCAAAGGGGTCTTGGGTACCGGTATCAACCGGCGCGAATTGCTCCAGGTAGGGGGTCTTGCCGCCCTGGGTGGAGGAGCAAGTGCCTTGCCCATGCCCACCTTTGCTGCCAAGAAGAAATGGGATCCGGTGATCAAAATAGGATACATCCCCATTACTGATGCGGCGGCCCTGCTGATCGCACATGATCAGGGCTACTTCAAGGATGAGGGCATCGATTCCGTGAAACCGACCCTCATACGTGGATGGTCACCACTGGTGGAAGCCTTTGCGGCGCACCGGTTCAACCTTACACACATGCTGATTCCGATTCCGGTCTGGATGCGGTACAACAACAAGTACCCGATCAAGATCACAGCTTGGGATCACACCAACGGCTCGGCTGTACTGGTAGGCAAGAAGAGCGGCATCAATGAGCCGAAGGACTTTGGCGGTAAGCAGTTCGCCGTACCGTACTGGTACTCAATCCACAACATTGTTTCACAGAGGATCATGAAGGCTGCAGGGATCAAGCCAGTGATTCGGCCTCAGTCAGCGAAGCTGGCACCAGATGAGTGCAACTTCCTTGTACTGGCACCGCCTTCCATGCCGCCTGCTCTTGCAGCAGGAACGATTGACGGGTATTGCGTAGCTGAACCGTTCAATGCGCTGGGCGAACTCAAAGCCGGTGGAAAGGTACTGCGCTTTACAGGGGATGCCTGGAAAGGACATCCATGCTGTGTGGTCGTGATGCATGAAGAGGATGCCATGGACCCTGATCGTGCCGCCTGGGCGCAAGGGGTACATAATGCTGTCGTCAAGGCGCAGATTCATCTCGCCGAGAACAGGGAAGCGATGGCAGAGCGGCTTTCACGTGATGGGAAGGGCTACCTGCCGGTACCAAAAGAAGTCGTGAAACGGGCCATGATGTTCTATGACCCTGCTTACTACAAGAATCCGCCTGCGATCAAGCATCCGGAATGGGATCAGAACCGCATTGACTTCCAGGCTTGGCCGTACCGGTCAGCGACAGAGCTTGTCGTCAGCGACCTGAAAGAAACGGTGGTCACAGGGGATGCAAGGTTCCTGGATACGCTTACCCCGGAACACGTAGCCAATGACCTGGTCAATTATGATTACGTGAAGACGGCACTGGAAGCCAATCCAAAATGGAGGAATGATGCAAGCGTTCCGCAAGAAGGTGATCCGTATGTACGTTCGGAGGTGTTTGTCCTTTGAGCAATGGGGATGCTGATGTAGCCAATATCGATGCAGCAGAAGCTGCATCGACAAAGGCTGCACAAAATACGGTTACTGCAAAGTCGGTGGGCAAAAGCCTGTTCAACTGGGCTGCAGGCCTTGCAATTCTGTTCGTGCTTTGGTGGTTTGGGGGCTACCTCATCGAGATCAACCCCGATACGACAAACTTCAAGGGCTTTGGACCAATTCCAACGTTCAAGGCATTTCCGGAATTGTTTGCGATAGGCAAGATTCAGGCAGCAGTCTCGACCAGCGGCTATCGTCTGGGCGCGGGTCTGCTCATTGCCATTGTCGTCGGGGTACCCATTGGAATCCTGCTTGGCCGTAGCAAGGTCTTTCGCGAACTGAGTAATTCGCCGTTTCAGTTGATCCGCATGATCAGCCCGCTTTCCTGGGAGCCTATTGCGGTAATCGTGTTTGCCACATGGAACGGGGCGATCGTATTCCTGATCGCGGTGGCTGCGATCTGGCCGGTTGTGTTTGCAACCGCTGCGGGTCTGGCCAAGGTGGATCCGGCCTGGTTCAAGGTTGCACGCAACCTTGGTGCCAAGCCCTGGCATATGGTGACGCAGATTATCTTGCCGGCGATCATGTTCGATATCCTGACGGGTGTACGGCTTGCCCTGGGTGTCGGATGGATCGTGCTGGTACCGGCGGAATTTCTCGGTGTGACTTCTGGTCTGGGTTATTCCATTGCGGATGCCAGGGAGACGCTTTCCTATGACCATCTCACTGCAATGGTGCTCACCATCGGAGTGATGGGTTACATACTTGACAGTTCCTGTGCGATGCTGATCAAGCGTTTCAGCTGGCATCATCAATGATGAATGCAAACTACAACTACTAAAGATTGAGGAGATATAACTATGCAAAATCAGACAGCCACTGGTGTCAAACTGCATGATGCAGCAATTTTGAGGCGGCCTTTGCAGATTGCTGCCGCCTTTTTGCTGGGAGCGGTGATCCTGTATGGTGCAGGTTTCATGAATGCGGCTGCGGTGCACAATGCGGCCCATGATGTACGCCATTCCCAGGCTTTCCCTTGCCATTAAGGCAGTAAGAATTCCTTAGCGAATTAATCTCTCTATGCCCTGCGGATGGCAATCCTGGCCATTCACAGGGCATCAGGCTTAGCACGAACCTGTCGCTGCAGGAGGTCGTGAGGCTACGTAGGCTGTAGAATTCTCTTTCGTAAATAGTTGCCGATGACTTCACCTCGATCCCAACGACCCACCTGCGCCTGTCTTTGACCACTATATCAACTTCGTTACGCCCCTTGTCGCGGAAGTGTGAAAGCATGTATCGGTCATCAGCCCAACTCGCGAGTTTGAGGGACCTGCCGAAAACAAGGGGAATTATGTATCAAGGAAATGCAGCTTGGGAGACTTAACGAGACGCTTCAGAGCATTTGTATACCAAGGTTGCAAGGTGCGGACGAGAAACAAGTTTTCGAAGACGCCCAAATATTTTTGTGTGAGGGCAAATCACCGTACCGAAACCGGAGAAATTAAGATGTAGGCAATACTCGGCGAGAACGTGCAACAGCCTTGTTATTAAGCTCAGATACTCGACTCCGAGCGATATCGCGGACATCGTGCTGGATGATCGTTTCAACATAATCCACCTGTGCCGCTGCTGCCATCCGGTCACGGATCAAAGCTTTGGGGCACCTGCCCGCAAGAACGGATTCGATGAGGTAAGTGCAACGATGGGGTCACGGATTTCAATATTTCGCCCGCGAGCGCCCAACCCAGAAGGGATAAACGGGCTCCATCTATGGACCGTTCCCCGTTTGCAAGAGCAATCCTTCATTCAGAAAGAGTAGGCTGCAGCCACCTATCCGACCTGTTTCACGAAAGGCTTTGTGCCTTCTTGTTCTGATGAAGTTCACGCCGGTGTGCCTTTATCACTTGGTCAACCTCCGGCACGGACACTTTTCGGTCCCCCGCATCGGGTCTTTGGCCAGTCTAGGTTCTCACCCCAGCAACGTCGCATTTTCAGCCATCACGATGTATTGCTCTATTGCAACGCTGGTGGGTAGCAGTCCTCCTCTGTCCTTCAGAGTTGATCTTCCCTCGTGGGCCTGTGTCTGCCTAGGCCGGTACATAGGGTCATGTAGGGCTTGCCTGAAGCCAGCACCACCTATGTATGGCACGGGCCATGCGATTAGCCAGGGCCACCGTTGCCCAAGATCTCTGCCAACGCAGGGCGGACCTGGCTGCGGCTTGGCAGAATCGTGATGCCGAACTCGGCCAACAGGCCGCGCAACTCATTCACATGGGTGTACGATTGGCCACAGCCCGGGAGTAAACACGTTGCAGGGCCTGCTTGTGCCTACCGCAGTGCACACTTGATCCCGACATAGTGCATGTTCGAGAGTATCTTCTGGTCCACGTAGGGGTGACCTCCAGTTTAGAGAGTTTCGAATCTAAAATGGACCAAGTTTAGGGGGGCAGGACAAGTTGAAGTACAGTATATTAAGCCTCTAGCTTGAGATTATGTTACGTAAAGGCTAGCTGTAAAAGCGGAAGCTATCATGGCAGCAAGCAGTATATATGAAGGAGCACTGTTATGTGCGAATCGAAACACATTGCTGGCGATTGCTCACTTCAATCGCATGTAAGCATTAATAAACTCCGAGGCACAATAAACCGGAAATGTGTCAAAGGCATTGCGCTATCGTCATTGATTGCACTGTTAATACAGTTTTTTTACTTGCCGCCAATTCACGCATTAAATTTGCGTGAAGTTGAACAAATTACGAAACAACAGGATTTGATTTCTCAAGCACATCAGTTTCGAGGTGATGCTTTAAGTGAATCTGCAATCGCGGATGCACAAATTCTGGACCCACAATTAAACCTTGGGCTGTTCAACTTACCGATAGATAATTTTGATATTAATAGTGAGCCCAATACCCAATTACGATTTGGAGTATCGCAATCTTTTCCACGTGGCAAAACACTTGCTTTTAAAGAAAAGCAAACTAAATGGGCAAGTCATGCCGAATATCAACGTGCATCCGATGAGGTTCTAAAATCAATTCAATCGGCACGTGAACATTTCTTCAACCTTTACTATCAAATTAGTGCTCAAGAAACTCTTGAAGAAAGTCGTCAATATTTCGAACAGCTTGTAGATATTGCAAATTCTTATTACAAAGTCGGGCGTGTTAATCAACAAGATATATTACGAGCACAACTTGAGCTATCAAGATTGGATGATCGTGTCATCGAGCTTAAAACCAAGGAAGACTTAGTAAGGGCAGAGCTAAGTAAATGGCTAGATGAAAGAGCATTTGAGCCAGTAGAAAATGACTATCCGACTCTCCCACCACTTGCCCCACTACAAGAAATAATTGATTCATTAATCAATCATCAGTCTATTCAAGCAGAAGATGCCATGGTTTCGTTCTTTAATGTAGGCGTTGAAATTGCGCACGAACAGTACAAGCCAGGGTGGAACATCAACGTTGAATATCGAAAACGCTTTGGTGACAACATAGACGGGACCAACCGTGAAGACCAAGTAGCTGCCATGGTAAAAGTAGACCTGCCTATTTTCACCATCAAACGCCAAGATCGGCGTTTAGCTGCTAGTCAACATCAAGTTTCAGCTGCAAAACTTGTTCGAAGCGATAAGTTGCAATCACTTAGACGAGCAGTTCTTAGAGACTATGCAAATTGGGAACGACTGTCTGAAAGAAGCAAGCTTTATGAAACAAGGCTAGTTCCTGAAGCAAATGCGAATGCACGCGCTTCTTTAATAGCATATCAAAGTGGGATAACAGAATTTACAACGCTTGCACAAGCACGTATTACTCAGCTGAATGTGCGCTTGGAAGCTTTACGCATGAAAACGGAACGCAGTCGCGTGCATTCACGCCTTTTATACCTTGCTGAAGGAGCATTGTGATGAATAATGAATTAAATCTTTCACTTGTCTTTATTTTAGGCTTATTTTTGGTAGCAGTTATCAACACAGCTCTGGCTGATGAAGAAGATCGTGAAGTTTTGTATTGGGTTGCCCCAATGGACCCTAATTATAAAAGAGATAAACCAGGAAAATCGCCCATGGGGATGGATCTGATACCTGTTTATAAAGATGGACAACAAGGAACAGGCAGTGAAGTCGTAATCTCGCCTCAAGTTGTACAGAACTTGGGGGTTCGTACTGCAACAGTGGAGCGATCAAAACTATGGAGAAGAGTGAGCACTGTAGGTTTTGTGGATTATGATGAATCCAAGCTAAGCCATATTCATTTACGTACACAAGGATGGATAGAAAGTTTGACTGTGCAGTCAGAAGGAGACCGTGTTCAAAAAGGCCAACTTCTTTTTAAGCTCTACTCGCCTGAACTTGTGAATGCACAAGAGGAATATCTACAAGCGCTCACGATTGGGAGTACAACATTAATTTATGCATCCAAACAACGCTTATTTGCATTAGGTGTCCCTTCTTCAGAAATAAAACGTCTTGATAGAGAACGTATCGCCCAACAGGCTATTTCTTACTATGCACCCCAAGACGGTGTAGTGTCCTCACTTAAAGTTAGAGATGGCATGTTTGTGAAACCTGAAAATCAAATAGCCACACTCGCAGACCTTTCTACAGTTTGGGTGACGGCCGAAGTATTTGAGAGACAAAGTAGTTGGGTTGAAGTTGGACAGCCTGCAGAAGTGCGATTCTCTTACTTGCCTGGTGAAAAATTTGAAGGACAAGTCGAATATGTTTATCCCAACCTAGACCGGATGACTAGAGCACTCACCGCTCGTTTGAAATTTGATAATCCGGGTGAAACATTAAAGCCAAACATGTATGGCGATGTGTATATCTTTTCGGGAGCAAAAGAAAACATCATTGTTGTACCACGTGAATCAGTCATTCGTACAGGTACTAGCGAACGAGTCATTCTTGCAAAAGGAAAAGGACGATTCGAACCTCGTGAAGTTATTACTGGAATCGAGAGTGGTGATTGGATTGAAATTCAAAGTGGTTTGAATGAAGGCGAAGATGTCGTTATTTCAGGTCAGTTTCTCATTGACTCTGAAGCCAGCACTAAAGCTAGTTTTACCCGCATGACTGGCCAATAAAGTGAAAAGGGCATACTTGAAAAAGTCTATGGATAAAGAGATTGTTGCTGCAGCGGTCATGGAAATTTTTCGAAGCGAACAAAAATCATAAATTTAACATGACCAATAGATACACTCAGCTAGCTACAAATGAAAATGAAATTTAAAGTCAGCAATGATTATTGCGCTGATGAATTTAATTTACAGCCAGGTATTAAAATTACATTCACTTTAATAAAGCTAGGTAATCGTTACGAAATCTCCTCCATACAGAAGATGGAACACTAAAGCGGGAATTTCGGATGATTGAAAAAATAATTGACTTATCGATTAAGAATCGAACATTTGTCTTACTTTTAACTTTTTTTATTGTGGGCTGGGGAATATACGCCGTAAAAAGCATACCTCTTGATGCAATTCCAGATTTATCAGATGTACAGGTCATCATTAAAACTAGTTACCCAGGACAATCACCACAAGTTGTTGAAGATCAAGTTACCTATCCACTTAGCGTTGCGATGTTATCCGTACCTAAAGCCGTTAATGTCCGTGGGTACTCATTTTTTGGTGATTCTTACGTTTACATTATTTTTGAAGACAAAACAGATCTTTATTGGGCACGCACACGTGTACTTGAGTATCTAAGCCAAGTAGCCAGTAGTTTACCTGCTGCTGCAAAGACGCAGCTCGGGCCTGACGCTACAGGTGTTGGCTGGGTATACGAGTACGCATTAGTTGATCGCAGTGGTGGTCACGATCTTGCGCAACTTCGCAGCATTCAAGATTGGTATTTGAAATATGAATTGCAGACTGTGAGTGGTGTTTCTGAAGTGGCTACGGTAGGTGGAATGGTCAAACAGTATCAGGTAGTTGTAAACCCGAATAGTTTACGAGCACATGGGATCCCTCTATCAAAAGTCCGTCAAGCCATTGCAAGAGCAAACCAAGAAACCAGTGGTTCTGTGATTGAAATGGCTGAAGCTGAATATATGGTGCGTGCAACTGGGTATGTTGATGATATTCAGGATTTGTACAAAATACCTTTGGCAGTAAACGAACGCGGGACGCCAATACTACTTGAAGATGTCGCAGAAATACGACTAGGGCCCCAATTAAGACGGGGTATTGCAGAACTAGATGGAGAAGGTGAAGTGGTTGGGGGTGTAATCGTCATGCGATTTGGAGAGAACGCACTACAAACCATCCAAAATGTAAAAGACAAAATAGAGGAGCTGAAAATAGGTCTGCCAGAAAGTGTTGAAATTGTTGAAACCTACAATCGTGCTGCACTTATAGAACGCGCTGTTGATACATTAAATGAAAAGTTAGTTGAAGAATTTATTGTTGTTGCATTGGTATGTGCACTTTTCTTATTTCATGTGCGCTCCGCACTTGTCATTGTTTTATCTCTGCCAGTTGGTATCCTTACTGCGTTTATTGTCATGCAACAGATGGGCATAAACGCTAACATCATGTCACTTGGTGGAATCGCAATCGCAATTGGTGCGATGGTAGATGCTGCGGTAGTGATGATCGAAAACACCCACAAACATTTAGAAAAAGAAGGAGCAGAACAACGAAATAGATGGGAAATTATCAGTGAATCAACTAAAGAAGTTGGACCACCATTATTTTTCTCACTCATTATTATTACTTTAAGCTTCTTGCCTGTGTTTACTTTAGAAGCACAGGAAGGTCGATTGTTCAGTCCGCTTGCTTATACTAAAACGTTTGCGATGGCTGCGGCGGCAGTTTTATCCATTACATTAGTACCTGTGTTGATGGGTTATTTCATACGAGGGCGTATCACTCCAGAAAATAAGAATCCAATTAATCGATTACTCATTGCTGGATACCAACCTCTAATCAGTTTTATTCTTAAAGCTCCAAAAATTGTTTTACTGGTTGCATTGATTGTAATCATTGTAGGGATGTGGCCCATAACAAGACTTGGTAGTGAATTTATGCCCGATTTAAATGAGGGCGATTTGTTGTACATGCCGACAACGTACCCTTCTATCTCAATTGGTAAAGCTCAAGAACTATTACAGCAAACTGACAAATTAATTCGTACCGTACCTGAAGTCGATACTGTATTTGGGAAAATGGGCCGAGCAGACACTGCAACCGATACCGCTCCACTCACAATGATAGAAACCACGATAAAACTTAAGCCAGAAAACGAATGGCGTGAAGGTGTAACGATTGAAGATTTAAAACGTGAGTTTAACCAGCTTGTTCAGTTTCCTGGTTTGACCAATGCTTGGGTGATGCCAATTAAAAGTCGCATTGATATGCTTTCTACAGGCATTAAGACACCGGTTGGAATTAAGATCGCAGGTGCCGATTTATCTGTAATTCAAGAAATCGGAAAAGAAATCGAAGTGATACTTAAACAAGTGCGTGGCACTGTAAGTGCATACTCTGAACGTGTTTCAAGTGGGCGTTACATCATTATTGACATTGATCGTAATGCAGCATCTCGATATGCACTTGATATTATGGAAATACAAGAAGTTGTACAAACTGCTATTGGCGGAATGCAAATATCGATGACGACGGAAGGGCTTGAACGTTACCCTATCAATTTAAGATATCCGCGAGACTGGCGTGATTCTATTACTCGTCTCCGTAATCTCCCGATGGTTACACCTACAGGTGCACAAGTAGCGCTACAAGAAGTCGCAGACATCCGGATTGAAGATGGTCCTGCTTTAATTAAAACAGAAAATGCACGTCTTAATGGTTGGATCTATGTTGATATAGAAAATCGAGACTTGGGTTCGTATGTACAGGATGCCCAAAAAGCGGTTGCAGAACATATAACGTTACCCCCTGGTTACAGCATCTCTTGGTCAGGTCAATACGAGTATCTTTTACGAGCAAAGGAACGCTTGTCGGTTGTGATACCACTAACATTAGTCATTATCGTACTCCTTTTATATTTGAACTTCCGTCGCCTCACTGAAGTAATCATCATTATGTCGACACTACCAATGGCACTGGTAGGCGGAATTTTATTACTGTATCTGCTGGACTATGACATGTCTGTGGCCGTTGGCGTTGGTTTCATTGCACTTGCAGGTGTGAGTGTAGAAATTGGTGTGGTGATGCTGGTGTATTTAAATCAAGCTTTTAAAAATATACAGCAACAAGCAAAAGCTAATCATCGTGAAGTGACTAGAGATGATATTCGAAGTGCGGTGATCTTTGGCGCATTGTTGCGAGTCAGACCAATCATAATGACCGTTGCAGCAATTATTGCAGGTCTTTTACCCATCATGTTGGGAAGTGGAACCGGGTCAGAAGTAATGCGGCGCATTGCTACACCAATGGTTGGTGGCATGATTAGCGTAACCGTACTTACATTGCTTGTCATACCTGCTATGTTTCTAGTTATTAATCAATTTAAGCTACCAAAATCAATTGATACAGAAACTGCTGTTTTTCGAGTCTGATGTTCATTGATTGGTTCAACGAAAAATTCATCGGTGCACATAAGGCAACTAAATTCCTCTGAGTCAAATTCATAGGGGTGTCAGTTTTAACATCGAATGTCAGGTTTGATAATCTTGCAAACAGTGTTGATCTTGAACTACATAGGATCTTAACTTGAAAAAGCTTCATTTCTGTAATGATGGTAAGGCATGGGGGAATGTAAAACTTGAGTTATGCACTGTGGTCATTTATGACGAGTGAAAAGAAATATGAGTGGCTGAACCAGACCAGTAGTGTCACACTCAATTCTTTGGATCGGATGGGTTACACCATGACTGTTTTTTACCACCGTTATAGGGCTGTCCAAGGCCCACGTCAATCAGGATATTTGCAAGGTTTGACCCGTCTTCTAGTAGAACTGTTGCAACGACTCGTCCTGCGTACTTACCATGTTTTACATTTTCCAGTATGACGGTTTTACCGATCTTATCAATCACGAAATCACGTGCCTTGATGGCAAGGCTGCGCTCCTGATCACATTTTCCCTTGATCTCGGGAGTATCCACCCCTTCCACCCTGATATTGCCTTTCCAGATAAAGCCCGGCCATACCATGACTTCAACCTTGAACGTGTCGCCATCATAGACTGAGATTACTTGTGCCATTGTCCTGGTTTTGGAGGCCGCTGTTGATGGGTGTGCCAGGATGGTTAATAGCAGCAATATCAGCACTAGAACATGATAATGTGCAGCTCTTGTTTCACGCAGGCGTGGCATTGAGTGAAGTAAAGAGTTAAACAACAGAAAAGTATTTTTGGCCAAAAAAAAAGAGGGGTACAATTTGCACCCCTCTGGTCTTGTGTGATGACTGCCTTTCAGCAAAGCGATCTGATTATTTCCAGCGGTACTGGAGCAGTGTCCAAAACTTCTGGGTATCAGTGGAAAATCCGTCCTCACTGTTGAAGTCCGAATATTTCACTGCAAGCAGAAGTTTTTTGCCGATGGGCTTGCCCCAAAGTACACCCCACTCGTCTCCATAATCAGAAATGCGGTTGCTTCCCTGCATGTATGATGTATCTGTACTGTAGTCATGATAATTAACGACAATCTTGTTTTTTCCAATTACGTGACCGAATAGACCCAGGATTTGCAAGGTAACACTGAAGTCTTCTATGCCACCCACAGGGGTTGCCGAACCACCAGGTGCCGCGACAAACTTGTCAGCCCAGCCATTGAAGGCGTGCACTGTAGCCAACGGGGTTTGTAGTGCATTACTGCCGTTACCCCCACCTTCCAAGACTTCATAGCCTACTCTGATTTGATAGGTAGGCTCACCGATAGGCATAAAGCCTAAGTTGTCAACCCGGGTACCCCCGAACCTGACCCCCATTTCAATGTTGTAATAATCATTGTCATCCAAATGGCTCGCTGCATCGTCGGAGGGATCTTGATTGGCCCACTCAAATTCAGTCAAGATATCCAACGAGTCACTCATCTCGTGTCTGCCTGTCCATCGCAGACCGAAGGTTTCCGAATCGAAATTCACTGGACCTACAAAAGGAGGTGCCATACCTGTACCCTCGGGGAACGGGGTTCGTTTGTTGTCTTCAAAATCCAGCAGGTAGGCATAGGCCACCAATTTACCCCCTAGGTTTGGCATCTTGTAGGAGACATTAAGGAGGTGGGTATTGTCCATATTCCATTCGTGGAAAATTGAATCTTCTCCAAAGATCCGCTTCACTTTGTCGACATATGTGTATGAGATACCGAGGTTTTTGAAAGACTTGTCTACTCGTATGGCGTCCATGGATGCATTGTTATTACGCCAGACTACGTCACCTATCCAGCGGTGGTTGTCGTAGATTACTGTTTGGCGGCCCAACTTGAATGAGAAGGTGCCATCGCATGGATCTGGAGAATTGGGGCAACCGCCAGTCGGGCTGCGCCAGCCAATGTACGCTTCGCTAATTTCCTCATACTCGTTATCCGGGATGATTGCATGGCCCTCAGTAAAGCGATTCATGGCCGGGAGGTTGCCACGTATAGGTGCAGGGACCGCCATTATCCCACCGGATGGGAGGTTTGGAGGAACGTTAAAGTCATCGTCAATATTAAATGCCCGGTCAGTGCCCAGTATCCTGTTGAAGTCCGTTTCCAGACGGGCATACCAGCCGTTCCAGCGACCCGTGGTATATCCAATCGCTGTACGCCAGACCATTGCGTCGGCATCATTGGTATGACCGAGCGGATGCCCAGAGGGGAAATCATCCTCAACGTCCTCAAAGCGCAGACGTGTCCAGAAATCAAGCCTCCCGTTAGCAACTGCGCCCCCGATATCAGGAAATTGAGGTTGCATCTTGTGATGAGGGTTATGGTGAGTGTTGGGGACATCAGGCAAGCCCACCGCTCCGGCACTTTGCGCAAGCATCAGCATTGCAGCGGCCATGAGGTATGGCAGAGGTTTGAAGTAGACCATGGTTTTTCTCCTCCCTTGCAAGGGTTCTGGCCAGACTGCCCGTAATTGTCTGACCGTACAGTATGCCGTTTTGGAAACCAGCGCTTTTTTTACTTCCGCACTCAGGTTATTAACATAAGCTTAATAATCTATTATATAGTAAATAAAACACCGCCCGTCCAAGACTTTCTCATTATTGAACCCATAGATTTTAGCTATGGATAGATCAACAATCATAACATAGCAGGTGTGCAGCAATTGACTGTGGGTATCTGCATTTTCATGATAGTGGCCTCTTGAATGCAAGCGCCTTGGCCCGGGATGAACGGGGTTTGCATGATTCCAAAAACCTTTCATCGGTAACAAGGTTTTCCTCCAGACTGCAGGGAACAATCGGATCAGTTTTCGGGTGGCGTGAGCCATTTCGGATCGGTTTCCACCTGTGCGGTCAGGGTATGTAAAAAAGCTTCAAGCTGACGCTTTTCATTCCTGCCAAGCGATAACGGCTTGGCTTCATTGTGGCCCACCATGGCTGCGGGTGCACGGTCGTAGTGATCGATTACCTCGGTGAGCGTGGCCAGTTGGCCAGCATGCATATAGGGTGCGGTTTCGGCGACATTTCTGAGCGAGGGGGTTTTGTGGGTGCCGATTAACTCGTCACCGGTCCGGGTGAAGCGTAATTCGGCGCATCCCTGGCTGCCGGCATTGCTGAATTCTCCCAGGCAATTGAACGGGTCCTCCAGTACCTTGCGCACTGCTTCCACCCGGCCCATGCTCGGGAGTGCACCCGGACTGGACAGTACACCGGTGTTATGAAACTCATGGTTGGTAAATAGCGGGCCATTATGACAATTCATGCACTGGGCTTTACCGATGAACAGTCTGAGCCCTGCAAGCTCATCGAAGCTCAGGATATCCATTTTTTTGTGGTCGCCTGCGACCAGGGCTTCCATGTACTGGTCAAATCGTGAAACTCCGGGCAGAATCAGCCGTTCATATGCGCCGATGGCCTTGCCTATGTTGACAAAGGCTCTCGTGACCGTCTCCCTGTCTTCGGGCAACATGGATTGCCAGTTGCCGTACAGGGTCTTGTCTTTTACGGGTCCTGCCGCAACCGGAAAACGTGAAGGGTCGGTAAACTCTGCAAGCGGTCCGAACAGTTTTTCATACTGTGCCCGGTATCTGCTGTCCTGTGCGATCAGATGTACAAGCTGCATGCGCGAGCTTTCATGCTCCAGTGGATTTTCAAGCGGAGACAGTGCCTGCGACCAAAGGCTGTCCTTGCGCCCGTCCCAGAAAAACCAGGGGCTGTACGCCGTGCCGATAATGCTCATGGTGTTGCGCACCCCTGTTCTTACCCCGGCTGCAACTTTAAGCCCGTCTGTGAAAAACTGTTCGGGCTGATGACAGCTGGCACAGGCGATTTGCCCGTTGGCACTCAGGTGTTTGTCGAAAAACAGACGGTGGCCGAACTCTGCGGCCTGCAGCGATTCCGATACGGCATTACCCGGCTTTGCCGGCAAATCCGGAAGACTGGTGATCCAAAGCGAGCGCAGCAGGGTGAGTTCTGCCGGAGTCCATGATTCATGTATGCGGGATTGCGTGTACCACCAGAAGACAGCACTGGCTAGTACGATTGATATTGCCGCAACAAGCACGCCTTGCGCAGGTTTTGACATACGGTTACAGGTTGAGTTCAAACGTCACACTGTCCGACACGGCACCTTGCTGTATTGCGAGTATGACCTGCCACTGTCCGCCCATATGGAATTTCAGGCCTTCGAGCAGGTAGTCGCCATTGCCCAGGTTCTGGGTGACCAGGGGCCGTGTAGGCAGTCCGTGATCATGCTTGGGCATTCCCCCGGAGATCTGGATCCTGGCATCGATAACCGGTTCACCTGACCTGTTTTCAATGTGCAGAATCCATGCATGCATGGTGTTGATGGTGATCGGGTCCAGTTTGCTGGAGAACGAAACCTGAAAATGCTGCCCGTCTGAAATCCTGGAGGATTCGACGCCCATAGATAATGATTTGTTTTCAGCAAATGCAGGAAGTGGAGCTGCTAGGAATAAAACAAAAATTGCTGGCATTATTTTCATGATCGAGTGTGGGGCCTTTCAGGTTTTCAGAGCATTGCGTATGCGAGCGTAGCCCCCGCTCATGAGCCAGTAATTCAGCTGCAGGAATACCGCAAGTGCGATGAACCAGGGAATCGTACCCCAGTCTGCACCGCCCACCCGAAACGGGAAAACTGCGGTATACGTGTCATTGTGCTCCGGGTTTGAGGCTGAAACTATACCGATGTAGTTTCCATCTTCAGTAAACTCATGCAGGGCCAGAAACACACCATCCTGTCGAATCTGGGGAGGCTGGTAAAACACGGTATCACGGGATACATCCTTGTTCTTGATGTCGTCCCACTGTACGAACCGTCCACGGTTTACCACGTCCCGGATAATGCGAAACTCGACCGGGACTTCTCTCATGCTGTC
>MKWU01004912.1_pt1 | contig 15193 bp, 12 predicted proteins | sample 809101 | NCBI WGS metagenome assembly MKWU01 (sample SAMN05860141, study PRJNA318959) | sponge metagenome | host: Aplysina aerophoba | place: Slovenia: Piran, Adriatic Sea, Gulf of Piran | collected 2013-05-07 | reverse complement strand
CGCGGAAAGACCGAATCTCCTGGCGGCCGGGGCGATGCGGAATCTTTGATCCGCTTCTTTGAAATCCACCGTCCGGGTGTATTTTGCGGCATCCGTAACGGCCGCGTCCAGGAGCGCGGGCGAGGCGTTGGATCCCTCTTCCCGCTGCCGGGAGAGTTGCAGGGCCACGGTGACCCGGTCGTTCAACTCAGGATACTGGGAATCGACCTGCCGCGCGAGGTCCTCGTCGGAAAAACCGCGTCTCAAACGATGCAGATATCGCCGGACCGGCACTGCCGTCAGGAGCAGGAAACTCGCCGAGATCAGTACCAGCCTAACCACCGGGTCGAGGTAGAGGTAGGATTCGAGCGTGGCGAGGGAAAGCGCGAGGACGCAGATCAGCGCGCCGGTGATGAACAAGCCTTCGGCGATGACGACCCAACGGCTGCGGATTCGAAGTTCGTGGAGCCGGTCCCGCAGCGCGTGCCAGGCGGAAAGGGAGGTTTTACTCGGCACGGTCAATCCTTGGCGTTCTCCGGCGTGGTCTTGTTATTCCGCGGTCCGCGGGTCCCTTATAGAAACTCGTTAGTGCTGAACCAGCATCTCGTGAGAATTGAACAACCGAAGGGCCCGCTGGAGTTGTTCGTCTCCGGCCGCGGCTACGCGGCTGGCTTCCTCGTCACCCCAGAGATTCCGGGCAAGGGCCCGTTTCAACTGGAGTTCGATGACGTCCAGATCGGCGCTGAATTCATCGTCGGAGAAGGATATCCCGGACTCCCGAACCTGGGCCTTGAACGCTTCCAACATGGCTTCGTCGACCTGAAACTCGTTCAGGAAGGTGTCGAAGTCGTCCCTGAGGTCGGGCCGGGTCACGCCGTAGGTATTGGCGAATTCGAAACAGGCCCGGTCGAAAGGCATCCAGCCCCTGTACTTGCCAATAACGAAGGGGTACTGGCGTTTCGGCGTCTTGATAACGACATCGGGAGAAATACCGCCATCTCCGTAGACTGTACGCCCGGCGGCGGTGACGTATTCAGGGCGGTCAGGGTGGTCCGATGCCGAAGCGGAATCCTCCCCCGTCTCCGCCTCGCCGGATTCGCTGAACGAGCCTTCGATGTACTCCTGGTAGGATTTGTTCTTATAGTCCCGTTGGATCATGCGACCGCTTGGGGTGTAATATCGGGCCGTCGTCAGTTTTAGCGCGGAACCGTCCGCCAGTTGAGGTTCCGCGAACAGAGTCTGTACGAGACCCTTGCCGAAACTGCGGGTTCCGGCAATCACGCCCCGGTCCCAGTCCTGAACGGCGCCGGCCACGATTTCGGATGCGGAGGCGGAGCGATGGTCCAGCAGGATCACCAGGGGCATGTCGCGGTGGCGCACTCCGCTAAGAGATTGAAACGTCTGGTTGGAAGTCCGGTTCCTGCCCATGGTTTTAACGATAACGCGGCCTTCGGGAATGAACTTGCTCGATACGGCCACCGCCTGGTCCAGGTAGCCTCCGGAATTGCCTCTCAGGTCGAGTATCAGCCGCTCCATGCCGTCTTGTTGAAGCTTGTCCAGGGCAGTCTCGAGTTCCCGCGAAGTGGTCTTGGCGAACCGGATCAACTGGATGTATCCGGTTTGGTCTTCCAGCATGATGGACGTCCGAACACTGCGAATGGGAATCCGATCGCGGGTGATCGTTACGTCGAACCGCTCGTCGACTCCGGTCCGTTCGATAGTTACGTCCACCCTGGTTCCTTTCTCCCCACGCAATTTATGTCGGACCTCGTCATGCTTGATGCCTATCGCCGATTCACCGTCGATCCGAACAATGCGATCGCCGGACTGGAGGCCAACGGCTTCCGATGGCGATTCGTCGATCACGGAAATCACGTACAGGAATCCGTCCAGCACGTCGAACTCGATCCCGATGCCGTAGAAATTCCCGCTGAAGCGTTCTCCCATTTCGGCGAAGGTTTCCTTGCTCAGGAAACTGGAATGAGGATCGAGCACTTCGAGCATACCGTCGATTGCGGCGTAGATCAACTCACTGGGCTCTACTTCCTCCACATAGTTGTCGTTGACCAGACTGAGCACGCCCATCAGCAGCTTGGTGCTCGAGTAGATGTTGTCCGCCGCGTGTATCGTCCTGTCCGCCGTACTGCCCAGCAGGAACGATCCGACCGCTACAAAAACCAGCAGGATCAGGTATTTCGGTCTCTTCATGATCGACATAAGGCCTTACTCCTTCGTCCCGGTCTTCTTCCCGGGATGTAAACGGTCTCGCACCGGAAACGTCTTTTCGGATTCATTCGGGGGCGTGTGTATATCGTTTTCGAAACACTAGACAATACTAACGCGAAGATGTTTCGTGTCAATGGTTTTCGGGGCATTTCGCGGCAGTGTTTTTAAGTTCCCGCCTTGACACTTCCTTCGTATTTCTTTAACTTTGGCGATCTCGCAGATCGTCACAAAACCTGGTATCCGGGTGGCTTCCATCCGGCATCGCGATCACCCCGGATTCCTTCAAAATACGGGTATTCATTTCCGTCAAACTTACGAGTATTCATAATAGATAGACGCACTCGTTCCTTTATTGCTATTCCTTAATGACAATGGTAAGAACGCATGCGCTCCGGATTTGGTTTCACCGTAAACCCATACGGAATCCGGATGCAATCGAGCGGTACGTGTTCAACTCGCGCGAACCGGATCGAATCGGTACTGTAGGTTAATAGGTACTGGAAGTTCCCGTTCCCCGGTACTCGAAGTTCACGTTCTCAGGTTCTTACGATCGCGTGACCGCAGTTACATAATCCGGAGACTCCATGAACGTTCTGGTCGTCGGCAAGGGTGGAAGAGAACACACGCTGGCCTGGGCGCTCCGGCGCTCCGCCCTCGTAGACAATCTGTACGCGGCGCCGGGTAATCCGGGTATCGCCGCCATCGGAGAATGCCTGTCCATCGCACCGGAAGACGCGCGCGGAATCGCCGGTTTTGCCCGTGACAACGGCGTTGACCTGGTGGTGGTGGGGCCCGACGGCGCGCTGGAAGCCGGCGTGGTCGACGCCGTGGAAAGCCTGGGCATCAGGGCCTTTGGTCCGACGCGGGCGGCCGCCGAAATCGAATGGAGCAAGGTATTCTCCAAGCGGATGATGCGGGAAGAAGGAATACCTACGGCCGCTTTCGAGGTTTTTTCAGACGTGGCAAAAGCGCGTGCGTACGTGAATGAACTGGGCGCGCCGATCGTCGTCAAGGCAGATGGGCTGGCCGCCGGCAAGGGCGCGCTGGTTTGCCGCACCGTCGAGGAAGCCATGAAGGCGCTTGACGGCATTATGACCGAAAAAAAGTTCGGCGAAGCGGGCCGCAAGGTGGTCGTAGAGGCCTTCATGGAAGGTGAGGAGGCGTCCGTGTTCGCGCTTACCGACGGCGAACGGGTCATGCCGCTGGTTCCCTCGCAGGACCACAAACCGATCTACGACGGCGATGCGGGGCCGAACACCGGGGGCATGGGCGCGTATGCGCCGGCCCCGGTCATCGATGCGGGTGCGTTGAAGGACATCCTGGAACGGATCATCGAACCCGCGGTCCTGGGCATGAAGCGTCGCGGCAGACGCTTCAGGGGGGTGTTGTACTGCGGAATCATGATGACCGGCGGGGGGCCGATGGTCGTCGAATTCAACAGCCGTTTCGGGGATCCCGAGGCCCAGGTCATTCTGCCGCTTCTCGAGGACGACTTCGCGGAACTGGCGGTCGGGATCAGCGAAGGCAGCTTGCCCGCCGGGCCGCTGACCTGGAAACGGAAGGCCGCGACCTGTGTCGTGGTGGCCTCCGGTGGGTATCCCGGCTCATACGAGACAGGGATGGAAATACGCGGGCTGGATCTACTGGACGAAATGGATGATGTCTTCGCCTTTCATGCCGATACGGCCATGCGGGATGGCAAGCTGGTGACCGCCGGCGGCAGGATCCTGGGCGTGACGGCCCTGGCCGACGATCTCAGGGGATCCATAGACAGGGCCTACGACGCGGTGGACCGGATTCGGTTCGACCAACGATATTTCCGTACGGACATCGGCGAAAAGGGCCTGCGAAGGATGGCTTAGCATCGTACCGGCCATCAGTTAGATCACACCGGCCGGCCGGTGGATTCCATATCCGGATGCTCTGGTGAGGTACCCGGCGCGATTGTTTTGTCACGATGGTTCAACCGATCAATCGGGTTCGAGTCCATGAGGATACTCGCCATCGATCCGGTACGACCGGACAAGGCCATTCTGCAGGAGGCCGCAGGCGTTATCCGCGACGGGGGCCTTGTGGCCTTTCCAACCGAGACGGTTTACGGTATCGGCGCGGACGGAACCAATCCTGCCGCGATTCGGCGTATATACGACGCCAAAGGCCGCGATGAAACCAAGCCGATTCTGGTTCTCGTTTCGCGCCGGCAGGACCTGGACCGCCTGGTCCGGCACATCCCCGGACGTGTCCATGCGTTGATGGACGCCTGCTGGCCCGGTCCCCTGACGCTGGTTTTTCCGGCGTTGGACAGTGTGCCGCGGGAACTACTGGGCGGAGGTTCGACGATCGGGGTCAGGCACAGCGGCGCGGCGATCGCCGGGCATCTGTGCCGCGCGGTGGGCGGACCCGTAACCGCACCCAGCGCCAACCGTTCCGGAGATCCCGAACCGATTACCGCGGAAGACGTTGCCCTGCGGTTGGGCGGCCGGGTAGATTTGATTCTCGACGGCGGGCGTTCGCCATCGGACCAGCCTTCAACGGTCGTGGACGTTTCTGCCGGGCCCCCGCGTCTCATCCGGGCGGGTTGTATACCCTTTGATCGCGTCACGGAAGCCTGGCGCCAGTGATTGGCGGCGGCGCTTTCTGACCGGGGAGAACTGACGACGATGCGGATACTCGTCATTCGAACGGACCGTATCGGTGACGTGCTGCTGTCGACGCCTGTGCTCAGCGTGTTGCGGGAGCAGCGCGCCGATTGCCATATCGCAATGCTCGTGTCTCCGTATGCAGCCGGCGCAATCGAGGGACATCCGGCCCTGGACGAGACGATCGTGGACGAGCGCTCCGGACGCCACGGCGGACCTTCGGGATTCCTGCGTCTGGTCGGCGACCTCCGCGCGGGGCGGTTCGACGCGGTCCTGGTCCTGCATCCCACGGCAAGGCTGGCCCTGGCCTGCCGTCTCGCCGGCATTCGGGTAAGGATCGGAACGGGGTACAGGGCATACGGATTTCTTTTCAACCGAAGGCTATACGAGCACCGGCGGGAGGCCCGCAAGCACGAGGTCGAATACAATCTGTCCCTGGTTCGGGCGCTGTTCGACGGCGCAGGTGAAGCCGCCCCGCTGATCCACGTGCCCGATTCGGCCCGGTGCGCCATAGCGCGTCGCTTGCGCCGCTGGCGCGTGCGGCCGGACGATCCGCTGGTCCTGCTGCATCCCGGCAGCGGAGGGTCGGCCCGGAACTGGCCCGCGGGGTGCTTCTCGGAACTGGCCGGGCGGCTTGCCCGGCGCGGCGTCCGCGTCGTTGTAACAGGATCGGCCGGAGAACGGGACCTGGTCGAAAGGGTCGCGGGATCGCTGCCGGATTCGGTCATTCGTGTCGCCGGAGAACTCGACCTCAAGGAACTGGCGGCGTTGCTCCAGGCATCCTCGCTCTGCGTCACGAACAGTACCGGGCCCCTGCACGTCGCGGCGGCCGTGGGAACGCCCACCGTTGCGTTGTTCTGCCCCATAAAACCGTGCAGCCCGGCTCGCTGGGGCCCCTTCGGTGGGGATCATGATATCCTGATGCCGGAAGTGCCACCCTGCCCCAGGTGTATCGAGACCGCCTGTCCATATTTCGATTGCATGGAGCGCATCGCAGTCGACGACGTATACGAGACCGTTTGCGGCCGGCTCATGGCCGGACGCCCCGAGCTGGCAGGCATTCTGGCCGGTAAAGGCGGACAGGATTCTACAGCAGAGCGCTGAAACCAAAAGGGGAGATTCTTGCCTGACCTGAAGAACCCATTGATCGTGCAGAGCGACCGGACCATCCTCGTCGAAGTCGACCATCCACGCTACGAGGACGCCCGGGATGCGCTGGCGCGTTTCGCGGAACTGGAAAAGTCCCCTGAGCATATCCACGTATACAGGCTGAGCCCGCTGTCCCTGTGGAACGCCGCCTCGGCGGGGATGGAAGCGGCCGGCGTGCTCGAGTCGCTCGAAGGCCTGAGCAAGTACGAGATTCCACAGAACATCCGCCGCGAGATCGTCGATTTCATAGCACGGTACGGCCAGCTCAGGCTGCGCAAGGAGGACGGGAAGCTTATCCTCGAGTCCGACGATGCGGCGCTGATCGCGGAAGTTTCCGGGCTGCCCTCGGTCAAGCAGTTTCTCGCACAACCGCTGGACGAGCGGCGGGTCCGGGTGGGGGATCGATTCCGCGGCCACATCAAGCAGGCGCTGATAAAAGTCGGATTTCCGGTGGAAGATCTGGCGGGTTACGTAGAAGGCGCTCCGTTGGCAATCGAATTGCGCACCAATTCCGGCGACCGTAAATCTTTCAGCATGAGGGACTACCAGGTGGACGCCGTTGGCGCGTTCCACATGAACGGTGAGCCGCAGGGCGGCAATGGCGTCGTCGTGCTCCCCTGCGGCGCGGGGAAGACGATCGTGGCCCTCGGTGCCATGGCCGCCCTGAAATGCCACACCCTCGTACTTACGGCCAACACGGTGGCACTTCGACAGTGGCGGGAGGAACTGCTCGGGAAGACTTCGCTTTCAGAGGATATGATCGGCGAATATTCCGGTGAAACGAAACAGATTCGGCCCGTAACACTGGCCACATACCAGATTCTGACTTACAGGAAAAGCAGGGGAGACGAATTCCAGCATTTCGGTCTCTTCGACCAGAAAGGCTGGGGTCTCATCATCTATGACGAGGTTCACCTGCTGCCGGCCCCGGTTTTTCGTTTCACGGCCGAGATCCAGGCCCGAAGGCGCCTCGGGCTGACCGCTACGCTGGTTCGGGAAGACGGCCGCGAGGACGACGTCTTCAGCCTCATTGGTCCCCGAAGGTACGACATGCCCTGGAAACTGCTGGAGCGGCAGGGGTGGATCGCGGAAGCGTACTGCCGAGAAATCCGGATAGACCTGCCCGAGGCCCGGCGCATGTCCTACGCCGTGGCCAATCGCAGGGAGAAGTTCAGGATCGCCTCGGAAAACAGCCGGAAGACGGAGATCATCCGCAACCTGCTGGAACAACATCCGACGGACCAGGTTCTGATTATCGGATTATACGTGAGACAGCTCAAGCAGATCGCCGCGTTGTTCGATTTCCCCCTGATCACCGGCAGCACGCCGCTGCAGGCCCGGCTCGATCTGTATAACCGGTTCAGAAACGGTGAACTCAAACGCCTCGTGGTGTCCAAGGTCGCCAATTTCGCCATCGACCTGCCGGACGCCAACGTGGCGATCCAGATATCGGGCACCTTCGGGTCTCGCCAGGAGGAAGCCCAGCGTCTGGGCCGGATCCTCCGTCCCAAGGCGGACGGCTCGGCCGCCATATTCTACTCGCTCATCACGCGAAACACCCTGGACCAGGACTACGCCGTGAACCGCCAGCTCTTCCTCACTGAGCAGGGCTATCAGTATACCATACACGATGTGAGCGAGGTGCGGGCATGACGGTCCGATTGACATCCGGCCGGCAGGATTCTATATTCACATAGACCATTGCGGACCGGCAAGCCGGATTCAATCCGGTTGTGTCGGATAACGGGCACTTTTTCTGAAACCCATCCCTCCGCGCGGCGTATAACGTGGTATGGGAGAGAAGAAAATGGCTGACAACACCTCTATAAACACGGTACAGGTGTCCGATATCGAATCGGGTATACTCGACGAATTGACCCTGTCGGATGAAGCCCTTTTCGTCCGTGTTCAACGGGAGGATGCGCGCGCTTTCGAAGTGATCGTCGGAAGATACCGTACCAGGCTGTATAATTGCATTTATCGCATGGTCCACAATATGGAGTGCGCGGAAGACCTGGTGCAGGAGACGTTTCTAAGAGTCTACCGGAACCGCCACAACTACAAGGCGATCTCCAATCTTTCCACCTGGATTTATACCATCGCGCTCAATCTCGCCCGGAGCGAGTTGCGCAAGCGAAAACGCCGCCAGTTCTTCTCCCTGAACGCGTCGCCTCACGAGAACAGCACCAGGGAAGGAATCGATCTGCCGGACAAGAACGCGGGGCCTGGCGATCACCTGGAGCAGAATGAACTGGGCAGGGCCATCCAGCATGCGATCGATCAACTGCCGGAGAAATACAAATCCGTGATCGTGCTGCGTGATATTGAAGAACTGTCTTACGAACAGATCGGCGAGATCCTGCGCTGTCCGACCGGAACCGTCAAGTCGCGGGTCAACCGGGGGCGGCTGAGACTGCAGGAAATGCTCAGGCAGTGGCAGGTAGAGATACTTTGAGGAGGAAGGATATTTTGAACTGTAGTGGCTACGAGCGGAAGATGTCCGACTACCTGGACGGTCAGTTGTCGAAGGCAACCGAAGACGAACTACGGTTTCATCTGAACGGATGTCCAAGGTGCCGGCTCAAGATTGATGACATGGAAAGCTCCATCCGGGCCGTGAAGAGTCTGCCCGCCGTATCCCCTCAGCCAGGATTCGATCATCGACTCGGCAGTCTGCTGAACCGGGAAATTACCCGTGAACTGTACGCCGCTTCCTGGTGGAGACGCGTATCGGGGGCTTTTGCCGAACTGGGCGAACACAGCCGGCAGCGTCCCGTTCAACTGGTATTCGCGACCAGCCTGATCCTTACCATATCCGTGATCGGCGGATTCGGGGAACTGTCCACGCCCACGGAACGGTCCGATTCGTCTACGTCCCCTCCCATGGCCTTTTTCCTGCCGACGCCCGTTGAACCCGAACTTGCACCCCCCGATCCGATTTCGTCCTTTCCCCTTGAAAGAGAATTCGCGCCGCACATGGCGGTAAAGCCGGCACTGAGCCAGGAACAGGCATCCATTTTCCCCACTTCTTCTGCATCCAGTCTCTCCTTGAACGCATCCGGAATCACCGGCGTCAGACCGGGCATCATGACCGTCAGGACCATGGAACCAAAAACCCATGGGATTCGATTCGTGTCGGCAGGTACGGGCATGCGCCTCGATCCATCCCTGTTCAGCGAGACCTTCGGCCAGGACCTGGTTACCAGCGGCAATATAGATCAACCGGCTTCGGAGGAACGGCTGCAACCCGTCGGAACCACCGAATTTCGCGCGACACAGCGAGCATATGGATTGCCTGGTTCGCCTGACACGCAAGGGTCGTCAGGTCCGAACACCCCTCTCAGACGCGTCCGTATCTCGTTCTGACCGACCATGCATGGTTCTCATCCCAAACGACTCGGAACCGACCGCTTTCGGCCCCTGATCTGCGCCGTGCTGCTGTGCTGCCTGGGGCACTTTTATGCCGCTTCAAGGACTTACGCGCAGGCCCCACCGTACCTGCATAACCTGGAACAAGAGATCGTCGCACTCGTGGAACGCGTGGAACCGACGATCGCCAGCGTGATCGTACAGCGGAAGTTCATCAATACGGTGAACGGGCAGACTTTCACGGACTGGGAACGATCCATTGGAACCGGCGTGGTCCTCCACAGAGACGGTTTCATCATCACGACGGCCGGCGTCGTGGATCATGCCCACGATATCCTGGTGAATTTCCAGGATGGCCAGTACCGCCTCGGCGAACTCGTAGGGGTGGACAGGCTCTCCGATATCGCCGTGATCCGCGTTGACAGCGTGACGGTCCATACCGCGCGACTCGGTGATTCCGATGGCGTCCGACCGGGATCCTGGGTTCTTGTACTGAATAACGCCCATGGCTTTCCATCCTCGATGACGACGGGGATCGTGAACGGGGTGAGGGAAGAAGACGTCATGTTGCAGGTCAGCGCAGTGGTCGGCGGAGGTTACACCGGTGGCGCCGTGTTTTCAGCGAACGGTCGCCTGCTCGGTCTCGTGGCCGATTCCCAGGGGAAACAGACTTCCCTGTCTGAGCGCTTTAGTGGAGGAAATGGCGGAGGTTTGATTTCGGTCATTCCCATCAACCGCGTAAAGACCTTTGCCAGGCAGCTCATCGAATACGGAGAGATCCGCCGGAGCTGGCTGGGTGTGTACGTGGAGAAAATCTGGGACAGCATCAACGTCGGCGGCGACCGCAATATCATGCTGGGCGCCGGAGATGGTATGGTCGTTTCAGACGTATATCCCGACAGCCCAGCCATGAAGATCGGTCTGCGCAAGGGCGATATTCTGCAGGCTGTAAACGGTGTCCCGATGAACCATCCCATTGTGCTGGCCGAATTCGTAACCGCGCTTCCGGTGGGCACCCGGATCGAAATCACGTACCTCCGGGGAGATACGGAAAAGACGGTGAACACGGTTCTCGCGCCTCAGCCGAAACTGCTGAGTGCCCCCGCCTCCCCTCTACTCGTCGAAGATGGTGCGGACGATCCCCTGCCCAGTGAAGATCCCAATCTAATCCAGCAAATGATCCTGGAACACGAAATGGAACTTGCGGCCCACCGGCTCAAGTTGAATCAGCTCAAAAGGCTGCTGGATGAACGCATTCGGCGTATCGATCAGCGGTCGGTGGTCCTGCCCGGGGATAATGGATTCTAATCTGCTGGACCGCCTGGACTGTCTAAGACCGCCTGGATCGCCAGCCGCGGCCGTTTGGGCCTGACTGCCCGGACCGCCTGGACCGCCAGCTGCCGCCGTTTGTGACAGACTATCCGGGCCGCCTGGTTCGCCGGCCGCGGCCTTCAGTCTCCCTTCCCTACAGGTTTCCACGACAAACATCTCTTGCCCACCTGATCCAGCCGGATATACATTTACACCACAGCCGGTCCGGCTGCATGATGCGTTTTGCCAAGGACGTCCATCGTATCCGTTGGATTCAACCGGGGAGTGTGCATGGAACACCGAAAACTCGGCCGTACCGATATGTCGATCAGCTTCATCGGCCTGGGTTGCGTGACCTTTGGCCGTGAGATCGACGAGGAGAATTCGGTTGCCATTCTGGACTATGCCGTCGAAAACGGCCTCGACTGGCTCGACACGGCGGAAGCGTACGGGGGCGGAAACGCCCGTACATACCGGCGGGACGTGTTGAAGGTCGATGACGTTCGCGAGACCTCGGACGTCACGGGTTCCTCCGAAATCATCATTGGTAATTGGATGAAGGAACGGGGTTGCAGGGACGAAGTGGCAATCTGTTCCAAAGTGAGCAGCGGAAACAGGCCGGAGAACATAGCCCGGGCGCTCCAGGTCAGTCTCGACCGGCTGCAGGTGGACTGCATTGACATCTACGAACTGCATTCCCCCGACGAATCCGTTCCCATCGATGAAAGCCTGGCCGTGCTGGACCAGGCGGTGACAGACGGCAGAATCAGAACAGTGGGGTGCAGCAATTTCAATGCTTCACAACTCCAGGAAGCCCTGGATGCCTCCGCGCGGCATGGCTATGCCCGTTTCGAGGTGATCCAGCCTCCCTACAACCTGGCCGATCCCGGCGCGAAGGACGAACTCTTCCCCCTGTGCCGGCGCGAGGAAGTGGGTGTTACGTCCTACAGTCCGCTCGCCGCCGGTTTCCTTACGGGCAAATACACGCCGGATCGGAACGACTTTCCCAGGGGTTCGCGGTTCGACGTCATACCCGGTCACGCGGACATCTACTTCAACGACCGGAATTTCCGGAACGTGGAGCGGCTGCGCGCCCTCTCGGACTCCAGGGGACTCCCCATGGTGCGCCTGGCCATGGCCTGGGCCATGGGGCATCCGGATGTCACGTCGGTCATCGTCGGCGCCCGGCATACCGGCCACCTCGACAACGCATTCGAAGCGCTCGACCTGAGGACGGACACGCAATTGCGGGACGAAATGTCGAGCTGGCTGACGGACTGAACAGCACCGTTACAGGTGCGATAACGACGATCTTGAGAGGGGGATTCCGTGGGTCTGGATCCAGTTGAAATGACGAAGGAGTTCGTGGATGTGAAGTCCGTCAGCCGGTGGAGCAACGCCGCCATATCCGATCTGGTCGAAGACCGGATGAAGGCATGCGGGCTTGAAGTGGAACGGTTGTCCTACGAAGATGAAAACGGCGAGCTGAAAGTCAGCCTCGTCGGACGCAAAGGTGAAGGCGAAGGCGGACTGGCCTTCCTGTCCCACACAGACACCGTCCCGGGGCAGGAACAGGACTGGGATGCCTATCACGGCGTGGTCGACGGCGATCGGCTGCTGGGCCGGGGCAGCTGCGACATGAAGGGTCCCCTGGCATGCACCATGATCGCCGTCGCAAAGGTGGATGCGGACCAACTGAAGAAGCCGCTGATCGTGGTGGCGACGGCCGATGAGGAGGTGGGTGGCGGCGGAGCGCACCAGGTAGCCACGGAGTCCGGTATCATGAGCACCCTTCGTCCGGACTACGGCGTGGTGGCCGAACCGACCAGCCTGACGCCGGTGTACGCCCACAAGGGGGCGGCGCACGTCGTGGTGACGGCCCACGGCCGGGCGGCCCACACCAGCACAGGTCTCGGGGAATCCGCCAATTTCAAGATTGCCCCTTTCCTTGCCGAAATGGCCGAACTGTCGGAGCGGATCAAAGAGGATGAACGGTACCGGAACGCGGAGTTCAATCCGCCTTCGAACGGGTTCAACATGGTAATCACCGACTACGACACGAAGCAGAATGTCTCCGCTGCGCGATCGACCTGTCACGTCTGTTTCCGCACGATGCCGGACGATCACAGCGAGGTACTGGTGAAAGAACTGGTTTCCAAGGCCGAAAGTTACGGGTTCGAGGTTTCGAGCACCATATCCCGTCCCTTCTACGCCGATCCTTCGAGTCCCATCGTGCAACTGGCGTCCGAAGTCACCGGCGGCAAGCGGCCGGAAACCGTGCCCTACGGGACGGACGCTCCCCATTTCAGGGAGCAGCTGGATATGGTGGTGCTGGGCCCCGGCAGCATAGAACGCGCCCACACGGTGGGCGAATACGTGGAAATACCGCAGCTTTACGAGGCGGTGGATATCTACTCACGCATGATTCACGAAGTTTGCTTATAGGAGTCGATTCATGGCGGATTCCGTAGGTTACAGCGATACCCCTGTAATTCCGGGCGGCACCTGGCGCGTCCACGATGGCGACCGCCCGCAGCCCCGGGTCGTCACCCCGGGCGGCGATGCAGGTGGCCCGCCCTCGGACGCGGTCGTGTTATTCGACGGATCGGACCTCGACCAGTGGACCGGCCGGGATGGCGGCGCCGCCGCCTGGAAGGTGGAAAACGGCTATATGGAGGTCAACGGCTCGGGAGATATCTCGACCCGAGCACACTTCGGCGACTGCCAATTGCATCTGGAATGGGCTACCCCCGAGGAAGTCGCGGGAGACAGCCAGGGCCGGGGAAACAGCGGCGTATTTCTGCTGGGACTGTATGAAATCCAGGTGCTGGACAGTTTCAACAACCGGACCTATGCCGACGGGTCCGCCGCGTCGATTTACGGCCAGTACCCGCCCCTGGTCAACGCGAGCCGGGGTCCCGGCCAATGGCAAAGCTACGACATCGTCTTCGAAGCGCCTTCGTGGGACGGCGACAGGCTGGTCAAAGGCACGCACCTGACGGTGCTGCACAACGGCATCGTGGCGCACCACAGGCAGGAGGCCGTCGGGCCCACCGGGCACAGGGACCTGGCGAACTACGACTCGCCCCACGCCGTGACGGGCCCCGTGCAACTGCAGGATCACGGCAATCCCGTCAGGTACCGCAACATCTGGATCAGGCGCCTGACCGCCTACGACGAATCCTGATCCATCGAGTCTAACCCGGTCCCTTTTCGTCCGGACCGCCCGGTTCGCTCACCCAGCGCAGGATGATGAGGGACGCGGCAGCGGCCATGACGCCGCAGGCCGCGCCGACGGATCCGTATCCGAAGGCGACGTAAAGCACGCCGCACAACGCCGTTCCGGTCGCGATGCCGATTTCCGCCACGGTGTTCTTCAGCGCGATCAAGGCGCCGCGTTCCTCATCCGTCGCCATGGCCGTGACCAGTGCCTGCAGCGGCGCGTGGCGAAACGCCCCTGCGATGCCGGTCAGAATGAACCCGGCGAATACCATCGGCAGCAGATCGGTAATCCACGGGATACCGGCCAGCAGGACAGCCATCGCCAGCCCGCTTCCCACGACGATCCTCCTCTTCCCCACCCGGTCCGAGAGATGCCCGGCCAATGGACTGCCCAATAGCGCGCCCAGACCGGCGAAGAGAAATATCATGCCGATCCAGTCGGTTGAAAGTCCGTATATGTCCCGCAGCCAGGTCCCTACGAAGGTAATGAAACCGACCGTGGATGCCGATACGAGAAACGACGCCGCAACGACCGACAGGGGTCCGGTGCGAACGAGGAATCTACGATAACGCTTCACCATGTCGATTATGTTGGCACCGCGTACAACCTGAGCCCTCGAGGGTAAAACGGCCAGCGCCGGCAACCATAATAAGAGCCCGGCACCCGCAAATGCGCAAAAAGCCCACCGCCAGGACCAGGCCTCCGCGATAAAAGCCCCCGCCGGCACGCCCAGGATCATGGCCGTGAAGTACCCCGACATTACCATGCCCATGGCGGCGCCCCGACGCTTGTAGGGAAAGTGGTCCCCGATGCTCGCGGTTACGTTCAGTGAGAGGGTTCCCGCGGCCGCACCCGTGACGGCCCGGAAGGCTACCATCGAAGCATAGTCCCATGCCAGGCCGCACATCAGGGTCGCCGTGGTGAACACGATCAGCCCGGCGAACAGCATCTTCCTTCGGCCCCAGCTGTCCGACAGGGGACCGAGGCCGAAGGAGACGGCCGCAGCCGCGATCGCATAAACCGAGACCAGTAATCCGGCCTGTCCCGCGTCCATGCTGAAAGCAGACATCAGGTCGGGCAGGAGCGGGGAGATCATCTGGTTGTCCGCCACGGCTACGAACATGATGCCGAACAGCAACGCAATCAGTCGTTTATTGCCTATCCGGCTCGTTTCTGTCATGGGTTTTTCCGGTTGTTTCGAGTCAGACCAATGAACCGCTGTGCATCCAGGGTGTTTCGTAGTGCCAGGAGAGTACCCGGTCCCGCAGGCCGGCTGCCAGATTATCCTCGAGGACCG